>Ga0335072_10004326_pt1 | contig 21170 bp, 16 predicted proteins | sample Lox_Sample_21_FD_206725 | JGI IMG/M metagenome (GOLD analysis project Ga0335072, IMG submission 206725) | Soil microbial communities from Loxahatchee National Wildlife Refuge, Florida, United States - Lox_Sample_2.1 | ecosystem: Environmental > Terrestrial > Soil > Wetlands | place: USA...
CCAGCGGTTTGCTGTATTACGGCCACTCGGATCACCTCGGCAGCATCCGCCTAGGTTCTAGCTCGACTCGTTCTGTCGTATTTGACATGGCCTACGCCCCGTTTGGCGAGACCTACGCTACATCCGGCTCGACCGACCCGGCATTTACCTCGCAGCGGCAGGACACTGTAGCGAACATCTATGATTTCCCCGCGCGAGAATACAACAATTTTGGCCGCTGGGCGTCCCCCGATCCGTCCGGCCTTGCCGCCGTCCATCCGCGCAACCCACAGACCCTCAATCGCTACGCCTACGTCAGCAATGGTCCACTGGCCGCAGTAGACCCCCAGGGGCTTGACGACTCAGACGGCTGCGATGGCGAAGTCTCGGCATTTGCGCCCTTCGGCTCCTCGCACGCACATCCGCGCGCCTACGACGACGGCTGCGAGGGCGGTAGCAGCAGCCCCGGGGGCACCGACTCCGGTCCTGGCGACGATGGCGGAGACGACGGCCCCCCCCTTTCTGACCCCACCTCCGGCGGCGACCCAGACAACTCTGGCGGCGATTGTTCGTCTGATAGCAGTTCCTGTGACCAGAGCAACGGAAGCGACTGTCCCGTGGTCCTTCTATCCTGCGAAGCCAGCTCCAACCTAGGGGACGCCACATTGTCCATGTTTGGGGTGGTCGAGCTAAACTTCGATGCGGCCGAGTCTGGTCAGATCGGGGACTTTTTTGGTCTGGATATCGTTGGTTCAGCTGGGTTCGTCGATGTGCAAAATGACCAACTAAATTTTAGTATAGACCAGTTGCAAATACTATCGCCTCCGTACCCTGGCACCACGACCCAATGTTTCACACCATCAGATAATCCCTCTTATGGCTACTGTGGCAACAATATGACCGAGGTTAGCCCCGTTATAGGTCAGGTCTGGGAATTGGGCAATGCACTGGCCATTTTAACTGGCAATGAACCTGTCAATGAAAATGACAACCCGTTGAGCCCAGGTGGTCGCAATGAGCCGGGGGCCAACTTTTGCAATGCGGTGTTCGGTCAACAAACATGCCCACCCTAGGGTGGGCATGCCTCCGAAATGGTGGCAGGAATGGACAGGATTGAATAATTATGCTGAGTCGCCTGACGTATTTATTGGCCGATGGAATTCTGGCGCTAATGCTGACGAGTTCGGCTTCCGATGCAATAGCGCGGGACAATGGAGTGGCCTGCCAGACTGATCGACATTCCGAAAGTGAACAATCAAAAAAAGAAGCTGATTTTGTCCTCGTTCTTATGGGTCACGGTGTCGCTGACGATGGGGCCTCTTTTTCACAGAACACATTTCAGGGGCCAAACGGCGGGAAAGTATTCGTAGTTATGGTCCATTATGCTTCCCCCGACGCAGTTAAGAAAAGATTTGAGCATGAGATTGGCAAAGCCACGAAGGTCATCGAACGACAGAGGGTCACGGGTGAAAAGGGGGCGAAAGAACAGAGGGCCGTTATTACTTTCACAGCAAAAGACAAAAAGGAAGCGTCAATGATTCTTATCACTGCGGGAAATGAGCTGGTTGAGGTTCAATCGTACTCCTTGCAAGACGCCCTTAAATTCGAGAAACAGGCCAAGAACTGAGGGCTTCGGGAGCTTTGGGGGCAACGGGGACAGACCGCACGTTCACCGATTTATTCGTGACCACACCGTCTCACCAAACTCCCAATTTCCCGCCAGCTCTTTGCAACCATTCCAGTTCCCGCGTCTCAATTCGAATGATAAGCAACAAGTACTTTACCTCGACAGTAATCCAAATCCATGCTATCCTTGCGCATGATCTCGAAGCCACATACCTATCCACCTGCCCCCAACCCAACCGCTTCCCGCCACAAAATCCTGCGTGCGATAATATCTCCCGCAACTTCTGTAGAATCAACACTTCCACCACCCCCTGCAAGTGCTCATTCTAGGCCGCTTACAGCCTCCGGCTTCCCTTTAGATTCAACGCTTACGAAAGCACCCAGGGGGGAAGGGTCAATTATCGTTAACCAGATTTCCGACGAGGAAATCTGCCCTGACGAGCGCAGCGAGGAAGGACCTCTCTTCCCACGCGAGGAAGCGTGTCTGGTCCAAATTGAGGAATTCGAGAGCGGCGCTCTTTTCGACTCAATCCCAGTTATTGTGGCGTTAATATGTTTTCTAGTTTTCTTTTTCTAAGAAATTTGTTTGGGCCTAATATTCTTCGGGTAGCAAAAGCGTGGTCACAGAGCGGTCCGACTCCGTGATAATCCACAACTTGTCGCCAGCGTGTGTGCGATAGGCGCTCAAGAGCCGGAACCCGTGCTCTAGGCTGTAGTCGTTTTCCTTGCGGTCCTGGTCGGACAAATCGCCCCACTCGCGGTTGACATGGCGCGTGAGGAACTCGCCCGGTTGTTGTCCTGATTTCTTAAGCGCGGCCAAAGCGCCCGCTGTTGCGACGATCTGGCCGAGTTCAAAAGCAGGTAGTTTGTTGATTTGCTGCATTGGAAAAACTCCTTTCGTTGGTTTCGTTTTTTGCTTCTTAGAGGCACCGCAGAGAGCGGTGCATTAAAAGCAAATGCCCTTCCTGGCGGAGCGAGGCGCCTGGCCGTCCGCGCTGTCAAGGCCGCGTGGTTTTCGCGTTCATCGGAGCGAAGCGTGAGACCCTTGACAGGAGAAGCGGGCGGTCCAGGCGCAGGTTTTCAGCAGGAAGGGCAGAAAAGAATATAGTGTTCAAAACCGCGAATTTGAGGCGAGCTGGCCTTAAACGATGGGAGTATTAGCCGCGGGGGACAGCAATGCAGAACCGGCAAAAACAGGATCGCTAGAACTCCCGCATTCTGAACAAGCGGCCTGTGGGGCCGCTATCACTCAAGTCCACGATGATTTCGCTCTGAGGAAATGGAATCTTTGCGTCATCCTCGGTACGCGGCAGGTCCGAGTCAATTACGCTGATAATGCATTGGATGCCGAATTTTGTGGCTGTTTCTCTCAACACTTCCAATACGAGCTTCCTCTTCCGAACGTCCAGTCCTTCCAGAATCCCATCATGGTATACAAAATGATAAAAGGGCTCTTTGGAGTATGTTCGTAGGATCGCTAGGTCAAACAGAGCACAGAGAACCTTTTTGTATGATGTGCCTTCTGACTGACTACTTGTTTCTCTGCGACTGCCAGGCAATTTGGTCTCCACTTTGAATTCAACATTTGCACTTTGGTTGATCGCCAAGTAGAACTCACCTGTTAGATCGAGTACCCGATGAACGAGGTCATTGAATTCGATCTGGATCGTCTTTGTGCGATCGGTGGGCTTCTGAACGGTATCTTTTAATTTTGCGGCAGCTTCGTCTCGCTCCCGTTGAAGCTCTCGAATCTGTCTACTAATCTCTATGACTTTTTCGAGACTCTCTTGCTGCGCCACGAGGTACCGGAGTTCACCCTGATGAGCCGCGTGTGCTTTTTGCAAGCCTTTGAATTTTTTGAAGGTATCTTCGTCTCCAAGGAGTTCCATCAAGCGAACCCGCTCTTGATTTAGGTCTTGAGCTTCTTTGCTCAACTGTTCCCGAGATACCTCCAACTCCCGGATCTGTCGTCGAATGAGGCTATTCCGTTCTTGAGTGAGCTTTTTATTAAAATCTACAAGCGACTCGTAATCCTTGAGCAGTTTTTCTGGAACGTACGTCTTGGTCTCCTCGAAAACTTGTCTTACGGTCTCAAGCTTGAAAGCAAACCCGGTTTTGAGCGCGCTCCGCAGCTCTTCCAAATCGTAATCAGTGTCATAGAGAGCTGAGTTTATTTCCGCCGTTCTGCTTTCCACGCGTTGGACCAGTGTCTTGTTGATGCGCTCTTCCTCATGTCGAAAGTCGAATTTGTCTAAGAGTTGCCCGGTCCGTTCCACCTCTTGTTGGCGAATGGCAATTCTCGCCTGGAGCTTTGTGTAGTCTTCCTCGCTGAACTGAACTTCTGCTTGTCGTTCATCACGTCTTTGCTCAAGCGCGGCAATGTCGTCGTCTAGCACGTACTTCTTCTCAACGACAGAGGAGTCAAGGCCCACAATTTGGGAGAGGTATGGCTTCCATTCGACATCTCTGCCCTTCACAAATTTCTCGATTTGAAAGTAATCTCTGTAGTCAGCCTGCGCACGGAGGAAGTAAGACACGCCTTTTCGATAATCCCAGGGCTTTATTGCACCAAGGTCTAGATAGCTGTCTAGGAGCTGGCGGGCCTTGTCGATCGTGATGTCTTCGTGATCCCACTTCTCGTTGGCCCGGTCGGACAAATCAGGGATTTCCTGGGCATGGCGCTTGAGCGATGCGCGAGTTTGGGTTGCCACCCCGCGACGAACTGTGACGTAGTCGCCCCTTGGTGTCTGAAGCTGCAAGTAAAAGACAAATTTGGCGAACAATTCGGCATGCTTTAGAAAGATATGGTCTTTCTCGATGTTCTTGAGCAAGAGAAAATCGATAAGATGGACGAGTGTAGTCTTTCCTAGGTTGTGGCTATCTTTCGTTGGGTCCTTCGGCTTTGTAATGCGTGCAAAGACCACACTGATATTCGCGTCGCGCACGCCGTTAAAGGCGATCGGCGCAAATAAACGAGCCTGGTTCGAGTAAATGCGGCTGAGCTTCATGTGGTCCGGTATTCGAATGTATCGTTCTTCGTGTGGTACTCAATTTTCCCAAGCAGATAGAGGAAGCTGATGCTTGGGAGGAAGACAGGGCGAAGATTGTCGCCGAATCTTTTGTCGAGCTTGTCGTACAGCTCGTCGTATTTAATCGTTCGTTGCTTTGCGAGAATGTTCAACGCCTGAGCAGCGACATTGAGGACGCTGAAGCTAGGGTCTAGATGTTTAGTAGGCTTAAGCATGGCGACCGATATCGCAATCGAAATACATATAATGAATGAAGATTTTCACTAGCCTTTTCTGACCTGGGGCCATTGCTGTTCCGCCAACTATTTCATCGTAGAGGTAGGTCAGAACTTCGTCAAACGACGAGAAGCTTTCTCTGAAGGTGATGATCTTCCCTTTTAAGTCGTCTGCCGCATCATGGTACATGGACCTGAGGGATTCGTTTCGCGAATCCTCGAGAAAACGTTTGATCCGGTCGAAGTGAGGTAATGACTCGCGTTGAATGTATTCGTAATACTCTTCGCTCAAAGTGTTGATCTTATTCTTCTTCTGTTTCTTGACATGAATGAAATTGGTCGCGCTCTTGAAGACGGTCTGGCTTCCGGTTATCGTGCTGTGAAAGTTCTGGATGACTGTCACCAAGTCCGACGGATTGATACGAAATGGCGCCTCGTCCGTATCAAACCCGAGATCACGCCATAGTTTGTGGTTGCCCACAAGATAGCTCGTGATTGTTTCCTTGCCGAAGACACCGGCTGTTTTCAAACTGCGAAGTTTTCGCAGTCGTTGACGCAATTGCGCGTCTTTGATGCCTGTTAATCGCCTGTTGGTAAAGAGAAGGTAGTGCTCGAGGTCGCCGCTTTTCACCAGAGCACGAATCCGCGGAAGTTCTTTCTTCAAAATCTGGGTGAAGTCTCTGTCACTACAACTCGCCGCGCCATTTCTGGTGTGCTTCGCCTGGATGACAAATTTACCAGCGAGAGGGCTCTCGCGGCTCGGATAGGACTGTGCGGTCCCCGTAAATCGTCCGTCTCTTCCACCATCTTTCCCTGGCGCGAACGAGAAGGTTCCTGTTCCGAGGACCTGGATACATATTTGGACTACCAATTGTTCGAACTGTTCGTCGTGAAGTTCGTAGAGGCGGTAAGTGGTCATGCAAGCGAATGGGTTCTGCCGAGCCTTGTGCGGGTAGTCTATATCGAGGTATAGATGTTCGCAAATTTCTCTTATGAGGTCATAACCAGCCTGCAAATGGACGACCGTATCCCCACGGCTAGACTCTTGCGAATCGCTAGTCGGAGTCTCGGGGCAGCAGTTGAACCGGGAAAAAGAGCGGAGCATGGTGCCAAGGGATCTCAAGGGACTGAACCGAAGGGGGTTGCGTCGGGGTTTTCGGCGCAAAACAGTCGAAGGGCGTGAAAGCTTCACGCAGCATAGCAACATACTTTTTTCGATCGTAGCCAAACCATCCCTCCCAGAGCGCGAAGGCCCGTACTCGGTCATTAGGCACAGCGGATTCGCTATCGGTGATGATGTACTCGATGTTCTGACCCGGTCGTAACTTGACGCCGCTTCCAAAAAGTTGCTGCGCGGCAATCGCGGTGACGCCTGCTTTTTGGTAATCGCGGGGCTCCCGCGTAATACGCTTGCTGACTACAAGGTCCCGGATGTCCACTTCGCCATTTGCCAGGCGGTCTTCGTAGTTCGCGAAGACGCCGCGGGCGATCTCGAGTTTTTCCAAGTACGAGTCGTGATCGTGTGCTTCCGCGAGGATGGCGAGCACTTCGTGCTGCATTCGACCGAGCAATGGAGGGGTGTCGTGGCGCCGGCATTCAAGCCCTCGGACTTTTAGCTCACCATCTTCCCCAACCGCAAAGAAGCGATTCGGCACGGGCACATCCGCGTATTGCTTGGAGGGGAGAAAGACAACGTAGCGATAGACGGACTCAATCGCTAGGGGAAGGCGAGTTCTATTCTCAATCTCCTGGGAGAGCCGCTCGTAGTCCTCGCGCGTCGCTCCTTCTTTCCAAACATATAAAGAATCCACCAAGGCGTGTATCAGTTCAAAACCATCGGCCTCAGCAATTTCTTTTGCTACGAGAAGCGTTTCCCGCGCGACCGCGTTGATGGCCTCATGAGCCTCGATTTTTCCAAAGCGCGCGTTTTTGTAGCCGGTATAGCCGAAACAGCAAACGAGAAGCCACTTCATCGAATCACGCTGCAATTTCATCCTGAGCGCAGTATCGGGCGGCGATGTCTTTAGGAGCTTCTTGAGTTCGCATCGCTTGGCGATGAGCCGTTCGACGACGCGGCTAGTGATCCCTCTTCGCTTCTGGCAAATGCGGTAACCGAGTTCGGGAATGCGCGGAGCGTCGAGGCAGCACGGGCAATTTACGGTTTCGGGGGAGATATTGAATCGTGCCATGATGCTTGGGAACTGGCTCACGAAATCCAGTTCCGCGACATTGGGTGTGAAGCCGAGTTTCGGAACGAAGACGAGGCCGCCGCGGTCCGCTATCAATAGTTCGTCGGGCCGCTTGGGATCTTCCGGTTCCGCTTTCTGCTCGGGAATGAGCACGCCATCGCGGTGGGCGAGTTCCATCTGCATGTAGGAAATGCCGGTACCGGTCGTCGTCCGCGCTGCGTATTGAATGGGAAGCTTGGTGAGGCGAGCTAGCTCCCAGAGGCCGGCGAAGTCGCACTTCTCCGAAATGAAAGAGTTCTGCTTATCTACGTGGATGCGGCCAAAGAGCGTGATGGAGCTGGCTTTGAAAAGAATCCTTCCGTAACTCGTGTAGCTGCGCCCGCGGGATTGTTGGACGGCCGCGGACTCGTCGCGATTGAGCGGCAAAGAAGATCGCAGGCGTTCCGCCTGCTGGCGAAGCAACGGAAGAATAGTCGAGTCGCCCCACTCGGAAAGAATCACATCGGGGTCGTGGCGTTTGAGCAGTCCCGCAAATTGAATTGCCGGAGGCTCTCCAGTTTCGTCGAGCTCCCAGCAAGTACCGTCCATTTCGATTTCGAGCGCCGCGCGGCGACCGTGCGTGGGATCGATCCGCGCAAGGCCGGATAACCGAATCTGCATGATCTTCAGTGGCGGCATTTCATAATCTAGCGCCCATTCATCATCGCGGCACTGGATGGAGAGAACTTTTCCTTCGTCGTCGGCTTCGACTTCCACAAATGAAAGCGGAAACAATCGCTTCTCCCAGCAATATAGCGAGGCCACCATGAGGTCGCTGTTGTAGAGCTGCAATTTCGAGTCGAGCTTGTGCACCCATCGTCCCCAGCCGATGAAATTGGAGGGGCGGAGAACGGAAACTTCGAGGACCTGGCGGGCCGCATTCAGCCAGAGGTCGGTACGCTCGGTAAATCGCGTGCGAAGCTCTGTGGTTTTGTGTTGTGCGGCGTCCTGCAACTGAATGAGACGCTCCTCCGGTCCCGAAACATAGAAGGCCGGCGCGAAGCTATCGGTCAAACGGTAGTGCGACTGGTTGCGGTCGATCAGCCACAGCGTCATCCCGCGTTGATTGGGGTAGAGGTCGAGAATCCATCCTTGAAGCGATTTCACAAAGCACCCCAGCGTTCTGAAGAACCTTCTCGACGGCGTCGAGACGCTTTTCCTGGTCGAGGGCGATGGAAAGAAGGATGGCTTCCATCGGATTGTCGTGGGCCTGATAGGTGGCCGCCTGCGTGTAGCAGCGCACTCTCGTGAAAAGGCGGTCGAAATGAGGCTGGTCCTCCCTTCTCAACGCGCGCCGGAACTTTTTCCAGTGCTCGGCGGCCTCTTGAATCAATTGGACGAAAGTAGGGACGGTTCTCCCCATAGTGCACCTCGGTCTTTCCGGTCAAGCCGGAAGCAGCGGAGTATTTTTCTCGCGGGTAAAGGAAAGTTTGTTTTCGGGAGTGGATTCCACCTTCACGACGTGGTCGGCTTGAGTGCGAAGTGGCTGAAAGAAATCGCGCCGTTTGGTCTTGAACGATGTGGCGTCGGAAAAGACGGCGATGGAAAGGGAGAGCGGCGCGACGTTGTGCAGACCTTCGAGCGCATGTTCAAACGAAGCCCGCGCTTCCCTATCCCGAACATCCTCGTCGAAATACAAGTCCGGCAACGCCGTGACGATGAGCACGTCGGCAGAAAATCTCTCCAGAGTCTTGGGCACACGTCGAACGAGTTCCGTTAGTTGAAAACAGGTAAAGGCGCGCGCGACGCGGATGAGGCTATGTACGGTCGATGGATCAACACCGCGCTCTCTGGCGAAACGCGCTAGCAGGAGTGGACTAATCTGGTTTGCGCCGTCCAGGTAGAGGATCTGTTTCTTCGCGAAGAGAAGTCGTGGCAGGAAGTAATGGGAGAGCCTGGGCATTTCGGGACAGCCATAAAAGACGGTCAGAGCCCGGTCGGATAAAACCCAGGGGTTAGGGGTTCCGGGCCCTTCTGTTTTCGTGAATGCAATGGGTAAACTCATGACTGCGCTGTATCAGCCCTCGATGGCATAGTAGGCGAATAAAAAGCGAAATGTCAAGCAGCCGTTTTGGCGCTCGTGGTCCAGTTTCCGACTGGGAGTTGACACGATATTCGTAAACGCAAGGGCGTGGGCTTGCTCTCAAATGGCATACCAATTGCCGATTGAAGGTGAAGAACCCACGAACATTTCAAACTCGATGGTGGCCGATGCTACATAGGCCGTTGCGCGAGAATGCCCCTCGATAAGAATCAGAAAGCCATCGTGAGATTCCACTCCGATCAGAGGAGGAAAGCGTTTGCCCTCTTTCATGCTTCGGAGGATGCCGTTTACATTCGGTTTGGGATCACGATGTTCCGCAGTCCGCTCAAGATTCTTTGCGCCGTCAATTACCAGTCGACTGCCCCCAGAAAACGCCACCCAACTGGAATCATTCATGTACTTCAGCACCGGGTAGTCGGTTGGTTCGATCACAACGCGCTGCCACAGAACATTGGCCGGAAAATTTCTGAAGAGGGCGGTGTTACTCGCGTAGCCTCGAACTCCCCGCAGCACTTCCTTGCGATAGTAATTTTCTTCAGCATTGCTTAGATTTGGTTTGTCAATCAGGCCGAAACGGTTCAGGTGATTGTCCATAAGCACGCGATTGTAGAGTGTGCCGTAACGCGGTGAGTCGATTTCCGCTTGGAGGAAGGCTAATATCATCTCGTTTTCGTCAGTGTTTGCGAGAGTTCGCATGGAGTCCGTGGAATTATTGTGCGCCTTTAGGTTGAGTGGAAGTTGACTGGCCGAAGAACTCTTTCTCGATTGTCCTTCCAAATTCGGAGAACCTTTCTCTCACGATATTTCTTCCTGGTTGCACATTCTTCAACAGAGGCACCTCCGAACTCGAAATGGACGTAAGCATGGTCTTATTCTTTGAGTGATACGACTCGAAAATATCAGAGAGCCCGAAAGAAGCTAGATAGCCCAAGAGATTCTCGACATCGGAAATGCTCAAAGTAAAAACTGGTGTCACAATCTGGCGGACCGTTTTACGTGCAAAATTTGCGCTGAATTGCTCGTTGAAGTAGCGGCCCACATATGGGACGGCAACACTGCTGTCGAGGCAAACCAACACAGGATAGACCTTATTAATTTCGGAATTTCTGATCTCGCCGATATCTTCTCCCTTAAGGAATCGAGTTAGGCTTCGACTCAGTTGAGCGAGTCCTTTCGCACTTTCATCGTGGCCTTCAACGAACTTTAGATGCAACTCGTTTCGTAATTTGGAGACGTCACCTCCGTATTTTGCGTCCGCGCGAATCGTACTGCTCTTATGTTCAAAGACAATCAAACTTCGACCTTCAATTAAGCAGGCGTCGAACGCTTGGTCTCCGTTAGGGAATTTGGGCGCCGGAACAAAACGCCCTCCAGCCGAATAACTCTTGGAAAGTACGTAGTTAACGTACTCCTGAAAGACGTCTCCCCAGAAGGAAGCTAGCCTTGCCCTGAGGCCACGGTCGCCAATTTCAAAAAACATCGTCCAGTAGAAGCCCCTGCCTGCCTTGTCCACAAGGAACCCTGGGTCGAGACAGGAGTAGACTGCCGGTGCGATTTCAATCAACGGAGATTGCTGAAAAACTGTCAGATCGTCCTTCGGACGTTCACGATCTTCTTGGATCCTGCGAGCCAAAGTCGGCACATCAATTGTCGTCTTTTGAAAAAATTGCGCAATCGTATTGGCTTTGAGTCCTGTCTTTTGAAAAAAGGTGCTCCGCATTACGAGAGCTTCAGGGTCCTGTAGATGTTCGAGTTTCACGTTCAAGAATCTGGTCGCAGCGCCGAAAATCATCGCACAAAAAATTGTATGAGAGAGGCCCAAGTACTGTTGAAATAGGGAACTCAAATCCATGAAGTCGGCCCTTTGCCGGAGGGCTTGCAGTTGGGAAACTTCATCAAAAACCACTAGTGTTCGAGCTATGTCAAATGGATAGTGATCATGAGCTACGTAATCTGAAAACGGGAGCAGGTTTGCCAGCTTTTGTAAGGTCCCGTCAGAGGGAGACGGCACAAAAGGCAGCAGCAAGTCATTCGCCATGAGGCAGCACAGACCGATGTCTGAGTGTGCTTCCCTTGTGTTTAGCAGTAATCCATCTTCCGGGCACGCGAGACAAGCCTGTTTGACCAAGTAGAGAAGCGTGACCCTTGAGAAGACGACTCTATTATTGTCAGCGGCCCGTATTGCGAAAACCCGACCCGTTTGGTTCCATAGCAGAATTCTGGAAAGTCTAGCGTCAAGGTCGTAGTTTGGTGCATTTTGCCAGGTGCCAAGGAGGCAGTTCAGTTTGCCGAGTAGGAAGACAACCTCGCTACGCTGATATTTTTGTAGAACAGCATGTAGTGCCGCAAGTGTGGGTTCTTTGCCGAACACCTCTCTGTAAGTGATGAGAACAGCCCACTGTGCCATTGTTTTCTTTTCAACTCCACGTCCTATTTCTCTTACTCTTTCCACCGCTAGCAGTCATCTCGAACAACATCTTAGTCCGGTGTTGGGGGCGAGTGCGAGTGCACCCGGATACAAAGACGCCCGGCAGCATCCCATGAAGGATGCCACCGGGCTGGTGTTCGAGCGATAGACGGAATCCGCTATCAGGATTCGATTGGGTCGTTGTCGTTAGCCTTGACCTTTAGCTGGCTGACACTGCATTCGGCCATTTCGATGTCATCGCGTACCTTGCCGAAATACTTCGCTTGGATGAGCTTTCCTTCGGCTCCGGGGTGGCAGTAGAGATATTGAACCTCAACAATCTCCCCTTCCTTCGGTAGCCGATAGCGGTCGGGCACTCCCACCGTGCCCATGAATCGCTGCCGATTGTCATCCAAGAGATACACTGCGATGGAGCGGTGCCCGTCATTCGCCTTCTTGTCGGGCTTGGGGCCAACGATGAACGATGCGGTGACGACGAACTTACATTTGAAATGCTGTCCTGCTCGTCCGCCCGCATAGGCGGCGTAGCGGTTCTTGCACACAAACCCTTCGGCGTTCGCGCTGTGCATCTTTTTCACGAAGTCCCGCTTGGCCTTCGTCGTCATGGCTGTTTCGCAGACTCGCAAGACATCGCTAACCCCTCGAAAGTGCTGGGTCAGGTGCACATAACGGATTTCGTATGGTTGGACGCGCAAGTCCGTGTCGTTGACGCTGAGCAAATCCCAGATGTGGAAGTGCGAATCAGTGATTTCGCCGTCCGCCAGGAAACCCTGCGCCTGCACTCGGTCCAGCGATTCGGTCAGCCGAGAGTCAATAGGAATGATTTGGCCGAGTTTGTTGATGCCTGAATACTTTCCGTCGGCCTTTTGTACAGCGAGACGCCGCCCGTCGAATTTCTGCTGGAACCACCATGAGGCATCCTGCGTCAAGAGCAGTGCTTCCGACTCCTCGATGGGCGTCAGCAATTCCGGCGTATGGCCAGAATGCTCTTTTGTGGCAGGCAGTCCGACCGCGATTGCCTCGTTGTCGTTTGCACTCGCCTGCGCGATTTGATAGCCCTTGCCTGTTTTCTCCCGGAGGATGCGGTCATAAACTCGCTTCGCCTCCTCGTAGGTTGCTCCGCTCACCTTCACATCGCTCTGCAAGGCAGAGCCGAGTCGCCCCCACTGCGCTTGGACAGCCCATTGGTCTTGGACGTTCCCCAACTGCAAGTGGTACACCTTGTCGGAACTGCCTTGTTGAAAGTACAACTCTGCTCGTTCTGTTTGCACTGTTCGCTCCTTTGCTTTGTGGGTTTTTGCCTTTTGCGCAGCGGCACTTTGCTGCACAAAAAACAAAGCCCTTCATGGCGGTCCTCCGCGACTAGCCGATCGCGCTGTCAAGGGCGTGGTGTAGGCGTTTATCGGAGCGAAGCGGAGACCCTTGACAGAAAAAGCGGTCGGTCTAGGCGCAGGTTTGAGCCAGGAAGGGCTGAGATCGTAATTTCCATTTATCTGGCTAGGAGGGTTATTACTTGCCTGGTATTCAGCGCATCGACGCTTAGAATCGGGTTAGATTGACTTGCCGAACCGGGCAACCTAAGATGTGCGCGAAAAGGCGGCTCCTTCCCCCATGATTGGCCAGACACTCGGCCACTACCAAATCCTTGCGAAGATTGGCGCGGGCGGCATGGGTGAAGTCTATCGCGCCCACGATGAGCAACTTGACCGCGACGTCGCCTTAAAAGTTCTCCCGTCCGGCACTCTGGCTGATGAAGCCGCACGGAAGCGATTTCGTGAAGAAGCTCTTGCGCTCGCCAGATTGAATCACCCGAATATTGAAACGGTGCACGAGTTCAGCTCTCAAGACGGCGTGGACTTTCTAGTGATGGAGCTGATTTCGGGACATCCGCTGAGTCAAAAACTGCAAGAGGGATCGCTGCCAGAACGGGAAATCGTGCGGTTAGGAATCCAGTTCGCGGAGGGGCTCGCTGCCGCGCACGAACAGGGAGTCGTACACCGTGATTTGAAACCGGGCAACTTGATGGTTACAGCCGGGGGGCGCTTAAAAATTCTTGATTTTGGCCTGGCGAGACTTATAGACACGTCAGCAGATCCGGATATGACGCGGAGCATCACGCAAGAAACGATGACGGTGTCGGGCACGGTTCCGTATATGGCACCAGAGCAGTTGCGAGGTTATCCGATTGACCCACGTGTTGACATCTACGCTGTGGGGGCCGTCCTGTACGAAATGGCCACAGGGAAGCGCGCGTTTTCCGACACGCAACCAATGCGGCTGATTGATTCAATCTTGCATGAAGTGCCGCCTCCGCCGAGGGCAGAGAATCCGCGGATTTCGCCTGGTTTAGAAGCGATCATCCAAAGAGCAATGGAAAAGGAACCTGCAAGTCGCTATCAATCGGCGCGGGAAATTCTTGTGATGCTAGAAGGATTGAGTCTTAGCACACGACCAGTCATGGCGTCTAAGGGGTCGAAGAACTGGGCATTGCCGGCGACAGGAGGAGGGATTCTTCTCATTGTGCTGCTGCTTGGATTAGGGTTTGGATTGAATTTGGGCGGACTTCGTGAACGGATGCTAGGCCGAAGGCCTCCCGAACACAGGGTATCAGTGTCGCCAAGCAGTCCGGTGCGAGTCCGACCCTCTGTAGCGGTGCTCGCGTTCAAGAATGTTTCAGGGCGTCCCGAGGAAGCGTGGCTTTCGACATGGCTTCCTGACATGCTGACGACGGAACTGGCTGCGGGAGAGCAAGTCCGAACAATCCCCGAAGAGAATGTCGCGGAGATGGTGATCAATCTGTCCTTGCCCGAGGAAGATAGCTATGGCCAAGAGACACTCCGAAAGATTCACAGCAACCTCGATACCGACAAAGTCGTAGTCGGCTCTTACGGTCCCCTCGGAAAGGGGCAAATCCGTCTTGATTTGTGGCTACAAGATGCTGTTCGAGGCGAGACTCTGGCTGCTTTTTCCGAAAAAGGAAGCGCGGATGACCTTGATGAGCTTATCAGCCGAACTGGAGCGCAACTACGCGCCAAACTCGGGGTCGGGTCTGTCTCGGAGGCAGCAACGGCTGCGGCAAAAGCGACGCTGCCATCGAATCCTGATGCGACCCGGCTTTATGCTGAGGGGCTTGCTAAATTGCGCAAGTTCGACAACGTGGCGGCCAGGAAACTGTTGCAAAAGGCTATCGCTGTCGAACCAAATTTCGCCCTCGCTCACACGGTCCTGGCAAGAGCCTGGCAACGTCTGGGCTATGACGCGAAGGCACAAGAAGAGGCGAAGAAGGCTTTTGATCTCTCCACCAACCTCGGAAGAGAAGAGCGGCTCTTGGTCGAAGGGCAGTACCGAGAGATGGCCTTTGAATGGGATAAGGCGGTGGAGATCTACCGAACACTGTTTGAGTTCTTCCCAGACAATCTCGACTATGGAATCCTGCTCGCCAATGCAGAAACTCGTGCGGGCAAAGGCAAGGATGCGATCGTGACGGTGGAGTCCCTACGCAAACTGCCTTCTGCGGCGGGGGAGGACGCACAAATCGACCTAGCAGGGGCCGAAGCCTCATATTTTCTGGGAGACTTCAAATCGGCGCAATCCTTTGCAGCTAGAGCGGCTCAGAATGCTGGGACCAAAGGGGCAAAACTGCTCCTGGCCCGTGCGCTGTATCGCCAGAGTTCGGCATATGAAAACCTGGGAGAAGGCAAGGATGCAATGGCCGCAAGCGAAGAAGCGAAAGCAATTTACGCGGCTGCCGGAGATCGTATTGGTGTGGCCAGCACACTGGAAGTGAAAGGAGAGGTGCTAGCAGCACAGGGTGATTTGTCCGGTGCCATCGCCAGTTACAACCAAGAACTCGCGATCGCTCGCGAAGTCGGCGACAAGCGAGCGGAGTCCTCTGCACTCACGAATATGGCGTCGGTATTGGATCAGCAAGGCGATTCCGTAGGTGCAAATAAGATGTACAGACAAGCCCTCGCCACATTCCATGAGATCGGTGATAAGAACAACTCAGCCACGACGTTACTGAACATGGGCACCGTCCTCCAAGATGAGGGCGATCTGGCCGAAGCCAAGAGCGCTTATGAGCGGGCGCTAAGCATATTCCGTGAAGAAAATGACAAGAATGGTATCGCACTTGTCTTAAGCAACCTCTCCACCAATCTTGATGCCCAAGGAGATTTCACCCACGCCAAGAAGATGCTGGAGCAGTCGCTCGCGATCGACAAAGAACAAGGACGCAAAGCTCCTTCCGCTGACAAGCTTGTTGATCTAGGCGACCTGCTGCAAGATCAAGGCGATTTAACGGGTTCAGCTAAGAGCTATCACGATGGATTGGACCTTTCCCGGAGCGCCGGTGATAAGAGCATGGCCGCTTACGCTCTTTTTGGACTCGGGAATTTGGCGGTGACAAGCGCAGATTTCGCTGGAGCCAAACAGTACTTCGACGAAGCGCTGTCCTTAAGGAATGAACTGGGCGAGAGAAGCAACATCGAAGCGACGAGGACTGCCATCGCCAGGGCAGCCATGGAGGAGGGCCATATCGACCTGGCAGTGGCATCACTACGCGAGCTTTGCGCTAGTGCTCAAAAGGGGAAGGAGGGCGACAATGAAGTCGTGGTGGTGTCTCTACTCGCCAGCGCTCTTCTTGCGCAGGGAAAGGTCATCGATGCACGGCACGAACTCGTCGGAATCTCAGCGAAGGCCCAAAAAACTCAAGCACTGAGCGCTCGTCTTGACTTCGTTCTCGCGCGGGGTCGAGTTGCAGCAGGGTCGGGCAATGCATCAGAAGCTGCTGGTATTCTGAAATCAGCGCTCGTGACCTCCCAAAGGGCCGGTTTTATCAAATACGAACTCGCATCAGAGTTAGCGCTGGGCGAGCTAGCGTGGAAGTCAACCCACAGCGCCGCTTCTCGTGAAAAACTCATGAAGCTAGAATCTGACGCGAACGGAAGAGGGTTTCATCTGATCGCTCTCCGCGCCGAAAGCGTCATAGGGAAATAGACGGTTGTGCTTTTTCCGTTCGCGGCCCCGCGTGTCCTCTCTGATTCTCTCGGCTAAGGTAGTTTTATTAGGAAGAACCCATCGCCGTACCCACCCGCGAATGCCTCAAGCACAAGTAAGGACGCCCGGTCACCAGTCCTCCCCGCCCAGGCCGGATAGCTCAAGGTCACGGTGGCCGACGCTCCGGGACCGATATCGCCGAGACTGACCGGCGTTGGTGTTGACGCAAAGGCGAAGTTCAAGGTCGATGCAAAAACGATAACGCCATTCGCAGCTGCCGATCCCGTGTTAGTTACACTCAGCCATGCAACGTACTGACTCGTGCTGCTGTCGAAGGTGACCGACTGGATTTGCGTTAGCAACTTTCCACCCGAAGTAGAAACCGGCAGAGTGAACTGCACCTGCTGCGCAGCAAAGGTATTCCCGAACACCGTCACGGTATATGTACCCGGAGCGTAGCCTGTGGTGTTCAGGTAATAGACATATTTCTCCCCCTCATAGCGGAACGCCGAAGACTTTTCCAAGACGATGTTCGAAGTCGGATTTCCATTGGCATCGCTCAACATCGCGACCGTTATCCCCGCAATGGCGTCCCTTACGGATACGCCGGGCTGCGAAGTCAATTGGAACTCGACCGGAATGAGCGTGCCGACCGGGAATATACGGGCGTCAGTTTGCTGAAGAGGCGCCAGCATCGTCAACTGTGCAGCACCTTCAGGGTCGCTGGCTCCCAGGTCCACGGCGATAAATTCCGAAAAACCCGTTGTGTGGCCTTTGGTCGTTGGATCGATCCGTTGGAGATAGAACGCCGTGAAAATATTAGTCCAATCGTTCGTTCCGAGCGGAGTTGTCAAGAATCCCGGGTTAACAATCGGTTGCTGTGTGTCGTAGCTCGTCTTGACGCTGATCGTAGGGGTGGTTTCACTCGGGCACGAAATGGAGTTGCCGCTCATATCCGTGCAGCTCACCTGATAATCCTCGCAGTAGCCTGACTCGCCGTCGTAGATGATGCAGACCGCGTTCGCGAACGGCGTCCCCGCGACTCGCTGTTGAAAGTTGGCCTGAGGTGTCTGCGCCGCTGTTACGGTCATGTTGACGCCGGAGAAGCTGGTACCGGGAGGGTATTGCACCGCGAAATTGTGCGTATTATTGTCGAAGATAAATTGGTTCGGCGCCGTTGGGCTTAGCGGCTGCGTCACCGTTTGCGACGTAGGCGGCGTCATTGCGGGCTGATACACCTCCGCGCTGGATAAGGTTCCGGTGGAATTTTCGCCTCCGGCGATGAGGACCGATCCATTATTGAGCAGGGTCGCCGTGTGGCCGGTGCGCGCGGCGGTCATGCCCCCAGTCGCCGCGAACGCCGGGGACGAAGTCCCGAGCACATCGAATGCCGTCAGGGCCGATACCGGGACCCACGTTGCGGCGCTCACAGTTGTGCATCCATTGCCATACACACCACCCCCGTTTGGCGGGCCAGCACAGACCACCGTGCCCGTGAGCAAACCCGTGGGCTCGTCCCGCCAAACGTCAATCGTGTCGTCCGCCGACGGCATGGCGACTAACCAGTACTGGATGCCGCTTTGAAGCGTGACACCCCCAGGGGAGGTTAGCGACACATTACCGGACGTGAGGTTGGTCACTGTCCACGACTCCAAGACCGTCGATCCTGGGAGACCGTTCTGGCTGTTTACAAGTTCAATGACGGCACCGTTCGTTCCCGTGAAAGCGAGGAGGGCAAGGTCAACCTGCGTCAGGGTAAAGTTTCCGCTTGGTGTGAAAGGCGAGGCAACCCACCGGACGTTGTCAGGCCCGCAGTTAGGATTATCCGGCCCACTTACGCACCACCCGAGGATGCTGCTAAATGTCATCCCAGGCCCATAGTCGCTGAACACCATGAAGTTCCCACTGATGGGGCCGAATAGTTCTGCGCTGGACAAGTATTCAGGCTGTCCGATTAGCTGTCCTCCGACAATCAGAACCTGACCATTCGTCAACAGCGTCGCCGTGTGGTTCCCGCGTGCGGTGGTCATGCTGCCCGTCGCCGTAAAGGTTTCCGTGGCGGGATCATACAGCTCTGCGCTGGAGAGGTCGGAACCCGCAAGGGTAGTCGAATAACCCCCGGCAATGAGCACTTGCCCGTTATTTAGTAGCGTTTGGGTGTGGCTCGCTCGCGCGGTGGTCATGCTGCCGATCGTAGTAGTAAAGATTCCGGTGGCGGGGTTGTACAATTCAGCGCTGGATAAAAACGAGATGCCGGAGCCCCCCGGGAAGCCGCCTGTAAGAAGCACGGAGCCGTTATCGAGGAGCGTGGCTCTGTGGCCATAACGTGCGGTGATCATGTTGCCGGTGGCTGTGAAATCTCCCGTGGCTGGATCGTACAGCTCTGCGCCGGACAATGCGATAGGGCCACCGTCAGTGTTGCCCCCAGCTACGAGTACTTGGCCGTTGTTCAGTAGCGTCGCGGTATGGCTGCTTCGAGCGTCGGCCATGCTGCCGGTAGCCGTGAAGGTCCCCGTCGCGGGGTCGTATAGCTCCGCGGTGGCTAGAGCAGCGCTTCCGTTAGAACCACCAGCAATGAGAACCTCTCCGTCATACAGCAGCGTCGCCGTGTGGCCGGTGCGAGCGGCGGTCATGTTGCCGGTGGGCGTGAAGGCGCCCGTCGAGGGATTGTACAACTCGGCGCTGGCTAGGGGAGCGCCGCTGGAGTCAACGCCTCCCGCGATCAGCACCATTCCGTTGTTCAGCAGCGTCGCCGTGTGGTCGTTGCGCGCAGTGCTCATGCTCCCGGTGAGTGTGAAATTTTGTGCCGAGACGCGCAATGCAGGGACTAGCAGGGAGAAAAAAACCAAAAGCACGGGGGCCCTAAGCTGAGATGAGCGAACCATAGGAGTCCTCCCAAGGGGGATTTCTGTTTTGAGTTTCCCACAAGATAATGCCGTCAAATTCTGAGCCGGAATAAAGCAACAGTAAATGCGGAGTATGTACACCCGCGCAAGAAGAAGGTCAAATTAAATTTACGTCAGATTCAAGTAATGAGAGTACTATCGCTGTCTCGCCAGTTGATCTCCATGAAATCGGTCGAACCCATTTCGCCTAGCGGAACGAATGCAAGGCATGGGTAAGTGGGTGTAACTTGGCCGACGCGGCGGCATAAGTGGGTCGGGTGCAAGTGGTTCAGACTTGATACGGGTCGCGTTTGAGCCTAGAGTTTCGTTAAATGAGCGGTGTATCACCGCAGAGAGGTAAAACGGGCATGGTGATCTCGGATCGATTGCGCGCTCTACGGGAAGAGAAGCAGCTCTCCCAAGGGGATATCGAAAAGCGGACTGGACTGCTTCGCTGCTACATCTCGCGAGTTGAGAACGGCCATACGGTACCGGCCATCGAGACGCTGGAAAAGATGGCTCGCGCGCTGGAAATTCCCATGTACCAGCTTTTCTACGATGGCGAGGAGCCGCCTCTGCTACCGAATCTTCCGAAGCGGAAATCGTCTGACGAGATCGCCTGGGGCAGTTCGGGGAAGGATTCCCGCTATCTGAGCAAGCTTCGCCGCCTGTTAGCTAAGACGGAAGAAGGAAATCGTAAGTTGATTTTGTATATGGCGCAGAAAATGGCCGGCATAAAGTCTCATCGACCGGGGGCAAGCAACTAATTCCGCGGTCCGGGGTTTGTTTTTCGCAAAGTGAATGGCGAATGGTCGCCGGAAAGGATTCAGAACCACACCGAAGTGGGGCTGCAAGAGGTGACAAGATGGACTTGCGCTGCCCGAAGTGCAACAGCACCGATCTCAAGAAGGTTTCGCTCGCCTACGAAGAAGGGTCTTTCCGAGGTGAAGCCCAGACGCGCATACGCGCGGCTGTCGTTGGTGGCGGCGGAGCCGATCTGATTGTGGGCCGGGCTTCAACGCGTACGTCGCACCAATCAACTCTTTCAAAACGCCTAACTCCGCCAGTGAAGTGGTCGTACCGCAAGCTGATCTTTTGGAGTCTGGTGGTTTTCCTATGCTGCGGTTGGCTGGTCTCTTACGTCAACACGATCACGAAAAGCAGCACGACGGTCATGTCACCCGCTCTGGCGGGCTACGCCGTGATAGCCGCCGCCGTGTTCGCGATTATTGTGGTGCTTGTTGTGAGGCACAATCTCCGGGTTTACCCGAAACACTTGGGCGAATGGGACCGTTCCTTCATCTGCCAGCGGTGCGGGACTCTCTTCGAGCCATTTTAGGACTGCCCTGACACCGGCCCTAGTCGGCTGGCTTAGCGCGTCCTCGGGGGGATATTCTCAAACGTTTCCTGCGCGTCCTTGCGGGTGATCACCGTGTCGTACAGCCCGATTTCCTCTTCTTCATGCTTGTTGATGCCGGTGTAACTGAGGCTGGCATCCTCATAGCGCTTGAATTTGTAGACCGCATCGTTCATCAGTGCGCTGTTGAACAATCCCAGGCTGACAAGCAGTTCGAAATCTTTTACGGTCAGGCCCGTAACTTTTTTGAACATGCCGGGTTCCAGCTGCGTTATCACATCTTTCAGTGACCGCTCACGATAGTCGGTGAGATACATGAAAATCGGGACGCGCGTCGCGAACTTGATGAGCTTCTCCTGAATTTGTTTTCGCAATGTCTTG
>Ga0335072_10004327_pt1 | contig 21167 bp, 33 predicted proteins | sample Lox_Sample_21_FD_206725 | JGI IMG/M metagenome (GOLD analysis project Ga0335072, IMG submission 206725) | Soil microbial communities from Loxahatchee National Wildlife Refuge, Florida, United States - Lox_Sample_2.1 | ecosystem: Environmental > Terrestrial > Soil > Wetlands | place: USA...
GTCTCGTTGGACCAGACACTTCCGGTCACCGAGGGTATCAAGGAAATCGTGGAGACTCTGGTAATCGCCATCGTATTGGTCATCCTGGTGGTTTATTTGTTCCTGCAAGACTGGCGCGCCACCCTGATTCCCATGCTGGCCGTGCCCGTGTCGCTGGTCGGTACGTTCCTGCTCTTCCCGGTGTTCGGCTTTTCCATCAATACACTTTCGATGCTGGGCCTGGTGCTGGCCATCGGGCTGGTAGTGGACGACGCCATCGTGGTTGTCGAAGGCGTGCAGCGTCATATCGAAGAAGGTCTCGACCCCAAAGACGCGGCTCGCAAAGCCATGGCGGAGCTCTCCGGTCCGGTGGTGGGCATCGCGCTGGTGCTGGCCTCGGTATTCGTTCCCACGGCGTTCATCCCGGGCATCACCGGAAAGCTCTACCAGCAATTCGCGCTGACCATCGCCATTTCGGTCATGCTCTCGGCTTTCAACGCGCTGACGCTCAGCCCGGCGCTGGCCGGACTGCTGCTGCGCAAACAGGAGCACGATGCCAATGAGCGCCCCGGTCTGCTGGGGAAACTCTTCGCGCCGTTCAACCGTTATTGGGAGCGCACGACGGTCGGTTTCGTCCGCTGGTCGGACGCCGTGATTCGCAAAGGCGCCCTCGTGCTGCTGCTGCTGGCCATTTGCGGCGCGGGCGCGCTTTTTTTGGGCCGCCATCTGCCTTCCAGCTTCCTGCCGGATGAAGATCAGGGATACGCCTACGTCAGTATGCAGCTGCCCGTGGCTTCCTCCATGGAACGTACCGCCGCGGCGGCGCGGCAAGTCGAGAAGATTCTGGCGAAAACTCCCGGCGTCGCCTACACCACTACCGTGATCGGCTTCAACTTACTAAGTTTCGCCCAGACCACTTACAATGCCTTCTTCTTTGTCACGCTGAAGCCTTGGGACGATCGCACCACCAGAGCCGAGCAGTACCAAACCATCCGGCACAACTTGAACCAGGAATTCGGCAGTCTCCCCGAAGGAACCGTTTTCAGCTTCGCTCCGCCCGCCATTCCCGGCGTCGGCACCTCGGGCGGATTTCAGTTCGTGCTCGAAGACCGCGCCGGCCACGACGTCAAATTCCTGGCCGACAACCTCGATAAATTCCTGGCGGCCGCCAGGAAACGCCCGGAAATCGGCCAGATCTCGAGCACCTTTCTGCCCAGCGTGCCGCAGCGATTCGTCCGCGTAGACAAGGATAAAGCGCTCAAACAAGGCGTCGCTTTAGGCGATGTGTACCGCACGATTCAGGCTTACATGGGCGGGCTGTTTATCAATTACTTCAACGATTTCGGCCGTACCTGGCAGGTATATGTGGAGGCCGAGGCGCCATACCGGTCGAATACCGAGGGGCTCGACCAGTTCTATGTGCGCAACAACCAGGGTCAAGCCTTGCCGCTGTCTTCGCTGGCGAAATTCGAAACCCGCTCCGGCCCGGAGTTTACTCTGCGCTACAACGAATATCGCGGCGCCCAGCTCAATGGCGAGGCCGCCGCCGGATACAGTTCCGACCAGGCAACGCACGCCCTGGAAGAGGTCTTTAACCAGACGATGCCCCGCGACATGGGCTTCGACTACATGGGCATGTCGTATCAGGAACAGAGAGCGCGCCAAGGTGTGCCCGCCGTGGTCATCTTCGGCTTCTCCCTGGTGTTCGTCTTTCTGATTCTGGCGGCGCTCTACGAGAGTTGGTCGCTCCCGTGGAGCGTGCTGCTCTCGACGCCGGTAGCGGTCTTCGGCGCCATTGCCGCGCTCTGGCTCCGCCGCGTAGTGGCGGGAGCGTTTCTGCCGGCCTACCTGGTGCAGATTCAAAACGACGTCTACACGCAAATCGGACTGGTGATGTTGATCGGCCTGGGCGCCAAGAATTCCATTCTGATCGTCGCCTTCGCCAAGGAGGAATACGAACGGGGCAGGCCCCTAATAGAGGCCGCGCTGGACGCGGCGAGGCTGCGCTTCCGGCCGCTCATGATGACGGCGCTCGCCTTCATTATCGGGTGCGTGCCGCTCTGGGTGGCGTCCGGAGCGGGATCGATCGCGCGGCAGATCATCGGAACCACGGTGATCGGCGGCATGCTGGCCGAGACGTTCATCGGCCGGTTTTTCGTCCCCGCCATCTTCGTGGTGGTCGAGAAGCTATCCCGCCACGCCCCGGCTACCGGACCCGAACCCCTGCCTTCACCGGCGCAAGGAGACTGATATGAGATCTACCTATCTTGCAGTGGCCGCGGCGGCGGCTCTGCTGGCCGGATGCACCGTCGGACCCAATTACAAACGGCCGCAAATCGAGGCGCCGGCAAACTTCCGCGCACCCGAGCCGCTGCCGGAACCGCAGGCCAGTTCGCTGGCGAACCTCAAGTGGTTCGCCGTGTTCCAGGACGAGCAGCTACAGGGCCTGATTCGTACCGCGCTGGCGCAGAATTACGATCTGCGCCAGGCCGTGGCGCGGGTGGAGGAGGCGCGCGCGAATCTGGGCGTGGTTCGCTCCAACCAGTTTCCGCAAGTAGGCGCGTCGGGCAACCTGGAAATCACGCGTCTTTCGCGCGATGGATCGTTCCCGCTGCCGCCGGCTCTGGTCCCCAATCAGGACCGCAACTGGGGACAGGCGGGACTCAACCTGCTGTCGTTCGAACTCGATCTTTTCGGCCGCTTGCGCCGCGCGACGGAAGCCGCCCGCGCCAATCTGCTGAACGCCGATTGGAACCGCAAGACGGTGGTTAGTACGGTCGTCAGCCAGGTGGCAACCGATTATTTCCAACTGCTCGAACTGGACTCCGAGCTGCAGATTTCCAAGAGCACTTTGGAGACGCGCCGGGCATCGCTGGAGCTAACCCAGGACCGGCAGCGCGGCGGCGTGGCCACGCTCCTCGACCTGCGCCAGGCCGAGGAACTCGTGGATAGCGCGGCGGAGAGCATTCCCCAGCTTCAGCAACAGATCGAACAAACCGAAGACCAGATCTCCCTGCTGCTCGGCAAAGATCCGCAAAGCATCCCCAGGGGACGCGGCTTCCTGGACCAACATCTGCCTCCGGAAGTGCCTGCGGGCCTGCCTTCGGCGCTGCTCGAACGGCGTCCCGATATCCGCGCGGCCGAGCAGGCGCTGGCCGCCGCCAACGCCAATATCGGTGTGGCCAAGGCCGCCTACTTCCCGGACATCAGCTTGACCGGATTCATCGGCGGCCAGAGTTCACGGCTAACCAGCCTCTTCTCCGGTCCCAACGGCGCCTGGAGCTTCGTTCCGCAGATCACCCAGCCCATCTTCACCGCCGGCCGCATCAAGTCCAACGTGCGGCTGGCCGAAGCGCAGCGCGAGGAAGCGCAGGTGGCCTACGAGAGATCGATCCGGACCGCGTTTCAAGAGGTCTCGGATGCCTTGATCGCACACCAGCGAACGCGCGAGAGCCGCGTCGAGCAGGAACATCTCGTCGTCGCGTTGCAGGACCGCAAGCGTCTGGCTTACGCCCGCTATCAGGGCGGCGTGGATACGCAGTTGAACGCGCTCGATGCGGATCGCGATCTGCTTTCGGCCGAGCTGACGCTGGCGCAGATCCGCTATGCCGAGCTCGTGAGCGTGGTGCAGCTGTACAAGGCCCTCGGCGGCGGATGGGAGGGGTAATATGCTGGCGCGGGCGCTGATGGTTGTCCTGGCTGTTTCCGTTTCTCTCCCGGCGGCGGATGAGAGCGTGGAGACGACCATCAAAGATCTCTACGCCGCTTCGCAGAAAGCCATGCGCGAGGCGCGGACGAAGGAGGAGATGGCGCGGGCGCTCGCCACCTTCGCGCCGGAATGGGTCGGCAACATGCCTGCCGGGGAGACGCTCACGCTCGCCGACCTGATGAAGGAAGCGGAGGCGGGAGTTGCCGTTCCTCCCGAAAAACGCCCCATCCCGAAACAGGATTTCGTTTACATCCGGCAGACCGGATGGAACGTGCTGGTGGTCTATTGGAGCTCGCGCCGGTCGGGCAATCGGCTGATCGGCTCGCTCTATCGCGATACCTGGGTGCGAACGGCGGATGGGTGGCGCCGGATCAGGCAGGAGAAGTTCTTTCCGGACCGCCCGTTGATTCAGGATGGCAAGCCGGTCATCCTGCCCCCGGTGGAATGATCTCTCCATACCAGCGGTTTCGACAAAAACAAAAGAGCCGCAACCGGCGCAAACCGGCGGCGGCTCTCGGAGTGAGGCAACCCTACTTTTCGGGTTTCTCTTCTTCCGGTGCTTCTTCTTCGACTTCCTTGCCGGTGCGCTGCGCCTCGAGCCTGGCTTCCTTGCGCTTGGCGCGCTCGGCGGCGCGCTTCACGAGTTCGGAACCCACCAGCTCGAGCATCGCCTGTTCGGCGCCATCGCCCTTGCGCGGCCCCAGCTTGGTGATGCGCGTGTAGCCGCCGTTGCGCTGGCCGAACCGCGTGCCCAGCGTGTCGAACAGCTTCTGCACCGATTTGGGGTTGCGCAGAATCGCGGCCGCCTGCCGGCGCGAGTGCAGCGTGTCCTGCTTGGCGAGCGTGATCATCTTTTCCACCCACGGGCGGACGGCCTTGGCCTTCGGCACGGTAGTGATCACGCGTTCATTCTCGATCACGCTGGTGGTCAGGTTCCGCAACAGCGCGTTGCGGCTATCCACGGGCCGTTTCAGTTTGTATCCGGCGTAATTGTGTCTCATGGTTATTCCCCGGCCGGTTCGTGCGGCCCTTCCTCGTCGTGGGTGTAATCGATCATGCCGCCGGCTTGCGGCGGCGGAGCGATCAGGCGGCCATGCTGGTCGATGCGCATGCCGAGCGAGAGACCCATGTTGGCCAGAATTTCCTTGATCTCGTTGAGCGATTTACGCCCGAAATTCTTGGTGCGCAGCATTTCGGCCTCGGTCTTCTGCACCAGCTCGCCGATGGTCTGAATATTGGCGTTCTTGAGGCAGTTGTAGGAGCGAACGCTGAGTTCCAACTCTTCCACCGAGCGGTTGAGCACTTCGTTGATCTTGTCGAGCCCGTGCTCGGAAATCTCCTCGGCCTGCTCCGGAACTTCCTCGAAGTTGATGAAGATGGACATGTGGTCCTTGAGGAGCTTGGCGGCATAGCCGATGGCGTCCTGCGGGGACACGGCGCCGTTGGTCCAGACTTCGAGCGTGAGCTTGTCGTAATCGGTCATCTGCCCGAGGCGCGCCGCTTCGACGGCGAAGTTAACCTTGCGGACCGGCGAGTGGACCGAATCGATGGGGATGTAGCCCAGCGTCAGGTCGTCGTCGAAATTCTTGTCGGCGCTGACATATCCGCGGCCGCTCTTGAGGCGCATTTCGATGGACAGCTTCCCGCCTTCGCTCACCGTGGCGAGGTGTACGTCGCGGTCGAGCACTTCCACGTCGGCATCGGTCTCGATCTGTCCGGAGCGAACGTCGCCCGGCTGGTCCACCGTGAGCCGCACGGTCTTTACACCCTCGCCCATGATCTTGAACGGGATCTGTTTGAGGTTCAGGATGATGTCGGTGGCGTCTTCCACGACACCGGGGATGGGGCTGAATTCGTGCTCGACTCCCTCGATGCGGACGGCGGTGATGGCCGCGCCCTCGATCGAGCTGAGCAGTACGCGGCGAAGGCTGTTGCCGATGGTGGTGCCGAATCCGCGTTGGAAAGGCTGCGCCGTAAACATGCCATACCGTTCCGTCAGGGTCTCGGTATTGGCGACCAGTCGTTTGGGTTTTTGGAAGCCTCTAAACATTCGTAAATCCTCTTTTTAGACACGCGAAAAGCGGGAGCCGGATTCCGGCCCCCGCCTGTCTGGTTCACTTACTTCGAGTACAACTCGACGATGAGCTGCTCGTTTAACTGGATCTGCACCAACTCGCTGCGCTGCGGCATGGCGGTAATTCTCCCGGTGAGCCCTTCGCGATCGACATCGATCCAGTTGGGCGCCGGAGCGTGGGCTGTGGCATCGCGCGCGGCCAGAATGGTGGCGTTCTTTTTGCTGCTTTCGCGAACGGAGACGACGTCGCCGATCTTCACGACAGCCGACGGGATGTTGCACTTGCGGCCGTTGACATCGACATGGCCATGGCGGACGATCTGGCGCGCCTGGGCGCGGCTGGTGCCGAATCCCATGCGGAAGATCACGCTATCGAGCCGGCGCTCGAGCAGCGACATCAGGTTTTCGCCGGTGATGCCCTTGGTGGCGGCGGCTTTTTCGAACGTGCCGCGGAACTGCCGCTCGAGAACGCCATAAACCCGGCGGGCCTTCTGCTTTTCACGCAATTGCAGGCCGTAACCGACGATTTTCTTTGCCCGGTCCTTGCCATGCTGCCCGGGGATGAAGTTGCGCTTTTCGATGGCGCACTTCTCGCTGTGGCAGCGTTCGCCTTTGAGAAACAGTTTCATGCCCTCGCGCCGGCATTGCCGGCAAACGGGGCCAATGTATCGTGCCAAGTTGACTCCTCTTACCTTTCTTCTTTCAGGTGCGGTTTACAGCCATGGCCGGCCTTCGTCCCGCTTTTGAGAGCTTTTCAGCTCCCCGCTAAAAACTACACGCGCCTCTTCTTCGGCGGGCGGCAGCCGTTGTGCGGAATCGGGGTGACATCCTTGATGGCGCGGACATCGATCCCCGCGGTGGAGAGCGCCCGCACCGCCGATTCGCGGCCCGAACCGGGGCCGCTGACTCGCACTTCCACGACCCGCAATCCTGCTTCTGTAGCCTTGTTGGCCGCCGTCAACGCCGCCTGCTGGGCGGCGAACGGCGTGCCTTTGCGCGACCCGCGGAAACCGAGCGAGCCGGCGCTGGACCAGGAAATGGTATTGCCCTCCTGATCGGAGATGGTCACGATGGTGTTGTTGAACGTGGCCTGCACGTGCACGACGCCGGTGTGGACGACGCGCTTTTCCTTCTTCTTGAAGCTCTTTTTTTTGCCGGGTTTTGCTGCTGGTGCTTTCGCCATATGATGCCAGATCGCTCTCTAGGTTTTAGCCGACGCTTTCTTCTTGTTCGCCACCGTGCCGCGGCGCGGTCCTTTGCGCGTGCGGGCGTTGGTGTGGGTGCGCTGTCCGCGAACCGGCAGCCCGCGGCGGTGCCGCAAGCCGCGGTAAGAACCCATCTCGATGTGCCGCTTGATATTCATCGAGATCTCTTTGCGCAGATCGCCTTCCACCGCTCCTTCTTCCTCGAGGATGGTGCGGACCTTGTTGACTTCGTCTTCCGTCAGGTCGCGGACCTTCTTATTAAAATCGATGCCCGCGCGGTGAAGCAGCGATTTCGACCGGGTACGGCCGATGCCGTAGATGTAAGTGAGCCCGATCTCAGCCCTTTTCCCAGGCGGTAAATCCACACCGGCTAAACGTGCCATATTATCCCTGCCTCTGTTTGTGTTTCGGGTTGACGCAGATGACGCGCACCACGCCCTGGCGGTTGATCACCTTGCATTTGTCGCAAATCTTTTTTACGGACGCTCGAACTTTCATATCGACCTTGAAACCGCTCCTACGGCCGCGGCTCGGCTACCTTCCTCGTGATCCTTCCTCTGGTCGGATCGTTGGGACTTAACTCCACTTCGACCCGGTCGCCCGGAACCAGCCGGACGAAATTCCGTTTCACCGCACCCACCGTGTGGGCCAAAATCTTCTGCTGCGTGGGCAGCACTACTTCGTACAACGCTCTCGGCCGCTCCGAAACCACCACGGCCTCTATTTTCTTCACGGCCGGGTCAGAACCCACGGTCCATTCTCCGTCACCGCGATGCAGTGCTCGAAGTGGGCACTGTACGACCCATCCTTCGTCACGGCAGTCCACTTGTCCTTCAGGACCACCGCTTCCGGCCGGCCGGCATTCACCATCGGTTCGACCGCCAGCACCATCCCCGGCTTCAGGCGGGGATTTTCGTTCTTCCGGTCCACGTAATTCGGAACCTGGGGCTCCTCGTGGAGCTGCGTGCCGATGCCGTGGCCCACATACTCCCGCACCACCGAAAAACCATTCGATTTCACGTGCTGCTCGACCGTGCCGCAGATGTCGAACAACCGGCTGCCGTTGCGCACCTTATCGATGGCCATTTCGAGCGATTCCTGCGTCACGCGCAGCAGCTTCTTGGTCTCTTCGCTCACTTCACCGACCGGCACCGTGAGGGCCGAATCGCCATAATACCCGTCCAGCTTCACACCGGTGTCGATGGAAACGATGTCGCCCGGCTTCAAAACCCGCTTGGCATTCGGCATCCCGTGGACAATCTCGTCGTTCACCGAAGTGCACAGCACAAAACGAAACGCTTCACCGGCGGCGGGCACGTAATAACCCTTGAAAGCGGGTTTCGCTCCGGCATCGCCGATCATCTTCTCCGCGGCCACTTCCAGGTCCATGGTGCTGGCCCCTTCCACCGCGATCTCCTTCAAGCTCTGCAAGACCTGGTATACCAGCAGGCCACTGCGCCGCATCTTCTCCAGTTCCGCGGCGGTTTTTCGCACGATCATCAGTTTTCCATCGCCTGGCGGATCTTCTGATACACCGCCTCGGGCGGATCGTTCCCGGCGTCCACGCGGATTACCCGGCCACCGTTGGTCTCGAAGAAATCGAGAACCGGACGGGTTTGCCGCTCGTACGCTTCCAGCCGGGCGCGTATTACTTCTTCGCGATCGTCATCCCGCTTCACCAGCTTTTCGCCATCCAGATCGCACAACTCGTCCACCTTCGGAGGTCGCAGCGCAACGTTGTACGGGGTTCCGCAGCGGGGGCACTCGCGGCGGCCGGTCAAACGGGCAATAATAATATTGTAATCAACCGCGAGGTGAATCACCAACTCGCGGATTTCCCGCTCTTTCATCCAAGCTGCCAGGTGCTCCGCCTGCTGCAACGTCCGCGGATACCCGTCCAGCACGAACCCCTTGGCGGCATCCGGCAAACTGAGCCGGTCGTCCACCAGCGTTTCCACCACTTCGTCCTTCACCAGGATTCCGGCCTGCATTTTCGCCGCGGTCTTGGGAGTGACACCTTTCCCGCTCCGGACAGCTTCCCGCAGCATCTCGCCCGTGGAGACGTGAGGAATGCCCAGACACTCCGTAAGCAACTTGGCCTGAGTCCCTTTACCGGACCCTGGAGAGCCGAACAAGACGATAGCTTTCACAAACCTCGTTACAACGTCTAAAATGTACTGCTCCGCCGGCCGCGAATCCGGCCCGAACGCGGAGTAAACCCTTCATAATGCCGCATGATGAGCTGCGCTTCGATCTGGTTAATGGTATCCATGGCCACCCCCACCACGATCAGAAGCGAGGTCCCGCCGAAATAAAACGTCACGCCCATGCCGTCGAGCAGCCACCGCGCGTGCAGCGTGGTGAGCGTGGTATCCATCCAGTTGCCGATGAGCGCCAAATGGTTCAGCTTGATGCCCGAAATCATGATGTCGGGAATCAGGCATAGAATCGCCAGGTAAATGCCGCCCACCACCGTAATTTTGGTCAGGATCTGGTTCATGTAATCGGCGGTGTTGCGCCCCGGGCGGATTCCCGGAATGAAGCCACCGTACTTGCGCATGTTGTCGGCCGCTTCATTGGGGTTAAAAATGATGGAAATATAAAAGAAGCAGAAGAAAATGATGCCGGCCACGAAGAGCACGTAGTACATCGGCTCCCCGTGCCGGATGGACATCAGCGTGGCTTCCAGCCAGTGAATGTTCTTCACCGCCTGCATTTGCAGCAGCGTGGTGGGGAAAGCGAGAATCGACGAAGCGAAAATCACCGGAATCACGCCGCCGGCATTCACTTTGAGCGGCATGTGCGTCGATTGTCCGCCCATCACGCGCCGGCCCACGACGCGTTTCGCGTACTGCACCGGAATCCGGCGCTCGCCGCGCTCCACCAGCACGATGAAAGCCACCACCGCAATCATGAGCGCGATCAGGATGATCAGCGTCAGCGGGCTCCATTCGCGAGTCACGAAAGTATTCTGGTAGACGTTGTTGATGGCGGCAGGCAGGCCGACCACGATACCCGTGAAGATGATGAGCGACATGCCATTGCCGACCCCGCGCTCGCTGATCTGCTCGCCCAGCCACATGATGAACGTCGTGCCCGCCGTCAGAGAAATCACCGTCAGCACCACGAACCCGAAGCCGGGATTGATGACGATCCCTTCTCTCATCGACATCAAGCCGTAAGCGATGGTAATGGACTGGATGACCGCCAGGATGATGGTCAGGTAGCGCGTCCACTGGGTGATCTTGCGCCGGCCGAGTTCGCCTTCCTTCTGCAATTTCTCGAGGGTGGGGACCACGACGGTCAACAACTGCAGAATGATCGACGCCGTGATGTACGGCATGATGCCCAGCGCGAAAATGGTCAGCCGGCGGATGTTCCCGCCCGAAAACATATCGAAGAAGCTGAACAGCGACCCGCTCGACGAATTCATGAACTGCTGCCAGGCAGTCGTGTTCGTGCCGGGCGTGGGAACGTGCCCGCCGAGACGGTACACCGCCAGCAAGGCCAGTGTGAAGAAAAGACGCTTGCGAAGGTCCGGTACGCGAAATATATTGGCGAACGCTTCCAAAAACTTCATGGGTTCCCTTCGATTTCCCGGCCGCTTACTTTGCGGCCGCGCCGATTACCTGCGCCGTTCCGCCGGCTTTCTGAATTTTATCCATCGCCGACTTTGAAAAATGGTGGGCTTCGACCGTGATCTTCCTGGTCAAAGTGCCGTTGCCGAGCACTTTCACCCCTTCGCCGAGCTTCTTCACCAGTCCCAGCTCACGCAGGCTGTCCACCGTAAAAGTGTCGCCATCCGCCTTTTCCAGTTGGAGCAGGTTCACGATGGCGTATTCCTTTTTGAAGATGTTGGTGAATCCGCGCTTCGGCAGGCGGCGGTGCAGCGGCATCTGGCCGCCCTCGAAACCGCGCTTCTGGCCGAAGCCGGTGCCGGCGTGCTGGCCTTTCGATCCCCTCGTGGAGGTCTTGCCGTGTCCCGATCCCATACCGCGGCCTACGCGCTTGCGCGGCTTCGTCTGTCCGGCGGGCGGTTTCAAACTGCTGAGGTTCATAATGTCGATCTCACTTTTGAAGTGTTCCCCACAGAGTCACCAGGGCGCGGAGAAAAACCAAAACCCAAAACCGGGGTCACCGGGGAGACGGAGGACACCGGGAACGGCTCCGTGACCTGTACCGCCTCTGCGGCCGCAACCGTGGCAAACGCGCCGAAGGCGCTCGCCTGGAGAGCGGCGCCACTCGATGTCGTCTGCAAATCCTGCATTTCTCCGTGCCTCTGTGCCTCTGTGGGGAACAAACGCTACTCCACTACTTCCAACAGGTGCGGTACTTTCTTCACCATACCGCGGAATTCGGGCCGGTCGGGCCGCTCCACCACCTGGTTGACCTTGCGCAGGCCCAGCCCCTTCACCACCTTCTTATGTTTCTCGGGGGTGCAAATCGGACTGCGCACCAGCTTGATCTTGATTTTCCCTTCCATCAGAGTTTCTCCACCGCCAGGCCGCGCATGTCGGCCACCGCCGCCTTATCGCGCAATGATTCCAGCGCTACGATGGTCGCCTTCACCACGTTGTGCGGATTGCGCCGGCCAATCGACTTGGTGAGCACGTTGGGAATCCCGCAGGCCGTAATCACCGCGCGCACCGCGCCGCCGGCGATGACGCCGGTCCCGGCGGGCGCCGGCTTGAGCAGCACCTGCGAGCTGGCATATTCGCCCAACACCTTGTGCGCGATGGTCCCTTCGAGGACGTTTACCTTGCGCAGCCCCTTCTTGGCCGCCTCGATCCCCTTGCGGATGGCCGACGGCACTTCCTTCGCCTTGCCGACGCCGTAGCCCACCACTTTGGCCGAGGGATCGCCGATCACCACCAGGGCCGAAAAACTCATGTTCTTGCCGCCCTTCACCACTTTGGTGACGCGGTTGATGGCGACCACCTGTTCCTTCAAGTTCAGTGTCGCCGGATCGATGCGTTTCGCTATGGTTGCCATTAAAACTCCAGTCCCGCGCCGCGCGCCGCATCGGCCAGCGCCTTGACGCGCCCGTGGTATTGATAACCACCGCGATCGAAGACCACCGACTTGATGCCTTTATCCTTCGCCCGCTCCGCCACCAGTTTGCCGATGGCTTTCGCCGCCGCCACGTTCCCGCCCTTGGTCCGGGCGCTCTTGTCCACCGTCGACGCCGACACCAAGGTGGCGCCGGCCACATCGTCGATGACCTGCGCGTAGATGTGGGCGACGCTGCGGAACACCGCCAGGCGCGGCCGCTCGGCCGTTCCGTGCACCTTGCTCCGGATTCGCTTGTGGATTCGATTCCGGATTTCCTTCTTTTCGATCTTATGAATCATTTCGCACCAGCTCCGGTCTTTCCGACCTTCTTGCGCAGGACTTCGCCGGTGTACCGGACGCCCTTGTTCTTGTACGGATCCGGCGGGCGAAGCGCGCGAATGTTTGCCGCCACCTGGCCCAGCATCTGCCGGTCGTAGCCGGTCAGAACCAGGTGAGTCTGCTTGTCGATTTTCATTTCAATCCCGGGAGGCAGCAGAAACTCGATGGGATGGGAATAGCCCAGCGTGAACGTCGCGATGTTGCCCTTGACATCGGCACGATAACCGATGCCGACGATGTCGAGCTCGCGGGTGAACCCGCCGGAAACGCCCTGCACGGCATTGGCTGCGAGAGCGCGCGTCAAACCGTGCAGCGCCGCATGGTCGTCGGATTCCCGTTTGATTTCCAGCTTGCCGTTCCCCTGCTCCACCTTGATGCCTTCGGGGATCGGCACCGTCAACTTGCCCTTCGGGCCGGTGACTTCCAGTTGCTCGCCGATCTGAACTTTCACGCCGTTCGGCAGCGGGATCGGCTTTTTACCAATTCTCGACATAGCTCAAACCTCGTTACCAGACGCGGCAGAGAATTTCTCCGCCGACGTGTTCCTTGTGCGCATCGCGGCCGGTCATGACCCCGCGCGGCGTGGTGATGATGTTGATACCCATGCCGCCCAGCACGCGCGGAATCTCCGTCTGGCCGACATACACGCGGCAGCCGGGCCGCGAGACGCGCTCGATCTGCGAGATTACCGGCGAATTACCGGGCCCGTATTTCAGATAGATCTTGATGGTCTTCTTGGCGCCTTCCTCGGCTACTTTGAAGTTGGCGATGTAGCCTTCTTCCTTGAGAATGCGCGCGATTTCCGTTTTCAGCCGGGAGGCCGGGACGTCCACCTTCGGGTGGCGGGCCTGAATCGCGTTGCGTACCCGCGTCAGCATGTCGGCGATGGGATCACTCGTCATAAAACTCCAAAAAAGGAGTAAGGAGTTAGAAGTTAGAAGTCAGAATGGCGCGATCGCCTCTCTGATTCGTCCTTCTCTTTCTCACTCCAGCTTCTAAATTCATTCTTCTCGTGCCAGAAGGCCTCGGAGCTCTGCGGAACAGCGCATTCCAGCTCCTAACTCCGAACTCCTGGCTCCTTCTTCACCAGCTCGCCTTCGTCACGCCGGGAATCTCGCCGTTCAACGCGAGTTGGCGGAAGCAGAGCCGGCAGACGCCGAATTTGCGCAGAAAACCGCGCGGGCGCCCGCAGCGCCAGCAGCGGCTGCGCCGCCGGGTCGGCAGAATCGGCGTGCCCGGTTTTCCCTGGCCTTTGGCCACTTTGGAGGCCCGGCGGATTTCTTCCAGCTTCAAGTCTTTTGCAATTTTGGCGGTGGTTGCCATGTTGTCTCTCTTCTTTTCGCTTTACTGCCGGAACGGCATCCCCATCTGCTTCAGCAGCGCCATGCCTTCGGCATCGGTGCGCGCCGTGGTGGTGATGTTGATGTTCATGCCCTTGGTCTTCTCCACCTTGGCATAGTCTATTTCCGGGAAAATCAATTGGTCCTTCACGCCCAGCGTGTAATTGCCGCGGCCGTCGAAACTCTTGGTGGAGACGCCGCGAAAATCGCGAACGCGCGGCAGCGCCACGTTCACCAGGCGATCCAGGAACTCGAACATGCGGTCGCCGCGCAGCGTCACCGTGCAGCCGATCGACTGGCCTTCGCGCAGTTTGAATTGCGCGATCGACTTCTTGGCCTTGGTGATCACCGGCTTCTGGCCGGCGATCTGGGTCAGCTCGTTCACCGCGCCATCCATCAGCTTGGCGTTCTGCGTGGCTTCGCCCAGACCGATATTGATCGAGATCTTTTCGACCTTCGGCACGGCCATGCGGTTCTTATAGCCGAATTCTTTGGTCAGCGCCGGAACAACCTTAGTTTGATAGTGCTCTTTCAGACGTGCCGCCATGGAATCCTCACTTCTTATCGAAAGTCTGCCCGCACTTGCGGCACACGCGAACGCGCCGTGTCTTGCCGCCGGCCACATGATCCACGTGATGGGAGATGCGCACGGCCTTGTTGCAGCCGGGGCAGATGATCATCACATTGGAAGCCGGAAAGGCGCTTTCGCGTTCTGCGATGCCGCCCTTGATCTGCTTTGCCGGATTGGGGCGCGTATGACGCTTGATCATCATGGCGTGCTCCACCAACACCCGGCCGGTATCCCGCTCGACGCGCAGAACGCGCCCGGTCAAACCCTTGTCGCGGCCGGTGATCACCTTCACGGTGTCTTCCCTCTTCAGGTCGATCCGGACCGGCTCCGGTTTTCTCTTTGCAATTGCCATCAGATTACCTCGGGGGCCAGCGAAACGATTTTCATGAATTTCTTGTCGCGCAGTTCCCTGGCCACGGGTCCGAACACGCGCGTGCCTACCGGCTCGCCCACTTCGTTGATGAGCACGGCGGCGTTGCTGTCGAAACGGATGTAGGTGCCATCCTTCCGCCGCGTTTCCTTGCGCATGCGCACCACCACGCAGCGCACCACTTTGCCTTTCTTGATGGCCGAATCCGGCGCGGCTTCCTTCACCGACGCCGTGATCACGTCGCCCAGGCCCGCGCGCAGGCCGAGATCGCCTCCGCGCGGCAGAATGCAGGAGAGCCTGCGCGCGCCGGAGTTATCGGCCACTTCGAGAATCGTTCGCATTCCAATCATAAAAAAGCTCCAGGAGTCAGGAGTTGGAAGCTAGGAGTCAGGAGACGGCATTCTTACTCCTAACTCCTAACTCCTAACTTCTTTTCTCTCAAATCTTCACGTCCAGGTCGCTCGGTTGCGCCGCCAGCTGCACGGCCTCCCGCACAATGTCCGCCAGCTTCCACCGCTTCAGCTTGCTAATGGGCCGGCACTCGATGATGCGCACCACGTCGCCCATCTTGGCCCTGCCTTCTTCGTCGTGGGCGTAGAACTTCTTCCGCTTGCCGATGATTCGTTTGTAAATCGGGTGCGGCACGCGGCGGCTCACTTCCACCACGATGGTCTTGTTCATTTTCGTCGAGACCACCTGGCCGACCTTCTCGGTTTTAGTTACGTTGCCAGCCATGTTATTTCTTCTCCGCCAGCTCGCGCTCGTGCAGGATGGTTAACATCCGTGCGCGGTCCTTGCGCATCACGCGCACTTTCTTCAATCCGTCCATCTGTCCCATCGACATCTGGAAGTTGAGACGGAAGATCTGCTCTTCCATCTGAGCCAACTGGTTTTTCAATTCGGTATCGTCCAGATCGCGAACTTTTTGCGCCTTCATGATTTACCCCAAAAATGCCTACTCGGCGACGTCCGTGCGGCTGATGAATTTGGTTTTGATCGCGAACTTGTGAGCCGCGAGCCGCATCGCCGCGTCCGCCACGCTCCGCTCCACGCCTTCCATCTCGAACAGGATTTTTCCCGGCCGGATCACCGCCACCCACTGCTCGGGAGCGCCCTTGCCTTTACCCATACGGGTTTCGGCCGGCTTCTTGGTGATCGGCTTGTCGGGGAACAACCGCACCCACACTTTGCCGCCGCGCTTGATGTAACGCGTCATGGCGACGCGCGCGGCTTCAATCTGCCGGTCGGTCACCCATCCGCACTCCATGGCCTTCAGCCCGAACTCGCCGAAGGAAATCGACGAACCGCGCCACGCCTTGCCGGCCATGCGGCCGCGTTGCTGCTTGCGGTATTTCACCTTCTTTGGCATCATCATGGCGGTTATTCCTCGGTTACTCGCTCTTCTCCGGCTCGGTTCCCGGCTCCGGTTTGGATTCGGGCTTTGGCTCGCTCTTGCTCTCCGTCTCGTGCCGCGCTTCCTGCTTCCAGGAAGGCTGCTGCGGCGACATCAGCGGCGGCAGAATCGGCGTCGCCGGACGCACCGCGGGACGTGGCAAATCGGCCGGCGGCTGCTGTATCGCGGGACCGCTGGGTTCGGGCGGCGGGGCCTGCATCGGCGGTCCCGAAGGTCCGCGCTCGCCGCGATCGCCGCGGTCTCCGCGCCCGCGCGGCCCGCGATCGCGGTCGCCACGATCGCGCCGCTCGCGGCGCGGTTCGGGCTCGGGCAGCGCTCCGCGGCGCTTGGTCAGATCCAGAATCTCGCCCTTGTAAATCCACGTCTTGATGCCGATTACGCCGTACGTGGTGTGCGCTTCGGCGAAACCGTAGTCCACGTCGGCGCGCAGCGTATGCAGCGGAAGCTGCCCTTGCAGGTACCACTCCGACCGCGCGATTTCCGCGCCGTTCAACCGGCCCGAAACCCGCACCTTAATCCCCTTGCAGCCGAAACGCAGCGCCGAATCCACGGCTTTCCGCATGGCGCGCCGGAACGCCACGCGCTTTTCAAGCTGCAGCCCGATCGATTCCGATACCAGTTGCGCGTCGAGCTCGGGCTTGTGTACTTCCTGAATGTCGATGAAGACTTCGCGCTTGGTCTTCTTCGCCATGTCCTGCTTCAGCTTCTCGATTTCCGCGCCCTTGCGTCCGATGATGATGCCCGGCCGCGAGGTGCGAATCGTGACTCGCAGCTTGTTGCCCGGCCGGTCCACTTCGATCGAGCTCACGCCCGCCGATTTCAGCCGGTCCCGCAGATTTTCCTTCAGTTCGAGATCTTCCTGCAGCAGCGTAGAGTAATTTTGCTTGGCGAACCAACGGGAGCGCCAGGGCTTGTTGAAGCCCAACCGGAATCCGTACGGATGAACTTTCTGTCCCATCTATGCTTCCTTCTCCGTTACTTTGATCACGATGTGCGCCAGCCGGCGCTGGTACCGGTAAGCGCGGCCCATGGGCGCCGGACGCACGCGCTTCATGCGCGGCCCGTCGTGCACATAAGCCTCGGAAACGTACAGCCGGTCCACATCCAGGTCCTCGAACCGGTTGGTCGCGTTGGCGATGGCCGATTCCAATACCTTCAGGACGGTGGGCGCAATCCGCTTATTAACAGTCTGCAACGTGGTGCGCGCCACGCCCGCCTGCTGGCCGCGGATCAAGTCCACCACCAGCCGCGCTTTCTGCGGCGAGACCCGAATGTAGCGGGCCTCCGCCTTGATTTTGATGTCTTCGTCTGCCATGGCTTCCTCTTATGCCGGCTTGGCCGTTTTCTCCGTGGTGGCCGCTTTCACCGAATGGCCCTTGAAACTCCGGGTCGGCGAGAACTCGCCCAGCTTGTGCCCAACCATGTTTTCCGTGATGTAGACCGGGATGAATTTCTTGCCGTTGTGGACCGCGATGGTCTGACCCACGAACTCCGGGAGAATCGTCGAACGGCGCGACCAAGTGCGAACGACTTTTTTTTCGTTGCTGGCCACCAGCACCGCCAGCTTGGCTTCCAGATGCGTGTCGGTAAACGGTCCCTTCTTGACGGATCTGCCCATTGGTTACCTCTTCTTCGTCTTGTGCGTCACGATCCACTTGTCGGTGCGCTTGTTGTTGCGCGTCTTGAATCCGCGGGTCGGCTGCCCCCAGGGCGTCACCGGATGGCGTCCACCCGAAGTTTTACCCTCGCCGCCGCCATGCGGATGGTCCACCGGGTTCATGGTCACACCGCGGTTGTGCGGAGTCTTGCCCATCCAGCGCGTGCGCCCGGCCTTGCCGATCGAGACGTTCTCGTGGTCCAGATTGCCCACCTGCCCGACCGTCGCCATGCAGTCCGCCGATACTTTGCGGACTTCGCCCGAAGGCAGCTTGAGCAGCGCGACACCGCCCTCTTTGGAAATCAACTGCGCTTGCGAACCGGCCGAACGCGCCATCTGCGCGCCCTTGCCCGGCTTCAGTTCGATGTTGTGCACGATGGTGCCCGCGGGCATGTTCTTCATGGGCAGCGCATTGCCCAGAAGGATGTCGGCATCCGGGCCAGACATCACCTTCGCGCCCACTTTCAGGCCTTCGGGATGAATGATGTAGCGCTTTTCGCCATCCGCATAGTGAAGCAGAGCGATACGCGCCGAGCGGTTGGGATCGTACTCGACCGCCGCCACCACCGCCGGAACGCCCGCCTTGTCGCGCTTGAAATCGATCACGCGATAGGCCTTCTTGTGCCCGCCGCCGATGAATCGCGAACTGACCCGGCCGGTGCTCGAGCGGCCGCCGGTTCGCTGCTTCGATTCCACCAGCGATTTTTCCGGTGTCTGCCTGGTGATTTCCTCGCGGGTGGTGATGGTCTGGAAGCGCCGCGTGGGAGTGGTAGGTCTGTAAGTCTTGATCGGCATGCTAGATCTCCGCGAACTCCGGCACTTTCTGGTCTTTCTTGAGCTTCACGTAGGCCTTCTTCCATTCCGGACGGTAGCCCGCGAACTTGCCGCGCCGGCGCAGTTTGCCGTCAAAAGTGGCGGTGCGGACCTCCTCCACCTTCACTTTGAAAAGCTTTTCCACCGCGGCCTTGACCTGCGTCTTGTTGGCGTCTAACGCCACCTGGAAGCAAAGCGTCCGCTCCTTCTCCTTCTTATCGACGCCTTTCTCGGTGACGAGCGGCTTTTGAATAATGTCGTAGATGTTCATTTTGCGAGCGCCTCCGAGAATCTCTTCGCGGCTGCCTCAGAGAGGAGCACGTTCTGGTGGCCCAGCAGATGATAGGGATTTACTTCGCGGGTGGGAAGGAGGGTGACGCCCTTGAGATTGCGCAGGCCGAGCGAGAGGTTGCGATTCTCGCCGTTTTCCACCACCAGAACCGTCTTGCCGCTGGTCAGGCCGGCCAACGCGTTCATGGCGTTCTTGGTCTTGTGGTCGGCCAGGTTGAACTGGTTGACCACCTTCAGTTCGCCGTCCCGCACCTTGGCGGAAAGCGCCGACCGCAACGCGCCCACTAGCATCTTCTTGGGAAGTTTATAGCTGTAATCGCGCGGCACCGGACCGTGAATCGTGCCGCCGTGACGCCACAGCGGAGACCGTACCGAACCCACGCGCGCGCGCCCCGTGCCCTTCTGCTTCCACAACTTCTTGCCCGATCCGGCTACTTCCCGGCGAGTCTTCGTCTTGTGATGGCCGGTGTGCTTGCCCGCCTGAAACTGGCGGACCGCTTCGTACAGCAGCGCCTCGTTCACTTCGGCGCCGAAAACCTCGTCGGCCAATTCCAGTTCGCCGACCTTATTGTTTGTCAAATCCACTACGTCGAGTGTGGGCATGGTATTACCTCTTGGACCTCCGCACCAGCACGTAGCTCCCGTTGGGACCAGGCACGGCGCCCTTGATTACCAGCACGTTGTCCTCGGTGTCGACATCCACCACTTCCAGATTGCGCACCGTCACCTGGGCGTTACCCATGTGGCCGGCCATTCGCATTCCGGGAAGCACACGCGACGGGAAACTGGACGCGCCGATGGAACCGGGGGCGCGGTGGAACATGGAGCCGTGGGTGGCGTCGCCGCCGCGGAAATGATGGCGCTTCACCAGGCCGGCGAATCCGCGGCCCTTACTGACGCCGATCACGTCCACCTTGTCCTTGGGTTTGAACTGATCCACCAGCACCTTGTCGCCGGCTTTAAAATCGTCGTCGCCCGCGCGCAGGGGAAGCTCGCGGAGAAATTTCGCTCCCTCCACACCGGCCTTCTTCAGATGGCCGGTGGAAGGCTTATTGATGCGCTGCGGTTTGATGAATTCCACCAAACCCAACTGGATGGCATCGTAGCCGTCGGTGGTGGGTGTCTTGCGCTGCACTACCATGCAAGGCCCCGCCTTCAGCAGGGTCACCGGGACGGCTTGCCCGTCGGGCCGGAACATCTGCGTCATACCGATCTTCTTGCCAAGGATTCCTGGACTCATAAAAAAGCTCTCAGCTCTCAGCTTTCAGCGATCAGCTACTTGCCGAACGCTTTGATTTCGACATCCACACCCGCCGGCAGGTCGAGCTTCATCAACGCGTCGACCGTCTGCTGGGTCGGCTCCAGAATGTCCAGGAGCCGCTTGTGCGTGCGGATTTCAAACTGCTCGCGCGACTTCTTATCCACGTGCGGGGAGCGCAAAACAGTCGTGATACTGCGTGAAGTGGGCAGCGGAATCGGACCGGCCACCTGCGCGCCGGTCCGTTTCGCGGTGTCCACGATTTCCGTCGTCGATTGATCGAGCACACGATGATCGTATGCTTTCAGACGGATGCGAATTCTCTCTCGAAGGGCCATCTGTATGCCTACTTAATAATCTCGATCACTGTGCCGGCGCCGACCGTGCGGCCGCCCTCGCGAATGGCGAAGCGCAACCCCTGGTCCATGGCGATCGGGGTGATCAGTTCCACCGTAATGACCACGTTGTCGCCCGGCATCACCATCTCCGTGCCTTCCGGCAACTGCGCCACTCCCGTCACGTCCGTCGTCCGGAAGTAGAACTGCGGCCGGTATCCCTTGAAGAACGGCGTGTGCCGCCCGCCTTCTTCCTTGCTCAGCACGTATACCTGTCCCTTGAAATTCGTGTGCGGCGTGATCGATCCCGGCTTTGCGATTACCTGCCCACGCTCCACTTCGTCCTTTTCCACGCCCCGCAGCAGCAAGCCCACGTTGTCCCCGGCGCGCCCTTCGTCCAACAACTTCTTGAACATTTCCACGCCCGTCACCACCGTCTTGCGCGTATCCCGGAATCCGACGATCTCCATTTCCTCGCCGACCTTGCAGATTCCGCGCTCGATGCGCCCCGTCACCACCGTGCCCCGCCCCTGGATCGAAAAAATGTCTTCGATCGGCATCAGGAACGGCTTGTCCGTCACGCGCTGCGGCAGCGGTACGTAGCTATCCACCGCTTCCATCAACTGATCGACCGTCTTTTCCCACTTCTCTTCCCCGTTCAGCGCGCCCAGCGCCGATACCCGCACCACCGGCAGATCGTCGCCCGGGAACTGATAGCTCTTCAGCAGCTCGCGGACTTCCAACTCCACCAAGTCGAGCA
>Ga0335072_10004328_pt1 | contig 21166 bp, 16 predicted proteins | sample Lox_Sample_21_FD_206725 | JGI IMG/M metagenome (GOLD analysis project Ga0335072, IMG submission 206725) | Soil microbial communities from Loxahatchee National Wildlife Refuge, Florida, United States - Lox_Sample_2.1 | ecosystem: Environmental > Terrestrial > Soil > Wetlands | place: USA...
GAAGGACCGGTGTGGAACTACCTGTGTCTGGAGGTGGAGGTTCCCAATCCGGGCGACTGGCGCACCACCTGGGTGGGCGAGATGCCAGTCGTGGTTGCGCGCGACGCCGAGGGCCGGATCGGCGCCTTCGAAAACCGCTGCGCCCATCGCGGCGCGATCATCTGCTTTGAGGACGGCGGCAGCGGTGCCAAGGATTTCACCTGCCCCTACCATGCCTGGCGCTACGACCTGCATGGCACGCTGCAATCGGTCGCGTTCCAGCGCGGCGTGAACGGCAAGGGCGGCATGCCGGACACGTTCCGCATCGCAGAGCATGGCCCGCGCAAACTGCGCGTCACGGTCTGGCAGGAGCTGGTGTTCGGCACCTTCGACCTCGACACGCCCGACTTCGAAGACTTCATCGGCCCGCAGGTCGCCGCCCGCCTGCGCGTCGCCACCAGCCGCAAGCTGGAGATCATCGGCCGCTACGTCGAGGCGCTGCCGAACAACTGGAAGCTCTACGCCGAGAACGTTCGCGACACCTACCACGCCAGCCTGCTTCACTTGTTCTTTGCCACCTTCAAGATCAACCGGCTGAGCCAGGGTGGCGGCGTGGAGATCAACGACGCGGGGAGCTGCCACGTCTCCACCACGCTGGCGCCGGAGAACGCGGTCGACGACGCCTATGCGGGAATGCGGTCGGTGGATGACGATTTCAAACTGCGCGATTCGGCACTGGTCGATGTGGTCGATGAGCATGGCGACCGGGTGCGCCAGCAGATCATGTCGGTGTTTCCGACGTTCGTGATGCAGCGGACGCAGAACATCATGGCGGTGCGGCAGTTCGTGCCGCGCGGCGTGGGCGGGTGCGATCTGCACTGGATTTATCTGGGCTACGCCGACGACACGCCGGAGATGCGCGCGCGGCGGCTGCGGCAGTTGAATCTGGCGGGACCGGCGGGGTTCGTCTCGATGGAGGACGGCTGCATCGGCGGGTTCGTGGAACGCGGCGCCGCCACGGCGCCGAGGGCAATGTCGGTGGTGGAGATGGGCGGTGCCGGCACCGAGGCGCAGGATACCCGCGCAACCGAGGTGGCGATCCGCGGATTCTGGCGGATGTGGCGCGGCCTCGTCGGGATGTGAGGAGCGTCGCGGGGACCGCATGACGTGCTGACCACAACCGCCCCGCCGGCCGCTTGCCCTGCGGCCATCCCCCAAGGCATGGTTGCCCCCGGCCGAGCGGCAACCGCCGTCCCGGCCGGCTTCCAGCAAGCCTAGCCGGCGACGCGCGGTCTGACATCCGCCATGCCGCGGCGGAAACTTGCGCCTTGTGACCCGGCAACACCGGCGGCAACGCACCGTCGAAGGAGGAAACATGGGCGAAACAGCCCAAACCGCGACGGGTCCGCTGTCGTTTGTCCGCTCGTTCACCCGCTACCAATGGATGATTTTCCTCGTCGTCTGGCTCGGCTGGACCCTCGACGGCACGGACTTCGGCTTGTTCTCGCTCGTGCTGCGGCCGGCGTTGACCGAACTGCTGGGCGGCCACCCGAGCGTCGCCGCAATCGGCCGCGTCGGCGGCTTGCTCGCCATGGTCAGCTTGCTCGGCTGGGCGGTCGGCGGATTCTTCTTCGGCGTCATCGCCGACTACATCGGCCGCGTCCGCGCGCTCGCACTGAGCATTGCCATCGTCGCCGCGTTCACCGCATTGCAGGGCTTCGCCCAGAACACCATCGAGTTCGGCATCCTGCGCTTCCTCACCGGCGTCGGCACCGGCGCCGAAATCGTCATTGGCATCCCGCTGGTCGCCGAGGTGTTCGCCGATTCGCACCGCGCGAAAGTGCTCGGGGTGATGATGACCGGCGGCGGCCTCGGCACACTGGTCGGCGGCCAGATCTATGCGCTGGTCGGCGCTTACGGCTGGCGCTACGTGATGTTCACCGGCGTGCTGCCTGCCCTCGTGCTGTTGCTGATCCGCCGCGGCATGGCGGAACCCGAGCGGTTCGAAGTCGTCCGCGCGCGCCGCCGCGCCCTGCAGGCCGCGCACCACATGAGCGACGAAGACAAGCAGTTCCTCAGCTTCGTCCCGGCGCAATTGTTCAGCCGCGAACTGCGCTACTGGACGTTCGTCGGCGTATTGTTCTGTCTCGGCACGTTGCTGGCGATCTGGACCAGCAATATCTGGCTGCCGACGATCCAGAGCCAGATGCTGGCAAAGCAGGGCATCACCGGCGCCGCCGCGGCACCCCTGATCGGTTACGGCATGATGTTGTTCGGCGTCGGCGGCATCTGTGGCTATGCCGCATTCGGCTTCATCGCCGATGTGTTCGGGCGCCGCCCGACCGTCGTGTTTTACAATGTCGGCACACTGGTGGCCGGACTCTATTTGTACCTCGGCCTGCACGACTGGAGCCTTTATCCATACGTGCTGCCCGTGTTCGGCTTCTTCGTGTTCGGCGTGTTCTCAGGCCACGCGGTCTATTTGCCGGAATTGTTCCCAACCCACGTCCGCGCCACCGCGGTCTCGTTCTGCAACGGCTCCGGGCGCGTGATCACCAGCTTCGGCCCGCTTGTCGCCGGCCTTCTCGCCGCACCGTTCGGGGGCGACTTCGCCAAGGCGACCGCGTTCATGACCGGCTTCGCGCTGCTATCGATCGTTGCCATGGCACTGGGCCGCGAGACACGCGACGAAGAGTTGCCGCGATGAACCAGCGGCGGCGCGGCACAACTCGCTGAATTCGACTAGAAACCGGCAGTCAAACCGCGCCGCCGTTGCCCGCGAGGGCGTTAGAAAAACCCCAGCGACTCGCAGCCGGTGCCGGCAGAGAAGCTCGTCTTGTGCCGCTTGCCGGGAATGTCGATGACGTGCACCGAGCCGTCGCCCTGGCAGCCGACGAACAATTCGTCGCCGCGAAACGCCATGTCCATCGGCTGCGAACCGACCTTGATCGCGATCTGCCCCGCAAACGACGGATCGATCAGGCTGACCGTGCCGCTGCGGACGCTGCTCACCGCAAGCACCCCGAAATCCGGCGCGAACCGCGCGATCTGCGCCGGCTGCGGCACGTTATGCAGCCGCACTTCCTCGCGCACCTTGCCGGCCGCGGTGTCGATCAGGAACAATGCCGGTTGGTCATCATCGACCGCGATCACGGTGCGGCCGTCGGCGGAAATCGCGATGCCGGCCAGCGGCCGTGGCGTTGCGATCTTGCCAAGCAGCTTGCGCCGCGGCAGGTCGATGACCGACACCGTCGCGTCCTCCTCGTTCTCGGTATAGAGGCGCTCGCCGTCCGGCGCGATGATCAGCCGGTGGCTGTTGGTCGAGCCGGTGTGGATCGCGTCGACGACCTTGTTCTGGTCGCGGTCAATCACCGCCACCACCGCCGAGTTCTCGCAGGTGATGTAGATCAGGCCGTCGGGACCGAGCTTCAGCGTATGTGGGGCGATATAGGGCGACGTATCGATGGTGGCGGCTAGCGCCCGCCGGGGCAGGTCGAACACGCAGAGGTGATGTTGCGGATGCGGATTGCGGCCATGAATCCCGTCGCCGAAGATCGGGACATAGGCCAGGCCGGTCTCCGGCACGACCAGCAATTCATGCACGGTTTTCAGAAACCCGTCGATCACCACCTCGGTGTCATAGCTCGTCGGATCCAGGAACAAGACCTTGGTTCCCATCTTGTCGACCGCGATCATCCCATGGTCCACGCTTGTCATCATTGCTCTCCTGCCCCCCTTACCCGGAATTCCGACACGCGACGTGATTGCCCTCATCAAGCGCGACGTTCGGGCCACGGGCAAGGGCGTCGCCGCGATGGCCGCACGGCCGCGGGATTTGCCGAGGCGATGCGCCGCAGCCTGCCCGCCGTCGGGACGTGCCTGCGTTAACCGGACAGCGACATCGCCGGCATGGTTTCGCGCCCGGCATCCACCGTTCGCCTCGCCGCCGCCACCCCTTGCACACGTGCCACACCCGTCAATGCGTCATGCCAACCTATCAATCTCGTTGCTGGCGGCGCGGGGGGAAAAGGCCCATATCGCCAAACCATGACCGGTCCTCTTCACGCAGGCGAGCCGCTGGCACATCCGTCCGGCCCGCAACGCTCCCGGCGCCCGCCCCAGGCGCCGCAGCCGCCGCGCCGGAGCAAGCCCAACTGGTTCATCCGCGTCGCGCGAGGGATATTCGGCGCGATGCTGGGCCTCGCCGTGCTTGGTGGCGCCTCGGCAGCGGTGGTCGGCTTCGTCGCCTGGCGGCACTACAGCGCCAACCTGCCCGACGTCGACGGATTGAAGAACTACCAGCCGCCGGTCATGAGCCGCGTGTTCGCCGGCAACGGCCGGCTGATCGCCGAACTCGCCACCGAGCGCCGCATCTTCGTCCCGTTCAGCGAGATTCCGCCGATCGTCACCGATGCCTTCCTCTCCGCCGAGGATCAGAATTTCTGGCAGCATGGCGGCGTCGATCCGATGGCCATCGCCCGCGCCGCGGTGTTCGACCTGATGCATCTGGGTTCCGGGCGCCGTCCGATCGGCGCTTCCACCATCACCCAGCAGGTGGCCAAGAACATGCTGCTGGACAACAACGAGGTCTCGATCTCGCGCAAGATTCGCGAAGCCCTGCTGGCGATGCGCATCGAGCAAGTGATGTCGAAGCAGCGGATCCTCGAGCTGTACCTGAACGAGATCTATTTGGGTATGGGTTCCTATGGCGTGGCGGCGGCAGCGCAGGCCTATTTCAACAAGGGGCTGGACCAGCTCTCGCTGCCCGAGGCGGCGTTCCTCGCCGGGCTGCCGAAGGCGCCAAACAATCTGAACCCGTTCAAGTATCCCGAGGTGGCGAAGGCGCGGCGCGATTACGTGCTCGATCGCATGGCGGACAACCGATACATCACCCGCGCCCAGGCGACGGAGGCAGAGGCCCAGCCGGTCATTCCGACGGAATTCCATCGCCCGGCGCAGGTGCCGGGCGCGGAATGGTTCACCTCCGAGGTGCGGCAGGAATTGCTGCAGAAATTCGGCCCCGACGAGACGACCGAAGGCGGCCTGATGGTGCGCACCACGCTCGATCCGCGCTTGCAGGATATCGCAGAGCAATCGGTGCGCGACGGCCTGATGGCCTATGACCGCAAGCTGGGCGGCTGGCGCGGCCCGGTGACCCACCTCGCCGTTGCCGGGCAGGATTGGCAGGCCGCGCTCGCCAAGGTCGACCGCCCCGCCGGCATGCTGCCCGACTGGCAGCTCGGCGTGGTGCTGTCGGAAACCGACTCCGAGGCGAAGCTCGGCTGGCTCCAGCCCGCGCCCGGGATCAACCAGCCTCCGGTGCCCGAGACCGGCGTCGTCACCCTGGCGGATGTCGCATGGGCACGGCCGGTGAAAGACAACAAACCGGGGACCGCGCCGCACCGGATGGCGGACGTGATGCAGCCCGGCGATGTGGTCATGGTGCAACCGCCGGCACCCGACGGCGCCGCGGCAACGCCACCCTCCACCGCACCCAGTGCGCAGGTGGCAGCCGCGACCGCGGCGGCACGCAGTGCGCCGGGACCGCGCGGGGCGTCGGTACGCCTGTCGCTGCGGCAGATACCGCAAGTGCAGGGCGCGCTGGTGTCGCTCGATCCGACGACCGGGCGTGTTCTGGCGATGGTTGGTGGCTGGAGCTTCGACCAAAGCCAGTTCAACCGCGCCACCCAGGCGCAGCGCCAGCCCGGCTCCAGTTTCAAGCCCTTCGTCTATCTCACGGCACTGGAACGGGGCATTTCACCCAGTCAACGCTTCCTCGATGCGCCGATCGTGGTGGATACGCCGGACGGCCCATGGCGGCCGGCGAACTATGAGCATAATTTCGGCGGCCCAACCTCGCTGCGCGTGGCGCTGGAGCAATCGCTCAACCTGGTCACGCTGCGGGTAGCGCGCTGGATCGGCATGGGGCCGATCGCCGATACGGCCATGGCCTTCCATGAAGTGACCAACATGCCGCGCGTGCTGCCGGCGGCCCTGGGCGCGGTCAACACCACCGTGCTGCAGGAAGCCGGCGCCTACGCGTCGATCGACCAGGGCGGGCGGCTGGTAACGCCGACCCTGATCGACAGCGTGCAGGACCGTGACGGCCAGGTGGTGTGGCGGCCGGACGGGATCGACTGTGACTGCGCTGACGCGGCCAAGCCGCCGCTGATCGCCGACAATCGCCAGGTGATCGCCGATCCGCAGAGCGACTTCCAGTTGGTCACGATGATGCAGGGCGTGGTGCAGCGAGGCACCGGCGTGCCGGTCGCCAAGGACCTCGGTCGGCCGATCGCCGGCAAGACCGGCACCACGCAGGACTTCTTCGACGCGTGGTTTGCCGGCTTCACCCCCGACCTCGTGACCGTGGTGTGGGTCGGCTACGACAACCCGGCGACGCTCGGCAACAACCAGACGGGCGCCGCCGTGGCCGGCCCGATCTGGCACGACTACATGGCGCAGGCGCTGAAAAACCGGCCGGTGCTGAACTTCCCGCAGCCGCCCGGCGTGACGATGGCGTCCTGGCAGAGCAATGACGGCACCGTCACCGACGCGTTCAAGCCGGATCAGACGCCGGGTGGGTCGCAGCCGCTCGGGATGGGCATGGGCGTCGCCAGCCAGACCGGGCCGGGGGGTGCTACGCCTGCCGCGTCGGCTGGAGCAGCGCCGGGCGGCAGCATGGACATGTCGCTGGGCGGGCTGTACTGACCCGCCCCTTCGCAACGGAAAACCGCAACGGGACGCACCATCGATGGCCGCCGAATCGGATGCATTGCAAGACCAGATCAGGCAGTCGGTGGCACTGCTGAGGAGGCATCTTTGACTGGGATGCCGCCCTCGCTCGCCTCGCCGAGCTGAACCACCGCGCCGAGGATCCGGCGCTATGGAATGATGCCGCCGCCGCCCAGCAGTTGATGCGTGAACGCAACCACCTCGCCGGGCGGGTGGAAGCCGTCCAGAAGCTGGACGCCGATGTCGCCGACACGGCGGAACTGATCGTTCTTGCCGAAGCCGACAATGATGCGGCGATGGCGGAGGACGGCCTGGCGCAATTGCGGGCACTCGCCGAGGACGCCAAGCGGCGCGAGATCGAGAGCTTGCTCTCCGGCGAAGCCGATACCAACGACGCCTATGTCGAGATCAATGCCGGCACCGGCGGCACCGAAGCCCAGGACTGGGCCGAAATGCTGGAGCGCATGTACACGCGCTGGGCAGAGCAACACGGCTACAAGGTGGAATGGCTGGAAGAAAGCGAGGGCGAGCAAGCCGGCATCAAGTCGGCGACGATGAAGGTGAGCGGGCCCAACGCCTATGGCTGGCTGAAGACGGAAGCCGGCGTGCATCGGCTGGTGCGCATCAGCCCGTTCGATTCAGCGGCGCGGCGGCATACCAGCTTCGCATCGGTGTGGGTGTATCCGGTGGTGGACGACAACATCGACATCCAGATCGATCCGTCGGATTTGAAAGTCGATACCTACCGCGCATCGGGCGCCGGCGGCCAGCATGTCAACAAGACCGAAAGCGCGATCCGCATCACGCACATGCCGTCCGGCATCATCGTCGCGTGCCAGACCGACCGCAGCCAGCACCGCAACCGCGCCATGGCGATGCAGATGCTGAAGGCGCGGCTCTATGAGGCGGAGTTGCAGAAGCGCGAGGCGGCGCAGGCGGCGCAGGAAGATGCCAAGACGGAAATCGGCTGGGGCCACCAGATTCGCAACTACGTGCTGGCGCCCTACCAGTTGGTAAAGGACCTGCGCACCGGCGTGGAGAAAGGCAATCCAGACGCGGTGCTGGACGGCGATCTCGACCAGTTCATGGCTGCGGCGCTGGCGGCGCGCGCCGGCGCCACACGGAGCGAGGCGAGCGCGCAGGCACGATAACGCTCATTTCCCCTGCTTCAGTCGGTCGGCCATATGCTCTGCGATCGCCACCGTCGTCAGGTGGGTGTTGGCACGCGGCACCTCGGGCATGATCGAGGCGTCGATCACGCGCAGCCCGGCACAGCGGAGCACTCGGCAATCGCAATCCACCACGCTGCGTGCGTCATCCGCTGCCCCCATCCGGCAGGTGCCGCTGGCATGCTGCGCGTCACTGCATTCGTCGAACAACCAGGCATCGAGCGCGTCGTCGTCCAGCGCTTCGGCGATGGGACGGCCGCTGACGCCGTATTCGACACGTTCCGTGATCGCAGCGATGGCCGGCTGGAGGCAGATCTCGCGCAGGCGCCGCACGCCATCACGCATGCGGACAAGATCGCGTTCGTCCGACAGCATGCGCTCTTCTACCATCGGATCCAGCGACGGATCGGACGATGCGATGCGTACACTGCCCTGGCTGAATGCCTGGTAGACCGAGACGGCGATCCTTCCCGCCGTCGCGGTCGGCGTCCCGCCGCTGGTCAGCGTGCCGCCGGCGAGATTGCCAGCGATCATGATCATGTCGTTCTCGCCGGCCCCCGCCAGGCCAGAGCAATAGCGCAGGCAGCAATTGGTATGCCGGTGCATCACGGTCGCGACCCGCGCTTGCTCCCGCAAGTGCAGCAGCGCCGCCATGATGGGATGATCGAGCAAGTTCTCGCCGACCGGCAGGTCGGCCCGGACCGGAATGCCCAGCGTCGCCAGCAGCGTGGCGGGACCGATGCCCGAACGCTGCAGGATCGCCGGGGAATGGATCGCGCCGGCACACAGGATCACCTCGCGGGTGGCGCGTACGTCGTGGCTCTCGCCGTTCACGCGCACGCGCACGCCGGTCGCATGGGCACGATTGCCCTCGAGCTGTAGCGTATCCACCAGCGCATGTCCGACGATTCGAAGATTGCCGCGCCCGCGCGCCGGTTCCAGGTAGCCGTCATTGGTGGATATGCGCAGCCCGGCGACGCTGTTGATGGCGTACGGCGAGACGCCGGTCCCTTCCGGCGCGTTGTGGTCCTCGCACCAGCCATAGCCCAGGCCGAGCGCGGCCTGGCGCAGCGCACGATCGACGCTGCCCCAATCGGCGATCGGCGCGCGATAGACCGGGATCGGCCCCGTGCTGCCGTGCCAGGGGGCATCGGGAAAATCCTTGTCGGTTTCCAGCTTGCGGAAATACGGCAGCATCGCATCCCAGTCCCAGCCAGCGCAGCCCATCGCCGCCCAGCGGTCGAGGTCGTCCGGCATCGCCCTTATGGCGATCTGGCCGTTGATGGTGGAACTGCCGCCCATCGCGCGTCCGCGCCACAGCAGCTTCGGCTGCTGCGTCTCCGTCCGGCGTGCCAGCAGATGCGGCCAGCGGAAATCGTCATCCGCGATGGCACGCATCGGGTTGGGGATGCGGATATGTTCTGGGGTCGTCGCGGTGCGCAGGTCCTGGCCGGCCTCGAGCAATAGCACTCGCAGCGATGCATCCTCGCTGAGGCGGGCCGCGAGCACGGCCCCTGCCGAGCCGCCGCCGACGATAACGTAGTCATAATCTTGCTGGAACATGCTGGCCGTCCCTGTCCGGTTGGCGCGGGGAGGGCCTCGGCATCTGCCGACGCACACGCCGGCGACGCGCCCTGCGCTGACCGGACAGGGATATACCGGCAATCCGTCCCGCGGGTCAGCGCCGCTCCCGGCACGGCGGAACACCTATGGCGCCGGGCTGTCCGCGCCGCCGCATACCGTGCAGGGGCGGTCCACGCGTCCGCCCGCTATCGCGCGCGCAACCGCATGGCGCTCACAATCATCGCGGCGGTGGTCGCCACGATCGCAATGCCGAGCGCGAGTGTGGTGCCATGTGCCACCGCGCCGCCGCCCCTGGCGCCGGTCAGGCCGAACGACAATGCCACCAGCGCGCTGCCGAGCGTCTGTCCGGTCAGCCGAGCGGTCGCCAGCATGCCGGATCCTGCCCCGCTCCGATGCGGCGGCGCGCTGCCAACCAGCAATCGGTTGTTGGGTGACTGAAAGAAGCCGAAGCCGAGGCCGCAGACCGCCAGCCGCCACGCCACGTCCAGATAGCCGGGCGTCGGGGGCAGCAGCAGCACCGAGACCAGACCGGCGGTCATCACGGCCAGTCCCATCGTTCCCAGAATGCCAGCGGGATAGCGGTCCGACAGGCGCCCGGCGATCGGCGCGACGACCACCACGATTGCCGGCCAGGGCGTCATCAGCAGCCCGGTGTCGATCGGGGACAGCCCCGAGACGTCCTGAAAATAGAATGGCAGGGCAACGTAGGCGATGGTCTGGCCGATATACGACCCGATGGATGTCCCGACCGACAAGGCAAAAACCGGCCGGCGAAACAGGTCCACCGGCAGCAGCGGCACCGAGAGGTGGAGCTGCCGGTAGATGAATATCGTTCCGATCACGGCCGCGAGGAGCAATTCGATCACCTCGGTGGCGCCGGGCTCGCGGCCCAGCCCGTCGACCGCGATGATCACCAACCCGAGCGTGACGGCGTTCATCACGGCGCTGGGGATGTCGAACCGATGGCCTGCGAGCGGCGTCGCGGGCAGCACGCGCGCCGCCAGCCAGATCGCGACCAGGCCAAGCGGCACGTTGATCGCGAATAACCAGTGCCAGGTCGCGATTGCCAGGATGCCGGCGGCGATCGAGGGCCCAAGCGCCGAGAACGCGGCGACGATCAGCGCATTCAATCCCAGGCCGCGGCCCAGTTCCGCGCGGGGAAATATGAAACGGATGAGCGCGGTGTTGACGCTCATGATGCCGGCGCCGCCGAACCCCTGAACCACGCGGGCGGCGATCAGCACCGGCAGGGAGTTGGCCAAAGCGCAGGCCAGCGAGGCAGCGGTGAACACTACCACGCCCGCCATGTAGATCCGCTTGTAGCCGAGGATGTCGCCCAGGAACGCCAGCGGCAGCAAGGCGATGGTGACGGCGAACTGGTAGCCGTTCACCACCCAGATCGTCGTGGCCGGCAGCGCACCCAGTTCATGGCCGATGGTGGGAAGGGCGATGTTGGCAATGGCGCCGTCCAGCACCGCCATCGAGATCGCGATCGCGATCGTCGCCATGGCGCGCCGCCGCGCGCCCGGCGGGAGTCCTTCGCCAAGCTCCATCTGCCTCGAACCAGAATGCTGCGCCCGCTAACTGAGGCAGGAACCGGTGCGCGGCAAGCCGCGGCCGAGCGGCATCGCGGTCTGTCCCATCAAGCTTATCCCGTCGTGAGCTCTTAATGTCTCATTAGGCCGGTTTGCCCAGACTGGCCGCATGCCAGCCAGCCAATCTTCCGCCGCCGGGGGGCGAGGTGCGCCAGAGCAATACAAGCCGGGCGCCACCGGCGGTGCTGCCGCTGATGCGCACAGCCGCTACCTGCAAGGCCTGCGATTGCTGTCGGCACACCGGGCCGCCGCGGCGGCCGATTGCCTCGCGGGCGCCGCCACCGACCTGCCCACGCACGAGGGTGTGCACGTCAACCTGGTGCGCGCATTGCTCGCTGCCGGCCAGGCGCAACGCGCGTTGCTCGCGGCCGATGCCGCGCTGCTGCTGATGCCGCTTCATGCCGAACTGCACTTCTCCCGCGGCACCGCGCTGAATGCCCTGGGCCGGCCGGACGCAGCCAGGCCAGCCCTCGAGCGTGCCGTTGCGCTCGACCCTTCCCACGCGCCATCCCGCCTCAATCTCGGCAATGCCTGCGTCGATCTGGATGATTGGGCGGCAGCCGAGTGTCACATCCGTGCCGCGCTCCAACTGGACCCCACGCTGCCGGAAGCGCTGGCCAGCCTTGGCTTCGTTCTGACGGCCCAGGGTCGACTGCCCCAGGCGATCGCGGCCTGCGAAGCGGCCATCGCGCGTTATCCCGACTTCGGGCAGGCGCATTGGAATCTCGCGACGGCCCTCTTGCTCTCTGGCGATTTTGCCCGCGGGTTCGCCGAATACGAATGGCGCAAGCGTCACTCGCGTTTCGGCCGCGATTTTCCCGGTTTGCCGGGGCGCGCCTGGACAGGCGACGACCCCGCGGGCCGCATCATCCTGGTGCGCGCGGAACAAGGGCTCGGCGATACCATCCAGTTGGCCCGCTACCTGCCGCTGATTGCAGAACGCGGGGGCAAGCCGATACTCGCCTGCGCTCCCGTCCTGGTTCCGTGGCTGGCCACATTGGATGGCGCAACGGTCGTTTCGAACGACCGCGCGTTGCCGCGTTACGACGCCTGGATCGACATGATGAGCCTGCCGCTGGTGTGCGGCACGCGGCTCGATACGATTCCCGCCGCCGCCGGTTATCTGCGGGCCGATCCGGACCGCATGGCGCAGTGGCGCGCGCGGCTGCCCTGCGGGCGAAAAATCGGCGTGGCCTGGGCCGGCAACCCCGCGCACGGCAATGACCGGCGCCGGTCATTGCCGCCGCAGGCCGCCGCGCGTCTTGCCGCCCTGTGCGGCGAGGGCGCGGTCAACCTTCAGGCCGGTCCTCGCGCGGGGGACACGGCGCTGCCCGATCTTTCCCCGTTGCTGACGGATTTTGCCGAGACCGCAGCGCTGATCGCGACGCTCGACCTCGTTGTGACGGTGGACACCGCCGTGGCGCATGTCGCCGGAGCGCTTGGCGTACCATGCTGGCTGATGCTGCCCTTCGCGCCCGACTGGCGCTGGATGCTCTGGCGCAACGACACCCCTTGGTACGCCTCCCTACGGTTGTTCCGGCAACCGAAACCCGGCGACTGGGAAAGCGTGATCGAGCAGGTTAGAACCGCTCTTCGCCGTGATGGCGCACCGGATCGGGAAAGTCGCGATACAGCCCGAACGACGCGTTCTGCACCAGTGAATTGACCGCATGATGGAATCCCTCCACCGGGTCGCGCCGTCCGGCAACGCGCTGGAACGCCGCCTCGAGCTGTGCCAGGTCGCGCACTTCGATCATCAGATCGAATTCGCCCATTCCCCCCGGCGCCAGGCCCAGCTTCCGCCGCGTCAGGCGCCAGCCTTGGATCAGCCCTAGCTCCTTGAGATGGCCGAGATAGGCACCGGCCTTCTCGGCAAAATCGAGATCACCGACGCCGGGCTTCAGGTCGCACCACACGTGATAGATATCCATCGCTCGCTCCCGGCATCGTTGCGTTCGTCATGGGCGAAATCCTCTCCCGCGCAATGGCGGGAGAGGAAGATTGCAAGAATCAGAGTACTGAGTACCGCACGCGCTCGCGGCGCGCCAGTTTCGGCAGTGCTTCCTCCATGATCATGGTGCGGAAATGCGGCGTCTCCTGGTGCGCTTCGAATGCCGCGGCGTCCTTGAACACTTCATAGAACAGGAAGTTAGATGGGTTGTCGGCGGCGCGGTGAACCATGAGCAGTTCGAGCCCTTGCTCTTTGCGAGCCTCCGGCGCGAAGCGCGCGATGATATCAGCCGCCGCGTCGGCCTCACCGTCGCGGACTTCCCAGGTCACGGTGAATGCCAGGCGGGTGTCGGAATTTGCCGACATGTCGTCCTCCTCTGCGTTGAACACGCGAGGAAGCTAGGCGCAGCGGCGGACGCGCGCACGCGATGATGGTTCGGCCGCGGCCGTAGTTTGGACAGAAAGAAACGCACCGCGTGCCCTTATTACACAGTTCATTCCAGGCCAATCATTCGTTCTCTCCAGGCCAAGCCATGGGAATCGACGGCTGATAGCGTGGCATCTCACTGCCCGGAACAACAAAAGGGTGGGAGGAGAACCACGCATCTCGCATGCAATGGAGAGGAATTCCATGGAGAAAGGACCCTGTGCGGAGCCAGGCTTCCCATGCCTGCCCTCTGCTCTCGTGAACCGGTATGACCAGGATCACGGCAAAAATCACGCTGCCTCCGTCTCAATCATGGCGCGCGCAATATGGATGAAAGCGAGACTGATCAAGCCATCGTGCTATCTGCACAAAGCCAATGTCGCAGACAGTATAATCATCGCAGTACTGCTCTTGTTGGTCGCGACGGCCATCCTGACAGCACCAAGCAGCGCCGCTGAGGCGTATCAGAAGTTACAGGCTCTCGTTCTGATACAGGGAACACCCGAATGGATCGTTTGTACGGGAGCGATCGGCGAGCGTGTCCAGGTCTGGCCGTGAACGCCTGACGGCGCGTCAGCGCGGACCCTCGAAGCTTTTGGCGGCACAGGTCCGGGTCACACAACAAACGCCGGGCCGGCCAGAACTGACGGCAACAAAGCAAAGGCAACCCCACCATGAGCAATGTTGTACCGCTCTTTGTGTGCCTGTGTGTCGGCATCATCGTAAGCAATCGCAACCTGCTGCCACCCGCGGCACCGAGCGTGCTCAATGGTTTCATCATCCAAATATCCTTGCCCGCCGCCGTTCTGTTGCAGCTTCACGGCATCCACCCGCGACTTGAACTGCTGGTTCCCGTCGGCATGCCCTGGCTGCTGTTCTTGCTGGGCTTTGGATTCTTCTGGTTGCTCGGTCGTGCACTGCACCTGCCCGATACCACCACTGGCGGCCTGATGCTGGTCGGCGGCCTTGCGAATACGTCGTTCGTCGGCCTGCCGATGATTGAGGCCTTCTACGGCCGCGGCGGTATGGCTACCGGCATCCTCATCGACCAGCTCGGCTCATACCTGGGGCGCACGGCTGTCGCGTGGGGCCATCGTCAACGGCGCGACACATTGGCGGCTGCACGCATCCGTCGCCGCCGTCACGTTCGTATTCTTTCCCCTGATCGGCCTTGGCCTGTCCACCGCACTTCCCGGATTGCTGCCGCCGCAACTGTGGATCGGCGTGTTGTTCTTTTGCGTCCTGCCATCGACTGTACAATCCTCGATCGCATTGACCTCGATCGCGCGCGGCAATATCGCCGCCGCCATATGTTCTGCCAGCGGATCAAACATTGTGGGAATAGTCCTTACCCCGCTGCTGTTCGTTGCCATATCGCATCCGTATCATGGCGGCATAAATCCGGCGAGCATCGGTCAGGTGGCGATGCAACTACTGCTGCCCTTCGCCGCCGGCCATCTCTTGCGGCCATGGCTGGGCGCGTGGGCCGAGCGCAATAAATCCGTGCTCGCCGTCACCGACCGCAGCTCGATCCTGCTGATCGTCTATTCCGCGTTCAGCGCCGCCGTCGTGCGAGGCATCTGGCAGTCAATCCCACCGGTAACGTTGCTCGTGCTGGGGTTGCTCGTCGCAGCGCTCCTGTTGGTCGCCGTGGCTGCAATTCTCCTCACCAGCCGGCTACTGGGGTTCGATCGTGCGGACGAAGCGGCCATGGTATTCTGCGGATCCCAGAAATCGCTGGTCAGCGGCGTGCCGATCGCGAACGCCCTGTTTTCCGCTGGCGTGATCGGCCCGATCCTGCTGCCAATCATGCTGTATCACCCGATTCAGCTTCTGGTCTGTAGCTGGATCGCACGCCAGTATTCGCAAAGCGCCACGTAGACGCGGAGGCGATTGCTATCCGCCTCGCCGCCTCACCTCGGTCGGCGTCGCACTGTAGCGCCGGCGGAATGCCCGATTGAAATAGGAGAGATCGCCGAAGCCGACATCGTACGCAACGGTACTGACAGGACAATTCGTAAAACGTGGGTCGGTCAACATCCGATGGGCTCGCATCAGTCGTTGCGTCAACACGAGCTCCGAAAACGTCACTCCTTCGCCTTCCAACAATTTGTGGATGTAGCGAGGCGTAACCTTGTGCCGGTCGGCGACCGCGCCAACGCTTAGCTGGCAGTCGTCCAGATGCTTCGCGATATCCGCTTTGATGGCGAGCAACCGCGCCGCCTGCACGCCGCGTCCCTCGGCCACATGGCGCGCGTCGGTCGTGGACCCGACGGCCATGCCGGCAAGGTCGAAGACGTGCGTAACAATAAGGCGCTGCACCTCCGGCGCCACGTCCGTCCCGTCCAGCATGATGAAGTCGAGATATTGGGCGAGCAACCGTAGCGGACCGCTCTCGCGCAGAATGATCTGGTTCACGCAGTCATCCAGCCCGCGCACCAGCGGAGTGAGCGCGGTGTGCGGCAGGCGAAGTCCAACAAACCGCACCGGCGTGCTGCGATCGATCGTAAACCCTCCGTGGGCACGGCTCATCAGGAAGCCCTCGCCCTGACGCACTTCGACTTCCCGCCCACGCTGGCGCGCGAGGCTGCTGCCGGAAAGATTGATCCCGAGAAACAGATCGTCACCGACGTGACCGGCCGGCGCGGCGGACGTGCCGTCCTGACGCAACCCTGCCATGGTTGCCGACAACACGCCGAGGCCGGGAAAACTGCGCTGTACAACAGCAACGTCAAGAGGTTGTTGCCGCTCCAGCGGCTGCAGGCGCAGCGGCAACGTGCCTCGTTCGTTGAGTTCGCGCACCAGGCGGACGCGCTCCTCCACAGGCAGTGGCTTTGTGGAGAACCGAAACGGAGCCGATCGGGTGCTTTCCTCGCTCACGCGGCTTGCGTCCCTTCGGTATCGCAGTGGCACGCTGGACGGCAATTGATACCACACGAGTTCGCTCCAGACCAAGCACGTGTTCGCTCGGGTCCAGGAATCCCAACCCGTGCCGCGTCTAACATCGCTCCCAGTCCTGCGGCTCGATCTTTCGTTGGGGAGGTGACCGTGAGTTTGTCGATCCAGGCGCGGCCATGGCGGATTGCGGCGAGCCGTACCGCCTGGCTATCACTCGCATCGGCATGGCTGGCGTGGCTGTTTGACGCCATGGATCTGCAACTCTTCACGCTGATCCTGTTTCCAAGCGTGGGTGAGTTGATCGGATCGGCCGACCCGGCACGAATCGCAAGGATCGGCGGCGTCATCCTTGCCGGCAAGCTGCTCGCCTGGGGGATCGGCGGCATCGTCTTCGGTGTTCTGGCTGACCGATACGGACGGGCACGCACGATGTTGGTGACCGTCCTGATCTACGCTGTCTTCACCGGCGCGAGCGCGTTGGCACAAAACTGGTGGCAACTCGCAATCGGACAGGCACTCGCCGCCATCGGCATCGGCGGCGAGTGGGCGGCCGGTACCGCTCTCGTCGCTGAAACCTGGCCTGCCCAAACGCGGTCGCGAGCAATTCTGGTCATGCAGACCGGTTTTGCTTTCGGCTTCATGCTTGCCGCGGCAGCGAATTTCCTTGTGGGCCCGATCGGTTGGCGTTTCGTACTGATGACGGGCGTGGCACCAGCAGCGCTGGCCCTCTTGATCCGTTTCTGCGTGGCGGAGCCGGATCGCTGGCGCGCGGTGCGTCGCCATTGCGGTCGCGCTTCGCTTGCCGGCATCTTCGCCGCGCCTCTTCGTCGGCGGACTTTTGCCGGCGTCGCTATCGCCGCCGCGCTGATGATCGGTACGTTCAGCACGGCCACGCTGTTGCCGATCTGGATTCCAGCACTCCTCGGACCTGCCCACCGCGCACAGATGATAACCGTCACGAGCCAGTGCTTCCTGCTGATCAATCTCGGTGGCGTCGCTGGCTATCTCACTCTGGCCTGCGTGTTGGATACGGTCGGAAGACGCTGGTCGTATTTCGTGGTGGCGATCGGCAGCATCACCGTGAACGTGCTGTTGTTCACGTTGGTCACAACGACCGGCGATCTGTTGCGGTTTGCGCCCCTCTACGGGTTCTTCGCCATCGGAGGGTTCGGCAGCATCGCGGCATACCTGCCGGAACTGTTTCCGACGCGAGTGCGCGCCACCGGACAGGGCTTCTGCTGGAATGCCGCGCGCATCATCACCGCTGCCGGTCCATTGACCACCGGCGCGGTAATCGGTGCGTTCGGCTCGATCCGAGCCACGGCGCTGGTCGTCACCGGCATCTACCTGATTGGCGCGGGCAGCGTCTGGTTCCTGCCGGAGACCACTGGCCTGCCGCCGGAAGATTAAGCCGAGGAGCAGGAGATCATGGCTGTAGCGGAACGTGTTCTGATCGTCGGGGCGGGAATTGCCGGACTAACCGCTGCCATCACGCTGCATCGTCTGGGAATCGGCGTGGAACTGGTGGAGCGAAATGCGACGTGTCAAAACACCGGGGCAGGCATCGCCTTGCAGGGCAACGCGATGCGGGTGTTGCGCACGCTCGGTCTTTCCGACGCGGTGGCCGCCGCCGGCGCGCCGATAGGTGATTGGACATTCGCCGACCAGGATGGGGACGTGCTGTGCCGCGTCGATCTTGACGAGGCGTGGCGCCATACCGGCCCCTGCATCGGCATTGCGCGCGGCAGTCTGCTGACGCTCCTGCGCGACGCGGCGGGCATGGTGCCGATCGGCAGGGGGATCACAGTCGACTCGCTCTGTCAGAGCAACCAATATGTTTCCGTCGCATTCAGCAATGGCACGGTAAAAAACTACGATCTCGTCGTGGGCGCCGATGGCATCGGTTCGGAACTACGGGCTTTGACGTTTGCTGCGACACTGCCCGTCTATACCGGCCAGACAACGTGGCGCAGCATGATGCAAACCTGCCCCGACAGACCGACGGGGCTGCATTTCTTGCTCGGTGATGGATGCTTCTTCGGCGTTTGTCCGGCGGGTCAGGCCGGAGCGTATGGCTTCGGCAACGTCACCGGTCCACGCCTGCACGATCCGCAATTCGGGCGACTGGAGCGTCTGCGTGTCAGGTTCGCCGATTTCGGCAACCCGGTGCGCTCGTATCTCGCCGCACTGCAATTCGACGCGCAGATCCATTGCACGCCAATCGATGTGCTGGAGGATGTTCCCTGGCGATTGAACCGAATCTTGCTGATTGGCGACGCCGCGCATGCCGGTTCGCCGATGTTGGGCCAGGGCGGTGCGATGGCGATGGAGGATGCCTTCGTGTTGGCGGAGGCGATGGGCGCCGCGCCGTCGCTATCCGCCGCACTGGAAACCTATGTGGCCAAACGCTGTCCCCGCGTCGCATGGGTGCAGGGGGCGAGCCGTTCACTGGCGCGGATACTGGGATTGCCGCAGGCAGAAAGAGCAATACTGCTGCGTCGCCAAGGCGCGGAGATGTTGATCGAACGGATCACGCCACTGACTGATGCGCCGTGACAGTCGCGCGTCGGCGAATGCTACTCCGCCGCCATTTGCTCCGCCAATCGCATCAACAACGGTACCGCCGCTTCCAGATCGGCCAGCCGCACCTTCTCCGCCGGCGTGTGCGCCTCGGCGATATTGCCCGGGCCAAGCACGACGCATGGCGCGATCGCCTGCAGTTCCGAGGCGTCGGTGCCATAGGGCGCGGTCTGCGCCGGCTGTCCTGTCGCCGCCACACACAACGCCACCAGCGGATGATCGGCCGGCAATTCAGGTGGAAAACCTTCGGCATCTTCCGTCACCGTCACCCCGGAACGCGCCGCCGCCTCGTGCACCGCTGTCACCACCGGCGCCGGATCCACCTTGGCGGAATAGCGGAACTTGATCCGCGCCGTCGCGACCGGAACGGTGACGTTGACCGCGGCACCGTGGTTGTCGATCACCAGGTTGAAATCGCTGAACGGCGGATCGTAGCCGCTGTCCTGCAAGCCGGAATCGCTGCGCAGGCGCTCGAATATCGCCTTCATTTCCAGCAGGAACGGCAGCAGGTCCCAGTTCGCGTTGCGGCCCTTGCCGGTGCTGCTGTGCGCCTGCACGCCGCGCGCGGTGCAGGTGAAATGAATATGCGCGCGGTGGCCGCGCACCGGAATCAGCCGCGTGGGTTCCACCACCACGATCCCGCGCGGCTTCACCTTTCGCACCAGCCCGGAATTCTGCGCGATCTCGCGCGCCCCCTGCTTGGTGGTCTCCTCGTCGGTGGTGATCAGCAGCGTCACCGGCACCGACGGCGGCAGCGCGCAGGCCGCCACAACCGCCGCCGCGACCGGGCCTTTCATGTCGGTGCTGCCGAGCCCGTGCAGCACGCCGTCCGCATCGACGCGGCCAGACCACGGGTCGTCCTGCCAGCCGGTGTCCGGCACGGTATCCATGTGACCGGACAGCGCGACGCCCCCGCCGCCGCCGCGATGGGCCACCAGCGCCCGCTTCGCCACCCCGGCGCGATCGGCATAGTCCAGGCGCTCGATCTCAAACCCGGAAAGCGCCGCTTCAATCCGCTCGGCGACGCCGATGTTGGAGACGAAGCTGCGGCTGTCGATGCGCACAAGATCGCGGGTGAGATCGCGGACCGGGGACGTAGCGGGCATAGGGAGAGCATTCCTGAGGACATGGAGTCTGGCACTGTAGCACTCTCCGGCCGCCGGCGGGCGGGAAGGTCACCACGATTTCTGCTCGCGGGGCGCGCTCGCCCACGTCACCCGCGCGACGCCGGCAATCGTGAGGCGATCCAATCGCCCTCAGCCTCGATGCGTCCGGTCTCAACCTCTCCCCCGAGCGGAGGCAGCTACCGGGATGGTGGCTGAGCCGCCGAGGCAGCCGGAGAAGTGCGGGAAGAGGTTGACTTTCCCGCGCGCTCTCTTGATATCCCTGGCCTGCCCCCCGCTCTAGGCGCCATGCGCCGGACGCGCGACTGTTGCGGCACTGGCTGCAACCTGCCATCGACTGGACCCGGTTTGACAGAAACCACGACCGCCCCGGCGGACCCGACCGACGACGCGCCGCTCGAGCCTGCATCCACGCCCGTTCCCACGGAACCCTCACGCACGACCTTCGCCGACCTCGGCCTGTCGGAGCCCGTGCTGCATGCGGTGACCGACATGGGCTACCGCCACCCGACCCCGATCCAGGAGCAAGCGATCCCGTTCGTCCTGATGGGGCGGGACGTGATGGGCATCGCCCAGACCGGGACCGGCAAGACCGCCGGCTTCACCCTGCCATTGCTCGACATCCTGTCCGGCTCGCGCGCCCGCGCCCGCATGCCGCGCAGCCTCATCCTGGAACCCACGCGGGAGCTTGCGCTTCAGGTGGCCGAGAATTTCGTTCAGTACGGCAAATACCTGAAGCTGACCCATGCACTGATCATCGGCGGCGACAGCATGACCGACCAGCGCGACGTGCTGAATCGCGGCGTCGACGTGTTGATCGCCACCCCCGGCCGCCTGATCGACATGTTCGAACGCGGCACCATCCTCCTCTCCGACGCCAAGATCCTGGTGATCGACGAAGCCGACCGCATGCTGGACATGGGCTTCATCCCGGACGTCGAGCGCATCGTCGCCCTGCTGCCGCGCCAGCGCCAGACATTGTTCTTCTCTGCAACCATGGGTCCCGAGATCCGCAAGCTCGGCGAGGCATTCCTGCGCAACCCGAAGGAAATCGCCGTCTCGCGCCCCGCTTCGGTGGCCACCACGATCACCGAGGGCCTCGTGCTGGTCGCAGAGCATGACAAGCGC
>Ga0335072_10004329_pt1 | contig 21165 bp, 17 predicted proteins | sample Lox_Sample_21_FD_206725 | JGI IMG/M metagenome (GOLD analysis project Ga0335072, IMG submission 206725) | Soil microbial communities from Loxahatchee National Wildlife Refuge, Florida, United States - Lox_Sample_2.1 | ecosystem: Environmental > Terrestrial > Soil > Wetlands | place: USA...
TGGTGGGCAACGCGAATTTGATCTCCAAAGTTTATTTTCCGCGTCTGATCGTTCCGGCCAGCGCGGTCGTCACTTCTTTTGTTGATTTTCTCATCTCTTTCCTTGTCCTGATCGGCATGATGATTTGGTATGGGTTTGCCCCTTCCTGGAATATCCTGGCCTTGCCTCTCTTTATTGGGATGGCTTTTTTTGCCGCCCTGGGACCGGGGCTCTTCATTACCGCCCTCAACGTCAAGTACCGGGATTTTCGTTACGTCATCCCCTTCCTGGTACAAATCGGTCTTTACGTCAGTCCCGTCGGTTTTAGCAGCACGGTCATTCGCGAGAAATTGGGCAATCAACTTTTTCTCCTCTATGCGCTCAACCCCATGGTTGGCGTGATCGATGGTTTCCGTTGGGCCATTCTGGGCGACAATTCGCCCATTTATCTTCCCAGCTTTTTCCTTTCGCTGGCCGTCACAGGTTTCTTCTTCATTTTCGGCATCCAGTATTTCCGGAAAACGGAAAAAAGTTTTGCGGACATCATTTAGCACGGTGGAACTACGTGAGCGATCGAGTCGTCATTTCCGTGGAAAATCTCGGCAAGGCTTACCGCATCAGCCACCTGGCGGAACGGCAACGCTACGTCGCCCTGCGCGATGTTATCGCGGACAGGCTCAAGGGATGGTGGCGGCGGCGCAACCTTCGCCCAGCGTTTTCGTCCAATGAAGAATTTTGGGCCTTGAAGAATGTTAATTTCCAAGTCCACCAAGGAGAAGTTGTGGGCATCATCGGACGCAATGGTGCCGGCAAGAGCACGTTGTTAAAAGTTCTCAGCCGCATCACCGAGCCATCCAACGGCCGGGTGCGGACCAAAGGGCGAGTAGCCAGTCTCCTGGAAGTGGGCACCGGCTTCCATCCCGAATTGACCGGACGCGAAAATATCTATCTCAACGGTGCGATCCTTGGTATGAGCCGCACGGAAATAAAAAAGAAATTCCAGGAGATTGTTTCTTTTGCCGACGTGGAAAATTTTTTGGACACTCCGGTTAAGCGTTATTCCTCCGGCATGTATGTGCGTCTGGCTTTTGCCGTGGCGGCCCATCTCGACCCGGAGATTTTGGTTGTGGATGAGGTGCTGGCCGTGGGGGACACGCAGTTTCAAAAGAAGTGCCTTGGGAAAATGCAAGACGTCGCCCTGGGTGGAAAAACCGTCCTCTTTGTCAGTCACAATCTTGGGGTTGTGTCCAATCTCTGCCGACGTTGTCTTGTCCTGGAACGAGGCCGCGTGGCCTGCGACAAGCCAGTCATGGAAGCGGTCGAATATTATCATCACTCCCTTTTTCAAAAAGCCGATGGAACGGACGTGCGGGCGCCCCATGTTCTCTTCGAGGCTTCCGCCACCGCCGATTCCGATTTGGCCATCACCAAAATCGAGTTGCTGGACGAGAGAGGACAACCGAAGCCCGTGGTGGGAACATGGGAAAGGGTAACGTTCCGCCTTTGGTACAGATCCAAACGCAAAATTCCCCGCGGTTCCATGAATTTACAGATTAGTTCTTTGCATGGCGCGACCCTGGCCCTCTTTACCACCGAACCGGACAGCGCCGTACCCCTCAACATTTTGCCTGGTGACCACGCGGTCGATTGCGAGATCGAGAGCCTGCCCCTGGCCTCCGGGGACTATCTGATCGGAGCCGGCCTGGCTCTTCCCAATGTCGAAATGCTCTGGTGGCAGCCTGAACTCGCTACTTTCACCGTCGCCGCGCGTGATGTCTTGGGCTCGGGCCTGGCGCCCGTTTCCACCCGGGCTTTGATCGCCACCCGTCATCACTGGCGCCTTCTCGAATAAAATGAGCCCGTCCGCTTCTGTTGCCCTCGAGAGGGTCCGCGCCAAAGCCGTCCCGCTGACTTTTATGGTGAATGCCTACAATGAGCAGGATCGCATCGAGGCTGTCCTGGCACACGCCGTCCAATGGGCGGATGAGGTCATCGTGGTGGACAAAAGTTCCACGGACCGGACAGCGGAGATCGCCTCCGGTTATCATCCCAAGGTGCGGGTGTTGCCGGTTCCTTTTTCACCCCAAGGCCGGGACAATACCAGCGAATGGGTTCAAGCCGCCACTTATGACTGGATTTTTTGCGGTACCTGCTCGGAAATTCCCACCCGGCGGCTGATCGAAGAAGCCCGGAAAATCCTGGAAAAAGAAGCGGACCGGCTGGAATTGATTTGGGTTCCGCGCCGCATGTATTCGTTTGGCATTCACGATCCCAACTCACCCTGGAATGTCGCTTATTATCCGTTTTTGATTCATCGCGAAAAGGTTCTCATCACGGAAGTCATTCATGAACACATTAAACCTCGGAATTCAGCCAATACACGCATGATTGCCTATACCGAAGACTGCTGCGTCTATCACTTGACTCATCCCTCGGTCGCGCGGTTTCTCGAAATTCATGCCGAATATGCCCGAGTCGAAGCGGAAACGGATGAAGATCCGGCACGGGCCATCGTGGATTGTTTTAATTCCATCAGCGAATGTGCACCGCGCATTTTTCAAACCGGATCGAATTGGCCGGCGCTATTTTCCGCCTGGTGCCTCTATAATTATATGAAAATCCTCTTCATCTGGGAAAAGGAGCGCGGCCTGAATGTAAAGGCCTATTACCAGCAATTACGCGAAGATCTATTGCAACAGGCATGGGGCATAGGCCCGCAAAAAACGCGCGCCGAACAGGAACCATCCTCAACGTCCGGAACGCTGTTGCTTAATGAGAAAAAGAGCCAGCGCAAATTAAAACAAATTGTGTTTTTGAGCTATATGGTAGCCAATGCGATTTACCATTTACAAAATCCGAATGCCATCCCCGGGAGTTTGCGCACATGGCTGGCGGAACGGAAGAGGCGCCTGATTCGTTGGTTCAAAAGATAGAAGCAACCGAGTGTGACCCCTGTTCGCGTTATTGTAATTTCCTGCATTCGTCCGGAAATGAGCAGCGGGGGCCAGCTCGTTCTTTACCGGCATCTTTGCAACCGGCCTGAAATTCAACTCGAGATTTATGGCGCCGAACCCGCAACATCGACGCCATCTCTTTTATTGCGCCGCCTGATGAGAAATCTGGAACGGACTCGCTTTCACCAGTGGGAACAGCACTTTTGGATTTGGCAAAACGGGCGCTGGATGGATGGCCTTTTGCCCAACCGAATATCGCAGGATAACCGCACCGTCGTTCTTACCATCGCTCATGGAGATCTCTCCGCCACGGCTCTCCGGTTTGCGCAGCGGCATCATCTCCCCCTGGTTTCCATTTTTCATGATTGGTGGCCGGATTTGCCGCCGGTTCATCCGGATTGGCGCCGCATCCTGGAGAAACAATTCCGGCAGTTGTATGACGAGTCCACCGTGGCCCTTTGCGTGAGTGAGGGTATGCGTGACGCTTTGGGAATTCATGCGCATGCTCAGGTGCTGTACCCCGTTCCGGGCTCGCTTCGGCCCAGGCAAACTCAAATTCGCGAAAAAATTGTTCCTCAACTCGGCTTCAAAATTCTCTATTTCGGAAATCTCTTCCATTACGGCCCGATGTTGAAATCCGCTCTGGAAATCCTGAAAAATCACCCGGCGGTCCGGCTGGAGGTCCGTGGTTCGAAGCCAAACTGGCCGGAAGAGTTCAAAAAGGAGATGAATCAACACGGTCTTTGGCTTGAATTCGCTCCGGAAACCGCATTTGCCAGTTGGGCAGCTTCGGCAGACGCCTTTCTTGTGCCCCTGTCTTTCGAGCCTTCGCTGCGCCGTCAAATGGAGACGAGTTTCCCCTCGAAATTAGTGGAATGTGCTCAGTTTGAAAAACCACTCGTCGTCTGGGGACCGGAATATTGTTCCGCGATTCGATGGGCGCGCCAGGACAATCGCGCGGTGTGCGTCACGAATCCAAATCCGTCCGTTTTTTGTCAATCCCTGGAAACGCTTGCCGCCTCGCCCCTCCAGCAAGAGCGATACATCGCTGCCTCCCGAGCCGCGCAAAAGGAATTCGCCCCCGAAAAACTTCAGACGCAGTTTATATCCGCGCTTGAAACCGCCCTTACACTGCGGCCTCTCCCGTCAAAATCATGAGCGCGGCCACCGATAAAACCTGGGAGTTCCTTTGCCGGATCGCACCAAGGCAGATCCTGAAAAGCTTTCTGGGATATTTGCTTCGGCATCCGAAAATCACCGACCATCTCGGCTTTCATGTCAGGCATATCCACTTTTATGAACCCCTGCCCGACTTTTCCGCCCTTACCACCGAAGCCATCATGCGCCGCCATGATTCCAAGGCTGTCGCATGGAATCTGCCCGCCCAGCGGCGATGGGTGGAAAATCTGTCGCGTTTCGCGGATGAATTGGCTGTCTTGAGAAAAAGCGGCCCGGATGATGGCGGTTTCGATTTCGCCAATATCGCCTTCACCCATTTGGATGCCGCTGTTTACTATGCCACGATTCGGGCGGTAAAACCGCAACGCATCATAGAAATTGGCTCTGGTTATTCGACGCAAATCGCCAATCTCGCCCTGCGAAAAAATCAGGCAGAAGGACATGCGGGCCAGATAAGCTGCATCGAACCCTATCCTCCATCCTGGTTGCCCAAAACCGGCGGCGCCATTAAGTTGCTGCAACAGCCGGTCGAAGCAGTGGATTTGAAAATATTCCAACATCTGAACGGGAGCGATATTTTGTTCATCGATTCGACTCACACGGTCAGGTTTGGCAACGATGTGCTCCGGGAATTCCTGGAAATTCTGCCGGAATTGAAACCAGGGGTATTGGTGCACGTCCACGATATCTTTTTCCCATTCGATTATCCACCAGATTGGCTGAAGATTCACCGACGGGCTTGGAACGAGCAATATCTGCTGGAAGCTTTTCTGGCCTATAATTCCGAATTCGAGATCCTTCTGGCGAACCATCTGCTGGGAGCGGATGCCCCGGAAGTCTTTACTTTGCTGTCAGGCGCTTCCAAAACCAGCGGCGATTTTCTTCATCAGACGGGAAGTTTTTGGATGAAACGCAAATCGCGCGACGCTTGAGTCAATTCCAATGAAAAGTGTTTCCATTATCACTCCGCTCTTTAACAAGGAGCCTTATGTAGGTGATACTCTCCGTTCCGTTTTGGAACAGACGTTTCCCGATTGGGAAATGATCGTGGTGGAGAATGGGTCGACGGACCATGGACCGGAAATTGTCCAGCGATGCACCGATTCCCGTATCCGGCTGGTCGGCTCGCCCAGACGCGGTCCAGGTGCGGCGCGGAATTTTGGCCTTGGGCAAGCGACGGGCGAATGGGTTCTGTTCCTCGACGCGGATGATTTGATCGCGCCCGATTTTTTGCACCATCGCATGGCGCTGGCAAAAGCGAACGATACGGCAGATCTTGTGGTTGGCTGCTGGGAAGAATTTTCCGTTAATCAACCGGTACGCGTTCCGCGCCGTCCGGCGGGATTTGGACAACCGGCAAAGTTCCTGGAACAGAGCGCCATCGCCTTTACGCCTTGGGCTTTGCATTCGGCCATCGTCCGGCGCCGGCGATTGACTCCCGATTTATTTTGGACGGAAAGCCTGGACGGCCTTCCCTCAGAGGATACGGGATTTTGGTTTCCGATTATTTGCGGCGCATCCATTGTGTGGACGGAAAAGGCTGGCGCGATTTACCGGGTGCAAACAAATAACAGCCGCAACGAAATTAATGATGCGGAAAGGTGGATTCGCGCCGTGACGGGCGTGATTGACCACAACGTTGATTATCTTCGCCGAAAAGGCAGCCAGCCCAGCCCGGAACAATGCGCCAGTATGGTCCGGGTGTTGGAGAGCAGCTACCGGCTCGCGATCGCCAAACAGTCGCGCCCAGCCGCCAGCATGGCTTTGGAGCAGGCGAAATTCTGGCTGGCGCAATGCCCGTCCTTCTCCCGATCGCTAGCTTTGCGAAAATATCTTGGTCTTCGTGTCTTCAACCTCCTTCGATTCGGAACTATCTAATTATGAAATACGGCATTGCAGTCACCACCATTTTCGACGGCAAGTTCGTCGATGATTATTATCAACATTTCCAGAAGTATGGCGGCCTGGATCAAGTCGCATTCTATATTATCGACGACCTAGCCACGCCGGAAAAAAGTCGAATATTACCGAGCCCAGGGCCTGCCATGGTATTATTTCGGCCAGAAGGAACAGGCGGCTTTCCTCAAGCCTTTTTCTGAGTTGGCGGCGCAAATTCCCTGGAAAAGCGACAACCGCCGAAATATCGGTTTTCTGAAGGCCTATGCGGACCGATGCGAAACCATTATCGCTATCGATGATGACAACTATCCGAAAGCACAGTGGCCTTTCCTCGCCGGACACGCCGTAACAGGCGCACAAGTCACCTTGCCAACCGCCGTGGGACATGAAAATTGGTTTAATCTTTGTTCCATGATGGACGTCAACCTCCCGGTCTTGGGTGGTGGACAAACCGTCTATCCGCGCGGATTTCCTTACCGCAAGCGCGATTTGCGTTGCGCGCAAACCAGCGACGCCTCCTCATCCGGGAAAGTGGCAATCAACGTCGGGCTCTGGTCCGGCGATCCGGACGTGGATGCCGCCACCCGGCTGGTCACGCGCTGCGAAGCCCGGGAAAATTTTACCACCAGCTATCTGCTTGCGCCCGGAACGCTCATGCCCATCAATACGCAGAACACCGCTCTTATCCGCGATGCCATACCGGCCTATTACTATGTCAAAATGGGCCATCCCGTCGGCGGGATGAAACTGGACCGCTTCGGCGACATATTTAGCGGTTATTTTGTGCAGAAATGTGTACAGGCGGCCGGTCATCGCATCCGGATCGGCAGCCCGGTCGTGGACCATCGCCGAAGTCCACACAATCTATATAAAGATATGTGGAATGAGTTGGCCGGCATGGTCGTCATCGATGATATGCTATCCCTGTTGGAAACTCCGTTGAGCGCGGCGCCTGATTACACTTCCGCTACGCTCGAATTGGCGGAACGCCTGGAACGCTGGTCCGCGGATCAATCCGGTTTTCTCTGGGATAGCGCTTTGAAGGATTATTTCTCCAACGTCGCGGCCAATATGCGTTTGTGGACGCAGGCTTGCGCGTTACTCCGGTAAAAAGGTTGTTTACATGATATCATTGGTTTCCACAGTGCTAAATGATCGCGAAGGCACGGCTTTGTTTTTCAAACAAATGGCCGCACAAACCAGGTTGCCTGATGAAATAGTCATCGTTGACGGCGGCTCCAAAGACGGAACCTGGGAATTGCTGTTGGAAGAAGCACATCAGACACGGCCCTGGCGCCTCGTGGCCAGTCAGGAGCGCGGCTGCAATGTCGCGCGCGGACGGAACATCGCCATTGCCAAAGCCGCCTATGAAATTATCGCCTCCACGGATATCGGTTGTGAGTGGGACAAAGAATGGCTCGAAGAATTGGTGGAGCCTCTCTGTGTCGATCCGGCGATTGAAATCGTCGTGGGCAGTTGGGGAGTCAAAGAAGCAGAACTAAGCGGGCCGTGGGCAAAAACCGAGTACGCTCTCAAAAGCCACGCCCTGCAAACCTCTTCAACACCTCAAACCCAAGCCACTTCACGTTCCATCGCCTACCGGCGAAATCTTTGGGACCAGCTCGGGGGCTATCCGGAAGATCTTACCCTGTCGGCCGACGATACCGTCTTCGATATGTTCATTAAAGGCGCCGGCGCCTATGCCGCCGCGGCGCCCGCGATTAGATGTTATTGGCACCGGCATGAATCGCTCCGAGCTTTTTTAAAGGAACAATACCGGTATTTCTACGGCAATGGTGAAGCCAACATCACGGGCCGCCACTTTGTTTTGGTTGGCGCACGCTTGGGACTTGAAATTGCCGGCCTCCTGGTGGGGATTCCGTTACTCGCGATCAATTCCACCCGATGGTGGGGCATCGCAGCCCTATCGGTTTCTTTACTCTCCATCTCGCTTCGATTCCGGCGGTGGATTCCGGCCGCACGGCGGCTGTCCGCCATGGCCGTCGACTATCCCCTTGCGCGCGTGGCCCTCTTTGAAACGCTGGCGCGAATTCACAGTTTGCGCGGTTGGTTTTACGGTTGGCTGCATGGAGCAAAGTGTTGCCGGGACTGCCGGGCTCGCCTGGCAAAACCGCATGACGGCAAACTCCCAGCATGAGATCTCCGGCGCCGGTTATTTTCATTAATCGGGGAAATTCGCCTTTTCTATTTCTCGCCTGCACCCGCGCCTGTCAAACCAACCCCGGACGTGAAATTATCCTCCTGGGAGATTCAAGCACGGCCCACTACCGCTGGATACCTGGAATACAGCATATCAATTTTAGCCCTTATCAACAAGGCGCCCGACGCCTGGCGGCCTCGTTCGAAAATGACAGCAGCAATGGCATGGAATTTGAACTTATATGTCTTCAACGCTGGTTCATCCTTCACGAGTTTCTTGCCGGACGAGGTACCGAAGCGCGCGGGATTTATTTCGATTCCGATATTCTCGTTTATGACAACCTGCGTGTTCCCGAAGCCGATTTCGCGCCGTATGGAATGACTTTTCAGAAATGTTCCGGTCATGTGTGCTTTATCAATTCATCGTTCGTATTGGGAGAATTCGTTCAGTTTATTCTCGATCATTACGAGAATCCCGCTTGCAAACAGGCTCTAAAAAATCATACGGAGTCTGTTCGGCAAACGGTACCTGCCTGGAATGCTTCCGACATGTCGTTTTTTCTCATGTTTCACGATCGGCATCCGGACAAGATGACCGATTTACACTTTCCCATAAAAGATCGATATGCCCTGGATCAAACCGTTGATACCGATTATGGCGGCTTCGAATTGGAAAACGGCTTAAAAAAAATCGTTTGGCAAAATGGCCGGCCTTATTGCCGGCATCTGCCCACCGGAAAGTTTATTCAATTCTATACGCTTCATTTTCAAGGAGAATCCAAGAAGCTTATGCGGCATTTTTGTCCGGCATTGGGAACATGGGCCAATCTGGGCTATTCTGTGAATCAGATTTACTATTGGGTCTGGTATTTTCTACGGGCGATTCAGCGCCGGATCGCCCCTTATCGTTGCGCTTCCCGGCTCTAAATTTTACCGGATGCCCATGAGACTTCTTTACTTTTCGCCTTCCACAGCGGGCGGGCTGGCCGATTACGCCCGGGAACAAGCCAATGCTTTGGCCCAGCTTGGCGTGGAAGTCGATTTTCTTTCCTCAAACGAATTTCCTTTTCGGTCGGAGGATCAATTCAGGCCGCAGCCCGAATTGATAATTGAACCACGAAGCCGGTCCAAGCTTTTGCCTCGCTGGCGCCATATCCGGCGGATCATGCGTCACTATGGCCAATTGGTTCGGCGGGTAGCGGCCGGAAATTACCGGCATATTCTCCTGGGTTCTTACGCCGAATACCTTGCTCCTTTATGGGCGTGGCAATTGACCCATTTGGCCCAGCGAGGCGTGGTTTTCGGCGCCGTCGTTCATGATCCGGTTCGGGATTACGTGGTAGGGCCGCAGTGGTGGCACCGCCGTTCCATTGCCTCGGCTTACACCTTTTTGCGGGAAGCTTTTGTGCATGAGCCCATAACGCTCGACACGATTCGTCCCATGCCACGTCTGCGCACTTCGGTGATACCTCATGGGCTTTACACCTTTCCTCCCGCCCAGGCCACGCGTGAAGAAACTCGACGAAAATTGGGCATTCCTCAGACGGCTTCGGTATGGCTCTCTTTCGGCCACATCCGGGACGGCAAAAATCTCGATTTGGTGATTCGCGTTTTGGCCCGGTTTCCCGATGCCTTTCTTATCGTCGCCGGCAAGGAACAGTCCTCGGGACAGAAACCGATGGCGTTTTATTTCGACTTGGCCCGGAAATGCGGCGTGGCTGAGCGCTGTCTCTGGCTGAATCGATTCATCGCGCCCGAAGAAGTCGGCAATTTGTTCGTCGCCAGCGATCTTGCGCTTTTGACCTATAGCCGTAATTTTCACTCCGCCAGCGGAGTTTTGAACGCGTCGGTTTTTTTCCGGAAACCGTGCCTGGCGTCAAGCGGACCGGGCAATCTGCAAAGCGTAGTCACTCAATATCAACTTGGAATTTGGGTCGAACCCGACCGGGAGGAAGCTTTAGCCGAGGGTTTGCGGCGCTGGTACGCCGATCCACCGGTTCCTCTCTGGGATGCCTATGCCTCTGATAACAACTGGCGGCGCAATGCGGAAATTGTCCGGGAACGGATGTTTGCTCCGGTCGCGTAGGGTTTAATGTGGCAACTGCTGCTGCTCCTAATTGGTTTTGCGCCCAACTCGGCGCGCGCGAACATTATGCCATTCCCCGCACGCTCCATCAATCGAAACGCCTGGCGGTCCTCTACACCGATTTTTGGGCGAAACCAGCCGTGCAAAAAATCGCACGGGGCGGCTTGCGGCCGCTGGCGGAACGGTTTCATCCCGGCCTGGCCGGCGCCGAAATCGCTTCATGGAACTTCCGTTCGCTCTCTTGGGAGATTGGAATGCGATTACGTTCACGCGGAGAACACCCCGCCGGGAAATATCTCGATTTTATCGAAGTTGGACGCAAGTTTGCGAGTGCCGTACGGGAAGCCATGAAACGGGATACAAACCGCCTATCGAATGCGGTGTTTTTCGCCTATGACACCGCGGCACTAGAAACGTTGGAATTTCTGCGCGAACTTAAAGTGAAATGCATTGTGGATCAAATGGATCCCAGTCGCGTAGAAGCGGCTCTTGTCGCCGAGGAAGAAAAACACTGGCCCGGCTGGGCCTTGCGCCCCATTCATGTGCCGGAGGAGTATTTTCGGCGGCGCGAACGCGAATGGTCCCTCGCGAATCGCATCGTCGTTAATTCGGAATTCTCGCGGCAGGCGCTAATCCGGCAAGGCGTTCCCGCCGAAAAATTAGCTGTGATTCCGCTCTGCTATGAAGCCGATTCACCGGCGAAAGAAAATTGCCGGGAGATTGTTCCGCGTCCACTCAAGATATTATTTCTCGGTCAAGTCATTCTCCGCAAAGGTATCCAGTATCTCATGGAAGCCGCCAAGTTATTGCGCGAAGAACCGGTCCGTATCGATGTGGTCGGACCGATTGGCATCACTGCTGATGCCATCAAGTCGGCACCGCCCAATCTGACTTTTCATGGCCGGGTCAATCGCGATGAAGCCGCTCATTGGTACCGGCAAAGCGATCTTTTTGCCTTGCCAACGCTTTCGGATGGTTTTGCTCTTACTCAGCTGGAAGCGATGACTCACGGGCTGCCGGTCGTGGCCACACCCAATTGCGGAGACGTCGTCGCTGATGGCGTGGATGGTTTCATCGTGCCACCCCGGGATCCGGACACTCTGGCAAAAGTCATCATGCGTTATATAGAAAATCGCGAGCTGCTCGTCGCCCATCGGGCATCGGCCCGGACGAAGGCCGGGCAATTTACCCTATCCAAACTCGCCGGTAAACTTATCACGCTCGAAACCTGATGCGAATTTCATATTGAGCCGATTTTATTTCTATGATAGAAGTGCAGACGCTCTTTCTCTATGTCTGATTTTCAATCGTTTCCCTTGCCCTTCTGGCTGGTGGTAGCGGCGATTGTATTTTTTGCCGTCAGGTCCTGGAGGCAAGCCGAATCCGCCTTGCGCCTGCCCATGCTCATGGTGCTTTTTACCGTGACCGTATGGTATGTCGGCGATGTTCTATATAATGACTATGTCTGGTACCGCATGGAAATTGATGACATCTGTCTGGAACACGCCTGGTGGGAGGTACTAGGTTTTGTTTGTTCCTTTGGATTGCTTACCCCCTTAATTCATCGCATTCTAAATCGCAAGTATCTTGGAAGACCTAGTAATTTGCTTTCATTGATCTACTATGGAGGGCTTAAGTCGGAAAAGTTTCAAAGACAGTTGGATATTGCCTGCTGGTTTTTATGTATTTTGTGGGCGGCGTTGATGATTATCGCTCTCATTCGCACAGATTTTGATTTTCAAGGTCTTTTCATGCCTTATCTTGGTAAAAAAACAGATCCCTGGGCTCGCGGCAGAATAGGCACCGGTTTCGATTCCCTCCTGGCCCTGGGCAATTATTTTCAAATCGGCTTCGCCGCGGTCTTCGGAGTCATTGCGGCACTGGCTTATCGTCCAAGTACTTTCGGCGTTGCTTTGACAATTTGGTTGCTGACCTTGCCGAGTTACATTTTTGACTGGACCCGCAGCTTTATTCTGGCGACATTCTTGCCCGGTTTTCTTGCCTGGCTATTTCTCAGGCTCCGTTCCGGAGTGCTGGTCAAAGCGGCGATTTTAACCACCGGCTTTCTTGTGATTGAAAGTTGGATGAAATTTATCATCGCAAACCGGACGGAATTGACCATCTCAGCCGCCTTTTATCAGACGGTAACGACGGGGCAAAAAACGGGGATTTCCGAAGCTAAACATCTCGGGCTCGATATGTTTGAAGAACTTGGATTCATCAATTTATATATTGCGGACGGGAGTTACCAGCCTAATTGGGGAGAAGAATATCTCGCCCAATTGGCGAATCCCATTCCCCGTTCCCTCTGGCCCGATAAGCCGCTAATCGGCATCGATTACGCCATTGCGCGTGGACAAAAATTGGATAATTCTATCGAGGGTTCGGCAGGTGTCGGAGCAACGCTTTCCACCGGAATGATCGGCCAGGGAGTGGTCAATTTTGGGACTGTATTCGGTCCCTTGGCCTCGGCATTGCTAACGTCTCTTTGGGTGGCGATTCTCGCCCGTCAAGACTTGCTCGCCGCGGACCCCAGACGCATGTTTCTCTATATCATGGGCCTTATTCTTACCTTCAATATGGGACGGGATATCACCTTGCTGGTGCTTTATCCTTTTTGTTTTGGTTATATCTTGCTCCTTGTTGCAAAATATTGGCCGGTTGCCGACGCCCTTCGTCCACCCGCCGATCGCGAGATGGACGCGGCATCATAAACGGTTTGACCTGGATGGCTTCACCTTTTGCATGACCCTAGGCAGTCAAATACATTTGAGGGATAAAGCTGACGGACAGGAATAAGCCGCCTTTCATAATCATTTGTTTCCTGGGCATGCCTAATTTTCAACTCTTTCCCCTCCCCTTTTGGCTGGTTGTCGCCATGACATTCTTTTTCGCCATCCGAGCGTGGCGGCAGCCGGAGTCCGCCTTGCGGCTTCCGATGTTTATCGTGCTCTTGACCGTGGGGGCTTGGTACATCGGCGATGTTCTATATAATGATTATTCTGAATATCTCTTGGAGATTGATGAGACTTCTCTGGAGTATGCCTGGTGGGAAGTCCTCAGTTTCATTTGCACCTTCGGACTTCTTGCTCCACCCATTCATCGCATGGTAAATCGAAAACACCTTGGAAAGCCGAGCAATTTGCTCTCCTTGATGTACTATGGCGGACTTAAATCAAATAAATTTCAGGAGCAATTGGACTCAATTTGCCACTTTCTAGTTATTCTATGGACGTTTTTGATGATTGTCGCCTTGATTCGTGTCAATTTTGACTTCGTGGGCCTTTTTATGCCTTATTTTAGCGCGCGGGCAGACCCCTGGGTGCGGGGAAGAGTGGGCAGTGGTTATGATTTTCTTGTGGCTTTCGCCAGTTATTTTCAAATCGGTCTGGTTGCGGGATTTGGCGTCATTGCGGCGCTGGCTTATCGTCCGCTGACCTTAACCATTTCTCTCGCCGTTTGGTTCCTCACTCTGCCCAGTTACATTTTTGATCGGACGCGTAGCGCAATTTTGGCCACCCTTTTGCCCGGTTTTCTCGCCTGGGTGTTTCTCCGGCTTCGCTCCGGCCTATTGGTTAAGGCCGTGATTTTGGCCATCGGCTTTTTGGTGATTCAGAGTTGGATGAAGTTCATCATCGAAAACCGGACCGACTCGAGTATTTCGCTTGCTTTTTCCCGGGCTATTAATAATCAGAGCATGAGGCAGAGTCACTCCTTGACAACTTTTTCGCAGGAGGATCCTGCCTCGACGGCTTCCATTGGTTTTAATATGTTTGAAGAACTTGGCTTTGTTAATTTATATATTAGCAATGGGACTATCCACCCAGACTTGGGGGAAGAATATTTTGCCGAACTGGTGAATCCCATCCCCCGTTCCATCTGGCCGGGCAAGCCTCTCATCGGAATCGACTACGCCGTCGCACGGGGACAAAAGCTGGATGATTCGGCGGATGACTCGGCGGGCGTGGGAGCAACCATTTCCACCGGAATGATCGGCCAGGGAATAGTCAACTTTGGACTCATTCTAGGGCCACCGGCGGCGGCGTTACTCATGTCTTTTTGGGCGGCGGTGCTGGCCCGCCAAGACTTGCTCGCGGCAGATCCCGGACGAATGTTTCTCTACGTCATCGGCTTGATTCTTACCTTCAATATGGGCCGGGACATTTCCCTCTTGGTCATTTATCCCTTTTGCTTTTTCTATCTCCTCATTGTGGCCGTAAAGAAATTACAGACACCCAAAGGGAGACCTCTTCGCCCTCTTCAGTCCGGATAACGCTTCGATGCGTTGCATGTGATTTTTTGAGTTTTATTGTTTGCCGATTTTATTGTGCCAAGGGATAGGGCACAATCGGCTTTGGCTGTCTCGTTCATTTGCGCTTAAAATTTTCCGTTGCCGCCTGCCGCCAGGGCAACTGCGTTTGAGATTCGCCCATCTTGCGTCGATGAAAATTTTTTGCATGATTCAATGCACCAATCTGGGTGGAATGGAACACTCGGCATTGCTCTTACTGGATGAATGCCGAAAAATGGGACATCAAACGGAATTATTGTCCATTAATGAAATGGGGAAAATCGGTGAATTGCTCAAGAAACATCAAATACCGGCGTCGGCCATGGCTTATCGCGGCCTCTGGGGATGGCGCAGCTTTCTTCCGTTGCGCCGTTTGCTGAAGATCAAACAGGCCGATTGCCTGATCATGATCGGTCATAATCTCATGGCCATGCTCGCGTTGGGAAGCCTTTGCCGGGGCAATCGCCTGTTAAGCATCCATTTTCATCACCGGGGCGTAAAACCGGATTGGGCGTGGCGAATCATTTACAGGATCGCTATGGCGCGCTTCAACTACATTATTTTTCCCTCGTATTTTATTATGAATGAAGCTCTCGATATTTGTCCGTTTCTCATCACCGCGAATCGAACGATTTCCTATCCTATTCCGCAACCAATGGCTCTTCCGGAAAAAATTCTTCACAGCCATAGACTTCGCGCGCGCGCATCTTTTGGACTTTCGCCGCAGGCAAAGGTGGTTGGCAATGCGGGATGGCTCATTCCAAGAAAGCGCTGGGATATTTTTCTTCGTGTGGCGGCCCAAGTAGCCAAAGAAGCGCCGGAGTCCCGGTTTCTTATTGCCGGCGACGGGCCCGACCTGGCCAAACTCACGGCGCTGGCGGACTCACTTGGCCTTCAAAACCACCTTCTTTGGCTTGGATGGCAGAAGAATCTAAAGAGATTCTATTATTCTCTCGATGTGATGCTTTTCAATTCTGATTGGGATGCGATGGGACGGACCCCTTTGGAGGCGATGTCCTATGGCATTCCGGTCGTGGCTTCGGTTTTGCATGGAGGGTTAAACGAGATCATTGATTCCAATAAGCTGGGATTCCTGATCGATTCGCATGACGTCTCCCGGCTTGCGGAGAAAGTGATAGAAATTCTTAACGATAAAATGATGGCAGAAATGATATCCATACGGAGCCGCACCAAAGTCGAGACAGTTGGATCACCCAGGCAGCATGCTTTGAGAATTCTCGACCTGTTACAAAAGCAGCCATCCCCATCGTCTCCGCAACACGTGTCTTCCGCCGAGCATTTCATTAATGGCCGGAAAATTGTGGGACTTACCGCAAGCCTGACGCCATACCATCACGCACGGTGGGAAACCTTTACGCAACAGTCGAAAGCTTCTTGCGTGGTTCTGGAATTGTCGAATCGAGACGAATTTCCTGTTATGGAATACCGTCAAACCGTGGCATCAAGTTATACACGAATTACACTTTTTCCGCAGCAACTTGAATCGGATTTATCCGTGGCGGATATTAATCGGCGTATCATTCAAACCTTGGAACAACGGCAGCCTGCTTGCGTTTGTCTTAACGGATATGCCTCCACGCTGGCCTATGGAGCCCTCTCCTGGTGTTTACAAAATAAAGTTCCGGCCATACTTATGTCCGAAAGCACGGTTTGGGATGAACCCCGGTCCGCTTGGAAAGAATGGCTGAAGTCCCGAATTGTTTGCCTCTGCTCCAGCGCTTTGGTGGGAGGCACTCCCCATGCCGATTACATGGCCAGGCTGGGAATGCCTCGCGAACGCATTTTCCTTGGATATGATTCCGTAGACAACAAATATTTTGATTTCGGAGCAAAAAGAGCGAAAAGCCAGGCTTCTGAAATCAGGAAAAGGCGTGGCTTACCAGAGAAGTATTTCCTGGCCAGCGCGCGTTTTATTCCAAAGAAAAATTTGCGGCGGCTTCTTGAGGCCTATGCCCGTTACCGTGAACTGGTAAAGAGAGCCGAGCCATCTTCCTCACTTCAAGCCCCATGGGATTTGGTTCTGCTAGGCGATGGCGCAGGTCGTGAAGATGTTTTTTCGCTGCGCACGAAACTCGGATTGGAGACGACTGTTCATTTAGCCGGGGCGACTCCTTACGAGGCTCTTCCCGATTATTACGGTCTTGCCTCTGCTTTTATTCACGCCAGCACGACGGAACAATGGGGACTGGTAGTCAATGAGGCCATGGCAAGCGGCTTGCCGGTGCTGGTATCCAATAGATGCGGCTGCGCGCCGGATTTGGTGCAGGAAGGTCACAATGGTTTTACCTTTGACCCTTACGATGCAGAAGACATTGCGCAAAAAATGCTCCAACTCTCCGCATCCCCAGCCCTTCTTGCAACTTTGGGCAACGCCAGCCGGGAGATTATTGAAAAATGGTCTCCTCAAAGATACGGAGATGGATTATCGCAAGCAGCCGGAGCCGCGCTGTCCGTTCCACTTCCGCGTCCAACTTGGTTCGACCGGCTCCTCATTTGGATTCTCATGCATCGGTGAAGACTTTATGTGTCATGGATTCGGTTTCCCGCGTTAACGGTGGGATTTTTGAATCGGAACGGAAGTTACAGCAGACTCTTTATGCGCAAACGGGTCTGGATATTCAAATCGCCGGGCTGCGAGATATCTATACAGAGTCCGATTTGCCAGCTTGGTTTCCGCTTGTCCCAAAAACTTGCGCGGTGCGGGGACCAAAATTTTTCGGTTTTGCTCCCGGATTCGTCGACCTCTTACTTGAGGCCCGGGCAGACTTGGCTTACTTCGCCGGATTGTGGAAGTATCCCTCGCTAGCGGCATTACGATGGGCTGCCAAATCGGGCAAACCTATGCTGGTGGCGCCACACGGCATGCTCGATTCCTGGGCTTTGAGAAATTCCAGCATCCGGAAAAAGATTGCCCGATGGCTCTTTCAGGATGCGCAATTGAAAAAAGCATCGTGCCTGCGCGCTTTATGTTCGGCGGAAGCAACATCAATCCGGGCTTGCGGCCTGACTAATCCAATTTGCATCATTCCTAATGGAATTGATCTGCCGGATAGAGCGTCCGGTTATGACCGCAACGCGCTACAGATTTCGCTTTTCCAACACCGCAAAGTAATTCTATATCTGGGACGATTTCATCCCAAAAAAGGATTGGCTAATCTCATTGCAGCCTGGAACCAACTTCAGGCTACTGCAAACAAAGAATGGGTGCTTGTTCTGGCGGGCTGGGACCAAGGAGGACACACGGCGGAACTGAAAGCACAGGCCACTGAACTCGGAATTCGTTGGGCCGATGCAACGCCCCAGACGGCGGATGACTCCTCGATTATTTTTCTTGGCCCACAATTCGGAGAGGCTAAGGCTAGGCTTTATGCCCAGTGTGATGGGTTTATTCTTCCTTCTTTTAGCGAAGGATTACCCATGGTGGTTCTGGAAGCTTGGGCTTGCGGGAAGCCCGTGCTGATGACCTCCGAATGCAATCTGACGGAAGGATTTGCCGCTCAGGCCGCGCTTGACATAAGGCCCGCCAGCGAAAGTATCGCGGAGGGCTTAAGACGATTTTTCGAAATGTCCGATCAAGAACGCCAAACCATGGGACAAAGGGGATTAACTTTGGTAAAAGAGCAGTTTGCTTGGCCAAAGATCGCAAACGAAATGATGTTGGTATATGGATGGATTATAGGCGGTGGAGAGAAACCAGAATGCGTGCTGGTTCGATGACAAAGACCAGAATCACCTATCCGGATTTATCCAATTCGAGCTTTCCCGGACTCGGTGAATCATCCATTATTCATCCGTACTTTTTCCATTGGCTTTTGATGCATCAATTCTATCCTATGCTTTGGCGGCTGATGGTCATCGCGGCCGCTTTTGCCATACTTTCCGGAATCATGGCTGTCTCATTTTCCCGGCAGATACTGACGGTCGACAGCGGCAATGTCACCGGAGACGCCATTGTCGTTCTCGGTGGCGGCGCGGATCAGGGACGCCCGGAACAAGCAGCCGAATTATTTGAGAACGGCAGAGCTCCCATCATCCTGGTCAGTGGCCGCGGTGATTACGAATTAGCCGTCCGCTTATTAAATAAGAATAGTGTTCCCAAAGACGCCATCAAAATTGAAAACGCCTCAAAAAGCACGTTAGAAAATGCCGTGTTCTCCGTTTCCATGCTGCGCAGCATGGGCGCACATCATATTATTATTGTAACCTCGTGGTATCATTCACGCCGAGCGCTTGCTTGCTTTCATCACGTCGCGCCGGACTTAACGTTCTATTCATGTCCATCTTACCGAGGTTACCAGCCTCAGGAGTGGAGCCGTTACGGCATGGAGGGATATATCGGCGTTGAATATGTCAAATTACTCGGTTACTGGCTTTGGTATGGTGTCTCTCCATGGCCGTGAAAGCGCCGCGATCTCCGTAGAGAAGCATGTTGGTTTCTAGAACCTATCTCAAAACTTGGCTAATTTTAAGATAGGTTCTAAAAAACAGCCCGGTGCTCAAGATTTTGCCGTATAACTGCATCGCTGGTCAATTCCACCAGGGTTTGCCGGCCCAAAAAATCCATCAGAACCGCGATACGCTCCCGGCAGGGTATAACGTTCGCCACCACCGCCTGCAATCCAAACAAAGCGCCGCCGGCGATCTGAACCGCATCGCCGGGAGAAAATTTTTCGGGAATGGTACGCAATTCGGCCGGCCCAAAGCCCCGCCTGAGGGTCTCGATTGTCTCATCGGGAATGGCCGGGAAATATCGCCCAAAATGGACAATGTTCCGCACGCCGCAAGCATAGTGCACCTCACGGTGAGATACCTCCCATTCGAATCGCGCGAAAAAATAATTGGGAAATAATGCCTCCATCACCCAAACGGGTTTTCGCTGGATGGCGCGCTTAAAGCGAATTCGGGGAAGGAAGACTTCAATATCATCCATTTTTCTGAGATGAGCGGCGGCAATATGCTCGTGCTTCGGTTGAGAACGAACACAAAACCACGCCCTATTTTCATTTTCCGTCATGGTCTAATCATTTGGTTGGCGCTTGGGGTGAATAATGAGTCAAATGTCAGTAAAATCTAGCCAATCACAGGATGTAACATATTTGTTACAAAGCAGGTCTCAATTTTGCTCCTTTTTGTAATTTTAGTGACTCCCGATGAATGTAACGTAATTGTCACAAATGATGCCCTCCCCTTTAGTTATTTTTTCACAATTTTGGAAAAATTTTTTTTCGCGTAACGTGTTTGTCACAAATATGAGGCTTAAAAACTTGCTTTCATTTTTGATACCGCCACTATTTCTCCTCCGATGCGTCAATGTGGTGGCTCCATGCACTCAAAATTACACGGTTATCCGGCACAATCGCCGGTTGGGCGAACCCTTTTGGCCGTTTTAGCCCTTATGCTGATTGGGACTACTGAACATCTTTCTGCTCAAGGAATCGAACGCGAATCGTTGGCGGGCGAAAGCGCCGCTACGGCGGCACTTGGATCAGATAACAATCAGCCTTATAATTTACAGCTTGGCCCGGTAACCGTTCGCGCCGATGCCGGCCTCGCCGCAAGCTACAACGATAATATAGATATCGCGAATACTGGGAGACTCTCGGATGCCATTATCACACCGGATGTGAATTTTCATGCCCTTTGGCAGGCCACGGATCTCAACGCTTTAACTGTAGATTTGGGCATAGGGTACGACTGGTATACGATTCATTCTGGAAACAGTGCTCTCTACGTCAGCCCAAGTTCCCAAACCCAGTTTAATATTTACATCGGCGATTTTAAAATCAACCTGCATGACAGATTTTCCTATTCGCAAGATCCTATTGTGGTTGGTCAATTGAGTAATGTGAATGAATTTCCGGTTTTTGAAAACGTTGCTGGATTAAAAGTCGATTGGGATCTTGGGGATATCATCCTTTCGTTGGGTTATGATCATACCAATCAGTGGCTTTTCGACAGTGCCTATGAATATTTGAGTTATCAGTCTGACTCGGTTTCGCCCAGCGTAACATTTAAAGTCACTAAAACCATTGATACCGGAATTACGACCTCTTTTACCTCCATGAGGTATGATCAGAATGTTCAAAATAACAACACCTCGGTTATGGCTGGACCTTTTGTATCAGCCCAGATCACCGAAAATCTTGCCTTCAATGCCCAGGCAGGCGGCGAATTCACCGACTATGACACTGGCGGAACCAATGGCGATAGTTCGAATCTGGCCGGCTTTTACGGCAGTCTCGGAATAAGCCACCGAATCAATGATGTTCTTTCCCAGTCATTTACCGCCGGCCGGGAATTTATTCCCGGCATTTCTTCAAATTATACAGAACGAGTCTACGCAAATTATGACCTCGGCTGGAAAGCAACCACCTATTTCGGCGTGTCATCTAATCTCTGGTGGGAAGAACTGAATGATTCAGCCGCGACCTTTAGCCAGGACGCAGATCGCTATGGGGCTGGGCTGACTCTAGTTTATAACGTGATGGACCATGCCGATATTAACCTGGCCTATCAATATGTGCTCAAGGAAGCCAACCCGAGTTATCTCAATTACTACCAGAATGTCGCCACGCTGGGCTTCTATTACCATTTTT
>Ga0335072_10004330_pt1 | contig 21161 bp, 18 predicted proteins | sample Lox_Sample_21_FD_206725 | JGI IMG/M metagenome (GOLD analysis project Ga0335072, IMG submission 206725) | Soil microbial communities from Loxahatchee National Wildlife Refuge, Florida, United States - Lox_Sample_2.1 | ecosystem: Environmental > Terrestrial > Soil > Wetlands | place: USA...
CACCGCACCGCTGGCTGGGGCCTTCAACATCACCCGTCCGCTCGACCCCAAGGTGGGCACGGTGATCCAGTCGATCATCAACAAGGGCTATCACGATTTCGTTAGCGGCGTGGCGCAGGCGCGCGGCAAGGATTACTCCGCCATCGACGCCATCGCGCAGGGCCGTGTGTGGACCGGCAGCCAGGCGCAGCAGCGCGGCCTGGTCGACCAGCTTGGCGGGCTCGACGCCGCCATCCAGAAAGCCGCCGAGTTGGCGAAGCTGGGCAAGGACTACGCCGTGCGTTATCAGGAGCAGCCGATGGGCGCATTTGAGCGCTTCATGCTGAGCCTCAACCAATCGGCGATGGTTGCCGGCTTGCAGGCTTACGGCGTGCGCTTGCCGAGCTGGTTCGCACAACTGCCGATGCTGGCGCCGGAACTGCAGATGCTGCGCACGGCGCAAGCGGGGCACTTGAACGTCTATTCGTATTGCTTCTGCTCGGTGCGCTGAAATACCCAACATTGGCGCGTGTATGTACCAGAGACATGCAGCACGTAGGTTGGGGTGCGCGGAACGCGAACCCCAATGTCCCTGGATCCGCACCATCTTGGAACTCGGCTACACCTTACCCCAGCCTGCGTGCCACCAAGCCACCACTTCCTCGGCAATCACATCGACCGGCCTGGTCGCATCCACGGCGAACACCAGCGGTTCGCCGTCAGGTACTTCCAGATCACGAAACTGGCTGTCCACCAGCGAGGCGGGCATGAAGTGCGCTGCACGATGCGCCACGCGCTGCGTCGCCTGCTCCGGCGTCAGGGCCAGGAACACAAAGCCGAGCGCAGGTGCGGCTTGGCGCAAGGTATCGCGATAACGCTGCTTGAGCGCGGAACAGGTAAGCACCACCCGCTCGTAACTGGCGAGCCGATCGGCGGCTTCGCGCGCCAACCGTTCCAGCCAGCCTTGCCGGTCGGCATCCGTGAGCGGAATGCCCGCGCGCATTTTGCGAATGTTTTCCGGCGGATGGAATTCGTCGCCCTCGATCAGGTAGGCGCCGGTGCGCTGGCAGATGGCGGTGGCTACCGTCGACTTGCCGCAACCGGTGACGCCCATGACGACGATGGCGCGCATCAAGCCCATCTCCCCGTGGGGAGGATGGGCAGGTTCGTGCGATGAAGCGTGCAGGGGAAGCTCATGGTGCTGCGTGCATGGATGGTTTTTGATTTTTGCACGCTGATAAACATCAGGCGAGCAGGTTGGGGTGAGGCTTCGCCGAACCCCAACATCGCCATGCGTATTTTTCGCTTACGGCCTTGGGACTCGCTGACGCTCATCCCGGCCGTCACACGATCAAGCCGCCATCTCTTCTTTTTCGTCGACGTGCACCGGCAAGCGAATCAGGTAATCGAACGCACTTAGCGACGCCTTCGCCCCGTCGCCCATCGCAATCACGATCTGCTTGTACGGTGTGGTAGTCACATCGCCGGCCGCAAACACACCCGGCACCGAAGTTTCGCCGCGCGCATCCACTTCGATCTCGCCGCGCGGCGACAGCTTCACCGTGCCCTTCAACCATTCTGTGTTGGGCAACAGGCCGATCTGCACAAACACGCCTTCCAGCGCCACCTGCTGGTTCTGGCCGCTGCTGCGGTCGGTGTAGCTCAAGCCGGTGACTTTGCTGCCATCGCCAACCACTTCGGTGGTCTGTGCACTCACGATCACCTTCACGTTCGGCAGGCTGCGCAGCTTGCGTTGCAGTACTTCGTCCGCGCGCAGCTTGCTGTCGAATTCGAACAGGGTGACGTGCTCCACGATGCCGGCCAGATCGATCGCCGCTTCCACGCCGGAATTACCGCCGCCGATCACCGCCACGCGCTTGCCCTTGAACAGCGGGCCATCGCAGTGCGGGCAATAGGTAACGCCCTTGTTGCGGTATTCCTGCTCGCCCGGCACATTCATGTTGCGCCAGCGCGCACCGGTGGAAAGGATCACCGTCTTCGCCTTCAGCGACGCGCCGCTGGCCAGGCGCACTTCGAACAAGCCACCTTCTTCCTGCGCCGGAATCAGTTGCTCGGCGCGCTGCAGGTTCATCACGTCCACGTCGTATTCGTGCACGTGCTGTTCCAGCGATGCAGCCAGTTTCGGGCCTTCGGTATAGGGCACCGAGATGAAGTTCTCGATCGCCATCGTATCCAGCACCTGCCCGCCGAAGCGTTCGGCCGCCACACCGGTACGGATGCCTTTGCGAGCTGCATAGATCGCCGCCGCCGCACCCGCCGGGCCACCGCCCACGACCAGCACTTCGAACGGCGCCTTGGCGTTGAGCCTCGAAGCATCGCGCTGCGCCGCGCCGCTATCCAGGCGGCCGACGATCTGCTCGATCGTCATGCGGCCCTGGTCGAACGGTTGGCCGTTGAGGAGCACGGTCGGCACCGCCATCACCTGGCGTGCGGTGACTTCGTCCTGGAACAGCGCGCCGTCGATCGCGATGTGCTTGATGTTCGGGTTGAGCACGCTCATCAGGTTCAGCGCCTGCACCGTGTCCGGGCAGCTATGGCAGCTGAGCGACATGAAGGTCTCGAAGACGAACTCGCCTTCCAGGTTGCGCACCTGTTCGATCACTTCCGGCTCCACCTTGGGTGGATGGCCGCCTACCTGCAGCAGCGCCAGCACCAGCGAAGTGAACTCATGGCCGAGCGGAATACCGGCAAAGCGCACGCTCACGTCCGTGCCGCTGCGCGTGATCGCAAAAGAAGGCTTGCGCGCTTCGTTGCCGTTGGTGCGCAGCGAAACCTTCGGCGACAGCGATTCGATATCGCGCAGCAAGCCGAGCAGTTCCTGCGAGGCGGCGCTGTCATCAACGGAGGCGACCAGCTCGATCGGATGGGTCACCCTTTCCAGATAGGCCCGCAGTTGTTCTTTCAGATCGTTGTCCAGCATGCTGTGTGCTCCGTCAAAGCCTGATGTTGGAGTAGCCGCCGCCAGCATCCGGTGAAACGTGGATGGGCGGCGACTGCTCGAGGTAGAGGGTGCGGGCCCGGTGGGAGGGGGAGGGGTACCGGGCCCGCGGCGATCACCCGTTGCGGGGATCGCCAAAACTTGCCATTAGATCTTGCCGACCAGGTCCAGCGACGGCTTCAGCGTGGCGGCGCCTTCCTGCCACTTGGCCGGGCACACTTCGCCCGGATGGGAAGCGACGTACTGGGCAGCCTTCACCTTGCGCAGCAGTTCGCTGGCGTCGCGGCCGATGCCGTTGTCGTGGATTTCGCACACCTTGATCACGCCTTCCGGATTGATCACGAAGGTGCCGCGCAGCGCCAGGCCTTCTTCTTCGATCATCACTTCGAAGTTGCGGGTCAGCGTGCCGGTCGGGTCGCCCACCAGCGGGTACTTCACCTTCTTGATCGCATCGGAGGTGTCGTGCCATGCCTTGTGCGCGAAATGCGTGTCGGTGGAAACACCGTAGATCTCAACGCCCAGCTTCTGGAACTCGGCGTAATGGTCGGCCAGGTCTTCCAGCTCGGTCGGGCACACGAAGGTGAAGTCGGCGGGGTAGAACACCACCACGGACCACTTGCCCTTCAGCGAAGCCTCGGTCACATCGATGAACTTGCCATCCTTGAATGCGGTGGCCTTGAACGGTTTGATTTCGGTGTTGATCAGCGACATCTGCTTTTCTTCCGTTGTAGTGGTTGGTGAGGGGATTGGTTTGCAACGATAAGGGGTGTCTATCGAAAGAGCCAATTGATTGTTGGGATCGGAGTCATTCATGACGTCTATGGGCCCGCGATGCATCCCGTCAATCGCTGTGCGCCTGCGCCCGCCTTGAAGACCGGGCGTTGCTTCACGCCAAGGAAACGGTATCGGGTCCCGTTTTTTTCAAGGAGACTTTCCTCGACAAACTGGGAACGACGCTTTAAGGCAACGCACCATAGCATGCTGCCAATCCAATGCTTGTCAAAGGGTTCGCTCGCATAGCGCCGGCTCTTCTACGCGATGAGCCATGCAGCAGCAACATGATTGATCGCTTATCCACCTCGCTTACTACGGGGGTAAGGGCGGCGTTTGCACGTTCAAGGAGTCGGTTTATGGAGCAGGGCGTTGTCACGCAAGTCATCGATCACCGCGCCGTCACCAGGCAGCGCCATGCCGAGCGGTATCTTGCTTCGAGCGCGAGCCAGTCAGCGCATATCAGCCATCTGGCCGTCATTCTGGACGGCAACCGGCGCTGGGCCAGTCAGCGCGGCTTGCCGATCGTCGACGGCTATCGCGCTGGTGGCGACAACGTGCACCGTTTTCTTGGCTGGTGCGAAGAGGCAGGCATTCCATTGGTGACCCTGTGGCCGCTCTCGATGGAGAACCTGCGCCGCGATCCGCAGGAGTTGCAAGCGTTGCTCACGGTGATCGTCGACGTGTTCGATGAACTGGCCGAAAGCGATCGTTGGCGCTTGCACATCCTGGGCGATCTCGCCCGCTTGCCGCCGGCCGTGGCTCAACGTATCTCCATGGCGGAGCAGCGTACCCATCGCAGCAAGGGTGTCGAGGTGAACATTGCCGTGGCCTACAGCGGACGGCACGAAGTGCTGCGCGCCGTGCAATGCCTGCTTGCCGAACACAGCTTGGCCGGTACACTCGATCAATTGATCAACGTACTAAGTACAGAGCTTATCGCCAGCAAGCTCTACACGGCCGGACAGCCGGACCCTGACATGGTTATCCGCGCCTCGGGCGAACAGCGCCTGTCGAACTTCATGCCCTGGCAGAGCGCGTTTTCCGAGCTTTATTTCTCACCGATGTGCTGGCCGGAATTCGGCCTGGCGGATTTTGAGGATGCCCTGGCCACGTATCAACGCCGGCAACGGCGATTTGGCATGTAGCTGCTTCGCCAACGGTGTTCGGAGCATTTCCGGGCAAGCGTTTTTGATGCCCGTGCAACTGAGGCGGCCATGCTATCCAGGAGGGTAGGAATCATGCATGTGGAGACCATCGAAGCGAGCCGCCAGCTATGTCGTGCAATGGATCAAGGCACAGCGCAAAAGGGTCTCCTCGACCAGGCGTTTGCCTTGATTAAGTTTCCGGGATCGAGCCGACGGTCGCCGGTCATCAAGCGTATAGGCAGCTAACGCAGCCTGACCAGCGGCAGATCGCCAAGCATCATTTGGAGGAGCAATGACTCGTGCCGAATTAGAAATACCATTCCCGTCGCGCGTGCATCCACAGATCGCGCGAGTGCTGAAGGAGCACGCTGAGTGGATGAAGCGTATGGGATTGACCAGGGGCGGAAACATTCCTTCGGGCTACGACGAACGAGGTGTCGATATCGTCCCCTTCATGTTTCCAGATATGCCTTATGAGGGTGTGCTGTATGCCACTCATATGATGGGGATAATGGTCTTTACGGATGACTATTGCGCTTATGGCGAGAAGGAGCTGCAGCGCGTCAACGGGTTTGTAGAACAGTTCCTTGGGCGAATGCAGGAGCCGGTCGGTCATCGCCACGAGAGCGAAGATCCGCTGCTGCGCGCATGGGATGACAATTGGAGCCGCGTTGCCGAGAACATGTCCAAGGCGTGGCGGACACGAGCACTGAAGCATTGGCGCCTTTTTATTGCCGCTTTCGCGAAGGAGAACAGCATGCGCCAGCAAGGAGTGTTGCCGAAGTTGGAAACGTACTTTGGGCTTCGGCGTGAGGCGGTGGGCGCACTGCCTTTTAGTGATTTGATTGAGTCAGGATATGGTTTCGAGCTTTCACTCGAGGTCATGGAGCATCCTGTTATGCAGTGCATGATCGATGCATTCTGCGACGTCATGATCATGATCAACGATGCCCACTCGCTGCAAATAGAGATCGAAACGGGTGAAGTAAATAACATGGCAAAAATACTCATGCATGAGCATGGATATAGCAAAGACGATGCAATTGCCGAATTGCAGCGTGTGTGTAGAGAGCGCTGCAATGCATTCATCCATCTTGATGGAGAAATAAGAAAGGAGTTGGGCGTACTCGACCTATCTGGGCAAACATGGAAAAACATCGATACCTATATCGGAAACCTGCGCAGCATGATGCGTGGGCATTATGACTGGTCCCTGGGGGCATCTCGCTATGATCCGAAGACGTTTGCGATGCCACAGGACTTTCTTGAAATATCCCGAGAAACAGCTTCGATCGCTGCGAAATGAAGGATAAACCAGTTCGTAGGATGGGACGACAATCCCCGCTATTCCGCGGCTTCCCAATGCTGCGATTGTCATCCCAGCCAACATGGTTACGCTGAGCGCGAAGAGGTTTGACTGCCGGTGGCGGGCGTGCCGGTAGCGGCGATGGCATCGGCTCCACACAAGTTACACGACGCAGGCACGTCTCCTGCACGATCCAGATTGCCTAATGTCGCCAGCTCAGCAATAGGAAACTGGCGCCGCTCCATGCATGACGTGTTCCAGTGGCTGCACCTCGTCGCGCTCGGCTCGCTTGGCCTGGCTTGTCTTTGCGCCGCCGTGATCTTCGCGCATATCAGCGGGCATCCGCAGCGCATGGGCATCATGGATGGGGTGTGGCCGATCGCAGCGCTGTTCGGTTCCATGCTGGTGTTGGCAGGGTACTTCTGTTACGGCGCGCAGGATGCGGAGGATGTAAGTGATCAGGAGCGCAAGCCGGCGCCGTTCGCGGTGGTGGTGGGCAAGGGGGCACTTCATTGCGGCAGCGGTTGCACGATCGGCGACATCGTAGCGGAGACCCTGTTGGTGATCTTCCCCAACATGGCTGCATGGTTTGGCTGGCATTGGCTGTTCCGGCAGAAGATGTTCGCTGCCTGGGTGCTCGACTTCATGCTTGCCTTTGTTGCCGGGATTTTTTTTCAATATTCCGCGATCGCGCCGATGAGGGGTCTCTCGCCCCGGCAAGGGGTGGTAGCTGCGCTGAAGGCGGATAGTTTGTCGCTGACGGCTTGGCAAATCGGCATGTACGGTGTCATGGCATTTCTGCAATGCAAGGTATTCAAACCTTTGCTGGGTTCGTTCGTAACGGCAGGCCGGCCGGAATTCTGGCTGGCCATGCAGTGGGCGATGATCGGTGGCTTTATCACCAGTTACCCCGTGAACTGGTGGTTGATCCGTGTCGGCATCAAGGAAGCGATGTGAGGCGAGTGGTGTGATGGAACGTGATCAGGCGAAAAATCAGGCTTACCCAGACATCCGCGACTACGCGGTGATCGGCAATTGCCACGGCATCGCCCTGGTGACCAGCGCTGGCCGTGTCGACTGGTGCGCGCTGGAGAGCTTCGATGCCTCGCCGGCTTGTTTCCGCTTGCTGGACAGTGGCATGGGCGCCTATCTGGATGTTCGCCCGCGGCAGTCGTTCCGCAGCTCACGTCGCTATCTGCCACACACCAACGTGCTTGAAACTACGTTCGTTACCGATGCGGCTACGGCGACGCTGACCGATTTCATGCCGCTGGGCCGCCACGCTGCTGCCGCGCCGGAAGATTTCGTGCGCATACAAGCGCTGCCGTGGCTGGTGCGCATTATTCGCGCGACCGAAGGCGAGCTGGACGTTCGGCTGGACATGCGGCCGGGTGCGGCGTGGGGTACCTGCAAGCCAACGCTTCGCCGTGTCCAGCAAGGTGTCGCGTGGGATGGTGGAACGCTGCTGTGCGACCGACCGCTCGACCTGCACGATGAGCATATCGGCAGCGTAGTGCACCTGCGTGCTGGCGAGCAGCTGCGGCTGGTGCTGATGGCAGGTCAGCACGCGGTGCCGTCGGCCGTGTTCGCCCAGCTCGACCGTTTGCTGGACATCGCCACCGCGTACTGGAAAGCGTGGGTTGGCTACCGCGGCTATAAGGGGCCGTATGCCGAGGTCACGGAGCGCAGTGCACTGCTGCTGAAACTGCTGACGTTCGCGCCCTCGGGCGCCATTGTCGCGGCGGCCACCACGTCTTTGCCGGAAGTGCTGGGTGGCGAGCGCAACTGGGACTACCGGTTGAGTTGGGTGCGCGATTCCACCCTGACGCTGTTTGCCCTGTCCGTGCTCGGATACCACCAAGAGCCCGAGGCGTTCTGCAAATTCCTGTTTGGTTGTGGCGCCGGTGCGATCTTTCCCACGCAAATCGTCTATGGCATCCACGGTGAGCTTGATCTGACCGAGCGCGAGCTGACGCATCTGCGTGGCTACCGCGACAGCCACCCGGTACGCGTGGGCAATGCCGCGCACCGCCAGCGCCAGTTCGATGTGTACGGTGAAGTGATGGACTGGCTGATGCTGCGGCGCGAACTCGGCGGCACGCTACAACCTGCCGAGCTCGCGTTGCTGCGGCGAACCGCCGATTACGTTGCCGAACATTGGTGTGAGCCGGGTCAGGGTTTCTGGGAAGAGCGCGACGATCCGCAGCATTTCGTCTACGGCAAGATGATGTGCTGGGTGGCGCTCGATCGCGCACAGGACCTGCTGGATTGCCGTGACTATGAAGCCGTCAAGCAGGCCATCGTGGAAGACGTGCGCCGCCGTGGCATCGCACCTGGCGGTTATCTGCGCAAGTGTTACGACCGCGACAACATCGACGCCGTAGGGCTGCGCGCGCCGATCATCGATTTTCCGCTGCCACCCGGTTGCCTGCAGGCAACCATCGATGAGGTGCTGGTGCAGCTTGGCGCGGTGCGCGGCGTGTATCGCTACCGGGAAAAGGATGGCTTGCTTGGCGATGAGGGTACCTTCGTCGCCTGCGGTTTCTGGTTGGCCGATGCGCTGCTGTTTGCCGGCAAGCTGGAACAGGCGAAGGAATGGTTCGAGATCATGCTGCGGCAGGCGAATGACGTTGGCCTGTATGCGGAAGAGATCGATCCGGAAAACGGGCGGTTTCTCGGGAATTTTCCACAGGCGCTGTCGCATCTGTCGTTGATTCACAGCGCGGCTTTATTCGATTTTGTCGAGCACAGCGGGCATGGGGCTTTGCAGGGCACGCACGCCGATCGCGTGCAGCACGCCGTACGGATGATGGAGGAAGCGCGCCGGGCGCGGGATGCGAGCATCTCGGGCGGTAATGCGGGGGATTGGGTGTTGGATCTGGCTGCGCTTGGATTGGGATGAAGGCGGGTTGGGATGCCTGCGAATCCGTGTGTCCACCCGGCATGGTGGTGTTAGGGTTCGCGTTCGCTCACCCCGGCCCGGCCTATGCGGCTACATCTCTCGCTTCAGCTGATTCCTGGGCAGCCTGCGCGTCAACGCAAATGCTGCCAACGCACCTGCACCCCACAGCAACGCATTCCGGTTCGAGGTCAACCACCATTGGAAGCTGCTCGACTTCGCCCGCGCATCGAAGCGCCCATGTGTGCCCAGGTCCACGGGTGCCACATCGAACAGGTTGTCGGGCCGCTCCTCCGGCACCGGCTGCCTATCCACTTGCCCGCTGTAGCCTTGCCGCGCCAGCACGCGATCGACCAGCGAAGGAAACCATTTGTTGATCGCGATCGCCTTGACCGCCGGAAAGCCCACGCATACTTCACGGCGCCGGTGATGCGCCGCCCAGTGCACGCCGCGCGCCGCCAATTCGGGCTGAAAGATCGGCGGTACCGGTTGCGGGCGGCCGTCCAGGCGATTGCGTGCCCATTCGAATTGCGGTGTGTTGAAGGCCGACAGCTGCACCATGGTCACGTGCACCTTGCTGCGCTCGTGCAGAAGTTCCACGCGCAGCGCGTCGGTAAAGCCGCGGATGGCGAATTTTGCCGCACAGTAAGGCGCCTGCAGCGGGATTGCCCGATAGGCGAGGGCCGAACCGACCTGCACGATCGCGCCGCGATGGCGCCTGCGCATGCGCTTCAGTGCGGCCAGCGTGCCGTGCACGGTACCGAGATAGGTCACTTCGGTGGCGCGGCGGAATTCGTCGGCGGGAATCTCGCTGACGGGCGCGAATACGGTGGCCATGGCCGAATTGATCCAGATGTCGATGGCGCCAAGTTCCTGTTCTATGTGTTCGGCGGCCGCTTCCACTTGTTCGGCATTCGCAACGTCCACGGCAATCGGCAGTGCCACGCCGCCTAGCTCGCGTACTTCGTTGGCTGCATGTTCCAGCGCAGGATTATCACGTGCGAGCAAGGCGATCCATGCACCATCGCGCGCGAAGCGGTGCGCCGTGGCGCGGCCGACACCGGCGGATGCGCCGGTAATCACCACTACTTTGGGTTTTTTCTTCATGCTCGTTCACCTGTATGGGCCATGGTGGAGATGGGCACCAGCAACGGCTGTCGATGGAGCGCAACGCCACCCCCGGTCTGTTCGTGCTGCTGCATGGCGACCTCCTTACGCGTCGGCGCGATATGCTTCGATATCCTGTTTTTTCAATATCAGCCCCAGTCCTGCGCGCGCGATATCCACGGCCAGTTCGCCGTTGCGCAAGGTCGGCAAGCCGTCGAAGAACATCGACTCGATGCGCGCGTGATCATGAAAATATTCAATATGCCGCAGCCCGGTCGCGGCGCAGCACACATGCGCGTGGAGATGCGGCGCGCAGTGCGCGGAAATCGGTATACCGTAGCCTTGCGCCAGCGCGGCAGCCTTGAGAAAGCCGGTAAAGCCGCCGCAGCGCGTGCTGTCGATCTGCAGCACGTCCACTGCGCCGGTATCCAGCATGCGTGCGAAATACCAGTTGTCCCAGCCGTACTCGCCGGCTGCGACGTCGACGTTGTGGCGCACGCGATCGCGGATCAGCCGTAGGCCTTCCAGGTCATCCGAAGACACCGGCTCTTCGTACCAGTCGACCTTGCATTCATCGAATGCATCCATCAACGCCAATGCCTGCTTGCGGCCGTAGGCGCCGTTCGCATCCACCATCAGGCGCGTGTCTTCGCCGATCGCTTCGCGCGCCGCAAACACGCGCTTGGGATCGTCTTCCGGATGCGAGCCGACTTTCATCTTGACGCGTGGAATGCCCTGCGCCACATAGCCGGCAAGCTGGGTCTGCAATTGGTCCACCGTATAGGAGGTAAAGCCGCCGCTGCCGTACACCGGTACGCGCTCGCGTGCGCGGCCAAGCAGAGTGACCACAGAAACGCCAAGCAGCTTGGCTTTCAGGTCCCACAGGGCGTGATCCACCGCCGACAACGCCATCAACCCCAGACCGGGCGCGCCGATGTTGCGCAAGCTGCGGCGCATGGCTTGCCACAGAGCGGGGATGTCCATCGGATCGGCGCCAAGCAGGCATTCGCGCAGTGGCTTGGCGATCAGCGCGGCGGCTGCGCTGTGGGTGTAGGTGTAGCCCAACCCTTCGTAGTCGCCGCAGCGAATGCTGGCGAGCACGATGGTGGTGGCGTCCCAGCTGATGGTGCCATCGGCCTCCGGCGCGTCGGTGGGCACGGTATAGGCGGCCGCGTCGACGCGGTCGATCTGCGAGGTGGTGGTGCTCACCGGAAGCTCCTCGCTTCCGTGGCTTGTGTTGGTGTTTCGCGTAAAGCTGACATGCTGGCCGGCCGGATGCGCTGATGCGTTTCATCCTGCGCGGGGCCGGGTCATGTACGGGTGAATGGGACGATGTGGTTATGTGGATGCGGCGGCGGCCTTGCGCGGCTTCAGGCACGCGTCACGGCGCCCCATCACTCGCGCGCGGCGAGCGCCTTGTTCACCCGCAACGCAATCAATGTGCATGCCACGCCCGAGAGCAGATACACGCTCACTGCCACCAGCCCGAAACGCGCCGACAATCCCAGCGCCACCAACGGCGCGAACGCGGCACCGATCAGCCAGGCGAAATCCGAGGTCAAGGCGGCGCCGGTATAACGCATGCGGATTTCGAAGTTGGAGGTGACGCTGCCGGCGGCCTGGCCGTATGACAGGCCAAGCAAGCCGAAGCCGATGATGATGAAGGCATCCTGTGCGACCTGGCTGCCGCCGAGCAGCCACGGCGCGAACAGGGCGAAGATGCCGATGAGCACGGCAGCCGTACCGAGCGTGCTGCGTCGCCCGATGCGGTCGGCGATGACGCCGGAAGCTATCGTGCCGACGATGCCGACCAGCGCACCGATCATCTGGACCGTCAGCACCTTGCTCACCGCTTGCGTGGTGCCCAGCACGATCCACGACAGCGGGAAGATCGATACCAGGTGGAACAGCGCGTAGCTTGCCAGCGCGGCGAACGCGCCGATGAAAATGTTGTAGCCCTGCTGGCGCAGCATGTCGATGATGCCGATGGGTTCCAGCTCGCGCTCTTCCATGGCGAGCGTGTATTCATCGGTCACCACCAGGCGCAAGCGCGCAAACAGCGCCACGACGTTGATGGTGAAGGCGACGTAGAAGGGATAGCGCCAGCCCCACTGGATGAAGTCGTCGGTGGCCAATTGCGTATGCAGGAACAGGAACAAGCCGCTGGCGATCAGAAAGCCGATCGGCGCGCTGAGCTGTCCCAGCATGGCGTACCAGCCGCGCCGCTCCGGCGGCGTATTGAGCGCAAGCAGGGAAGGCAAGCCATCCCACGAGCCGCCCTGGGCAACGCCCTGCAGGATGCGGAAGAACATGAGCAAGCCGATGGCCCAGCCGCCGATGGTGTTGTAGGCGGGCAGGAAGGCCATGCCGGCGGTGGCGCTGCCAAGCAGGAACATGGCGATGGTGAGCTTGGTGCCGCGGCTCCAGCGCCGCTGCGCGGTCATGAACAAGGTGGTGCCGAGCGGGCGGACAATGAAGGCCAGCGAGAGAATCGCGAACGACAGCAGCATGCCGTCCAGCCGGCTTTCGAACGGAAAGAACACCGAGGGGAACACCAGCACGCAGGCGATGCCGAATACGAAAAAGTCGAAGTATTCCGCGGTTCGCCCGACGATGACGCCGACGGCGATTTCGCCGGGAGCCAGGCGGGCATGGGCATGGATGCGCCCAAGATCTTCCGGGGTCAAGCCCGCGGGTTCGCGCTGATCCTCAAACGTACTGGACATCGTCGTTGCTCGGATAGGGATGCGGCGGCCACAGCATGGCACCGTTGAGGCGTCAAGGCTAGGGAGGGGCGGGTGTATTTTGTGTCTGGCGGTGTTGGTGGCGCTACTACTGTTGCCGGGGATGGGCGCATCCGGCGAGCACGAATGCCCGCCTAAAATGACGACCCTTGTCGCGAAAAAGGCGCAGAAGTTGTCCTTCGCATCCCGCACACGCGGCATTCATGCGGCCACTCGGCATGATTGCGCGAGTATGCCGAGCGGCTCCGTTTCTCCCGTTGCAGTCCCTCAAATGGGGGATGCGGTCATCTGTCACACCGGTCTCGGCTTTCGCCGCGTGGGCATGACAACCGTATGGCAGTTCGGCGAAATGCCGCAGTATGTGCCGGATCGTGCTCGAACCATTTGCGTGTGGCCCATCGATCGGCGTACCTTGTCGACACAGCAGTACCCCCCTTTTCATTCGGTTGCGTCGGTCATGTCCATGAAGACTCTCCGCGGACTGCTACTGCTAGGCCTGCCCTTGGTGCTATCGGGGTGCCACACGGTGCTGATGTCGCCGTCCGGTGACGTCGCGCTGCAGCAGCGCAATCTGATCATCACCGCGTTCGTGCTGATGATGCTGATCGTGGTGCCGGTGATCGTTGCTTCGCTGGTGTTCGCGTGGCGGTACCGGGCGTCCAACCAAAAGGCACACTACGACCCGGAATGGGATCACTCCACCATTGTGGAGCTGATGATCTGGTCGGCGCCGCTGCTGATCATCATTGCGCTGGGCGCGATCACCTGGGTGAGCACGCACAAGCTGGATCCGTACCGTCCGCTCGATCGGATCGCGGCCGGCAAGGTCGTGCCGCTGGGTGTCGAGCCGCTGCAGGTGGACGTGGTGGCGCTCGACTGGAAATGGCTGTTTATCTACCCCGAGCAGAACATCGCGGTCGTGAACGAGATGGCGGCCCCGGTGGATCGGCCGATCCATTTCAACCTCACAGCGTCCACCGTGATGAATTCGTTCTTCATTCCCGCGCTGGCTGGCCAGATCTATGCCATGCCGGGCATGCAGACCACGCTGCAAGCGGTGATCAACAAGCCCGGCGATTATTGGGGCATGTCCGCCAATTACAGCGGCGACGGTTTCTCGTACATGAACTTCACCTTCCACGGCATGAGCGAGGACGACTTCAACAAGTGGGTGGCGCAGGCGAAAAGCCATGGCGACACGCTGGATCAAGCTACGTATACCGCGCTGGAGGCGCCCAGCGAAAAGAATCCGGTGCACTACTACGGCAGCGTGGCGCCGGGGCTTTATTGGTCCATCCTCAACCGCTGCGTTCAGCCCGGTCCTTCCTGCATGAACACGCTCCGCATGCCCGAGCCGAGCGGAGGCGGTGAAACTTCCGTTTCATCCGACGGCCATGCGGCCATGCCAATGGCTCATCCACAATGAACTCAGCACGGGTGCCGCGATGACTTTTCACTCTCCCGACCTCGGCAAGCTGATTTTCGGACGCCTTACCCTTGGTGATATTCCCTATCACGAGCCGATCCTGATCTTCACCTTCATCGGTGTGGCGATCGGCGCCATCGCGGTGCTGGGGTCGGTCACTTACTACCGCAAATGGGGTTATCTCTGGAACGAATGGTTCACCAGCGTGGACCACAAGAAGATCGGCATCATGTACATCGTGCTGGCGCTGGTCATGTTGCTGCGCGGCTTCGCCGATGCGCTGATGATGCGTGCGCAGCAGGCGGTCGCCTTCGGTGCGCACGAGGGCTACCTGCCGGCCTCGCACTATGACCAGATCTTCACCGCGCACGGCACGATCATGATCTTCTTCGTCGCCATGCCGTTCATCACCGGCTTGATCAATTTCGTGATGCCGTTGCAGATCGGTTCGCGCGACGTGGCATTTCCGTTCCTCAACAATTTCAGCTTCTGGATGACCGTGTCCGGCGCCCTGCTGGTGATGGTGTCGTTGTTCATCGGGGTGTTTGCGCGTACGGGTTGGCTGGCGTATCCACCGCTGTCGGAGCTGCCGACCAGTCCGGACGTCGGGGTGGACTACTGGATTTGGGGGCTGCAGATAGCAGGTGTCGGCACCACCTTGTCCGGCATCAACATGATCGCCACCATCGTGAAGATGCGCGCACCCGGCATGACCATGATGAAGATGCCGATCTTCACCTGGACGGCGTTGCTGGCGAACGTGCTGATCGTGGCGGCGTTTCCGGTGTTGACCGCCACGCTGGCCTTGCTGGCGCTGGATCGCTATGCGGGTACGCACTTCTTCACCAACGATCTTGGCGGCAACTACATGATGTACGTCAACCTGATCTGGGTGTGGGGACACCCGGAGGTGTATATCCTGATACTGCCGGCATTCGGGGTGTATTCCGAGGTCACTTCCACGTTCTCGCGCAAGCGCCTGTTCGGTTATGCGTCGATGGTCTACGCCACGGTGGTGATCGCGGTGCTCTCCTACCTGGTATGGCTGCACCATTTCTTCACCATGGGCTCGGGGGCAAGCGTCAATTCGTTCTTCGGCATCACTACCATGATCATCTCGATCCCGACGGGGGCGAAGATTTTCAACTGGATGTTCACCATGTACCGCGGCCGCATCGTGTACGACGTACCGATGATGTGGGTGGTGGCGTTCATCGTGACCTTCGTGATCGGCGGCATGACCGGCGTGCTGCTGGCGGTACCGCCAGCGGATTTCGAGTTGCACAACAGCCTGTTCCTGATTGCGCACTTCCACAACGTGATCATCGGTGGCGTGTTGTTCGGCATGTTCGCCGGCGTCAATTACTGGTTCCCCAAGGCGTTCGGCTTCCGGCTCGATCCGTTCTGGGGCAAGGTTTCGTTCTGGTTCTGGGTGGTCGGCTTCTATTTCGCCTTCATGCCGCTGTATTGGCTGGGCCTGATGGGGGTGACGCGCCGACTGCGCCATTTCGACGATCCGTCCCTGCAGATCTGGTTCGAGATCGCCGCATTCGGCGCGGTCCTGATCTTGATCGGCATCATCGCGATGATCGTGCAGTTTGCGGTGAGCATTCTTCACCGCGACAAGCTGCGCGATACCACCGGCGATCCGTGGCATGGACGCACGCTGGAATGGTCCACCTCATCGCCACCGCCGCCGTACAATTTCGCCTTCACGCCACAGGTGCACGACATCGACACCTGGTGGCAGATGAAGCAATACAACTGGCGCCGGCCGGTGCAAGGTTTCCTGCCCATCCACATGCCCAAGAACACCGGCACGGGCGTCTATCTGGCCGTGCTGAGCCTGGTCTTTGGCTTCGCCATGGTCTGGTACATGTGGCTGGTCGCGGCGATATCGTTCGTGGCGCTGCTGGCGGTGGCGATCCACCACACCTTCAACTACGACCGCGACTACTACATCCCCGCCGATGAAGTGGGGCGCGTCGAAGCGGCGCGCGCCGGAGCCTGATGCCCATGTCCGATATGACGATGACCGCAAGCGGCGGCAGTGGTGCACAAGAGGCGCTGCGCTTCCACGTCGAAGAAGCCCATCACCCGGAAAACGCCACGCTATTGGGCTTCTGGCTGTACTTGATGAGCGACTGCCTGATCTTCGCCTGCCTGTTCGCCACCTACGGCGTACTTGGCCGCGAATATGCAGGCGGTCCGTCTGCGAAGGAGGTGCTGGAACTGCCGATCGTGGCGGTGAACACCACGCTGCTGTTGCTTTCCTCGATCACCTACGGTTTTTCGGTGCTGGAGATGCAGCACAATCGCCGCGGGCCGATGATGGCGTGGCTGATCGTTACCTGGCTGTTGGGCGCAGGCTTCATCGGACTGGAGCTGACGGAATTCACGCACCTGATATCGATCGGTGCGGGCCCGTGGCGCAGCGCCTTTCTTTCTTCGTTCTTCACCCTGGTCGGCACGCACGGCTTGCATGTGACCTGCGGCTTGATCTGGATGATCGTGTTGCTGGTGCAGGTCGGAAAGAAAGGCTTGAATCCCGCCAATAAACGCCGGTTGATGTGCCTGTCGATGTTCTGGCACTTCCTCGATGTCGTGTGGGTCGGTGTCTTCAGCTTCGTTTATCTGATGGGAGTGCTGGCATGAGCGACCACACCCAGCATGGGCATGACGATGGCCATCACGAGCACGCCCACGACGGCGTGGACCAGATCCACGTCAGCCTCAAGGGCTACATGACGGGCTTCGCGGCGGCGGCGTTCCTGACCATTCTGCCGTTCTGGCTGGTGATGTCCGGCGCGTTCTCCAAGACCGGGCCGGCCGATGCCTTCATCCTGCTGCTGGCCGCGGTGCAGATTGTGGTGCACATGGTGTACTTCCTGCATTTGAACGCGAAGTCCGAAGGCGGCTGGAACATGCTGGCCCTGGTGTTCACCATCGTGCTGGTGGTGATCACGCTGAGCGGATCGATCTGGATCATGTACCACCTCAACCAGAACATGATGCCGTCGATGATGAAGAACGTGCAGAACTTGCCGTGATCGCTGCCGCCCGCGGCCCATGCGATCATTGCGGGCATGGCTGCCCACGACACTTCCTCGTACGACGCGCCGCGTATGCCGCGCGGCCCGGTCGCACTGACCCTGCTCGGCCTGTTGGCCGCGGCGCTCTTTATCGGCTTCGTTTCGCTGGGTAACTGGCAAGTCCACCGCCTCGCCTGGAAGCGCGCCCTGATCGCCCGGGTCGATGCGCGCGTGCATGCGCCGCCCATCGCGGCCCCCATGCGTGACCAATGGCCAGGCATCAGTGCAGAGAAAGACGAATACCTGCACGTACGCCTCAACGGCGTATTCCTGTATGACCGCCAGACGCTGGTGTGGACGGCTACCGACGAAGGCAGCGGCTTTTGGGTGATGACGCCGCTGCGCATGGCCGATGGTTCGGTCGTGCTGATCAACCGCGGTTTCGCGCCGGTGGATGCGTGCCGCCGCGATGGCCATTGCTCAGCAGGGCCAAGCGGTGAGGTAACGGTGACCGGCCTGCTGCGCATGCCTGAGCCATCCGGTTTCTTCCGCCGCAACGATCCGGCGCGCGACAACTGGTACACGCGCGACGTGGCCGCCATCGCCGCCGCGCGCGGTTTGCACGATGTGGCGCCTTATTTCGTGGATGCGGATGCCGGATCGGCCAGCAGCGGGCAGTGGCCGGAAGGGGGCATGACGGTGATCAACTTCCCCAATAATCACCTGAGCTACCTGATTACCTGGTATCTGCTCGCCTTGATGGTGCTGGGAGCGAGCGTTTACGTGGGATACGACGAATACCGCTTGCGTCGCCGAACGTAGGTTGGGGTGCAAACCCCAACATCGCCATGCACATACGTCTGGATGCTGGGGTTTGCACCCCAACCTACGCGTTACGCGCGGGAACCGAAGAACGTCGCGGTAAACATCGTGCTTAGCACGGCAGCCGTCGATGCATCCGGCATTTCGGTCGGCATGCTCATGTTGAAGTACAGCATGCCGTCGATCAGCGCCATGCTTCCCAGCGCAAGGTCGGGCGCGGGCAAGGGCAGCTGCATGCCCATCCGTTCGCAGAACTGGGTGATGAAGTAAGCGATCATGTCGCGCTTTTCCAGGCACAGCGCATTTAGCCGCTGGCGGAATTTCGCGTCGCGCACCGCGTGCAGCCGCGCTTCGGCCCATAGCACGTAGCTGGTGTTGTCGCGATAGCACTGACCGTAGAACAGGGCCAGCTGCTTTTGCAGGTCTTCGCTGGACATATCCGCATCCAAGAGCTGCTGCAGATCCTGCTGGATGTTGGAGTGATCGAGCCTGAGCAGTTCGATGAACAGGTCCGTCTTGCTGTTGAAGTTCGAATAGAACGCGCCGCGCGTGTAGCCGGCGTGGGCGGTGATGTCTTCCACGCTGGTCGCGGGTAACCCTTTCTTGGCAATGATCACCATTCCAGCTTCCAGCAGGCGCTGGCGGGTCTGTTCGCGGCTTTCTTCTCGGGTCAGGCGTTTGCGTGGCATGTCGCATGTTACCACGACGAATGGCACGTGTATCGAAATACATAGTTGTATTTGAATGCGATATCGGATTAGAGTTCGAAACCGTATCCCGCCCCAACATTCCCCAGGAGCTTTACCGTGAACCTCCCCCCTCACCGCCTGCCGCGCGGGCTGGCTCGTCATGCCTGGCTGCCGCTAGCGATATCCATTTCCCTGAGCCTGCTGGCCGGTTGCAGCGGCAAGGCGCCCCAGGCAGCAAGCGCCGCGCCGGTGATTGCCATGCCGGTGCAGGCCGTCGACGGTGCCGTGGCCGGCCGCTTCCCCGGCGACGTGCACGCCCGCTACGAGATGCCGCTGTCGTTCCGCATGGCAGGGCGACTGATCGCGCGCAACGTCGATCCTGGCGAGCGGGTGAAACAGGGGCAGCCCCTGGCCCAGCTCGATCCCGCCGATCCCAGCCTGCAGCTGGCCTACGCCAAGGCGACGCTGGAGGCGGCGGAGCATCGCCTGCTGTTCGCCACCCAGCAGCGCGACCGGGACGAAGCGCAGTTCAAGCAGAACCTGATCAGCCAATTGCAATGGCAGCAGACGCAGGACAACTACGCCGCTGCGCTGGCCGGACGCGACCAGGCCAGGCAGCAATACAAGCTGGCGCAGAGCACTACCCTGGTGGCCGATCACGACGGCATCATCACCAGCCGCCAGGCCGAAGTGGGGCAGGTGCTGGCCGCCGGCCAGCAGGTATTCGGCTTTGCCTGGTCCGGCGAACGCGAGGTGTATGTCGACGTGCCGGAAAGCCGGGTCGGCGGCATCGCCATCGGACAGTCAGCCACGCTGACTCTGCCGGCATTGCCAGGCCATACGTACGCTGCACGCGTACGCGAAATTGCGCCGGCGGCCGATGCGCAGTCGCATACCTATCTGGTCAAGCTCGCCGTCGATCATGCCGACCCGGCGCTGCAACTGGGCATGACGGCGGATGTTTCCCTGCAAGCCGGCAAGACCGACGATCCCCTGGTGAAGATCCCGGTCACCGCTTTGTTCCATCAAGGCGAGCATCCCGCCGTGTGGGTGGTGGACCCCGGCAATTCCACCTTGGCGCTGCGCCCGGTGACGGTGGCGCGCTACGACGAACGCGACGTGCTGCTTGCAAGTGGCCTCAAGCCCGGCGAACGCATCGTGATGCAGGGCGTGCACACCGTTTCGGTTGGCGAGAAGGTCACCCCGATCGCGCCGCCGCATGCCGAGGATGCGCCGCAATGAGTCACGAGGACCGCTTCAATCTTTCCGCGTGGACCTTGCGCCATCAGTCGCTGGTGTTTTTCCTGATGGGCCTGATCGCGCTGTTCGGCCTGCTGTCGTACAAGAACCTGTCGCAATCGGAAGATCCGCCTTTCACCTTCAAGGTGATGGTGATCCAGACCTATTGGCCCGGCGCGACCGCCAAGCAGGTGCAGGAGGAAGTCACCGACCGCATCGCGCGCAAGCTGCAGGAAACCGCCGATGTCGATTTTCTGCGCAGTTATTCGCGACCGGGCGAATCGCTGATCTTCTTCAACATCAAGGATTCGGCGCCTGCATCGGAGGTGCCGGAAACCTGGTACCAGGTACGCAAAAAAGTGGGCGACATCGCCCAACAGTTGCCGCAAGGCGTGCAGGGGCCGTTCTTCAACGATGAATTCGGCGACGTCTACACCAACATTTATGCGCTAGAGGGCGATGGCTATACGCCGGCGCAGCTGCACGACTATGCCGACCAATTGCGCGTGGAACTGCTGCGTGTGCCGGGGATTGGCAAGGTCGACTATTTCGGCGACCAGAACCAGCACATCTACATCGACATCAAGAACGCGACGCTGGCCAAGCTCGGCATCAGCCCGCAGCAAATCGGCCAGGCGATCAACGACCAGAACGCGGTCGCTTCCACCGGCGTGCTGACTACCGCGGACGATCGCGTATTCGTGCGCCCGAGCGGTCAGCTCGACAACATGGATGCGCTGGCAAACACCTTGCTGCACATCAACGGCAAAAGCTTCCGCCTGGGCGACATCGCCACCCTCCGGCGCGGCTACGACGATCCACCCAGTCAAACCATGCGGTTCATGGGCCGGCAGGTGCTCGGCATCGGCGTAACCATGCAGCCCGGCGGCGACGTGGTCCATCTCGGCAAGGCGCTGGACGTAAAAATCGGCGAGCTGCAAAAACGCTTGCCGGCCGGCCTGAAACTGTCGGAAGTCACCAGCATGCCGCATGCGGTCTCGCACTCGGTGGACGACTTCCTGGAGTCGGTAGCCGAAGCG
>Ga0335072_10004331_pt1 | contig 21157 bp, 19 predicted proteins | sample Lox_Sample_21_FD_206725 | JGI IMG/M metagenome (GOLD analysis project Ga0335072, IMG submission 206725) | Soil microbial communities from Loxahatchee National Wildlife Refuge, Florida, United States - Lox_Sample_2.1 | ecosystem: Environmental > Terrestrial > Soil > Wetlands | place: USA...
CGCGGCGCGTTCATCGGTAATCAAAATCTCCAGCCGGCAGGCGGGATTTTCCGCTTTCGCCGCAGCCGCATGGTGGGGAAACGCAGCATCGAAGATATGCACCGATGCGCCGGACGAATTCGCCAGGTAAGCCACCTCCGGCGGCGTCAGACGAAAATTCGTCGGCACCCACACCGCGCCAAGCATCCACGATGCGAACATCGTCTCCAGCACGGCATTTGAATTGCGCGCGTGGAGCAGTACGCGGTCGCCATGCTGCACGTCAAGCGCCGCCAACGCGCCGGCCGATGCCTGGACCCGGGCAGCGAAATCCGCCCAGGTCCACACATGTTCTTGCCAGATGATCGCCGGCCGTTCCGGGAAACGTCGCGCCGTCTGCAACAGCAGATGCGCGAGATTGCTCGTCGGGATCAGCGCATCGCCTCCATGATCGAGACGTAGTTCGCCACCGCCGCGCCGCCCATATTGAACACCGCGCCGATGTCAGCCTTTGGCAACTGCATGCCGGCCGGCGCCTGGCCGGTAAGCTGCATCGCCGTGATCGCATGCATCGATACCCCAGTGGCACCGATCGGATGGCCCTTCGCCTTCAGCCCGCCCGACGGGTTCACCGGCAGCCGGCCGTCCTTGCGAGTCCAGCCTTCCAATGCGGCACGCGCGCCCTGGCCGGGCGGCGTCAGGCCCATCGCCTCGTATTCCAGCAACTCGGCAATGGTAAAACAGTCGTGGGATTCGACGAAGGACAGCTCGTTTAACGTCAATCCCGCCGTGTCCAAAGCGCGCGACCACGCCAGGGCAGCGCCTTCGAACTGCGTGATGTCGCGCTTGCTGATGGGGAGAAAATCGTTCACCTGCACCGCGGCGCGGAAACGCACGGCCTTGCCCAGCGAACGCGCCGTCTCTTCATCCGCCAGCACCAGCGCCGCCGCGCCGTCGGATACCAAAGAGCAATCGGTGCGCTTCAGCGGCGGCGCGACATACGGGTTCTTCTCTGACACGGCGCGGCAGAACTCGTAGCCCAGATCCTTCCGCATCTGCGCCCAGGGATTGTCCACGCCATTCTTGTGATTCTTCGCCGCGATGGTCGCCAGCGCATCGGACTGGTCGCCGTAGCGCTGAAAATACCGCTCGGCGATGCGGCCGAACACGCCGGCAAATCCAGCGGGGATGTCGCCTTCCTCTTTCTGGTAGCAGGCGCGCAGCAGGATATCGCCAACCTGGGGACCGGGCGTCGCGGTCATCTTCTCGACGCCGATCACCAGCGTGAACCTGCCGCGGCCGGAGCCAATGAAGTCGCGCGCGCCGTGCACCGCGGCCGAGCCGGACGCGCACGCGTTCTCAAATCGTGTGATCGGCTTGAAGCGCAGGTCCGGAATGTGTTGCAGTACCAGCGAGGCCGGGAAGTCCTGATTTGAAAATCCGTTATTGAACAAACTGACGAAGGTGGCGTCGATGTCGGCGGCAGCGACGCCGGCATCCTCGATCGCGGCGCCGGCGACGCGGCCAATCAGCGATTCGATGTCGGGATCTTCCAGCCGGCCAAATGGCGAATGGGCCCAGCCGACAACGCAGGCTTCGGTCATGGCTTCGATCTCCTGATCTGGTGCGCCGATGCTAGCCGATCCTCCCCGGCATGGCGACCCGATCGCCAAGCGGCCGCGGCTTCCAGCGGCAGCGCGCCTTGACCTCCGCCGCTCACGTCATGCGGACATCCCGCCAATCGGGCAAACTCGCAACGGGACGCCGGCCCATGCCGCGGCGCCCCGCCAGCGCAGGTCCAGATCCGTCAGGCAATCGGCACCAGCATGCCGTCCATCACATTCTCCAGCCGGTCCTCGACCCGCGTCACGCCCGCCACATTCTCCGCCGCGACCCGCACCGCCATGCGTTGCTCTTCGCTGTTGACCAAACCCCATAGTGTCACGACGCCGTCCTGCACCGTCACATCGAGCTGCGAGACGCGGCCGCCCCATTTCTGGCCCATCAGTTCGTTGAACACTGTCATGCGGATGCGCCGATCATTGGGCAGCGGCTCCGGCACGGATTGCAGCCGCTCCGCCAGCGCGCGCAGCAGATTGGCGCGGCTCACGATGCCGACCAGCTTGCCCTCGCGCAGTACCGGCACCCGCTTGATCCGGTGCGTTTCGAGCACGCGCGCGATGACGGAAATCGGCGTGGTGTCCTCCACCGTGATCACGTCCGGCGTCATCACCTCCGATGCCTTGCGGCCATGGGTGCGGGCATACTCGCCCGCCAGCGTGCTGGTGCTGACGAAGGCCTCCAGCAGATGCGACCGCCGCGGCTGCGTGCCAAGTTCGATGCGCCGAACCAGGTCGCCCTCACTGATGATGCCAACCAGGCTGTCCTGATCCACCACCGGCACGCCGCTGATGCGGTTCTGCAACAACAGAGCCACCACATCGGCGAGCGGTGTCTCGGGTGTGACGGTAATCACATCCGGTGTCATGATATCTGCCGCATTCATGCGTGCCTCCTGCGTTTTGCCGGGCGCGAAGTGTGTTACCCGTGCGTTATCGGCGCGAAGGCGCGGCGGTGCCTTGATCTACGTCAACGGCCTTTCCACGGATGCCCCTGCCCGCCTGGCCCAGGGAAGGCGCGCGAACCCCGCGCGCCGTTATCGAGGCAGCGCGCGCCCGCGCTCCAACCGGATAGCGACACACCACAAGTCCCGCAGTCGCTAGCGCGAGACTTGCTCCAGCACGGCGCGCGCCTGCCGGATCCCCAGGCCACGGATCAGTACCGCCGGCAACAGCGCGCCGGGGACGACGATCCACAGAATCCAGCCCAGATGGTTCGGCCCAAGCTGGTACAACGGTCCCAGCAAGGTCACGCCGCCCCACGCGCCCAGGTGCCCCAACCCATCGGTCCAGGCAAACGCCACCGAGCGGATGCGGGTCGGATAGGCGACCGCCGTGTAGTTATAAAGGTTGAACAAGAACAATCCGGTACCAATACGACTGACGATGAAGCAAAGCGCGATCACCCACAGGCTCGGTACCAGCCAGGCGACGATCCAGCAGGCGGCGAACAAGATCGCCATCAGGGCAATCACGTCGCGTCGCTCGACCCCCTCACCGAGCCGGGCGTTCACCTGGAAGCCGAGGAACAAGGCCACGTACGCCGCCGCCACTGTTCCGAACACCTCATGCGCCGAGCCGCCATGATCCACCATGTAGACGCCGAAAAACGCCCCGACGCCGTAGATCAGCCCGGCGTAGCCGGCGAGCCAGCAGACGATCAGTACCAAGGTTCTGCTGCGGTACTGCGGGTTCGTGAACAATTCCTTCCACGCCCCTGCGCTCGCCATGATCACCGGGTTGTCTGCCCCGACGGGTTCGCTCAGCGGCTCCGCCAGGTAGCGCTGGCAGCGTTGCTCGTACTCGGCCATCGCGCGCTCGGCATCTTCGTGCCGGCCATGCGCTTCCAGCCAACGCGGCGATTCAGGCAGGTAGCGGTACAGCAAGGGCAGCAGGATCACGATCTCGACCGCGGCGCTGACCCACAGGAAGGCCTGCCATTGGCTCGGGATCAGCCACAACGCCAGCACATTGACCCCGACCGCGACCAGCGCCGTGACGCCTTGCGAGGTCAACAACACCTTGTTGCGCACCAGCGGTGAAGTCATTTCGGACAGATAGACCGAGTGCGTCGCAACGATGCCGCCGACGCCCAGGGTGCTGGCGATGGACAATACCACCATGCCCCGGAAGTCTGTCACGTAGGCAAACGGCCAGATGCAGAACCCGCCGAGCAAGGTCGCGATCAGAATGGCCGGACGGCGGCCGTAGCGGTCGGCAATCCAGCTCATCAGGTAGACGCCAAGCAGGATGCCGGCGCCCACCTGCAGCGCCTGGATCACGGCGTACTGGTAGACGTCAATGATGTGGTTAGGCCGCCACACAAACGGATAAAGCCGGGCGCCGATACCGTCGGTATCGAAGATGATGAAGCCCCAGGTCACTTCCACCAGCACCGCGAGCTGCCACTGCACGCGGGTCAGCGGCAATCGATCGATCCGCGCGGCGATATGGCCGTGGATGTGGGACGGAGCCGTAGCGTGGCCGGATACGTTGGTCGCCTGTGACATGCCGTTTCCCCCTGCGACGCGGCATGCACCCTCGGCGGGTGCGTTTCTTGTTTGCGTCACGCACGATGGGGTTGGCTCGGCGGCGCTGTCAATCGGCCTGTGCCGCGGCAGCTTCAGTGGCGGTAAGATCCACGCCCTCGTAGAACTCCGCCAGCGGCACCTCGATATCGACTTCCGGCATGCGGAGCGTGCTGCCGGCATTCAGCAGATGGCCGATCCAGTCGGTGCCGATGCGCTCGTACATGACGCCCGCCATGTCGTCCTGCGCCAGCACAATATAGCGCAGAACACTCGGCATCGCGGCATACTGACGGTTCTTGATGAACAAGTCCCGCTGCGCGCTCTCGTCGCTCATGACCTCAAAGATCACCACCGGATCATCGATCGCCGCGCGCCGCCTCACCGCAGGTGAGCATACGACGAATCCATCGGGATAACGAAACGTCTCGCCAGTGTCGACTTTCAAATCGCTGCCATAAAATCGGCACGGCTTGCCCCGCAGCCGACCGCCAACGGCGATGGCAAGGTTGCGCTGGATAGCGGCATGCTCCTCGGTACCCCCGGCCATCGCGACCGGCTGGAACCCATCGAACTCATAACGCAACGGCTGCCGCGCTTCCCAATCCAGGAATTCCTCGCGGGTCATTGGCTGGCGGAGAGCGACACTCATGCAAAGCAGCCTACAATAACTCCGCCCAGATGGGAATCTCGCCGGCTCAGCCCTGTACCCAATCCCTGCCTGCCTCCACTACAAAACGCGAACCCGCATTTGCTCGCCGGCGGTGCCGTCCCCCGCGCCACGCCAGGCGAATACGATCGTTCCGGACTCCGCACCCGGCACCTCCGCCACGTGTATGCCCAGGCCGCTATCGTGCGTCGGCACCTCAGTGCGCGTGCGCCATTCATCCATGCTCCACGTCACCACACCCGGCGCCGGCAGTTCCACGCGTAACACACGGCCCGCCGCTATGGTCTCCGTGCGCCAATCCGGACGCCAGGGCTGCACACGCGGCGCGCGCTTCTCGCGTTGGTACCGCCGCACCGGCTGCGGCGGCAGGTCGAACACGGCACCGTCCGCCAGCGAGCGCAGCAGCTTGATATGCTCTGCATGTGCCCAGACCAGCGGCATCGCCGAGCCACTCGGAGCCCCCGGCAGCAACTCCCGCTCCGGCATCGGCGGCCCGTCCCACACTTGCTCCGGGAGCAAACGGCCGCGGCTGCGGCTCGCCTCCATCACGGTGAGCAAATGCTCCGCCTCTGCCTTGCGCCCGGCCGCCAGCTCGTAATGCGCACGCTCGCCGGCGAGCAATGGCCAGACGCGGCCGACGCCGGTGCCGTTGAACGGACTGCCGTCATCATGCTCGCCATAGCCATCGCCGTTATAGCGGCGCCAGCCCGGGCCATACGGCAGCTCCTGGCGCAACACGTAGTCGATCACCTTCACGCTGTTGACGATGCGCGGATCGTTCGCAGCGCGTAGCCCGAAGCGCACCAGCGCCAGGGCGTCCGTGCTGATCAGCGATTCCGCCGGCATTGACGCATTGCACAGGTCGCGGTTGCGCACCTCCACCGTGCCGTGGATGGCAGAACGGGACTCCCCGGCCACCGACGGCGCGATGCGCACGTAATAGCCGGGCACGCCAGCCCGGTGCGCAAGCTCCGTATCGCCCACATACAGCCAGTCATCGAGCGCCGCCTGCCAGGCATCGGCCGTGTCCCGCAGGAAGCCCGCCAAGGCCGCCCCCGTTTCGCCCTCCTCACACAGCTCCGCCAGGTCAGCCGCGGCGAGCAATCCGGCGATCTCGGCCGCCAGGGTGAAGGGCGTGTAGCCGGCATTCTCTTCCCAGCGGTCCTGGGTGGTGATCGGGCCCCTACGCGCGACAAAGCCGGCAGCGGCGCGGACCATCGGCCAATACGGCGCCAGTTGCGGATGACGCAGCGCGCCGTAACGCCAGGCCATATCCACCAGCAGGATCGGCAGCGCGCACTCGTCTAGTTGCAAGCCGTGCCAGTACGGCATCCCGTCCAGCCAGCAGTTCTGCGCCCAGGACCCGTCCGCTTCCTGCACTGTCCGCAGGTAACGCAGGATGCGCCGCACTTCGTCGAATGCGCCGCAGGCCAGGAAGCCGCCCGCGGTCTGCACGAGGTCGCGCGGCCAGACCAGATGGTAGCCGCCCAGATCGTCATCGCCCTTGCTCGCGCCCCAGGGGATCGACAGGCTGGCAATCAGTCCGCCCGGGAAAGTCGGGCTTTCGTGGGCTCGCAGGATCGACGTGCTGACGCGGTAGGTGTTGTGTCCATCCACCCTCCGATCCAGCGAGCGCAACGGCGCCTGCCAGGTCCGCCAGCCCGATGTGTAGCGCTCCAGCACGCTGGCGAACGCCACTTGCAGCCCGGCGCGGGCGTGAAACGCCGCTTCGGCGGTGGCGCTGCGGCCGAACCCCAACGCCAGATGCACCGCCTCGCCGTCGACCGGCAGTTCCACGGTCAGCGCGACGTTGCCGTCGGCCGCCCGGTCGTATTGCTCTGCCAGATGACCATGCGCCTGCAGAAGCTGCCAGCCGTCAGAGAAGCCGACAAATCCCACCGACGCCGCCAGGAACGGCCGGTCCGCCGCCAATGCCAGCCGGGTCCCGCCGCCTTCCGCGAACGGCATGCGCGCGCCCTTGTAGTCGCCGAGCCAGGCCGTGTTATGCGCGCCGCCATTCACCAGATGCGGTGCCAGCAGGGCGAACAAACGCAGCGGCGGACCTTGCAGCGTCTCGAACCGGATCTGCTGCAGTACAACGTCGTGGCGGGGGTCGCTGACGATGATCTTGGTGATCCGGAACCGGCCGCCGAGATGCGTGCTGATCACCTGAAAGGCCGGCACGCCGTCCTCGATCGAGCTGGTCTCGAAGCTGCAGTCGCGCTTCTCCTCCGCGAAGAACCCGCCGCCCCCGGTCACGATCAATCCGAAGTCGCGAATGCAGGCCTGATCGACGCGCGGGTAATAGACCTCGTTCACGATACCGTGGCTGATCGTGAACCAGACGCGGCTGACCGGCGAGAGGGCCATGCCGACGCCGGTCTTGGCCGACGACGTCCAGCGCGCCTCGATGCCTGGCCATCCGGGTGCGTCTGCCACGCTCGCTACCTCCTGTGCCGTCGCCGTTCGGGGGGCTATATCGGTAGCCTCCCAACCCTCGCAACCGACCGATCGGGAAACATGGCTGGACATTCACAATTCAAGAATATCATGCACCGCAAGGGGGCTCAGGACGCCCGCCGCGGCCGCTTGTTCGCCCGGCTGATCCGGGAAATCACGGTTGCCGCCGGCCAGGGCCTGCCGGACCCGGGCTCCAACCCGCGGTTGCGCGCGGCCGTAGCCGCAGCGCGCGAGGCCAACATGCCGAAGGACACGGTCGATCGGGCGATCAAGAAAGCCGCCGGCGGCGCCGGCAACGACAACTACGCCGAGGTCCGCTACGAGGGCTACGGCCCCGCCGGTGTAGCCGTGATGGTGGAAGCGCTGACCGACAACCGCAACCGCACCGCATCCGACATCCGCAGCGCATTCGCCAAGCACGGCGGTGCTCTTGGCGAGACCAACTCCGTCAGTTTCTTGTTCAACCGGCTGGGCGTGATCGAATATCCGGCCGCCGCCGGATCTGCCGACGACATGCTGGAGGCCGCGATCGAAGCGGGCGCCGACAACGTCGAAAGCGATGAGACCGGCCACGAGATCACCTGCGTGCCGGACGATTTCTTCGCCGTGCGCGACGCGCTCGAGACACGGTTCGGCGTGCCGGAAAGTGCCAAGGTGGAATGGCGGCCGACCACGTCGGTGACGCTGGATGAGGAACGCGCCACGACGGTGCTGAAACTGCTTGAGGCGCTGGAGGACAGCGACGACGTGCAGAACGTGTATGCGAATTACGAAATCCCCGATACGGTGATGGCGCGGCTGAGCGCGTAGCGCCCGGAACGGAGGTATGTGACGATGCCCCCTGGCGAAACTGATCTCCTGACCCGCCATCCCTGGGTTGCGCGCCGGCCCCTGACCGTCGCCGAATATCACCGCATGGGGGAGATCGGTATCCTGACCGAAGATGAACGTGTCGAACTCATCGAAGGCCAGCTCATCGCCATGTCACCCATCGGCAGCGATCATTCCGGGACCGTCCATGCACTGAACCATCTCCCGGTGCTGGCGGTCGGAGATCGCGGCATCGTCGCCGTGCAGAACCCGGTGCATCTCGACGATTTCAGCGAGCCGCAGCCCGATTTCTCTGTCCTCAAGCCGCGTGCGGACAACTATCGCAAGGCGACGCCGCACCCGGACGAGGTGCGGCTGATCATCGAACTGCCCGACAGCAGCCTCAACTATGATCGGGCGATCAAGCGGTCGCTCTATGCGCGCCACGGAATTCCCGAGTTCTGGATCGTCAATCTGGCGGCCGGCGAGGTCGAGGTGTGCCGGCCCCCTGCCGGTGACGGGTATGCGTCGGTGTCGCCCGTTCGCCCCGGCGCAATCCGCGAACCGCTGCTGCTGCCGGGAGTGAAAATTCCAGTCGGCGCTGTAATCGGCTGAGGCCGGACGATCGGACAAGCTCAAACACTTGCCATCGCTCTGCCGGGCGGCACTGCCGTTTCCGGGTTCCTGCTGGAGTCCCCAAATGCCCACGCCGGCTTCGTGTTCGCCCACGGCGCCGGCGCCGGCATGGCGCATCCGTTCATGGCAGCTGTCGCAGAGCAATTGGCAGAGCGTGGCATTGCCACGCTGCGTTTCCAATTTCCATACATGGAGCATGGCTCCCGGCGTCCCGACTCACCTGCCGTGGCACATGCCACGGTCCGCGCGGCCGTCGCCGAGGCCGTCCATCGTCTTCCCAACCTGCCCCTGTTCGCCGGCGGCAAATCGTTCGGCGGCCGCATGACCTCCCAGTCACAAGCGATCGCCGCATTGCCTGGCGTGAAAGGGCTGGTCTTCCTCGGCTTTCCCCTGCATCCGGCGAAGCGCCCGTCAATCGACCGCGCGCAGCACCTCGCGACCATCCAGATTCCAATGTTGTTCCTGCAAGGCACGCGCGACGCCCTCGCCGAGCCCGATCTGATCGCGGGTGTCGTCGACTCGCTCGGTGACCGTGCAACACTCATTGCAATTCCCGACGCCGATCACGCGTTCCACGTCCCGGCGCGCACCGGCCGCACCGATACCCAAGTGCTCGCGGACATATGCGACACGATCGCCGCCTGGATCGCCGTGATCTGAACGCCGCACCTGTCGCTGGGGCGGCGGCAGCGTCCCCGCCGCGACAGTCAGGCCTGGCCGATCGGATACTGCGCGAAGATCGCCTCGGCCCGGTGAAACGCCTTGTCCACGCCGGCCTGCGGCGTCATGCCGCCCTTGATCACATCGGCCTCGGCCTGGCCCCAAAGCTGCTCCGAGGCCACGCGTCCCCATGCCGGGTTGTACCCCTCGAACGCCGGCACCGTCGGTCCCAGCACGGCCTCACGCACATAAGGCGAACGATGCGGCTCGGAGGGATCCAGCCACCAGGGATCGTTCTTGACGATCGACGGGATCGCCGGCGCCCAGCGGCCAAGCCCACCTTTCAGATTGTCGCTCATCACCTCGGGCTGCATGAAGAACTTCATGAATTCTTTGGCGGCGGCGACATTGTTCGCACCTCTGGGAATGAAGCCGCCACCGGCGCCGACCAATGCCGGCATCGGCTTGCCGTCATTGTCGTTCGGCAGGCCCATGGTGACCGAGTCGTGGTAATAGGCTTGCTTGTCCGCGATCATCGCCAGCTCGGTGGAAATAGTGCCATCCAGATCCATGACGAACAGTTTTGAATGGAATCCGTTGTTGTTGTCGGAATCGTTCCAGGTCAGGACTTCCGGCGGGATGTACCCTTCCTTATAAGCGGTGGTGAGATAAGTGACCGTCTTGATGACGGCTTCGCGTACCTGCGGATCATCGGTGTGAAGCTTGCCGTCGGGCGTGACGATGTTCCTGCCCCCGTTGGCGATCATGTAGTAGTAGAACAATCCGTTGCCGTCATTCGGCCCCACGGTGGTCAGCGACATCCCGAGCGCATACACGTGGCGCATGCCCTGTTTCCGCAGCGCGGTCTGCACCGGCTTGAAGAAGTCGTTGAACGCGTCCCAGGTCTTTGGCGCATCCGACAGCTTGTAGCCGGCTTTCTCCACCAGGCGTCCCCAGATATGGAATGGTATGCAAGCCTGCTTGATGGGTGCCAGATAATAGCTGCGCTTCTTCGTCGCGTTATTATAGACGTGGAAGCCGCGACCGCGGTCTCGCTAAGCTGGCTCTTGTATGCGGCCACGACGTCGCTGACATCCTCAAGCTTGTTGTCCCACGCGTTCTGCGGCAGAATCGTCGCCGGCACGTCATGAAAAATAAGATCGGGCACGTCGCCGCTGGTCGGCGCCGCAATCGCCCGCTGATTCAGCGCCGCGAACGGCATGATGTTGTAGTCCAGTTTGTTGCCGCTTGCCTTTTCGTAGTCCGCGGCGGTCTTGCGAAACGCCTCGTCCTCCTGGTGCACGAAGCCCTGATTGATCCACAGCGTAGCCGTGGTCGCCTCCGCCTTGGCGATATGCGGACGCGGCAGCGTACCTGCCGCGGCAAAGCCGAAAGCCGTGGCAAACGCGGAACGTCGGCTGATGAGTGTCATGACCCGGTTTACCTCCCTGCGGCCAGGCGATTTCGCCTTGGCAATTCTTGCTTTGGTTAGTCGGAACGCCGGTGCCAAACAGGCCCATGGAGCGGACAGCAGCCCCGCGTCATGGCAAAGGCTCGCACCCCTTGGACGTCCACCCATTGTCGCGCACCGAATAGTAGATCGTGCGGACCACGCCTCGATGGCCGTTCTGCAGGATTATCTGGGTATAGCCGACGCTGGAGATCTGCGACGCCGCCTTTATCTCCCATCCGTTGCTTAAATAGGTGCTGACTGAGTCGTCTTCCGAAGCCGCCAATGCCGGAACAAGAGCCAGCATCAGAAATCCGACAGCCGCCATAAAGCGCATACCTCAGATGCTCCGGCTCGTGACTGGGAAATCCGCTATCGGGCCGACCGCGGGCACTCGGTTCGAGAACAGCATTGCCACGCGCCGAACATCCCGGCGGCATTTGCCGCCCACCTCCACCGTCGCGGCGCCGGAAGAAAAAAGTGCGCCATGACGATGGCGCACTCGAGTTAGGAAGAACGGTAAAGCGCTTCGCGCCGACAAAACGACATGCAAATACGCCGGACAGAACCTATCGACACCAGCTCGTATCTGGACGCCACCGGCCATCTCGTCGTTCCTGTTTGCACTGTTCTTCTGACATGCCCGAACGCGCAATTGGCAGGTAACCACCAAACCGCCTGATCGGTCTATTGCATAAAGTGCCGTGCGACTTTCAAAAAGTGAAAACGTATTTGCACTTTGTGCAGACTGCCCGCCGCACGAACCGCTCGTGGCAATCATCGCCGGGCGCTTGCGCCTGAGCATGCTCCCAACGAATGATAGACAGCGATGGGGAGCAAACTATGAAAACCTGGCACCACTACACATCGGACAAAGCTGTCCCGATCTCCCGCTGGTCCTGGCCCAGGTCGCTCTACGGCCGGCTGATGCTGGTCCCGGCCGTGCTGCTCGCCGTCGGGCTGCTCGGCACGATCAGTGCCGTGCTTCTGCACGCAAAAAGTCGCGGCGCGGCGGAAGTCTCCTCGGGCCTCCTGCTCGGCCACGACGTGGCCAGGGCCGCATTGCGCAACCTGGCCGAGGCCGCCAGCCCGGAAGCGGCCCTGACCGCGCTGGCCAATGAACTGCCGCGCGTCCGGCACGTCCGCTTCGCCGTCGAACCCGATACGCCATCGCCCGGCACGAATCAGCTCACGGACACCTCAACGCGTTCAGGCCCCTTGCTCGCCATGTCATCGCTGCTGCCACCACCCGTAGCCGAGCATTTTCCGATTGTCGTGCGGGGCAGGACGATCGGCACCCTGATCCTGCGCTCCGACCCCGCCGATGAGGTCGCCGAGATCATAGAAGAGCTTGAATTGTTCGCCGTGGTCATTGCCGGTTTGTGCGCGCTGATCCTGCTTGGCCTCCTGGTAACGGTGCGCCTGTCGCTGCGTCCACTTCAGACGCTGCTGCAGGGATTCAATCGCCTGGAACATGGCGACTACCGTCCGGTCCCGGCAATCCGAGTGGCCGAGCTCGAGCCGCTCGGCCGTCAGTTCAACCGGCTGCCAGAGTCTTTGGACACGGTTACCGCCGACAACCGGCTTCTAATCGACCGGCTCTTCCTCATTAAGGATAGCGAACGAAAGGAACTGGCTGCGGAACTCCACGATGACATCGGTCCCGTATTATTCGCCATCCGTGCCGAGACCGCATGCCTGATGAAGACGCTGGCAGGGGATTCCCAAGCTTTGCCGCGCGCCAAATCCATCGCCGAACTGACCGACAGCTTGCAACGCGTCAACTATCGGATGCTGGAGCGGCTGCGCCCCTTGATCCTGGAGCAAATGGGACTGTTGCCCGCGGTTCGCCAGTTGGTCGCATCCTGGCAGGCCCGATACCCTCATGTCGCATGGTCGCTCGAAACGGACGCGGCGTTCGAGGATCCGGCGGAGGTCGTCGGCCTGACGTTGTACCGGGCCACGCAAGAGGGCATCACCAACGCGGTTCGCCATGCGCAGGCCTCAAAAATCGCCGTAAAGCTGGAACGCGATCCCGCCGGCGGCATCCTCCCGGCCGTGCGCGACAATGGGCGCGGCCTGCCGCGGTTCTTCCATTATGGATTTGGCCTGCTTGGGATGATGGACCGCGTCGGCCAGCTTGGCGGATCGCTCGTCGTCAGGGATACGCACCCCGGCGTCGCCATCGAAGTCTCGCTGCCAGCACCGGCGGAGCAGGCTACGGAGAACGCCTATGCGTATCCTGCTGATTGAAGATCATCCGATCGTGAGAACCGCCTGCGTCCGGCTGTTGCTCACCAAGCAAGGCGTCGAGGTCGCGGAAGCCGCAACGGCGGCCGACGGACTGCGCATGGCGCGTGACGCGCAGCCGGACATCATCGTGCTGGACCTGAAGCTTCCCGACGCGCACGGAATCGACTTGCTGGCGATGCTGATCGCGGAAGATTCCACCAGACGAATCATCGTATTCAGCATGTATGAGGATCCGATGCTGGCCGCATGCGCATTGGAGGCCGGCACCAGGGGATACATTACCAAAAACGACGATCCCGATGCGCTGTTGCAGGCCATCGACAAGACCGATGCCGGCGGAATCTTCCTCCCCGCCGTCCATGGCGGAAAAACTGGCATTGATGACGGCCGGCCGCGATGTCGATCCGCTGCAATCTCTGTCGCGCCGCGAACGCCAGGTCCTGGATCTGCTGGCGCTCGGCAAGACACTCGGCGAGATCGCGAACGAACTGGGCTTCAGTTACCGGACCTCCGCGTACACCGTGGCGCAGATCAAGACCAAACTGCGGATTACAAGTACTGCCGCTTTGATCAAATGGGCTGTCGGCCGGCTCGCGCCATCATCTGGCGGCGGTTAAGTCGCACTTGACCCCGCCACCCGATCTCCCGCCTGATGCGCCACAACCGGGCCGCAGCAAAATCCCGCGGCCGAGCGAGGAGTCCAATGGCCGCTCCCCCCGCAACGCAGGCAATCGACTGGGAAAAGCGCTACCGCGACGGCGCGACCGGCTGGGAACGCCCCGGTCTCAATCCCAGCTTCGTGGCATGGCGCGAATCCGGTGCCTTCGCCCCCTGCCGCGTCCTCGTCCCCGGTGCCGGCCGCAGCCCGGAACCTCTCGCGCTCGCCGAGGCAGGCTTCGACGTGACCCTGATCGATCTCTCCCCCTCCGCGATCGCCACCCAGCGCGCCCGTCTCGAGCGCCTCCACGTCAAGGCGACTGTGGCTCAGGCCGACATTCTGCAATGGAACCCGCCGGCACCGTTCGACGCGATCTATGACCAGGCCTGCCTCTGCGCGCTGCCGCCCGCGATCTGGCCCGCCTACGCCGAGCGTCTGCATCGCTGGCTGGCCCCCGGCGGCGCGTTGTACATCCTCTTCATGCAATCGACCCGCGCCGGCGGCCCTCCCTTCCACTGCGACCTCGACGCGATGCGGGATTTGTTTCCCGCGCCGGTGTGGGACTGGCCCGAAACGCTGTCGCCCACCATTGACCATTCGCCGGGGCTGGCAGAACAACCCGCCGTGCTACGATCCCGCTGAGCAGGAGACACACCAATGGATGGCGGCTTCGAACCAGCATTGCGGGTCCGCACGCAGGACGTGCTCGACCAATGCACCTCCTGCGGCCGTTGCGTGGAAGTCTGCCCCATGCCGGGCCCGGCCGGACTGGACGCCGCCGATGCCCCCGCCATTGCCGCGGGCGTGCTGGCGATCCTGCGCGGCGAGACCGCCCCGCAAGCCTCCGCCCGCTGGGCCTCCATTTGCTCCGGCAGCGGGCATTGCATTCCCGCCTGCCCTGAAGGCGTGAACCCGCGCTTCATGCTCACCATGGCACGGCTCGCCATGCAGCACCGCGCCGATGCGCTGTCCCGCCGCAAGGAAGGCTTCACCCGCTTCACCGGCATGACGACAGGCGTGCGCGTGCTCTCCCGCATGCAGCTTCCGCCTGAATTGCTCGCACGTTTCCGCCCCGACGATGAACCCGACGACGTCCCACCCGACGTCGTGTTCTACACCGGCTGCAACTTGCTCAAGACGCCGCACATCGCCTTGCTCTGCTTCGACATCATGGACGCATTGGGCATTCGCTACCGTGTCATGGGCGGGCCCTCGCATTGCTGCGGCGTTCTGCAGTTCCGCGCCGGCGACCTTGCCACCTCCGGCCGCATCGCCAATCGCACGGTCGATCGCCTGGGCAGCGCCGGCGGCCGCGTGCTGACCTGGTGCCCCACCTGCCAGACGCAGCTCGGCGAGGTCGTGGTGCCCTCGCGACCCGCCGACGCGCAACTGGAACTGACGCCGTTCCTGCGCTTCCTGGCGGAGCACTGCGACGATCTGCGCCCGCTGCTGCGCCATCCGGTGAACAAGCGGGTCGGCCTGCACGAGCACCCCGGCGTGGCCGGCGTTTCCGAGGCAGCCGAGGCGATCCTGCGCATGATCCCCGGCCTCGAGTTCGTCGATCTGGCGCAGCCGCGTGTCGGCTATATGTGCAACACGCTGAACGCGATGCCGGCGTACAAGCGGCAGGTGCATCAGGAGCAATTGCAGGCCGCCGCCGATGCGGGTGTGACGACGCTCGCCGGCATCTATCACGCCTGCCACCGCGAGCTTTGCAGCCACGAGCGCGACTGGCCGTTCGAGGTGGTGAATTTCCTCGAACTCGTCGGCGAGAGCATGGGCCTGACCCGCCCGGATTTGTTCAAGCGGCTGAAGCTGATGCAGGACGTGGATGCCGTGCTCGCCGATGCGGCGCCGATGATCGCGATGCATGGCCTCGATCTCGACGAGGCCCGGCAAGTGGTGCTGCGTGACATGCTGGCAGAGCAAGCGCTGCCGCTGCGGGATGCCGGGCTCGCGTAGCGGGCCGCGCCGCGCCAAGCTTCGCACAGACGCCCCCGCCCGAGACCAGCCCCTGACAAGCCGCCCGCCGGACGCCGCGGCAGCTTGTTCTCGCTCGACGCCGCGGCCGGACGGAACCCTCGCGTAATACATCATCGGATAGTTGCAACGTCACGCGGTCCGGCCGCGTTCGGGCACAGGACAGGTCAATGAAGTTCAGGTCGACTAGGGTTGGGCTGGAAATGTCGCTCCGCGGCGGATGCGATGCCGCCGCGTCCATTCGCTGCCGTCGCCGCCGGCCCGGGCGCGCGGTCGGTATCGCCCTTGCCTGCGCGCTCGCATCTCTCGCGGGATGCGCGCCACCCACCGACGTGATCGACACGAGCCTGCTGCCCCAGGCGAACAAGGACGCCATGGTGCAGGTGCAAATCGTGCCCCTTGGCGCGGCGGCACCCGGCGATGTCGGAACGATCGGCCCGATCGCCGGCTACGGCTGTGGCAGCACGAGCGTCGAAGCGACCTCGAATGCGGTAGAGCAATTGCAGCTCAAGGCCCTGCGCCTGCGCGCGACGGCCGTGACCCAGGTGCTGATCCAGCCATCGGCCAGCATTTCCTGCTTGCAAAATAGCGCGCTCGCCAGGGGCATCGCGGTAGCGCCGAGTGCCATACCCCCGACCTACTGATTGCCTGGCCGGCCGCGATCGGCGGTTCCCCGCCCCCTGCCCGGATGTCCGCTGTGCGCCGGTGGGCGGCGATCCACGCCGCCGCGCCCCCACCGCATCCGCTCGCCCGAATGCGGCCGTGCCCGAATGCCCGGCGCTTCCGAATGCCCACCGCGCCACACGGACCGTCGCGGTTCCGCGGCATGTTCAATTGCTACACCTATTCGGTCAGCGCGGGCTGCTACGCCTATCCGGTTAGCGCAGGCAGGCGCCCGGCCGAATGCGCCGGCAGGACCCGCCGTCCGTCCCTGCGCTAACCGGATAGGGACACTAAACGCCCGACCCCGGTCTCGGCGCGGCAGCCCGCCGCAGCCGGTCATTGATCGCCAGCCCCAGCCCGCGTTCCGGCACCGCCATCGCGGCAATCCGCGTCAACCCGCAACGTGCCGCCTCCGCATCCAGCCAGCGCAGCCCCAAGAACAATCGCGCGGCGGCCTCACTCAACACGCCGCCCTCGCTCAGATTGAACACCAGCCCCGCGCCAGCCAACGGCCGCCCCAACGCAAGCAGCGCCTCATCGGCCCCCACCGCGACGGCATTTATCCGAACCGGCAGTTCCGGCGCGTAGTGCGAGGCCAGCAGGCCCGGCGACCGCACCGCGCCGGCCAGACCAGTCAGCCGCGCCACCGGCCCGACCAGCGCCTCGATCGCCTCCACCGTTACCCCGCCCGGCCGCAGCATCACCGGCTGCGCGCCCGTCAAATCCAGCACGGTCGACTCAACCCCGACCGGACAAGCTCCACTGTCCAGCACGGCATCGATCCGGCCCTCCAGATCCGCCAGCACATGCGCCGCATCGGTCGGGCTGATGCGTCCGGAGCGATTCGCCGAGGGCGCTGCAACCGGCCGCCCCACCTCACGCAGCAGCCTCAACGCGCTCGTTGACGCCGGCACCCGGACCGCCAGCGTGTCCAGCCCTGCTCCCGTCAACAGCGCCACCGGGCAATCGTCACGCCACGGCAGCACCAGCGTCAGCGGCCCCGGCCATAATGCCGCCAGCCGCCGCGCCGCATCGTTGGCAATCACGTCGGCGAACGCGCAGTCCGCATCGGGATAATGGCAGATCAGCGGATTGAACCGCGGCCGGCCCTTGGCAGCGAAAATGCCAGCCACCGCCTTCGCATTCGTCGCATCCGCGCCAAGCCCGTACACCGTCTCGGTGCCGAATGCGACCAGCCCGCCACCGCGCAGCAAAGCCGCCGCGCGAGCAATCCCGGCTTCATCAGAGCGCAGCGCCTCCGTCATGGTCGCGGCAGATAGCCGCGCCGCCCCGCGCTGGCTACAGTCACCCCGATGTCCCTATCCGGTCAGCGCAGGACGGCTCGCTGAGCCTGCCGAGACATACAACAGCGACGCGTGCCTGCGCTGACCGGATAGGGATACCTCCAAACGCCAGCCACGGGAGTCCTGCCGCCATGCTCGAGATCGGCTTCGCCAAACCAACCCTGCCACGTTCCGGCGCGCTGATCCTGCTTGTGGGCGAGGGCGACAAACCAGCCGGCTTATGGGCGGAAGCCGATGCCGCCACCAACGGCGCCGTCGCCCGCGCGCTGGCGGCGGCGGAGTTCAAGGGCAGCAAGGGCAAGACCTGCACCATCCTGGCCCCTGGCGGCGACCTCACGCGCATCGTTGCCGTCGGCCTGGGCAAGACCGCCGACCTGAACGCCCGCTCGTTGCAGGAGGCCGGTGGCAATGCGATCGCCACCATCGCACGCGACACACAGGCCGCCGTTGCCGCCGACGGCCTGCAGCCAGCGCAAGCCGCCGAAGTGGCGCTCGGCGCCACGCTTCGCGCCTATCGTTTCGACCGTTACCGCACCAAGGAGAAGCCCGAGGACAAGCCGCGCCTGGCCGCGCTGACCCTCCTGCACGCCGATCCCGCCAAGACGCAATCCGCCTGGCAGCCTTTGGCCGGCGTCGCCAACGGAGTGTTCCTCACCCGTGATCTGGTCAGCGAACCGCCCAACGTGCTGAACCCCGCCGAAATGGCGGAGCGTTGCCGCACGCTCTCCGGCCTCGGCGTGGAGGTCGAAATCCTCGGCCCAAAAGCAATGCATGAGCTTGGGTTCGGCGCCTTGCTCGGTGTCTCCCAGGGCAGCGCCAACGAGCCACGCATGGTGGTGATGAAATGGAACGGCGGGGCCGGCAAACCGGTCGCGTTCATCGGCAAGGGCGTCACCTTCGATACCGGCGGCATCTCCATCAAGCCCGCCGGCGGCATGGAGGACATGAAATGGGACATGGCCGGCGCCGGCGCCGTGGTCGGCCTGATGGCAGCCCTGGCCGGCCGCAAGGCGAAAGTGAACGCCGTCGGCCTCGTCGGACTGGTGGAGAACATGCCGTCCGGTAGCGCCCAGCGTCCCGGCGACGTGGTGACCAGCTTCTCCGGCCAGACCATCGAAGTGATCAACACCGACGCTGAAGGCCGCCTCGTGCTGGCCGACGTCATCTGGTACTGCCAGCAGAAATTCGACCCCCTGTTCATGGTGGATCTTGCGACGCTCACCGGCGCCATCATCATCTCGCTAGGTCACGAGCATGCCGGATTGTTCTCGAACGACGATGCGCTGTCGGAAAAACTGATCGCGGCGGGCAAGGAGACCGGCGAAAAACTCTGGCGCATGCCGCTGGATGAGGCCTACGACAAGCAGATCAAATCGGACATCGCCGATATGAAGAACGTCGGCGGCCGCCCCGGCGGCTCGATAACCGCGGCGCAATTCATCAAGCGGTTCGTCAATGACAAGCCATGGGCGCATCTCGATATCGCCGGCATGGCCTGGTCCTCCAAGGAGGCACCCGTGACGCCGAAGGGCGCCACGGCATTTGGCGTGCGCTTGCTCGACCGCCTGGTCGCCGCGCATTACGAGGGATGAACCACCGCCGGCCGCGAGAGCAATTAAGCTGTTCGCCTCGATGCGCGCATCGCACATCCGCCGCGATGTACGATGTGCGCATCCCCCGCGACGTACGCAGCGCCCATCCCGCGATGCACGCCGGGCACATCTTGCTCGACGTACGCAGCGCACGCCCCCCGAACGTGCATTGCGCGCATCCTCCGCGATGTGCGCAACGCGCATCCTCCGCAATGTGCGCAACGCGCATCTCCTCGACATGCCCCACGCGCATATTCCGCGATGCGCGCAAGGCGCATTTTCCGTTGATGCGCGCAAGGCGCATTTTCCGTTGATGCGCGCAACGCATCCTCCGCAATGTGCGCAACGCGCATCTCCTCGACATGCGCAACGCGCATATTCCGCGATGCGCGCAGTGGCTGTGTCTCGCTGTGAAATGCGACGCCGCAATACAATCCTGTCGGCGCAGGCAACGCCACGCCGCGACTGGGATCGCTTTGCTGCATCGGCGGCGACATGCGGCATGATTGCGCACGACCGGCAGCACATCGCTCGTGCCCATGACTGAAATCGGCTTCTACCATCTCACGCGCAGTTCGCCGGCCAAGGCGCTGCCGCAATTGCTCTCCCGCACGCTGGCGGCGGGACAGCGTGCGCTTGTGCTGTGCGGCGACGCCGAGCAAATCGCGGCGCTGGACCGTGCGTTGTGGGAAGCCGATGAACCGTGGCTGCCACACGGCACGGAAGCGGACGGCGATGCGGCGATGCAGCCGATCTGGCTCGCCACCGATGACGTCGCCCCTAACGGCGCCCGTTATCTGTTCCTGGTCGCGAATGCCGCGAAACCGCGGCTGGAGGAGTTCGAGCGCGTGTTCGACTTGTTCGACGGCAATGATCCCGCCGCCGTGGAGACCGCCCGCGACCGCTGGCGCGCCGCCAAGACCGCCGGCCATACCCTGACCTATTGGCAGCAGGGGCCGCGCGGGTGGGAGAAGAAGGCGTGATCTCCGTCTCCCGTGCCCCCGCCCGCATGCCACCCGGCCGCCGCGTCTACGCGATCGGCGACATCCATGGCTGCGACGCCCAGCTTGGCAATCTGCACGCACTCATCGCCGAGGACCTCGCGCGCCGCCCGATCGACAGCGCCGTGCTGCTGCACATCGGCGACTACGTCGACCGAGGCGCCGATACCGCGGGCGTGCTGTCGCGCCTCGCCGGCGGTCCTCCGCTGGACTCGATCCGCACCATCAATTTGCTCGGCAACCACGACGAGACGATGCTGCACGCGCTGTCCGGCGACCGCGCCGCCGCCACTGACTGGTTGTTCGCCGGCGGCAAGCCCGCGCTCGAAAGCTACGGCATCGATCCGGAATCGCCGCGCGACTCTTGGCTGCCGCAAATTCCCAGCGGCCACCTGGAATTTCTGCGCGGGCTGATGCTGTGTCACCAGGAAGGTGGATATTTCTTCGTGCACGCCGGCGTGCGTCCGGGCATCGCGCTCGATCGCCAGACGCGAGAGGATATGCTGCGCATTCGCCAGCCGTTCCTGTACACCGAACAAGACCTCGGCGCCGTGGTGGTACACGGCCACACCCCGGTGAAGGAACCGGTGGTGCGCCACAACCGCATCGCCATCGATACCGGCGCGGTGTTCGGCGGCCAGCTGACTTGCGTCATGCTGGAAAGCGAAACGATCGGCTTCCTTACCGCCGACCCGGTCGGCGAACCCGTTTCCATTGCCCATCGATAATCGTTCCCGCCACGAAGAGCACGGCGCCCGGCCGTGCGCACCAGCGCGACTGTTTTCGAGGCACTCTCGCCGCATCAGGCAAAGCCGCCGGAACTTCGCTCCGTCGCTCCCTCAACGTTGGGCGGACCGGCCGGCTGCCTGGCAAATCACTACACGCCACTTTTCG
>Ga0335072_10004332_pt1 | contig 21154 bp, 19 predicted proteins | sample Lox_Sample_21_FD_206725 | JGI IMG/M metagenome (GOLD analysis project Ga0335072, IMG submission 206725) | Soil microbial communities from Loxahatchee National Wildlife Refuge, Florida, United States - Lox_Sample_2.1 | ecosystem: Environmental > Terrestrial > Soil > Wetlands | place: USA...
TGCGCATCCTGGCCCCGCCCGGCTCGCGCGGCTAGCGGTGCGATTTCGTCGATCATCCCGCCTTGCGGCGACAGCACGTTCATCACCTTGTCGAAGTCCGCCGGGCTGATCTCGTCGCTTCCCCGGTTGACGAGCGTAAGGCTCTGGTCGCTCTGGGCGCGGGACAGAAGCACCCTCGATGCCGTGAGCACCTCGACAGAGTCCGAGCCGTTGCGCTGGGCTCCGATCAGGGCGTTGCGCTGCCCGAGCAGGCCCACGACGGTCCACACCGACACCCCGAGAATCACGATCGTTGCGAGGCACATCCACACGTTCAGGATCCGGCGACTGACGCGCGCCACGAAGATCTGCGTGGCGATCAGAGTCACGAGCGAGAACGCGACCACGATCGCAACAGCCAGCAACGGGGCGTTGGAGGTGCCAGAGCGATAGTCGTCGCCGAGCCGCTGAGCCTCGATCGCATAGAGCTCGTTGGCGGCCGGAAGGATCGTCCCGGTCAACAGAGACGAGGCCTGGCGAAGATACGCTGCCCCGACCGGGAACCCCTGGAGGTTGTTGGCGCGGGCGGACTCGACGAGACCGCTGTAGACCGGAAGCTGGTCGCTGATCGTGCGCACAGCAGCGCGCGCCCGGCTCGATCCGTTGACCTCGCGGGTGAGGGTCGTCAGCGAACCCGTCGCGAGGCGCAGATCCTGCAGGTAATGGGCGCGTCGCTGGGCCGGCTCGAGGCCGCCGGTCAGAAACGTCGCGGTCGCGGTCGCGTTGGCGTCCGACAGGGAATCGTAGAGCGTGACCGCCTGGACGAGCAGCGGCTCGGTCTGCGTGCGCGCCGCGTTCGCGGCTTTGGACCGCGAGTGCACGGCGAGCGTCGCCACAACTCCGAAGCACAACGCCCCCGCAACCACGAGCGTCGACGCCGTCGCGAGCTTTCCCGGCGTGGTCATGGCGCGCCGCCGCAGGCGCTGCCACAGCGCCGCTGTCCGTGTCTGCGCCCCCGGGCGCGCCACGAGATCTACCGGATGAGCCTCCACCGCAAGTTCCGATCTGGGGACGCTCGCCCTCGCACGGTCCTGACCCCCGTTCGCCTGCCGGACCATCGTAGCCGCCGCGCATTGGCGGTTCAACGAGCGGCTCACCCCCGCCCGGCGGGACCCGTGGTCAGTCGCCGACGTGGTTGAAGAACCGCCAGTGGGCGACCACGCGGTCGTTCACGATCCACTTGACGATGTAGCTGCCCACGTGGCCCGGCGCGTCGGTGCCGATTCTGCTGAGGTGGCCCGCGGCCCCGGTCGTGCGGTGCCAGCAGCGCTTGTCGCCGCCCGGCCCCTTCCAGCACACCGTGTAGTGGGTGCCGGCGTGGCGACGGTCCCGGAACACGAAACCGAGGCCGTCACCCACGAAGAACGAGTGGCCCGGGCCTGTCACGGCGCCCCGGACATACCCCTGAAAGCGAGGCGGAGCCGCGCTCGCCGCGACGCTGGCGAGCAGCGAGATCGCGCACGCGAGCGCGACCAGGCTCGTCAGCTTGTGCACCCGTCCCACGGGCCGGGATTGTAAGTGGTGGCGGTCCTGGCGGGCGGCGGCCGCGTCCGGGTCGGCCGTTACTGTCGCGGCGTGCCGGGCGACGTCGGCGCCGCGCCAGCCGGAGTGGGTTCCGGGCGCGATCTTCAGATCGCGCGGATGAACGCTGGCCTGATGACCACGACCGTGATGTCCGCGGTCGTCGTATTCCTGGCGGGGGCGCTGCTGGCGGCTAACTCGTCCCGCCCGGAGGCCGCCCTGATCCTGCTGTCAACGAGCGCGCTGGGTTTCATCATGGCGACGCTGCTGTACGCCAACACGTACGCGTGGCTACTCGATCCGCCCGACGTCGTCCGCTTCCACTCCCAGATCCACCGCGCCAACGTCGTGTCGGAGTGCTTCGGCATCTACTGCCTGCTGCTCGCGATCCCGGTGACGATCGTGAGCGTCACGGGCAACGGCGCTGTGCGCTGGTTCGTGGCAATGGTGACGCTGGTGGCGATCGCCTGCTATCAGCTGTCGGGCGCGTCGCTGCTGTCGCACTACCTCGCCCAGCACTCCAGCCGGTGGCGCCGGGCCGTGATCACAGCGATCGGCGCGGCGTTCACGGCGTTGCTCGTCGGCCTTGGTCTGTGGCTGTTCGTTGCCGCCGTGAACGCGTCAGACGCTCGGCTGGTGCCGGCGTTCGTGATCGTCGGCTTGCTGACGCTCGCGGGCGCGTACGCGATCTGGGCCGAGCCTTTGCAGCCGCAGGCAGGCTCGCGGGCGGCCGCGCCCGCGGCCGCGCCGCTCCAAGCGATTACCTCACCGCCGGCGGCTGCGCCGGCGCGCCCGTTCCGTGCCTGGCCCGCCGCCACGCTCACCGGTCCGCCCGCTCAGCCCGGGCTGCCAACGAACGCGCCTCCCTGGGCCGCGGCACAGGCCGCCCGCCAGGAGCGCCGGGAGCCTGCCAGGCGCCCGCTGCTGAGCTGGTTGCTCCCGTTGCTGACGCTGCTGGCGGTGATCGCGACGCTCGTGCTCGTGGCGGTCACGCTGCACGACCAGCACAATGCCAACGCGCAGACGGTCGCGAGCTTCAAGCAGGGACAGTCGGCCGCACTGTCCTCGATCGCGGCACTGGAGGGCCAGACGCTGCAGGCGCAGCGCGCTCAGCGCGCCGACGCCGTGACCACCGGCGAGCTCACCGCGAAGGTGTTCGTCACACGGATCCGTCAGGCGCTGACCGGGCTGTTGGCGGTGCTCCGAACCAAGCGTGAGCTGCGCCCCGCAGTCCCGATCTCGGACCTCCACGTTTCCGTCCCGAGCGGCGTCTCATTGCTCCGAACCAACGTCGACGACAACGTCCTGACCGACCTCTCGAACTTCTTCGGCCAGATGCACATCACCTACGGGAACTTCGATCTCGGCCGAAAGCACCGGAGGCTCTCGCGCCGCGACCACATGCGCGTGTGCCGCACGGTCAAGTTCGGCGACAAGGCGCTGCTGGCCTTCCGCGGCGTCCCGCGGGCGGGCGTGAGCCGTGACGCCCAGGCACTGGTGCCCAAGGAGTGCAGGTGATACTGGTAAGTCTTCACTTCAGATTTCCCGATGGCTGCCGATCCACGCGCGTATGGGCGCCCATCGCCAGTCGGTTCGTGCCTTCGCAAGACAGCAGGCTCCGTTTGCCGGAGCTGCCGCGTTGGGCTGGATCGCAATGCTCGTCGGCAGCTCCCTGGACTGGGGTCAGTACGCGCTTTCGGTCGCGCTGCTGGCGACCGCCCTTGCGATCCCGTTTGCCGGAGCGGCCGGCGGCCGCCTGAAGCGCGCCGCGGTCGTCGTCGGCTCGCTGGTGCTGCTGATCGCGCTGGCGTTGCTGCGCAACTCGGCCGGCGGCTCGACCAGTGGCGTCAGCGTGCTCGCCCTGATTCCGGTCTTCTACACCGCGCTGAACACGCAGTCCGGACGCCAGCTCATCGTGATCCTGATCGGCGTGGCGCTGTTCTACCTGGCGCCGATGCTGCTGATCGGTCCGCCCGCGTACCCGCACACCCAGTACCGCTCGGCGCTTCTGACGGTTGCGGTCAGCTCGATCATCGGCCTGGCGACCCAGCGGCTGGTCGGCACCGCCCGCTTCCAGGCCGGCGAGGCTCGCCGCCGGGAGCACATGCTCGAGCGCGTGACGGCCGTCGTCCACGGCCTGTTCGACAGCTCCGAGCCGCGCGTCGACGTTTGCGAGGCGGCCCGTGAGATCAGCGGCGCGACCGCGGCGCTGCTGTACGAGCCGGACGGCAGCACAGAGCTCTTGCGATGCACGGCGGCGGCCGGGATCGGCGGGGCCGGCTCCGTCGGAAAGGCAGCGATCTCGAGGTCCAACGCCGTCTATGACTCGATGCGGTCGGGCAGCCCGGCGCTCGTGCAGGTCGCCGGCGGCGCTGCCGGCGAATCGTCTGCCGCGGGTTCGCAATCGCGGACGATCCTCTACCAGCCGCTGCGCAAGGGCGACGTTCGCCTCGGTGTGCTCGTGATCATCTGGCCCGGAGACGTCGTCGCCGGCGACCCCAAGGCGACCGTGTCGGCACTGCTCGCGCATGAGGCCGCTGCGGTGATCACCCGCGCAGACGTCGTCGACGACCTGTACGACGCGGCTCAGACCGACGCCCTGACCGGACTGCCCAACCGCCGCGCCTGGGACTCGCATCTCAAGCGGTCGCTGGCGGAAGAGCGGCAGATCGCGATCGCGATGCTCGACTTCGATCACTTCAAGGCTTTCAACGACACCTACGGGCACCCGGCCGGCGACCGCCTGCTCAAGGAGGCCGCGGCCGCATGGCGCGACCAACTGCGCACCGGTGACCTGCTGGCTCGCGTCGGGGGCGAAGAGTTCGCGCTGATGCTGGTCGACTGCGAACTCGACGCGGCGACCGACGTTGTCGAGCGGCTGCGCGCGAGCATGCCCCAGGGCCGCACGTGCTCGGTCGGGCTGGCTGTGCGTGTGGACGGCGAGGGCGCCGAGTCGATCATCACGCGAGCCGATCGCGCGCTGTACCAGGCCAAGGCCGACGGTCGCAACCGCGTCGCGCTGGCTGCTTAAAACGGCCCAACCAACGATCTCTCCACCTCCAGTGGGCCAAACTTGGCGCTGAGCGCCGAATAAGTCCCGCGGTACATCCGCCGCAGGTCGAGTGGGACGTTTTGGACTAGGCGCTCGCTCGCGCCGCCGCGGGCGCTTCGCGCGTCACAGGCTCCGGCGGATCGGCATCGACCCGCCGCACCGAGGGGATCAGCAGCGGGGCGAACGTCACCACGGCGCCAAGCAGACCGGCGCCGATCAGCGTGCTGCGGACCCCGATCGCCGAGCTGACCGGCCCCGCGAGCGCGTAGGACACCGGCAGCAGCCCGATCGAGATCAGCCAGTCCAGGCTCGACACCCTGCCCAGTAGCGACGCCGGGACGTGCCGTTGCTTGACCGTCGCCCACGCGATCGTGCCGGCGGTCTCGAGCGTGTTGAACAGGACGCTGGCCAGCATCAGGCCCCACAGGCCCTGTGCGAGCCCGTAGCCGCCCACGGCCAGGGTCGCTGCCGTCCACGTGATGTACATGAAGACGATGCTGCGCCGCGGAAGGCCGGTCTGCCCGATAACCACCGCGCACGCCAGTGAGCCAAGCCCGCCGGCCGCGAAGATCAGTCCCAGGTCGCGCGCGCCGTCGGCCAGCTTGTGCTTGACCACGAACGGGAGCAACACCTCGGTCGGCCCCATGAACAGCAGGTAGGCGACCGCGGCGCTGACGAGCGTCGCCCAGATCCATGGGTTGCGGCGCACGTAGCGCAAGCCGGCGCCGAGATCGCGCGCCACGAAGGCGGGACCCGTCGACTGCGCAGGAACCGGAGTCATCGCTGCCAGCGTCGCGATCGACACCACGAACGAGCACGCGTCCAGCGCGAACGCCCAGCCGGCGCCGACCGATCCGACCAGCAAGCCGCCGAGCGCCGGACCCGCCAGCCGCAGCGCGAGCGGCCGGATCAGCTGGTCCAGCGAGTTCGCCTGCGCGAGCTCATCCTCGGGCAGAAGCTGGGGCACCAGCGCGTCGCTGGCGGGGTTGAAGAACGCGGTCGCTGCTCCGTAGCCGACCGCGATCACCAACAGGTGCCACAGCTGCAGCGCGCCGGTCAGCGCGAGCGTCGCCAGCGCCGCCAGCAGCACGGCGCGGACCGCGTCGGCCGCGAGCATCACGCGGCGGCGTTCACGCCGGTCTGAGACCGCGCCCCCGATCAACAGGCACGCGATCGTCGGAATCGTCATCGCGATCCCCACACTGGCAAGCGCCGTCGGCGCGTCCGACAGCGAGTACACCTGCCAGGCGAGCGCCACCAGGAACAGCCCGTCGCCGAGCAGCGACACCGACATGCCGCCGACCAACAACCGATAGTCGCGGTGCGCCAGCGGCGACAGCAGCCGGACGCGGCTGAAGCCACCGGGCCGGTCGAGACCCTCGTAGGTCTGGTGCATCGGCTTGGTGGGCCAGTTAGTCCGAGCCGGTGGGCGCCACCACGTTGTCGGCGTCGCGCGCCCGGGCCGACAGGTAGCTCATCAGGTGCTCGGGCGCCATCGGCCTGGCGAAGTAGAAGCCCTGGCCGGTGTCGCAGCCCAGCTCCCTGAGCGTGACCGACTGCTCGGGGAACTCGATCCCCTCCGCCACGACCTCGAGCTGGAACGTCTCGCCCAGACTCAGCACCGCCGAGGCGATGCCGGAGGTCACGGGGGCCGCGCCCGCCGCGAGCAGCGAGCGGTCCATCTTCAGGATGTCGAGCGGGAACAGGCTCAAGGAGCTCAGCGACGAGTAGCCGGTGCCGAAGTCGTCCATCGCCAGGCGTACGCCAAGCGCCCGGAGTTCATTCAGGCGGGCCACCGCCAGTTCGGTGTCGGTCATCATCACCGACTCGGTGATCTCGAGCGTCAGGGCCTCCGGCTCGAGGTCCGCGTCCGCGAGCGCCGAGGCCACGTCGGCGACGATGTCTGCGTGGAACAGTTGCTTCACCGACAGGTTGATCCCGATTGCCGGCTTCACCGGCCCGGGGATCTGCGCGCGCAGTTCCTTGGCCTGGCGACATCCCTCGTGCAGCACCCAGCGGCCGATATCGACGATCAGCCCGGTCTCCTCGGCGAACGGGATGAAGTCGGCCGGCGCAGTCATCCCGCGGACGGGATGCTGCCAGCGCAGTAGCGCCTCGACGCCCGTCATCGCGCCGTCTTCGAGGCGCACCAGCGGCTGGTAGTGCAGTACGAACTCCTCGCGCTCGAGCGCCCGCTGAAGGTCGGCGCGCAGCGCCAGGCGCGCGACGACGCGCTCGTGCATGGCGGGCTCGAACACGCGGTAGCCGCCCTTGCCATCGCTCTTTGCGATGTACATCGCGGCGTCGGCGTTGCGGATCAGCTCTTCGGCATCGCTCGCGCTCCCGGCCTCGACGACCGAGATCCCGAGGCTGGCGCGGATCACCAGCTCGTTGCCCTCGAGCGTGAGCGGCCGGCTGACCGACTCGAGGATCCGCTCGGCGGTCTCGACGGCGGCCGACAGCTCCTGTACGTCCTCCAGGAGGACGGCGAACTCGTCGCCTCCGAACCTGGCGGCGGTGTCGGCTGCGCGGATGCTCGTCGAGATGCGCTGCGCCACCTCCAGCAGCACGCGATCTCCGACCGCGTGGCCGAGGCTGTCGTTGACGGTCTTGAAGTCGTCGAGATCGACGAACAGAACGGCCATGCCGGCGCCTTCGCGCAGGTTGCGGGCGACCGCATGGCGTACGCGCTCGTTGAACAGTGCCCGGTTGGCCAGGTGCGTGACCGAGTCGTGGAACGCCTGGTGGGCGAGCTGCTCCTCGAAGGCCTTGCGCTCGCTGACATCGCGCCCGTTGAGCACGATCCCGCCGACCACGCGGTCGCTGCGCAGGTCCGTGTGCAGGATCTCGAAATGGCGCAGGTCGCCCTGGTGGTCTGCCAGCAGGCAGTCGATCACCTCGTTGCGGCCGGTCGCGCCGGCGCCGTCGTTGAGGCGCCGCAGCAGGCGGCCCTGCTCATCGGGGTGCAGCAGCTGTTCGAACGGACGCCCGACCACCTGCTCGACGGTGTAGCCGAGCACGCGCTCGATCGAGGGGCTCTGGTAGAGGACGACGTTGTCGGGACCGAGAACCGTGATGAGGTCGCTCGAGTTCTGCACGAGCGTCGCGAACCTCGCCTCACTAGTCCGCCGGTGCACCTCCGCCGCGAGCTCGGCGCTGCCGAGCGCCAGCGCAACCTGGTGGGCGAGTGTGCGCAGCGCGTAGCGCGTCTCCTGGTCGTCGGCCGCTTCGCCCGTCAGGACGAGCATCAGGGCAGGGTTCGCCGGACCGGCCGGCCGCAGCTCGAGCAGCAGCACCCGTTCGCGATCAGCGGGCAGCCTCAGCTCGTCGCGAGCAGCGGCGGGGAGCTCCGACAGGCCACCATCGCGACACTCGTAGAGCAGCTCGGAGATCTCGCTCGATGCCTGCCACTCCGTCAGCTCGCCTCCGTCGTCGAGCGCCATCGCGGTGACGCGCGCGCCGGCCACGCGGCACACCCGCGCATCGACCCGGGTGGCGCCGAAGTCGGCGACCGCCTGGAGTGCGGCGACGACGATCTCCCGCGGGTCGGTCGCGGCGACCAGCAGGCCACCGGCTGCGCTCAGTGCGCGCTCGCGCGAGACCGACTTCTCGCGCTGGCGCACGAGCCCGGTCATGCGCGCGACCACCAGCGCGAACAGCAGCGCCGAGGCGCCGATTACGAACAGCAGGTCCCAGTTGTGCGTCGGGGCGACCTTGAAGATCTCGAGTGCCGGCGCCGTCAGGCTTGCCCCTGCGAGCAGCGCGAGGCGCAACCAGGTCAGCCGCGGGTTGCGGTCGGCCTCGACCTCGGACAGCTCCTGCATCGAGGGGTGCAGCGCCGCTGCGGCCCACAGCAGGTAGAAGAAAATCCAGCCGGCGTCCATCCACAGCTGGTGGGTGTAGGCGTTGTGGAGGGTGAACAGGCCGTAGACGAAGTCGGTCGCCAGCAGCGTGACGATGCTCGCGATCAGCAGATAGAACGCGGGGCGCCGCTTGCCGGCGTCCACCGCGAGCCTGATTCCCGCCGCGAGCAGGATGATGTCGCCCATCGGATAGCCGATCGAAACCAGCTTGGGCAGCAGCGTCAGGGTCCGATCATGGATGTAGGGCGCGATCAGCAGGATCCCCGAGATCAGCGACAGCCCCAGGGTCATGATCAGCGCGTCGACGGCGCCGGGACCGTCCGCGCGCTGGTTGCGGCGGCGGACCAGGACCACGAGCCCGATCATCAGCACGGGATAGACCGCGAGGTAGATCGCGTCGCCGAGCGACGGGAACGGCACATCGGCCCCAAACAGCTTCGGATAGCTGTAGGTGTAGATGTCGCCGAGCCAGAACAGGGCCAGCCCGAGCGCAAAGCACCACCACGCAGATCGCGCCCGCGGCCGGTGGATGAGAATCCCGGCGACAACGCCGAGGACCCCGTACAGGCCAAGCAGGTTGATCACCGGGCCGCTGCCCTTCAGCGGCGGCACGAACAGGTAGAGCAGGCAGACGAATGCGCCGAAGCCGAGGTAGGTGGCCCACACGTAGCGGCGGCCGAACGCAGCGGATATGAAGCTCTTCGCAGTCATCGCTGTTGGTTAGCTGCCTGACGGGCGCTGGAGCTTGAAGCTCTCGGCGACCTCGCCGAGGACCTCGCAGAGGTGGTCGACCTGCTCGTCGGTGTTGGCCGCCGTCAGCTGGAGGCGAAACCCGACCTCGTCCCGCGGGACCAGCGGGTAGACGGCCATCGTCACGTAGATCCCGCGGCGGAACAGCAGCTCGCCGACCTCGTCCACGGTGTCGGCGTCGGCCAGCGGCACTTCGATGATCGGGAAGCCCGACTCGTTAGGGGTGCTGATGCCGAGCTCGTGGACCCGGTCCAGGACCCGTGCGGTGAGGCGATGCAGACGCGCCCGCAGCTGGTCGCCGCGCTCGTCGTTGACGCGAAGGCCCTCGAGCACGGTGGCCAGCGAGGCGACCGGCGACGGCCCGGAGTAGAGGTAGGGCGGCGCTGCCGTCTTCAGTACCTGCTTGAGCGGTGTGGGACAGGCGATGAACGCCAGCAGCGACGAGTACGCCTTGGAGAAGCCGCCGACCAGGACGATGTTCTCGTAGCTCTCACCGGCATAACGGACGATGCTGTTTCCCCGAATGCCGTAGTCGCACGTCTCGACCGGCGAGCGTTCGCCGATCACGCCGAACCCGTGCGCGTCGTCAACGTACAGGATCACGTTGTGCTCGCGCGCGAGCGCCGCGAACGAAGCGATGTCGGGCGCGTTGCCGGTCATGCTGTTGACACCGTCGATGCAGATCGTTCCGGGTCGGCGCCAGCTCGGATCGCGCAGCAGCGCTTCGAGCTGGTCCAGATCGTTGTGGGCAAACCGCTTGATGGTGGCGCCGCGCGCCTGCGCCAGTGCGCAGCCGTCGTAGATCGTCTTGTGGGCTCGGCTGTCTAGAAACAGCGTGCCGCCGCCGGCGAGCACCGGGAGCACCGACATGTGGATGTGGGTGATCGTCGGCAGCAGGAGGCTGTCCTCGCAGCCGAGCAGCGCGGTCAGCCGGTCCTCAATCTCCTCGTAGAGGACCGGACTGCCGAGCAGGCGCGACCAGCTCGGGTGCGTCCCCCACTTGCGCAGGTACTCCGGCACCGCCTCGATGATCTCGGGGTCGAGATCGAGCCCGAGGTAGTTGCACGACGCGTAGTCGGTCAGCCACTGGTCGCCGATCCGGATCTCACGGCCGTCGATCTCGTCGATCACGGCGTCGACCATGTGATGGGAGTACTGCAGGCGGGCGAGGTCCTCGGTGGAGCGGATCCAGCGCTCCAGCCAGCGGTCGTGCTCACGCTCGCCCCATCTCAGAGCATCGCGAACGTCCTCGGTGGGGGCATGCGTCTGCTCGTGCCGGGAACGATGGGCAAGCAGGAAGGGGTCAGCGGCATCTGATCGAGACATCAGACCGCTTATCGGTCACAAGCCCCCGTACTGAAGCCTTTTACGGGTCCTTTGGCCACATCCCGGGTTCCAGCCCCGGCAAAGATCCGCAGAATTCCTCATGCACGAGCCCGTCGCCGGCCATACGCTCGCGCTTGCGAACACCAACGAGGGGAGGACGGTATGGCTCAGATCACGGTTGATCCCGGCGCTGCGACGAGGGATGAGCGCGCCGGCCCGGCGTTTGCACACGCACTCGCGGCCCGCGATTTCGACAAGCTGCAGTCGCTGCTCGATCCCGAGGTCGAGTTTCGGGCGCTGACTCCCCGGCGGAGCTGGGAGGCGGACGGGGACTCGCCGATGGTTGAACTGTTCCGTAAGTGGTTCGACGAGGCCACAGTCATCGAACGGGTCGAGCAGGTCGACCTTGACTCGGTCGGCGACCGACAGCATCTCGTCTACCGGTTCTCGGGCCACGACGATGATGCCCCGTTTGTGATCGAGCAGCAGGCGTACTTCACCGAGCGCGATGGTCGCATCGACTGGATGCGGATGATGTGCTCGGGGTTCAGACCGCGCTGACCGCTGCTCGGGTTGTCACGCCCTCGGGCCCGGCGGTGTCTTGATGCCGAACAGGCAAACGCACAAGGGAGAACCCCATGACGCTACGCGTTCCCAAGGTACAGCTCGACACCGGGCTCAGCGAGGCGATGACCGATCAGTTCGGGCTCGTGCCCGAACCGCTGGAGGCCACCTGGCACAACCCTAAGGTCTCCCAGGACTCCATGGAGTTCGGGAGCAAGGTGGGCGAGTGGGATGCCGCCGACGACAGCCTCAAGTCGTTTGCGCACATGGCCGTCGCGTCGCAGGTCGGGTGCAGTTGGTGCCTCGACCTCGGCTACTTCGAGGCACAGAACCAGAATCTGGACATGGCGAAGGCCAGCCAGGTGCCACGCTGGCGGGAGGCGGACGTGTTCACGCCCCTGGAGCGCGACGTGCTGGAGTACGCCGAGGCGATGACGAACACGCCGCCGACCGTCAGCGACGAGCTGAGCGCGCGCTTGCTGGAGGGGCTTGGGCCGGCGGCGCTCGTCGAGTTGACCGCTTACATCGGCTTCGCCAACCTCGCGACGCGGAGCAACGTCGCGCTCGGAGTCGAGTCGCAGGGCTTGTCCGCCGCGTGCGCGATTCCGCTGGCCGCCCGGCACGAGCTCGCGGCGTAGCCTCGACGGCATGGCCGAAGACCCGTTTGTCGCCCATCGCAGCCTGCTGTTCACCGTCGCCTACGAGATGCTCGGATCGGCGGCCGACGCCGAAGACGTGCTGCAGGAATCGTGGCTGCGATGGGCCGACGTGGACCAGGCGCGGGTGCGTGATCCACGCGCCTACCTGATCCGCGTCGTCACGCGCCAGGCGCTCAACCGCCTGCGGACGCTGTCGCGCCGCCGCGAGGACTACGTCGGCGAGTGGCTGCCCGAGCCGCTGCTGACGACCCCCGACATCGCCGAGGACGTCGAGCTCGCGGAGAGCGTCTCGATCGCGATGCTGACCGTGCTGGAGACACTGGGACCTACCGAGCGCGCGGTGTTCGTGCTGCGCGAGGTGTTCGATATGCCCTACGGCGAGATCGGCGAAGCGATCGGGAGGCCGGAAGCAACGGTCCGGCAGATCGCACGCCGAGCCCGCGAGCACGTGGCCGCTCGCCGGCCGCGAATGCAGGTGAGCCCGTCAGAACAGCAGGCAGTGGTCGAGCGCTTCCTGCTCGCGCTGCGGACCGGGCAGCTGCAGGAACTGCTGGAGGTCATGGCGCCGGACGTGGTGCTGATCGCCGATGGCGGAGGCGTCGCGCAGGCGGTTCGCGCTCCGATCCACGGCGCCGACCGGGTGGCCAGGTTGCTCGCGCGCGCCAAACAGGTTCTGTCCGCCGCCCCGACGACGACCGTATGGCTGAACGGCGCGCCGGCCGGGCGCATCGAGATCGACGGACAGCCGACCGCGGTCAGCCTCGTTGTCGAGAACAGGCAGGTCACCCGGATCTATGTGATGAGAAACCCCCGGAAGCTGACGCGGCTCGACGAACCCGCCGAGCTCGTCAGGTAGCGCCGCCGGCTCAGAGCCGGGCGATCGCGCCTACCGAAGCTCGAGCTCGAAGGTCGCGTGAATCGACGCAGTGACTTCTTGCTGCCCTGCATCGACGTGCATCTCAGCACCGCCGAACGCGGCGCGCGCCGCCTGCGGCATGCCGTAGCCGTCCTCTGGTTCTGAGAGCTCTAGCAACGGGCCGAGGCGCGCATCAACTCCCGCCGCATAAGCCGCCGCCTTGGTCCTGGCGTTTGCGGCCGCTTGGCTTGCGGCATCGAGCCATGCCGGATGCTTCTGTGACACGCGCCAGCTCGGCCCGGCAATGCGCGCATCGAGCTCACCGCTGGTGCGCATCATCACCCTGCCGATCAACTCCGGGCCAGCCACTCGGACCGACAGGGTCGCGGTCGCCCGGTGACCGAGCGACCGGCGCCCCGGGTCGGGGGGGGCAAACTCCTCGGCGACGTTCACCCCGGTGGTCGAGCGATCGTCGCTCGGGATGCCGAGCTCGTCCAACATCGTGGCGAGCGACTCACTCCGCTTGGCGACGTCGGCAAGGGCCGGGCCCGGCGATTCGCGCACCGCAGACAGGGTGATCGAGAGGAACGCTTCATCGGGCTGGGTCCTGATGGTGGCCTCGCCCACCACCCTCACCGTCGGTGCAGCTGTGGTGGCCCCGTCACTGCGTCGGTCGCTGGACACCCGCCGATCCTACGCCGACTCGCGCCCCTCTCGTACCTGCAGCCGGTTGCCGTCGGGGTCCTGGAACTGTGCAACGTAGCCCCACGGGAACTCGAGCACGTCAGACAGGAACTCGACGCCGCGCGACTTCAGCTCCTCGACCGTCCTGTGGCAATCGTCGGTCTCGATCGTGATCGAGGCGGGCGGACGTCCCATCGCCGGCACGGCCTGACCCTGCGTCCCGGGCCATAGAACCAGCTGAAACTCATCGCCCTTGACGCCGACGGTCAGAAAGCGCGGGCCGTCGGGCGTGGGGTTCTCAACTCGCTTCTCGAGGCCTAGGACGTTCGTGTAGAAGTCGAGCGCCCTGTCCTGATCGCTAACCAGCACGCTCGTGTAGAAGACCTTCTCCAGCATTGCTGTACCTCCGGTATTCGTGGTTACTACTTCCTTGACACGCGGCGGGCAGCGAACGTGACACCATGGCGGCGTGCGGATCGGTGAGATCCCGGTGGGTCGCATTGGTTGGCTGGGACGTCTCGTCGTGGGCGCTGCGTTGATGCAACTCCTTATCGCTGCGAGTGCGAGTGCGTCGGGTCGCTTGCCTGCCGTCCTGGCGTCAGAAGCAGCGATTCATCGGGGCAACGGTCTCGAGATACGACCGGCCACCATCACCTACGCGCTCACCGGGTCCCTGGTCGGCAAGCCAACGAACAGCGTGCGTTCGGGGCGGCTGCACTGGCACAGCTGGACCAGGCAGGCCGCGCACGGATCAGGCTATGACCAGGTCCAGAAGGGGGACTGTGGTGTCCTCTGCCCGAACGGGAATTACATCCTCTATCCGGCACGTATCTGGCTCCACGGGCCCCGTGTCGAGCACGGCCACCTGGTGTTCACACGCATGACGATCACCTACACCAGGCGGGTCCCACCCAGCCATTCCCGATCGCGAACACTCGATCTCACCTACGTCGGCGGGGGCTTCAACTGGGGGCCAGCGTTCGGAGCGGCGGCCACTTCTCGCCGCAACAAAGTCGAGCAGGCCGCCGGCACGCTGTGACTCGCAAGCAGCCCGGGGCGCCCGTCAGCGATAGCGCTGTCTTTACCGAGATCCGGGGTTTGACGAGCGCTAAGAGCTGGGGCACTGCGATCGCCGAGGAATGGCCCGAGCCGCGAACCAACTCTTGCTGGGGTCCATTCGATGACTAGCCGAAAGGACGCGATCACGCCCCCTCGTGCTCGAGCTCGCTCAGCTCGCGGTCGCGAATGGTGACCACTGTCTCCAGCTGCCGCTCCGGACGCAGCGACAGCATCGCGACCAGTGCGCCAACGCCTACCGCGCCGGCGGCAACCGCCCAGCCCAGGTGAAAGCCGCCGGTGAGCGCGTCGAGGTGGTGCTGTCCCCGGCCGGCCAGCACCTTGGCTCGCTCGGCCGCGATGGTGGCCAGCGCCGCGGTTCCGATCGCGACTGAGATCTGTTGTGATGCGTTGACGATCCCGGAGGCGAGTCCGGCGTCGGCGATCGGCACATCGGCCATCGCGATTGTGGTCAGCGGCAGGAACGACAACCCCGCGCCGAGGCCGAGCAGCGCCAACGGCACCGCGATCGCGGGGAAGTAGCTCGTGTGCGTCGGCACTCGCGAGAGCAGCACGAGCGCGGCGGCGATCGCGACCAGGCCGGCGAACACCACGCGTGTGGCGCCGAACTGGCGCATCAGCCGAGCGGTCACCCCGAGTGAGAACAGGCCGATCAGTAGCGTCAGCGGCAGGAACGCGAGGCCGGTCTGCAGCGCGCCGTAGCCGTGCACGTGCTGGAGGTACAGGACGCCGAGCAAGAACGTCGAGTACATGCCCGTGCCTACGAAGCCGCGCACCACGCTCGATGCGGCAAGGCCGCGGACGCGCAGGATCCGCAGCGGGAACATCGGCTCTGAGAGTCGCGACTCGACCGCGACGAACACAGCCAGCAGCGCTCCGGCCGCGGCACCGAATCCGAGTGTGTGCGCCGACAGCCAGCCGTAGTCGGTGGCCTTCACGATCGCGTAGACGCCTAGCATCAGCGCCGCCGTAACGAGCACCGCGCCCACCACATCAACGCCGTGCCCTAGCCCGAGCCGGTGGGTCTCGTTGATCAGCACCGATCCGAAGGCGAAGGTCACGATCCCGATCGGAACGTTGATGAAGAAGATCCAGTGCCAGTCGATCGACTGCGTGAGCAGCCCGCCGGCGAGTAGCCCGAGCGAACCGCCGCCGGCGAGGATGAACGTGTACACGCTCATCGCGATCGCCCGCTCCGACGGCCGCGGAAACTCGGTGACCAGCAAGGCCAGCACCGCCGCCGAAGCCACCGCCCCGCCCAGTCCCTGCACGAACCGCGCCACGATCAGCGCGAGTTGATCAGCCGCCAGCCCACACGCCACCGAAGCCAGCGTGAAGATCACCACCCCGGCGAGGAACATTCGCTTGCGCCCGAGCAGATCTCCGAGGCGTCCGGCCACCAGGAGGAAGCTGCCGAACGCGATCATGTACGCGTCAAGCACCCACGCCAGATTGGCCTGCGAAAAGCCGAGGTCGCGCTGCATCGAGGGCAGCGCGACGTTCACGATCGTCCCGTCCAGCACCATCATCAGCTGCCCCATGCAGACGACCGCGAGCGCCGCCCACCGTCGACGTTCTCCATTGATCAGGTTCTTCATCGTCATCACGCCTTCTCCGACAATTACATAGACTCGTTACGCAGAATAATCTTGTTATTCCGAATAGTGTCGTTATCCTAACGCCTAATGCCTGAACGTCAAGTCACCGGGCGGCCGCGCCGCGGCGAGCGGCGCTTGATCACTCGCGGGCAGCTGCTGGACGCCGCGGAGCGCGTGTTCGCCCGTGACGGCCTGCGTGGCGCCTCGGTCGATGCCATCGCGTTGGAGGCCGGGTACTCAACCGGCGCCGTCTACTCGAACTTCAAGGGCAAGGAGGACCTGTTCCTCGCCCTGGTGGAGGAGCGCATCGACCCACGGTTGGCGAGCGTGTACGAGGCGATGGAGGCCGAGCTCGCGGCAGGCGTCGCGCCGCTCGAGGCGGCCCGCCGCTTCGTGGCCACGCTCCGAAGCGAGCGCGACTCGTTCCTGCTGCTGATTGACTTCTGGGGCCAAGCGGTGCGCGACCCCGCTGCAGCCGAACGATTCACCGAGCGCCATGCGCGCCTTCGAGCGATTGTCGGACGTCTGCTCGACGCCGCCCTCCCCGAACGCGAAGCCGGTGCCGGGCTCCCCACCGACCAGCTCGCCATCACCCTGCTCGCGCTCGCCAACGGCTTCGCGATCGAACTGCTGGCCGACCCCAACGCCGTTCCCGATGACCTCTTCGGCCACGCGATCGGCGCGCTCGTCCAAGGCGCCCGCGCCGAGCGAGTCGTCTGAACTCAATGGACTCCCAGCCCCCCGGCATCACCGACTTCGTCCACATCGGCCTTGTCGTTGAAGACCTCGACGAGACGGTCCGGTTTCTCGAGCTGCTCGGACTCGACTGCGGCAAGCCGGGCGTGTTCAGCGGTGAGTGGATCGACCGGATCATCGGTCTCGAGGACGTGACCGTCGAGATCGTGATGGTTCGCGGTCCCGACGGCAGCGACGTGTTCGAGGTGGTGAGCTTCCACTCGCCTTGCGCCGGCGCTGAAGAGGTAGCACCGGCCGCGAACCGTCCCGGGCTTCGGCACGTCGCCTTCAAGGTCGACGACGTCGGCAGCGTCGTCGAGCGCGTCCGAGCGGCGGGCTGGGAAACGGTCGGGGAGATCGTCAACTTCGAGGACACCTTCCTGCTCTGCTACGTCCGGGGACCCGAGGGCTTGATCGTCGAACTCGCCGAGCGGCTCGAGGGCACCGGCGGCTGACCGCAGATCTAGGCGGAGGACTGCGCGGCGCTACCGACCTGCGCGAGGATCGCCTCGGCGGAACGCCGGATGTCGTCCTCGGTCGTGCGCCAGTTGCACACCGAGATCCGCATCGCGGGCGCCCCGTCCCAGGTCGTGCCGCCCATCCAGCAAGTCCCCTCGCGCTGGGCGCTATCGATGACGTCGTCGGTGACGTTCGCGCCGTCGCAAGCGAAGCGGACCAGCACCTGGTTGAGGACGACGTCGTTGAGGATCGTGGCCCGGGGGTCGCGCGCGAGCTCGTCGGCCATCAGCCGGGCGCCGGCACAGCAGCGCTCGACCAGCGCGGCGACCCCGCCGCGCCCCAGCTCGCGGAGCGCGGCGTAGACGGCGAAGCCGCGCGCGCGACGCGAGAACTCGGGTACCCATTCGGCCTCATAGCGCTCGTCGTGCTTCGGCTGCGGTATGTACTCCGCCCCGGCGAACGAGTTCATGGCGGCCGCGTGAGCGCTCCGGTCGCGGACGATCGCGACGCCGCAGTCGTAGGGCACGTTGAGCCACTTGTGCGCGTCGGTGGCCCAGGAGTCGGCGTCCGCGACGCCCTCCGCAAGCCCGCGCAAGCTCGGGCTTGCCGCAGCCCACAGCCCGAACGCGCCGTCCACGTGACACCAGGCATTGTGCTCGTGCGCGAGCCGCGCGATCGTGGGCACATCGTCGATCGCGCCCGTGTTGACCTCGCCCACTTGGGCGACGACGATCGCCGGGCCTGCGCCGGAGGACAGCACGCGCGCGAGTTCGGACACGCGCATGCGGCCCTGATCATCGGCCGCCACGAGCTCTACGCGACGGCTGCCCAGGCCCAGCATCCGCAAAGCAGCGAAGACCGTCGTGTGCGCCTTGGCGCCGACCAGGACGCGAATCGGCGGAGCGCCGAACAGTCCGTCGGACTCCACGTCCCAGCCCGCCTCGGCGAGCGCACGATGGCGCGCAGCGGCCAGGCACGTGAAGTGGGCCATCTGGCAACCAGTCGTCAGGCCCACGCCTGAGTCCGCGGGCAGACCGAGGATGTCCAGCAGCCACCTGCAGGCAACTTCCTCCGCGACCGCGGCAGAGGGGCCGCCCGGATAGCCGGCCGCGTTCTGGTCCCAGACCGACGTCAGCCAGTCGGCGGCAATCGCAGCGTTGACGGCGCCGCCGATGACAAACCCGAAGTACCGGGGGCTCTGCGTCCCGACGAGGCCGGGATCCGCGGCTGTGACCAACTCCTCGATCACCTGCAGCGCCGGGAGCGACCCGTCCTCGAGGGCGACCCCCAGCGCCTCGCGCAACTCGTCCAACGAGGCGTCCGCGCGGACGGGCCTCCCAGGCAGCGACGTGAGATATGCGGCCGCGATGTCAGCGGTACGAAGAAACAGTTCAGGATCCATCTCGCGACCCTACTGCGTCGGCGAGCGAGTCAGGGATCGCTGTCCGCCGTGCTTTATCGCCCGAACGGCGGCGGCGGAGGCGTACGGGCTTCTGGCGGCAGATCGCCGTACGCCTCCGTGTCGCGTCCGGTCGTGCGCTTGACGCTTGCGCCGTGCTTGGCCGCGGTTTCGTCGGCGATCCACTCGACCTTCCGCCTGGGGTCAGGACTGCCGAACATCACCATCGCGCACGGTCCGTCGCCACCCCCGACGATGACGTGAGCGGTCCCGGGCGGTGAATGCAGGTAGTCCCACTGCCGCATCCGCCGCTCTTGCCCTTCCACGATGGCCAGACACTCGCCGCTGAGCACGATGAACCCTTCCTGGGCGGCTTCGGCGTGGTAGTAGCCGAAGTTCTCCCCGGGCTGCAAGACGTGGATGTGAAAACCGATGTTCGGCTCATCGGGCTTCTGGTCCCAGTTGAAGTCGCGCCACACACCAAAGCCGGGGACCGTCTCCCACGGCATCTCTCCCAAGTTGAGGATGAACCAACCGTCGCCGGCGGGCAGCCGGCCCTGGTCGTTGTCCTCGATACGAGCTTCGTCCACGTCCGAACCTCCTGAGTCGCCGTTTCACAAGGCCGATGCGCCCGCCTGCTTGACTGATTGTGGATGACCATCGAAGCCGAGGATCCCGCACCGGAAGCGCGAAAGCTGCCGACCGGCCGAATCGCGCGGACCGCCCGGGTCGGCGGCCTGGTGACCGGGCAGGGAGTCCGGTGGGCGGGCATGCGGACGGCCAATCGCGTCCGCTCGCCGGAGCGCGCCGCAGCCGCGCAGAACGAGCGCACCGCCGCGCTCGTCAACGAGCTCGTCGAGCAGCTCGGGCGCATGCGGGGGGCGGCGATGAAGGTCGGGCAGGTGCTCTCGATGGTCGAGCTCGACGGCCTTCCCGAGGACCAGCGCGACGCGCTGCAGGCCAAGCTCGCAGAGCTCCGCGACGACGTCCCGCCGGTTCCGTTCTCGAAGCTGGAGCGGCTGATGCGAGACGAGTTCGGCGGGCCGCTCAGCCGCGTTTTCGCCGAGTTCGACGAGCGCGCGTTCGCGGCGGCGTCGATCGGCCAGGTCCACCGGGCGACGACAGTCGACGGCGAAGACGTCGCCGTCAAGGTCCAGTACCCAGGGGTGGCGGAGGCGGTCGAGACCGACCTGCGCAACGCGATGATGCTGCTGCCGCTGGTCAAGCGGCTCGCACCCAGTCTCGACGCGAAGGCGCTCGCCTCGGAGCTGCGCGAGCGAATTGTCGAGGAGCTCGACTACGAGCTCGAGGCGCAGAACCAGCGGCGAATCGAACGGCTGCGCCGCGGCCATCCGTTCATCTCCGTGCCCGCGGTCAACACCGCGCTCTCGACGCGCCGCGTGCTTGTGTCCGAGTTCATCGAGGGTGAGCGGTTCGGGCCGGTTCGCCGGCTCGACGAACCGCAGCGCGACCGCTACGGGGAGATCGTTTTCCGCTTCTACTTCGGCCTGCTGTACCGCGATCGGATCGCGCTCGGCGACCCGCATCCGGGCAACTATCTGCTGCGTCCGGACGGCCGCGTCGGCTTCCTCGACTACGGGCTGCTGCGCGATGTCAGCGCGGCGCGCGCCGACACCGAACGTGGGATCGCGCACGCTGTCCGTGCGGGCGATGCCGAGGCACTGAAAGCCGCGCTGGTGGCGGGCGCGTACCTATCCGCCGACGGGGCGCGGCTCGTCGATGGCGAGCTGGCGCTGAAGCTGATGCGGCGAGCGACGCGGTGGTACGCGGTCCCCGGTGAGCACCGCTTCTCTGGCGAGCAAGGCAGTCACGGTCGCGAGCGCCCGCCGGTGGACGAGGAGCGTCAGGCCGAGGTCAAGGACCAGCTGAGCCAGTTCACGTTGCCGCCCGAGACGATCCTGATCCGCCGGATGCACATGATCGTCGGCGTCGTGCTCGGTCAGCTTCGGGCCGGTGCCGACTGGGGCGCGATCGCCGCCGAGTACCTGCACGGCGAGCTACCGGCGACGCCGCTCGGTGAGGCCGAGGCCGAGTACTTCGCGCGGCGCGGTCGACGAGGCCGGATCTGAGCCGGGACGTCGCCTCCAACGCGGGGAAGCAGTCGCCGCTGCGGAGGTCCTCTGTATTGAGATGCTTGCCGCGTTTGTCATCAGGCCGCTGCCGGCCCGCTCTCGCCGGGTGCGCGCAGTCGCGCGCGAACAAACGAGTCGCCTGCGCAACGGCAGACGGCTGCCGCCACCCAGCGAGCTTCATCCCTGGCTGGCGTTCAAGCGTCTGACGACGCTCGGGTTCCCGCGACGCTTTCCGGTCGACCAGTTCCCCAACGTGCCGCTGATCGCTGCCTTCGTTGCTGGCGAGGCAGGTAGGTTCGTGGGCGGCACGGCACACAGCTTCACGAGGTCGGCGGCTTACCTGGCGATGACGATCTGGGCCTACGAACAACTCACGGCCGGCGTCAACTGGTTCCGGCGGCTGCTGGGCCTGGCGTACATGATCATCCTGGTGGTGAGGGTGGCTCACGGTTTGCAGTCGTAACCGCGTGGTCGGGCGT
>Ga0335072_10004334_pt1 | contig 21147 bp, 18 predicted proteins | sample Lox_Sample_21_FD_206725 | JGI IMG/M metagenome (GOLD analysis project Ga0335072, IMG submission 206725) | Soil microbial communities from Loxahatchee National Wildlife Refuge, Florida, United States - Lox_Sample_2.1 | ecosystem: Environmental > Terrestrial > Soil > Wetlands | place: USA...
CAAGCGGGAAGGGAGATACCCGGTCCCCGCTCACGCCAGCTGCTTCGACTTCCCCTTCGGGATCTTCCGGGGGCGCCGCAAGCCAAGGCGCCGCTGGCGCGCCGAGCCAGCCCCCCTCTCCTTCCACGACTAGCTCGACGAGTGCGCCGCCATCGAGTCCTAACTCCGTTGCCGGGGCGGCGGGTTCCGCCCCCTCGAACCGTCTTTCGCCCGATGTGGCGGCGCAAAGCGGGGGAAGCGCCACCCATAGCGGACCCCCTTCCTCCAAAGCAAGCCCAGCCGCGAACGGGCTCGATCATCCGCGTAGCGGTTCCGCTCAACGCAGGGGCGCCCCTTCCATCAGTGAGAAAACTGCTTCCCGCGAAAGGCAACAGGCTAATTCGCTGGCGTCGCCACAAACAGCCCAATCGACCGTGGAGCCGACGCCCGACCCGCAATTGGTCGAACAGCTCGAGCGTCAGATGGACAACCTGACGGCGCGCTCGGCCGCGGTCCAGTCCAGCATCGATTCGCTGAAGAGCCAGCAGACGGCCAGCGGCTATGGGCTGCGCGGAGACATTGCGGCTACGGACCAGTTGATGCAGACCTATATGTACCGGGCGCAGGCCGCCGACCAAGCCGGCGACCTCGAGGCCAAAAAAAAGTATCTGGACCTCGCTGAGGCCGAAATCGGGAAACTCGAGAAGTTCGTAGGCCACTGAGGGGCAGTGTCGTCTTGGCGCGCGTCTTTCTCGCAGCGTTGCCGGAAATCTGTCCTGTTCGCACATCATCCCCGTGGAACTCACTACCGTGATCGCTGCTACCGTATGAGCGGTTCGGATGATTTCCCCTACTAGCGCTTTTTAGGATTGGGGGCCGGGCGCTAGCGCCGAACGCGCATACACCCTCTTGGCAGCCGGCCATTCATCGAATTAGGCGCCACCAAGCCGACCGCAGCGATCGAGGTTAGCGAGAAGGCCAGTGCTCAATGATCGTTTGGAAACCCTGTCCCCGAAGTCCATTGCGGATCTTCAGAGCGGTCCGAGCATCTGGATAAGGTCCAACGAGAACCTCGTGCAACCGGCTCGCATTGCCCTTAAAGTATAAAGACGGGGAGTTCCTTTTGTTCTAACGAACGAGCGAGGGCATAGGCGTTCGCGTCGTTCTTCATCGCTCTCCCCTGAAGGAAAAACGCGGGAGTTCTTTCGGAAACGGGAAATGAGAAGGGGTTCGTGCCGGGGCGCTGAGCTGCCTTGAGCAGTGGAGGCGGCAAGCCGGGCAGAGGGGGACTCACTCTCTACTGTCATGTTGGCTCCCCCGCGTTCGCTGGGCGGATATACACCAATCCAACCAGTCCGATGACGACCATTAAACTCGCAAGAAGAACAGCGTGCGAAATCTGTCACGAGGAGACGTAATTGCGTTCGGCAAGCCCGATTCTCTCCGCCGGTTGGGAAAATCGGCGGGGCCTCCTCCACGTGGGGCCTCAGACTCTAGGTCGTGACTGTTCAAAATGCGAGAGCGGAGCGGGAGATCGAGAGTCGCCGGTCGGCGTACCGAGAGGTGTGGCGCCGACATTCGGGCCTTGCCTTTCCTGTCGGTGACTCGCTCTGACCGCCGCTCGGTTTCGGAGGCGCGGACTCGGACGTCAAATGAGCGGACGGGTTGCACCGGCGGCTGACGGGCGAGATCACGCTAGTGATTTTGCGGGGGAATCGCGGTAACCCGAGAGAGCTCTATGGCCCGTGAAGGATCGATGTTCTCTTGCACGCACACGTTAGAAATCTCGAGCCTGCTCCGCGGCGGAGTTTAGACGCACAACAATTGACTCAAAGCCTTTCTTCCTTAGTTGTTCCTTTTCGGCAGCCGCAGAAGTGACGCTGCGGAACGGACTAACGACCACCCGATAGAACCGATCGCCGTTCCGGGAGAAGACGAACGCTGGAAAGCCCTTCTGAAGCAGCGATTTCGCAAGCGATTCCGCATGTCCTTTATAGATCATTGCGCCAACCTGAAGTGCAAGATCGGTGTCGCCTAACGCCTGAACTCCATCTCGTGAGCGCTCTCGCTTCGTACCGGCGTCGCTAGGAAGCTGAGTCGCCCCTGCAGCCGCCGCCACCGCCTGACTGTGCCCGGCTCTTAACCTCCCCTGCAAGTGATGGCCGAACGCAATGAAGGCCGAAAGAAATACGACAGCGCACAGAACCGATGCAATCACCCGAAGGTTGCGCTTTCTTGGTCTGCTGTTTGCGATTGTGGCATCTGACCGATCCGCTCGCCCCGAGTCCATGACTGCCTCAATTGCGATACCACCAGCATGCTCGGCCGCGGTGCACACTCCGCCGGTGCAGTGCGTTGACATTGGGCCGAAGGACGTGGCTCTGGCACCGCATGCAGCTTGAGGCGCAGCAGATTTGTTCGAATCGGATACCAATGAGATCCAGCGTCTGATGCGGTTGCGCGCTTCGTCCTGCAGGTCAACAAATTCGAGCCCGGCCGTATGATCGGATGCGCTGGTCCACGCGATTTTCCCCTGGGTCTCTATCCAGGCTTGGGAACGTGAGAACTGGAAACGAATCCTTCGTAGCCGTTTTTCGCTCAGGCTTCTAACGGCGCGCAGAGCCAATCCGCGCTCGCTGATATTAAGAAGCGTACCGCCGTTACCATCACCGAGTTGGATGCACGAAAAGAGTACACTCTGACGGACGTGGACGCGACGATCAGGGGCTTGGAGATTTTCAGCCGACACAAAGATGTGAGACATAATGTCAGACTCCGCAAGCGCCGAATCGACGCTTTTTTCCGCAAAAAGGGCAGAACCTCTGGCTGTGCGCAACGGGGCGCATACTGACTGCAGGGAGAAACCGGTCACGGACCCAGCGCACTATTTTTCCACCAGATGGCTTCCGATCACCAAAGCGTCCATGCCGGAACTGAAGAACGTCCGCAGCGCATCTGTCGGAGTGCAGACGATTGGTTCACCCCGTAGATTGAAGGACGTGTTCATAACCACCGGCACTCCCGTTCGGTCCGCGAACTCATGGATTAGACGCCAGTAGAGGGGATTCACGTCCTGCTCAACTGTTTGCGGCCGCGTGCTACCGTCGACATGCGTCACCGAAGGAATCACACTGCGTTTTTCAGGTTTGACCTGGGCGGTCAAGACCATAAAAGGAGATTCGGTCGCACACGCGACGTATTCAGGCGCCGCTTCGGAAAGCATCGACGGTGCAAACGGTCTCCACCACTCCCTGAATTTCACGGCGTTGTTGACCTTGGCATTCATCTCGGGGTCCCGTGGATCGGCCAGAATCGAGCGGTTGCCGAGCGCCCGTGGGCCAAACTCCATTCGGCCTTGGAACCATCCAATGATCTTCCCACCGGCCAGCAGTTCTGCGGCAGTCTGTGCTGGATCCCCAAGCGCAGTGGCCCGTAGCTTATAGGTGCGGAGGACTTTATCAACATCGCTATCGAAGTATTCCGTGCCGCAATACGCGTTGCGCATCGGGGTTACCGGCAAACGTCCATCGGTCTTGAGATACGGCGCCAATGCCGCGCCCAGAGCGACGCCGTCGTCGGAGGACGCCGGCTGAACGAACAGGTTGTCCACTAGCTCGGAAGTCAGAATTTTCCCGTTGGCCTTGGAATTCAGGGCGACGCCCCCCGCGAGACAAAGATTTCGGGAACCGGCCCTCTCGACAGCCTGGCGGGCCAAAGCCAACATGGCCCTTTCACAGGCCTCCTGTACCGCGAAGGCGAGGTTTTTCTGCTCGTCGCTAATCTCGCTCTCAGGAAGTCGAGGCGGTCCAAACTTCCGGCTGATCTCGGAAGGCTTTCCGTTCCCGGAGCCGATCAGGCGAGAGCCCGCGACTTCATAAGGGCGCCCGTTGAACTGAATGAAGTCACTCAAGTCCGTCCCCGGATTTCCGTAGGGCGCCAGCCCCATGACCTTCCATTCGTCGCTGTTTGGCTGAAATCCCAAGTGCCGGGTGAAGGCGGCGTAGAACAAGCCCAGCGAGTTCGGCCAGTCGAGGGTGGCAATGTGTTCAAGCCGGCCGGAATGCCCGCGCCAAAACGAAGTCGCTTCCCACGCGCCTCTGCCATCGACAATCAGCACAGCCGCTTCCTCGAAACCGGAGAACGCAAACGCGCTGATGGCATGTGCCAGGTGGTGATCGACGAACATCGGGCGCGCCTTCGTCGGCCCGAATTGCGACTCAAAATGGCGCCAGCCATTCGCCTGATGATGCATGCTTGTGAACTGGCGAGTCGAACTGATGAAGTTGAACGAGCTGATCGGGTGCCTGCCGCGCGCGAAGTCCGCGAGATCGTGGAGGTAAACGTTGTGCGGCTTGGGCCACCCGAAACACACAAAATCCAGGTCAGAAGCCCGGGTTCTCGTGTGGTCAAGACAGGCTCGGATCGAAAGTGCAGGGAATCTAGCGTCGTGCTTCACTCGGCTGAGCCGCTCCTCCGCAATGGCAAAGAGCAGTTTCCCGTCGCGAACGATGCAGGCAGAAGAATCGTGCATTTTCGAATAGTTGACCCCAAGAGTAAGCATAGGTTCACCTCATTTTTCAACTTAAGCGGACCTGGGAACTGGCTTGCTCGTCCAGTCAAATCGATCTTTCGGGTTCGTCTGAATGCCTAGTTAGTTTTCTCTGATCTCGCGAGGCCGCACGGGTTTGGCAGGATGGCCATAGCAGATCATGGCTGGAGGCAAATCCTGCAAAACTGTGCTGCGAACTCCTACAACCGTGCCGCGTCCGATCGTTACGCCGGGGCCGACAAAGATTTCATTGGTAAGCCATACCTCGTCCTCAATGTGAATGGGTCTCTGACCGATCGGGAAGTCAATCTTCGTGTAATCGTGCGTGCCCGTGCAGAGATAAACATTGTGCGCGATGGCGACACTGGAGCCGATCGTGATGTCCCCCAGGTTGTAAAGCACACAGTCGTCTCCGATCCAGACGTTGTCTCCCACCGAAAGCCTCCACGGATAAGTCACTCGGACCGTAGGGCGGAACCGGACCGATTTGCCGATTCTCGCGCCAAAAAGTCGCAGAAGAAAATTTCGCCACGCGTACAGAGCCTGCGGCGACCAGCGGAACAGTGTGCCTTGCACGATCCACCAGATCTGCACGACGACGGCGGACCGGCCGCGAAAGCCGGGTGGTATCCGGAATTTGCTCAGGTCCTGAAATCGCCTAGTTCCGTCCATGTTCTTTGATCCAGCGGACGGTCGCTTCGATCCCTTCCCCCAACGAGTGGGGGCATGGTCCCGCGACCTCTTGAGTTGCCGCCATGTCGTAGACCATCTGAGTCCGAAGATTGGCGAGACGAAAAGAGGTCATCGGCGGATTTTTCCACCCCAGCTTTTGAGCTCCGTCCCCTGCCGTGGCAAGAGCGCGCAGAAACGTCAGAGGAACCTCGCGCACCTTGGGTGCCTCGAAGCACTGGCGAATCATCGCGGCCATCTGCATAATCTCCACCGGCTGGTAATCCGCGACATAAAAAACACGGCCGTGCACTTGCTGTTCCGGAGCCATCAGGAAACGATTGACTTGATGTACGGCGTTCCCGACGTAGCCATAGGTCTTGTAGAGCCGCTCGCCTCGCGGATGCACATAAACGCCCCGCCGTACAGCGTCGAAGAAACCCCGGTATGGAATTCCAAACCAGGGCCCCCAAATCGAAGTTGGCCGGATGATCAGCCATGGGACGTTGAGGCCACTGCCGCGCACAATTCTTTCTCCCTCGGCTTTGCTAGCGCCATAGTACGTGAAGGGTTTGTAATCGTCGTCTCGCCGAGGTTGCCTTTCAGTGGGATGGACATACCGCGAGGAAGCAAACACGGCTCGCTTGACCGAACCGGTGCTGTTGATGGCGGAGATCATGTTCTGGACGCCCACGGTATTGGCCGCATAGTCGGCTATACGAGTTCCCTCAAGATCGCAGCGCGCCGCGAGATGGACCACAAACTCAGGCTCGAAGGATTGGACCGCAGACCTGAGAGTCTCGAAATCCAGAATCTCGCCGGCCAGGTGATGCTTTTCGTGAAACGGGTTTCGCGGCGGGTGACAATCGAAGTTCAGCACCTCAAAGCCCTGCTCGATCAGGAACTGAACGAGATTGGTGCCGATAAATCCGGATCCGCCTGTCACAAGTACCCTAGTCATCTATTTGGCTCGACCAGCAGCTGATGCGCGATGCCAGTTGATTCGGAGAGGTGTCGCGGCAGAGCCAGGACGAGAGGCCCATAGGAAAACCTGAGAATTGCCGTACCAACCGCCGATGGGCAACGGCCCGTGCGAGAGTACCTGCACTCGCCAACCTTTCTCCCGTATGTATTCTATGGCGCGCCTGAAGTCGAATCCCCTGTGAGCAATCTTGATGTTCTCCGCCCGGCGCGCCGAAATCCCCAAGAACGCCGCCTTCAAGAGCTCACCGGCGGAATGGTCGAACGGGCCCCGCAATCGACCTGAAGGGGCTCGCAGATACCGGCTTAGCTCCTTCAGCAGAAGAGCGGGGCCTATCTCGATCGGGGCACTGATTAGAACGCCAGCGCCAGGGCGCAGCACTCGCTCGGACAATCGCAAGAACTCATCGATCTCATGGTCATGCAGGTGCTCGATTGTTTCGAGCAAAGTAATGACGTCGTAGGGCCCGAGCGCTTCGACGTCTTGCAGGCGACTAAAAACGGGAAGAGCCGGCTTGCAACGTTCTTCCTTAAACGGCTCGTAGCCAACCGCGTCCGAATTCAACGCCAACAGCGCGGAAACGAATATTCCGGAGCCGCAGCCGTAATCCAGCACTTTGCTTCCGGGCCCAATCCTGGAGAGTGCCAGTGCAAGGGACTTGCGCAAGCGGCTCCTGTGTGCGAAGCGCGCAAATGGATTTGGGGAATCAATCGTCTGGCAAGCATAGGAGGTACAGGACAATTGTTGAGTCCCTTTAGGCGCGACGGGAGTTGCCGCACAGATGTCGCAGTCACGGAAACACTTGTTCACGAAAAACGGCTCCTCCACCCGTTCAACGGGCCGGCTCTTTTCGGCCGCGATCTTCTAGTGCTTTCTGCGATTCGCTCTTCGTACACTTTCCACAGCGGTTTCCGAGGGGAAGAAAAATGCATCCTCGAAGGCCTTACAGTTTCGCACTATATCCAGACGCCACTCGCCCTTGCGATAGAGGGCAGCACGATAGGAGTTGCTCTCCAGCCACTGCTGAAAGAGCGCTGGCCCGTCCTGATTCTGCCTCTTGTAGTAGACCTGGTTAATCTCAACGAAGAGAATTGGACGGAAACGGCGAATCGTGTTCACGGCACCTGCAAGGAATCTGTGTTCGTGCCCTTCGATATCGGCCTTAATGAAGTCGATCCGATCCACTCCCAAGGAATCGAATATGTCGTCCAGTCGATTGACTTGGATCGTAAAGCGGTCGAATACGAGATCCTCCGGACCAATTACGATCGCCGCGTTCCCGGTTTCTGCACCTTGCTCGAAATCGTCGCGCAGACAGATTGGCAGAGAACCGTTCTGGTCAGAAAGACCGAGCTCGTGAAGATGGATCTGGTCCGGTGAAGTATTTTGCCGGACATTTGCGACCAGCCTTTGGAAGTTTGCGGGTACAGGCTCAAACGCGTGCAAACAACCAGAGCCGTTTAAATGCATGGCCAATGGCACGGTCCAAAATCCCACGTTTGCACCGACATCGAGAATCACGGAATCTTGCCGGATCACCCGCAGCGTCGCGTGTATCGCCCGATTATCAAAGTCTCCCAAATAATACGCGTGGAACTGTCCGAAGGCTCTTAAGTCCACTTGCATCCTATGCCCTAGGCGCATGGGTACCGACACGGTACAGAAACTCTGTGAAAGAGGAGCGAAGATCTTGTTCACCGCCAGCGCTATATGCCACCTACCTTTGACGTCGGGAGTGTGTCTGAGTGCAAGCGCGGTCGACGCCCGAATTCCGTGATTGACGTGATCGAGAAGCATGATTTTTTACTTCGCCAGACGCTAAATCAGACTTGGATGGCGGGCAGACGCTCGCGATAGCGGAGCATCAGTCCGACCAGCTTGCGTGCCGACCAATACCGCGGCACGTACCGCCCAGGCTCGGAGAAACAGCGAAAAAGCCAACCAAAGTAGAAACGATCGGCCCACATGGGAATCCGAACCTGATCACCGCTGAGAAATGCGATGGCCGCGCCGATACAGTGGATTGCCGGCCTGGGCCGCAGATTTTGCTTGAGATAGAGGCCGAGCTTTTCCTGTGTGCCCCCTCCCAAGGTCACAATCACGTGTGCCGGCCGGCGGTCGCACAGGATTCGGAGGAGCGTTTCGTCTCCGATTGCACTTCCGTACACGGGAGCCTGATAAACCTGCTCCGCGGGCACGCGGATGCCTTGCTTCCCCAGCCACGCCAGATTGGTCGCGGTGCTGGCCTCGTTCGCCATGATCCAGAATGTGCGACCGGGTTCGCGCACCTCAGGACGCATCAGGAGCTCGGCGAGGTACTCCAGTCCAGAGAGTCGCCGAATGTTGTCCTTCTCCATGAAATTCCAGAGGATAACCATGAGCGAACTATCAGCGATTGCAAGGTCGGCACTAAGCAGAGCTTCGCGGTAAGCTGCGTCGTGGGCAAGATTCTTGAGGGCCGGAGCAGCGGGCACGACGAGCAGTCCTCCTTGAGAGAGCAGGTCAACTGCTCGCCACGCCTCGCCAACGAAAAAGCGCAGGCCCAGTATCTGACGGAATTCAGGTTGAGGCATGTCGAAAGAAGATTCAGGCTGCGGGATTTTCCCGCAGCGCGAGTAATTGGCTCTCGATCCACTGGTATGTTTTCTTTAATCCGTCCCTCAAGCGAATGGAAGGTTCCCAGCCGAGGTATTGCTTGATCTTAGTGTTGTCGCTGTTTCGGCCATTCACTCCTCGCGGTGCTGTCAGATCGTAACGGCGCTGCAGTGTAACGCCCGCAATTTCTTCGACAAGGTCCACCAGCTGGTTGATCGTCACGAGTTCGTTGCTGCCGAGGTTAATCGGCTCGTGAATTTCGCTTTCGAAGATGGCCTCCACGCCCTTCACGCAGTCATCGATATACATGAAGCTCCGGGTCTGACGGCCATCTCCCCAGATTTCGATTTCGCGGCTACTGGACAGCTTGGCTTCCAGCACTTTGCGGCAAATGGCAGCCGGAGCTTTCTCGCGGCCGCCAGACCAGGTTCCATGTGGCCCGTAAACGTTATGGAACCGTGCCACGCGGCATTGCAGCCCAAAGTCTTCCTCAAAGTGGCGACACATGCGTTCGCTGAACAGCTTTTCCCACCCGTAACCATCCTCGGGAAGGGCGGGATAGGCGTCTTGCTCCCTTAGTGCAACCACAGCCGTGTTCATCTGCTTTTCGGCGTTGTAAACGCACGCGGAAGAAGAGTAGAAAAATCGCTGAACGCCCAGGTCTCGAGATGCTATCAGCATGTGTGTATTGATCAGGACGCTCAACATGCAAAGCGCCCGGTTCTTCTCGATAAAACCCATCCCGCCCATATCGGCCGCCAGCTGAAACACGGCGTCCATTCCCGCGACTGCGCGATAGCAACTTTCCCTGCTCTGAAGATCCAAAGAGAGGTTTTCAACTCCAGGAATTCTCTGGTGCCATTCCTCCATTGGTTTAATGTCGACCGCCCGCACAACGCGCGCACCATCGGCCACCAGATCCCCTACGAGATGACCGCCAATGAATCCGCCCGCTCCGCAGACAAGTACCTTTCGGCCTTTTAGTTTCATCGGGACTCTTTTCCGGGGACCTAAATGCTCGGTCTCGCTGTGCGAATAAAGCTCTTCTAACCGTCGCCCTTGAGCCCCACAACCGCAGGCTGGGTGCGAACTCGGAAGCAAGGCACTCGCCAACGATCAGTCGAAAGCGTAGCTATGCACCACTGTTTCAGTCCGTCGCTCCTTCGTTCGATGAGCTACTCTGAGCGGATCGCTGACAGCAGCCAGGCACAATCCGCTAACCAGGGCCATAAAGCCGAGATCCGTTGGTTGGGAAACTTGCTCCGTAAGCAGGCTGAGGCAAGCGCTCCACGCGAGCAACCATGGGAGCAATTGACCCTGTCTGGCTCCCCAAGCGGCACGAACTCCGACAAGGACCGCCAACCATACTCGATAGGCGAGATAGGAAAACCCAGCGAGCGGCCCAGCTTCCAGTACGACCCTCGCCCACTCGTTTTCAGCCAGAAGGAATACCGGCGAACCCGTTACCAGCGCCGCCCCGGCGTTCGTGCCTAAGCCGACACCTTTTCCGATCGGTCCGGCTTGCGACAGGAGCCCGAAGGGCTCCAAGAAGATCTCTAGAAAACGCCCGGCCAGCCCCCTCTCCGTGCCGCCCCAGGCCGTGTTCGCCTCGTTCCACCGCATCATGAACACATCCTTGGCCTCGCGGAAAAAGCCGGTCGTCGACAAGAGGACGAATCCCGCTAAACAAAAGAGCAACGCGCTCACGATCTTTGGTGCATGGGCAGGGCTAAAGATTGCGAAGATCAATGCGCCCGCGAGTACCAGGCCGCAACCCAACACCAGCGTCCGGCTGCCCGAAACAGGCTGCACGATCAAAATGCTCAGCAACGCCGGCCACAGGAGCCAGCGCGAATAGCCACTGTACCTTTCGACGACGGCATAAACGGCGAACGCCGTCGCCAGAACAAAAAAGTGGGCCGCACCCGTCACATAACTGAACGTTCCTGCCGCGCGGATCTTGCCCATCGCAAAAGCGAGCTGGTCGGCGTCCGCGCTCGTCCCGGCGTTGATCCAGCTCCCGGCCGGCGACGAGTATTGCAGGACCATCAGTGCCGCCATCGGGATGGAAAGAATCAGAATCCAGCGGCCTAGCTTCAGAACCTCCTCAAATGAGAACGCTTCGGGGATCACGAAAATCAACGGCAAGTGCAGGAAATTCGTCCGCAACCCATACGCAGCCACGAAAGGGCCACCGCCAATACCTAAGACGATCTGAAACAACGAGATGAGCAGGAACGATATCAGCAGGAAGAAATAGGCCAGCATCGGAGCATTGAGCGGGAATTTGCGGCACCGTACCGCTTGCACATAAATCAGCAGAGCAACCGGATCACGAACGATGAGCAAAGGCTCGCTTAGCGACGGCAACCATTTTCGCAGGGCGCCTTCGAAAATCAGTAGCCAGAAATACAGCCAGATCAAGCGCCGCAGAGTAGCCACTCGCGGGTCATCGGCGAACGAAAGAGGCTCGAAGGGTGTTCTCATGTGGAGGTCGCTCGACGTGAGTCAGGAGACTGCAATCGCGGCAGGTTCACTCGTGCCCAGCGCTCGCTTAACGGCTTTTACCAGGCGCTGGCGATAGATGTTCCATGAATGCAGTTGTGCTTTTCGAATGGCAGCTTGGCTCAAAGCAGCCAGATATTCGCGATCGCTCGAAAGCAACTCGAGTTTTTCTGCGATGGCGTCTGCGCTGCGAATGGGAACAATGAAGCCGTCATGGCCGCTATCGAGAAAGTCTCCAGCGCCGCTGTGCGGGGTCGTAATGACAGGAACGCCCTTCGCCATCGCTTCCAGGATCACCAGCCCAAAGCCTTCGAACAACGATGGGAACACCATGACGTCGTGCCGCCCGATTTCTTCCAAAACGGCGCTGTGGGGAAGAGAGGGAATCCAACGGCGCCGATGCAACGCACGATCGAGCACCTTGCATTCCCCAGCCTTGAGCCCAATAAGCGTCAGTTCAATGCTCGGTTCCAGTTGCTCCACGGCTTCGAGCAAGTAGCTGATGCCCTTTCGCTGCGTGAGGCTGCCGACGAAAATCACCTTCAGCTTGTCGCCCGACGGTCGTTCTTCTGTTTCTCTCGCTTGGATCGCCGGTGCTCCGTAAGGAATCACGGTTACTTCTGCGCTCAACGGACAAGCCTTCGACAGCGTTTGCTTGACGAACGTACTCGGCACGATAATATGACTCGAAAGCGCGAGCTCTTCGTCCTTGCGCCGAAGTTTCTGCGGGCTGTCCTCGATTCCCTGCAGGGTACTCGCCCACTCCGGCCGAAGCTCGGCTTCCTCGGCGATCAATTCTTGATAGGACCGCCAATATCCGATCGGTAACTCATAGATCGTCTTCATGTTCAAGCGCTTCGCCTGGCGGAAAGTCGCCAGCGCTCCGTCTTCATAGGCATACACTCCGTCGACGTTCGACGTGTTTTCCAAGCGCTCAGCTACTTTGCCATCCAGACTTCGGTACACCGCGTCGAGCGAGAAAAAGCCCCCCTCCCGACGCGTCAGTTTCGAAAGACCGAGTTGCCTCGCCAGCAGCCGACCGCTTTCGCGAGAAGGAGAGAGGTGCACCCGGTCCGAGCACAAATGCGGAAAAGCACGCCGGTTCAGCTCACGAGTCAGCTTCTCTGGGAGCAGCTTGTTGATCTTATACTGCGGATCCCAGCGCACAGAGGTCCAGAACTCCCCGAGAAGCCCGCGTTCGCTCAAAGCCCGGACCGCTTGTCGCACATTTTCGTTACCGCTTGGATGACTCAGGATGATCATCGAGATACCGATGGAACTCCGCTCTGAAGACCCGTGGCTGCCTCAAACCCAGCATTTCGCTATCCCAAACTTCGGTCTGCATACCGAGGAAAACACACGTCCGTCACAAACGCGATCGGTCCACCAAGGCTTCGACATGCCAACCGGCGATCTGGTCCCAAGAGAACCACCTTCGTTGAGCGTGCCGGCTCCTCTTCCGTAACGCAGCCTGGAGGCTCTCGTCCTCGAGAACTCGAACGACCGCCATGCCCAAAGCCTCCCGATCGCGCCACGGCACAAATTCAATACCTGCCTCTACCAGCGGCGTTTGCTGCGCCGGCCCGGCGTAAGCGACAATCGGAACGCCGCAGGCAACTCCCGCAAGTGCGCTGCCGCGACGCGCGAACAGCTGCCCGCGAACGCACAACAATGCGTGACATGCACAAAGCGTGCGAGTCAGGTCCTCTGCGCTCTGAAGCCCCAGATTCTCGATCTTGATTGAGTCTCCGCTGAACACTCGCTCGATTTCCTGCTTTGCCTCCTGGGTTCCTTTACCGAGAAAGAGCAGGCGTAATGTCGGCACTTTTGCGGCGGCGAACCGAATCGCGCAGGAAATGTCATGCAACTCGCGCTCCATCGCAGGCGCCTCACTCAAACAGAAAACGGCGACCGTCTTGGCGGAATCTCGCTCACGCCCTAGTGGTCCCAGGTTCCAGGCGGGCTCGGGAAGGTTCGCCCCAATGGGAATGAAAACTGCCTTTTCCGAACTTGGCGGAAGCCATGCGATCGTCTCCAGCGGATCTGGGAAGATGGCCTTTGTGGCGCCCCGGTACAGTTGGCGGATCACCCAGTCCTGACAAAACCCGCGAAAGCCGCGGACGAGGCTCGGCGTAAGTGAATCCCATCGGTACGGTTCGTGGAACATGACGGCACAGAGCAACCTCCTGTGGCGCAGAATCGCCATCGCCGCGAGTGCGCCAAATGGAAAGCCGTACCGCGACCAACTGCCGGCCGTGTACTGCAAAACGACCCACCCGCGCCAGTCCGCAGATTCCCTCCATAGCGCCCAAAGAGCCGGGATCCACCTTCGCTCGGCCCAGCGCACACGCTTCGTGTTCAGCTTGAGCCCGCGCCGTTCAAGTGCCTCCGCGAGAAACGTGCAATAGTCTTCCACCCCACAGGTGGGACGGTTTGTGCGACCGAGTATCGCGACGAGAGAGCGCATTTTCAGCTAGCTGGGCAAGTAGGATGGATCGCGGCGGCTCCCCGTCCCCACATTTTTGTCACGGCCAGTCCGATCGAGAACAAAATGCTCGGCACGCACGTCCACAGTCCGAACAGCAGCACGCCTCTCACCGTCGATAACTTCAGCACTACAACCAGCACTGCTTGGAGCACAAGCGTGCACGGGATCAGCAGCGCCGGAGGGACTACCCAGGCTCGGGCGGCATTCGTTGCCCACAGCAGGCCCGCGGTCGTCGTCGTGACGCCACACGCAGCCATAAGTATTCCTTCCGCGTGCAGGTTGCTGTACTGGTGCCCTAGAACCGACAGCACCTGTCCGGGGAATAATGCGACGACGGCCACCAGCAATACCGCAAAGCCCAGATAACCAACTACGATTTGAAAGTAGCGGCGCCGCAACTGATGCAACGACTGGATTCGGGAAAAGGCCGGCAGCACCACTTCCACCGTCACCGACGAAAGCAGCGCAAAGACGAGCGCAAGCCGTCCGAGTGCTCCGACGTTTGCCACGCTATCGGAGTTCCCGAAGATGCTGATGAGCCACACCATGATTTGCCCCTGTAAGCAGTAGTAGATCGAATGCGGGGCCTGCCGCTTTAGAACGGAAACGATTTCCGAGCGCATGGCGGGATCCCGGGGCGCGCTCCGGTCGACTTCGCGCTGTACCCACCGGCGCAGCATCTCAAATTGGACTGCGTACCCCACGACGACTGCGACAATCGCGACCGTAGCGTTAAAGAAAATGAACAAAGCCGCTGCTACGACGGCTAGCTTCGCCAACGCCGCCATAAAGGCTTGCTTCTGTATCTGCCGGATCTCCGACCTCAAGCGCAACGCAACCGAGTAGATTCGCGTAACGAGTTCGAGGCCCGAACCAACCAGCACGGCCGCGATCAGCGCGGCTATCACCAACAGGCTGGCGCCATTCTCTCTCAGCAACCACGCGAGGACGGGTACGACCACGAAAATGGTGATTGCCGCAAGCTGACGGCGGAGCTGGAGCGCAGTATTAAGAACACTCCCCAACTGCCTGCCGTTTTGCCAAATTCGTCCGCCAATTGCCGCGAGAGCGCCGCTGATACCGCTGTCCGCCAGTTCGAGGATCGTGGCCAACATCGTATTGGCAATGGTGTAGAAGGCGTATTCGCGCTTCGGCAACGCGCGCACGATCAGTAAACCAGCGGTGAGGCCAACCACTTGTACCACCGCTTGCACGATTGTGAATCTTGCGAGAAGTGGCGCCCACTTTCTGGCCGTGACGCCGCCAGTCCAACGCGCAACGGTTGCAGTTGGCGCAGTCTCTACTTCGGGGATCTCGGTGTCCGTCTGCAATTCCTGGCTCGCCGTGGTGTCGCTCTGCATTTCAATTGTTCTTGCGCTTCGATGAAACCGATGGCAGGGGCTCAGTCGCGAGATCCTGATACCGCACGAACGGCCGGGCGGGGGTCGGTCGCTAGGGGACGCATTTCAATGGTCCGGTCGGGGCCCTTCAAGATACTTTTCAGGACCATTTCCAGTCTTTCGGCCGCTTGGCCTATTTCGAAGCGCTCGAAGCATTGGTATGCCCGTCGACGCATGGTGGAACGGTCTATCTCGGACATGTCGAGATACTTTTGCAACAGCGCACAACTCCCCGCGAAGGTGTCGGCGGCCACTATCCCTGCTTTCTCACGTTCAACTTCGCGCCAGATGTTTACTTTGTTGGAAATCAGAGTAGGGAGTCCGACGGCCAGCGCCTCAGCCACCGCCAGACCAAAATTTTCCTGATGCGACGGTAATACGAATATTTCTGCCGATCGAAACGCGCCCCACTTTGATGTCCCAGAGAGCATTCCCGTCCAGGTGATCCGCGAAGAAATGCCCAACTGTTCGGCCCTGCGATTCAGCGCGGCTTGCCAACCCACTTGATCCGGACCGGCAACCACCAAGCTCCACTCGTGATGCTTTCCCAATACTTTCGCGAACGCGTCGATTAACAGGTCGCATCCTTTCTTGGGGTGGATCCTTCCCAAGAAAAGAACGATTTTCTTTCCGCGTAGCTGCGGATAGCGGCTAAGAAATTCCTTCAATTGTAGCTCGGCGTTCCCCTCCGGTCTGGCTGTTCCGCAGCTCGCCACAATTTCGTTACAGCGGTACAGCCAGAAGGATTGACGGGCCAAGATGCGTTCCTGCTCGCAAGTGAAAAGCACCACCTTCGCGTCGCGGAGCACACGATATTCCGCCCACGGCCAGTAGACCAATTTCTTGAGATGCTTTAGCGGATAGTGCGTCTTGAACCAAGGGTCGAGCATGCCGTGCGTGTACACCACATAGGGCGTGTCGGAATTGCGCAAAACTCGCCAGGCGGCAAAGCTATGAAACTGCCAGAGCCCATGCACGATGACCACGTCGTAACGGCGTCGGTTGTCTCGCAACCACGGAACGAACCGCCGGCTAAAGGCGTATTTCAGGGTGGTGGGCCCCAGAGGATAGATGGGGACCGAGCACTCCAGATAGGGTACATCGGGAGGATCAAGCGAGGCGATTTCGTTCCGATGCCCCCGCGAAACCAGAGTGCCGCCTAGTTGCTGAACGGTCTCAATTGTCCCTCCGATGACCGGATTGACGGAGGCAATGACGTGGAGAAGATTCACCGCACACCATTTGCAGAGCAACCTGACTGCCGCGCCAGGGCAACGTCTGGCTCACGGATCGTTGCGCCACTTTTTTCCACTACTACCCTCTTGTACAAAGCCAGATAACTGTCGATCATCCCACTACGAAATCGCGCGGCGTTCGCGATGCTTCGCTGCCGTAGATGCGACACGTTGTGCAGAGCTCGTTTGAGAGCCAGCGCTGCAGATCCCGGTTGTCTAGCATCGATATAGACGGCTGCATTGCCGCCGAGCTCATTCATCGGGGGCTCATCCGGAATCGCAACCGGGCAACCGCAAGCCTGTGCCTCCACGATGGGCCATCCAAATCCTTCATAGAAAGAAGGGAACAGCATCATCTGAGCGGTGGAGTACAAGGCTCGCAGGTCTTCGTTGGAGATTCCAACGAGCTCTTTCGTTATTTCGCTCAGTCGGTTTTCGGAAATGAACCGCCGCATCTCCGCGGTCCAAGGTTGGCCCACCATGACCAAGTGCGGGGCATCCACCGCTGGAAACTTTCGAAGGATAGAGAAAATCCGCAACACACCGAGGCGGTTCTTGTACCACTGGTTGCCCCCTACATGCAGAATGAACCGTTGGTTGGCGTCAACACGAAGTTTGCTGAGTCGAACCTTAGCCTCAGAGGTCACCATCGGTGAATACGGATAATTCAAAGAGTTGTAAACGACCGAGACACGCTGCTGGGCGACGCGAGCGATTCGAAGAAGATCACAACGAGTGGAGTCGGAGACACACGCGACATGCTGAGCTTGCTTGAGCCCTTGGAGAACCATACCTTGCAGGATCCTGCCAGTCCAACTAGTGGGACTTAGAGGGATCTCTCCCAAAGCGCTTCGAATCCCGAGGAGATCGTGACAGGTAACGACAAGCGGAACAGGCCCCAGGTATTTCGTATAGATTGCGTTCGAATGATCGCAGATGTGAACTACGTCCGTGTCCCTGATCGCGTATCGAAGCACGGCCGGAAAAAGACCCAACTTATCGCCGTGGCCCAGCCATTTCCCAATACCGCCCGCAGATGGCCATAGCCGGCCGACTACCGAGGGAGGGCACAGTAGGCGAACCTCGTGGCCCGCCTGTCTCAAGCCGAGGGCCATGAAAGCTCCAAACCTCTGCATGCTCTCCTGCCCATCATTCGGATAATTTCCAATAAGAAGAATCCTCATGGACGACTACCAATTCGAATCAGAATCGCGAAGCGGGGGGTAGCCACGTGCCGTTGCATTGTGTCACTCCAGACCCCGACCGTAAGGAAGGAGAAGACGCTGAGGAAATATCTTGACCCTTGGGGCGACCCATCAGCCGCACGCGTACTGAGAATATGAATCGCTGTAGTCCGGATGGTGCGGATCCAGCTTGTTAAAGGTCGTGCCCAATATTTTGGCGCCGGCAGTCACAAGGATCTTGCGTGCCCTCACGAGACCGACTCGTGACGTGCGGCCACTAGCTGTGACGAGCAACACTCCGTCTACAAGACTAGAGAGGATTGGCGCGTCCGTTGCTGCCAGGACTGGCGGCGAATCGATAATTACATACTCGAAGCTATCTGCGACTCCCTTAAGCAAAGCCGCCATCTCCTGGGAGGCAAGCAGAGGAACGGAGTCGTCGGGCACAGGACCTGCGGGGAGCGTCCAGAGATTTGGTTGCAGGGGAATCAAGGCGTCAGAAAGGGGAAGTTCGCCGGAAAGGACGGACGTTAGACCGGTAAGAGCCCTTTGACCCGCGCCTCTCGACAATTCCCTTTTGCGAAGGTCACAATCGATGAGCAGCACTGGTCCTCGGCGTTGCGCGAGGACCTCAGCAAGGTTTCGGGCAATCGTCGTCTTGCCTTCGCTGCTCTGAGCACTCGTAACCAGCAGAGTCTTAACCGGTCGTGAGGGAACTAAAAGGGCAGTTCCCAAAGCGCGAAAGGCCTCGGACAAGCGAGAGTTCGGAGTCTTCGCGAAGTTCAGCCCGAGCGGCGGCCCAGTTCTCGAACTCTGTCTCGATGGCGCAGAGTCGAAAGGAATGACTCCGAGTGTCGGTGATAGCATCAAAGACTCGGCTTCTTCCGGAGTCTTGATCGAGGAATCCAGGGAGTCTTTTGCGAAGGCCACAATCGCTCCGATTATTAGCCCCACCCAAAGAGCAGCGGTGATATTCAAGGGCTTGTTGGGTCGCACCGGAGTACCAGGGGGTAGAGCGGGATCGACGAGATGGATATCGGTCGATCGAAGCGCGGCAGAAATCGTCGCGTCTTTCAAGCTTTGGAGTACGCTTTCGTAGAGTTGCTGATTCGTTTGGAATTCGCGGCGTAGAGTGTTGTCCCGCACCATTAGCTGGTTCATCCTGCCCACCTCGGTCTTTTGCCGGGCCACCTCCGCGGCTACCATGTTCTCGCGACTACTGGCCGCCTGGTATTCGCTGCCAATCCGCTCGATGATGCGGTTCTGTTCGGCTTGAATCTGATTGACGCTCAGGTTGACTTGCAGTCGCAGCCGTTTGGCGTTAGGGAAGTTGGGGCCATACTGTGCTGCGGTTTCAGTGTACTGTTGCTTCAAATCTGCCGCCTTCTCCTCGAGCTTCTCCAAGAGATCATCATGTACGAGAGAAGCCAACTCTTTCGGATTGGCCGTCACTTGCCGATAAAGCGCTTCCTTTTGAATCCGCTCGCTCTCGGCGTTGGTCAAGTCTCGACTTTGTTCTGACAGTACCTGCTCAAGGACGTTCTCCTTATCTCCAGAGTCCACAATCTGATTCAGTTGCTCGTAATTGACGAGGGCCCCTTGGGACTCTTCGACCTTTTCCTTCAACGATTCCAACTGCTGCTCCATCCAACCAGAACGACGGATGGCTTCATCCTTTTCCCGAAAGTTGTATTCGAGATAGTTGTTGGCCAGTTTTGTCGCCACCTGGGCAGCCAGCTTCGGATCGCGGTCCCTAAAGCTAACGGAGAGCATACGGGTTCTCGGCACCTGCTCGACTCTAAGGCGCGCCTTAAAAGCGCCGATAAGCTCTACTTTGTGGTTTTCCGATCTCTCGGCTCGCGCTCGACTTACAGATGGGCCCCCAAGGCGATCCGCTAGATTTAGTTGTTGAATGGTCTGCCAGGCCAGATTGTCGCTTCTAATAACTTGTATCTGTGTTAGTAAGAAGGTGTCATCCGCGTCTACTTTTTGATATGCATCGCTTGTGGACTCCGACTGCAAGAGTGGTGTTTCTGGCTCGATCTCCAGATGAGCCGTCGCTTCATACACTGGAGTCATCAGGAAGGATACAACCGAAACAAGAGCGGTCACCACCGCGGCAATGACAAGAACGGTCCAGCGACGCCTGAGCAGAATACACCAGTAGGCGGATAGAGACATCGTTCGACGGAAATTGAGCGCTGCGTCTTCACTCAAGGGGACGTACGACGTAGGAAGCAAGCTTGAGGGACTCCAGGAAATTAGCTGCTTTGATTCATCTCGGTGCTGCTCTCCACTCATTATTCTTAACCCCTCTTGAGAGTCCGTTGTGCTGTGAAGAAACATCCATGCGCAGGGGTGGACTCGCGTTTGCTAAAAGTGGGAACCGTAAATGGCCACCCCAGTGGCAGCCTCCACGATCGACTCAATGCCCCGGTTGAGCGCCCGCTTGCCGGTGCTTTCGGGGACGAAAACAATGTCTTCGGCTCGCAACTTGGGATCGGGTTGTTTGCCCTGTAGAACCGCCTTTAGATTCACCATGATCCGGTCGCGACCATCCTTGGCCTGGGCATCGCTGCGGAGGATGACGGTTAAACTTTTCGAGGCGGTATTCTTGGTGTCCTCTGCCAACGCTATGGCCTGCAGCACGGTCATTCCTTGGCCATCGGCGTTCATGCTAAACCTGCCCGGTTTATTTACGGCCCCCACGACGTAGACGACACCCGCTCGCGGTACAGTGATGCGATCGCCCGGATAGATAACGGGATTCAGCGTGGGGTCTCCGCTCTCAAGCAAGCGCCTCAGATTGACGGTGAACGTGTCAGCTTTCTCGCCATGATTTGGGCTATCGGCCAAAGCGCGCATCGCGATGCTGCCGCGGCTTACGACAGCGACGCTTCCAGCGTCGTCTGTCAATCCCTCCGCCTGCGAAAGCACGTCCAGCAGCGTGGTTTGAGTGAGCACAAGATAGACTTGCGGCCGTCTTACCGCTCCAGTTATCGCCACCGAGTGTAGAGTGGACTGGACAACGGATGCCGTGACGTGCGGATCGCTGACCAACCCCTCTCCCAAAAGTTCCTGGGAGAGCTTTTCTGAGAACTGTCCAAGCGTCAGCCCCGCAGCAGCAAGTGGCTTGGCCAGCACTGGAAGGGCCACCGTGCCGCTGTAGCTTACGCGATACTCGCGGGAAAGTTCCGGCACATCTAGGACATAGACGTTGAGAAGGTCGTCGGGCCCTATGACATAATCGCCAGTCGACTGGATTGAGTTTTGTGCGGTGGCCTTCATTTCGTTCTGCGCCCCGGTGACGGGAATTGCAGGCATGACGGCCTGTGCCTGAATACCCACTGTAGAGGTGCCAGACACGAAGAAAAGAACAGCAGTCAATGTGGAACGACTACAGAACGTTAGAAGTTTGAAGAATTCTGTCGAACACGTGTTTGCAGCGCCCATGAATCCCTCCTACGCCGGTTTACTCCGGCCAGCGACATCAAGGGGCGACATCCTCCCGGCGACCCCCCGCAGGTACAGCCGATATGACTCTCCGTCGGAAATTCCGTA
>Ga0335072_10004335_pt1 | contig 21146 bp, 13 predicted proteins | sample Lox_Sample_21_FD_206725 | JGI IMG/M metagenome (GOLD analysis project Ga0335072, IMG submission 206725) | Soil microbial communities from Loxahatchee National Wildlife Refuge, Florida, United States - Lox_Sample_2.1 | ecosystem: Environmental > Terrestrial > Soil > Wetlands | place: USA...
CCTGTCGACAACTGCTGGGGATTGCCTGTTGAAAAGGTGTGGATACGTGTGGACAAGCTGAGCACAACTCCGGCGGCAGGCGGGAGCGTCTACGCCCTGCTCGCCGACGGGACGACGGTGCAGATCCGCGCCCCCGCCGGCAGCGACTTCGACGCCATCAAGGCCATGCACGAGGCGATGTCCCCGGCCAACACCTACCTGCGGTTCTTCAGCATGAGCAGGACGGCCGCCGACCGGGAGGCCAGGCGCCTGACCCGTGCGCCCGCCCGCGACCACGCGGCGCTGCTTGCCCTGGTCGGTGACGGGGTTGTCGGCAGCGGCAGCTACGAGGTGGCCAAGGATGAGGCGACCGGTGAGCTCGCGAACTTCGCGGAGATCGCGTTCGCGGTCGCCGACAGCATGCACCACCGGGGCGTCGCCACGCTGCTGCTCGAGCACCTCGTCTCGCTGGCCCGGGCCCAGGGGCTGCACTCGTTCGTGGCCGAGACCTTGTCGGAGAACACCCCGATGATCGGGGTGTTCTCCGACGCGGGCCTACCGGTCACGAGCAGGAGGGCCGGCGGCGTGGTCACGATCACGATCCCGCTGCCGCCCGATGACACCAGCACTGAGCTGGATGCCTACCTGGACACGGTCGCCCGCCGCGAGCGGAAGGCGAACGTCGCCAGCCTGCGGCCGCTGTTCCAGCCGCAGTCAGTCGTGGTGATCGGCGCGGGCCGCCGGCACGAGAGCGTCGGCCACTCTGTCGTCGACAACATACTCAAGGGCGGCTTCCGTGGCCGCCTGTACGCGGTGAACCCGAACACGACGCGGATCAGCGGCGTGCCCAGCTTCCCTGACGTGGAGCACCTGCCCGAGGTTCCCGACCTGGCGGTGGTCGCGGTCCCGCCGCCCGCGGTGGTCGGGATCTCCCGGTCCTGCGGCGCGGCCGGGGTCCGCGGCCTGGTGGTGCTCACCGCCGGGATGGACATCGGGCAGAGCGCCGACCTGCTGGCCACCTGCCGCAGGCACGGGATGCGCCTCATCGGGCCGAACTGCTTTGGCATCGCCGTCCCCGCCACCGGCCTGGACGCGACATTCTCCGCCACCACGCCGCTGGCGGGCGCGGCCGGCCTGGTCATGCAGTCCGGCGGCCTCGGGTTCGCGATGGTCGACCAGCTGTCGCGGCTCGGCATCGGCATCTCCTCGTTCGCCTCGGTCGGGAACAAGCTCGACGTGTCGAGCAACGACATGCTGCTGTGGTGGGAGCAGGACGGCCTGACCAAGGTGGCCGTCTTGTACATCGAGTCGTTCGGTCACCCCCGCAAGTTCGCCCGCACCGCCCGCCGGGTGAGCGCCAGGATGCCGGTGCTCACCGTGCTGGCCGGCCGCAGCGAGGCGGGCCAGCAGGCGGCGGCGTCGCACACCAGGGCGGCCGCTACCCCGCTGGTGACGCGCGAGGCGCTGTTCGAGCAGGCCGGGATCATCGCGACACCGGGCTACGGCGAGCTCGTCGAGGCGACCGCGCTGCTGGCCACCCAGCCCATCCCGGCCGGACGCACGATCGCGATCGTGTCCAACGTCGGCGGGGCCGGCGTACTCGCCGCCGATGCCTGCCACGACCTGGGCCTGGCCGTGCACCACCCGCACGGCCAGCGGGGCCGGACGCTGCAGGCCCTGATGCCCGAGGGCAGCGCCGTCGACGGGCCGGTGGACACGACCGCGACGATCAGCGCCGAGGAGTTCCGCCGGGTGCTCGAGCACCTGGCGGCCGACGACGACGTTGACGCGGTGATCGCGATCGTGCTGCCGACCGCCCCCGCGGCGGACATCGTGGCGGGAATCCAGCAGGCCATCGTGGCCAAGCCCCTGGCCGCCGTGGTCCTCAACCAGCCTGAGGCCGTGCGCGTTCTTACCGGGCATAACGGGACGGCCCAATCACCCGACGAGAAGCGCGCAGCCGCAGTCCGCGCCAGCAGCGTTCCCGCTTATGTCTACCCGGAGGCGGCGGTTCGTGCGCTGGCCCGGGCGGTGCGGTATGGCGAGTGGCGGGCCAGGCCGCACCATGAGCTGCCCCGCTTCCCCGACATCGACGGCCGCGCCGGGCCGCCCGGCGCCCTGGCCCCGGTCGAGGAGGTGCGGGCGCTGGTACGGGCATTCCTGGCCGGGACACCGGGCGGCGGCTGGCTGCCGCCCGCCGACCGGCACGCCCTGCTGCGCGCCTACGGCATCCCCGTCGCCCCCATCGTCACCGTCACCACAGAAGACGAGGCCGCAGCCGCCGCCACCACCATCTTCGCCGCCCAGAAGGGCGCGATTGAGGGTTCCGGGGGGTCGCCAAGCACAGTGCTCAAGGCTGAGGTGGCGGGACTCGTGCATAAGTCCGATGTCGGCGGGGTGCTGCTTGACCTGCGCACGGAGGCAGACGTGCGCGAGGGATTCTGTACGCTGGCCGCTCGATTCGGCCGCGACCTGGCCGGCGTCGGCGTGCAGCCCATGATCACCGGGGGAACCGAGGTCATGGTGGGCGTGGCGGACGACCAGATGTTCGGCCCGCTGGTGATATTCGGCCTCGGCGGGATCGCCACCGAGGTGCTGGCCGATCACTCGGCCCGGCTGGCGCCATTGACCGCCGGGGATGCGGACGTGCTGATCGACTCGATCCGCTCCGCGCCGCTGCTGCATGGCCACCGGGGCGCTCCGGCGGCTGACCTGCGCGCACTGCGAGACGTCCTGATGCGGGTATCCCGGCTCGCTGATGACATCCCTGAGATCTCCCAGCTTGACCTCAACCCGATCATCGCCCGCCCGGATGGCGCGGTCGCGGTGGACGCGCGGATCCGGGTCGTTCCCCAGCCGCCGAGCGACCCCTTCTTGCGACGGCTGCGGTTATCGTTACGCATGGTAGTTTCAGTGTCACTCGGGGAAGGGACCTCCTTGTGACCATGACCGAGGCCCGCCCACTGAGCGCCGCGGAGCTCAACGCGATCGACGCGTGGTGGAGGGCGGCTAACTACCTGTCGGTGGGGCAGATCTACCTGCTCGACAACCCGCTGCTCACCCAGGAGCTCAAGCCTGAGCACGTCAAGCCCCGCCTGCTCGGCCACTGGGGCACGACTCCGGGCCTGAACCTGATCTACGCGCACCTGAACCGGATCATCCGCGACAGGGACCTGAACATGATCTACGTCACCGGTCCCGGCCACGGCGGCCCCGGCATCGTCGCCAACACCTACCTTGAGGGCACCTATACCGAGCGGTATCCCTCGGTCACCCAGGACGCGGCGGGCATGCGCCGCCTGTTTCGCCAGTTCTCCTTCCCTGGCGGCATCCCGTCGCACGCGGCACCGGAGACGCCCGGGTCGATCAACGAGGGCGGCGAGCTCGGCTACTCGCTCGCGCACGCCTACGGCGCGGCGTTCGACAACCCCGACCTGATCGTCGCGTGCATGATCGGCGACGGCGAGGCGGAGACCGGGCCGCTGGCCGCCTCGTGGCATTCCGACAAGTTCCTCAACCCGGTCACCGACGGGGCCGTGCTGCCGATCCTGCACCTCAACGGGTACAAGATCGCCAACCCCTCGGTCCTCGCCCGCATCCCGCCCGACGAGCTGACCGGGCTGCTGACCGGCTACGGGTACCGGGTGCACGTGGTGGAAGGCGACGAGCCGCGCCTGGTGCACGAATCGCTGGCGGCGGCGCTTGATTCCATCGTGGCCGAGATCCACCAGATCCAGCGAGTGGCCAGGGAGCACGGCGTGAGCGAGGAGCGGCCCCGCTGGCCGGCGCTCATCCTCAAGACGCCGAAGGGCTGGACCGGCCCTAAGGTCGTGGACGGCCAGCAGGTCGAGGGCACCTGGCGGGCGCACCAGGTGCCGGTCACCGGGGTACGCGACAACCCCAAGCACCTGCGCCAGCTGGAGCAGTGGATGCGGTCCTACCGGCCGGCTGAGCTGTTCGACTCGCGCGGCGGGCTGCTGCCCGAGGTCGCACAGCTCGTACCGCGCCACTACCGGCGGATGAGCGCCAGCCCGCACGCCAACGGCGGTGAGCTGCGGCAAGAGCTGGACCTGCCCCGCTTCACCGAGTACGCGGTGGACGTCCCCGCACCTGGGGCGGCCACCGCGGCGAACACCCGAGTGCTCGGCGGCTGGATACGGGACGTCATCAACCGCAACCCGCGGACATTCCGGCTGTTCGGCCCGGATGAGACCACGTCCAACCGGCTGTCGGCGGTCTTTGAGGTCACCGGCCGGGCCTTCACCGGCGAGATCATCCCCGGGGACAACGACCTGGCGGCGGACGGCCGGGTGATGGAGGTGCTGTCTGAGCACCTGTGCCAGGGCTGGCTTGAGGGCTACCTGCTGACCGGGCGGCACGGCCTGTTCAACTGCTATGAGGCGTTCATCCACATCATCGACTCGATGTTCAACCAGCACGCCAAGTGGCTGGAGACCACCAACCGGATCTCGTGGCGGCGGCCGGTGGCCTCGCTGAACTACCTGCTGTCCTCGCTGGTGTGGCACCAGGACCACAACGGCTTCTCCCACCAGGACCCTGGCTTCATCGACCACGTGGTCAACAAGAAGGCCGAAGTCGTCCGGGTCTACCTGCCACCGGACGCGAACACGCTGCTGTCGGTGGCGGACCACTGCCTGCGGTCGGAGCAGTACGTGAACGTCATCGTCGCGGACAAGCAACCACAGCCCCAGTGGCTGGCGATGGACCAGGCGATCATCCACTGCACGCGCGGCGCCGGCATCTGGGACTGGGCCTCATCCGACGGTGACGGCCAGTCCCCGGACGTCGTGCTGGCCTGCTGCGGCGACACGCCAACGCTTGAGGTCCTCGCGGCGGTGTCGTTGCTGCGGGAGCACCTGCCGCGCCTGCGGGTCCGCGTGGTGAACGTCGTCAACCTGATGAAGCTGCAGCCGGAGTCGGAGCATCCGCACGGCATGTCGGACGCCGAGTTCGACGCGCTGTTCACGACCGACAAGCCCGTGATCTTCGCGTTTCACGGGTACCCGTGGCTGATCCACCGGCTGACCTACCGGCGGCACGGGCACGCCAACCTGCACGTACGCGGCTACAAGGAGGAAGGCACCACGACCACGCCCTTCGACATGGTCATGCTGAACGACCTGGACCGCTTCCACCTGGTCATGGACGTGATCGACCGGGTTCCCGGGCTGTCTTCTTCCGCGGGCCGGGTCCGGCAGCTGATGCACGACAAGCGCATCACCTGCCGGGCCTACACCAGGGAGCACGGTGAGGACGCCCCGGAGATCACGGGCTGGGCCTGGCCGTGACGGCTCACGACCGGATCCTCACCGTCAACGCGGGCTCGAGCAGCCTGAAGCTCAGCGTGCTCGGCCCCGGCGGCGAGGTGATCAAGTCCGCTGACATGCCCGCGCCGAGCGGCTCCGCCGGCGACGACGCCGCCCTGGCCGGCCAGCTCGCGAACCTCGGCCCAGTCGAAGGCGTCGGCCACCGGATCGTGCACGGCGGGACCCGGTACCGGGGGCCTGTGCGCCTCTCGCCCGAGGTACGGCGGCAGCTGGCGGCGCTGACTGACCTCGCCCCACTGCACCAGCCCAAGTCGCTGGCGGCGCTGGACGCGGTGGCGGAGGCCCTGCCCGACATCCCCGCGGTGGCCTGCTTCGATACCGCGTTCCACACGACGATCCCCGATGCCGCCGCCACGTTCGCCCTGCCACAGGAGTGGCGTGAGCGCTGGACCCTGCGCCGCTTCGGCTTCCACGGCCTGTCCCACAGCTACGCCTCCCGCCGTGCGGCCGAGATGCTGCGGGCGGCCCGCACCGATCACCACCCGGCGGCCACCCGGATCGTGACCTGCCACCTGGGGGCGGGCGCCTCACTGGCCGCGGTCAGGGACGGCCGCTGCGTGGACACGACGATGGGGTTCACGCCACTGGACGGTCTTATCATGGCGACCAGGTCGGGCGCGGTGGACCCCGGCCTCGTGCTGTGGCTTGAGGAGCACGAGGGCCTGCCGCAGGCTGAGGTGAACGAGACGCTGGAAAAGCGGTCAGGGCTGCTCGGGCTGACCGGGACCGGGGACATGCGGGAGGTGCTGTCCCGCGCGGCGGCCGGTGACAAGCGGGCCGCCCTCGGCCGCGACGTCTACCTGCACCGGCTGCGCGGGGCCATCGCGGCGATGGCGGCGGCGATGGACGGGCTCGACGCGCTGGTGTTCACCGGCGGAGTGGGCGAGCACTCACCAGAGATCCGCTCCCGTGCCGTCGGCGGCCTCGGGTTCCTGGGCGTCCGCCTGGACGAGGCCCGTAACGCCGCCGCCCCCGAGGCCGACGACTACGAGATCGGCGCGGCCGGCCCGCCCGCCCGGACGTTCGTCATCGCGGCCCGCGAGGACGTGGAGATCGCGACCCAGACTCGCGCGGTGCTGAGCCAGCAGCCGTGACCCGCTCCGTACTCGCCACCCCCGGGCCGTCGCCTGCCGACTGCCACCAGCTCGCGGCCCCAACGCGATGCCCATCCCCAACGCAAGACAGTGCGTCCTTCGCCACCCCTATGGGGGCTAGGCGTCATACTTACTTGCCGGTAACTATAGAAGTGACTGCTGGGACGTAACGGGGAGCGGGGAGCGGGGCGCGGTCAGCGCATGTCGGCGGGAACGGCGAAGGCGAGCAGCTTGGCCTCGCCTGGGCCGGCTGAGGACCAGGGACCGGCGATGCCGAGGACGGCGGCCGTGGCGGTCGGGAAGGAGGCGGGCGGCTGCGGCGGCGGGGCGGCCAGGCCGACGGCCAGCTCGGCCAGGCCGGGGTTGTGCCCGACCAGGACCACGGTGCGCAGCTCGTCCGACAGCTCACGGACCAGCATCAGCAGGCCGAGCACGGTCGCCTCGTAGACACGCGGCTCAAGCCGCGGCACCGGGGGCGCCGGGAGCTGCGCCGCCGCGAGGTCCCAGGTCTGCCGGGCGCGCTGCGCCGTGGAGCAGATCACGGCGTCGGGCACGAACCCCGATCTGGCCAGCCACCGCCCCACCAGTGGCGCGTCCCGACGGCCACGGGCCGCGAGGGGTCGGTCATGATCTGTAACATCCTCCGGCCAGTCTGACTTGGCGTGGCGCAGTAGCACGAGACGCCGCGGGAAGTCCGTGTCCACGCCACAAGGGTGCCATGAACGGGCCGGTTACGGAGCAGTCATCTCAGGTTCATGCGAACTGAAGGTTCAGGGCACCACGGCCAGAAGACTCACGGCACCACGGTCACTGGCCACTTGCTCGCCCGTACCAGCCGGACCGCCAGCGACCCGACGAGCTTGTGCCCGGCCTTGGCCGAGGCCCCCACCACGATCGCGTCGGCGCGGGTCTCGTCAGCTATCCGCTTGATCTCGCTGAACGGGTCGCCATGGGCGGTAATGAACTCGAGGGCAATGCCCAGTTCGCGGCCCACCTCCTCGGCCCGCGCGCGCATCGCTGACGCCATCTCCTCGTGCGCCTGCGTCTCGGCGACGATGACGGGCGCCCCGCCGATCGACGAGCCGCCACTGATCGGGGCCACGAAGACCGCGATCAGCCTGGCCCGTTGCCGACGGGCCAGGCCCGCCGCGTACCAGGCGGCCCGGGTCGCCGTGACCGTATCGTCGACCCCGACCAAGATGGCGGACGGTCCGTCTGTGCCGAGCTCAAAGCCGCCTGGCTCGGGGACATCGTGAGACACACCAGCAGTCTAGGCAGCGCCACCCGCCGGAAGCCACCGGGCCGGCCCGGCCCTGGCTGCCCAGGAAGCCTCGACGTGGCCGGGTTTGACGTGGCCGTGTCGTCGCTGCGGGCCAGCTTGGCCCGCGGTGACATCTAACGCACGTCGGCTCAAGTAGGTACGTGGCCTAGTTTCCGCACCTAGAATGGCAGGACGGGACTCGGTAACCGTGAGGACGGGGCTACTCTCACCGCATGCAGCGTGTCATCTTGCGAGACGTCGATGTCGCGTCCGTCAGGGACGCGATAGGCGTCGGCCGTTACGCGGAGGGCATGGCGGCGGCCCGGCGGCGGGCCGTCATCCAGATGCACTGGAACCCGTCAGAGCAGACGCTGACCGGTACTGTCCACGACTGGACCCTGACGCGGGGCGGTCCTGGCCCGGGTGAGGTCAGGACCGTCTCGGCCGAGTTCCGGGCTTCGGCCGGGTTCCCGCTGCGCTTCCGTGTCGGGTACTGCAGCTGTGCTGAGGGCGACAACTGCCGCCACGTCGCCGCGCTGGTGGTGGCGGCGACCGATGAGTCGGCGGCGCCCGCGGCGCAGGCGGCGGGCCCGCGGCGACGCAGCTCACTACCGTGGGAGGAGTCGCTCGACACCCTGCTTGCCGCGACGCGCTCCCCGGCGCTGCCCGGCCTCGACGACGTCAGCGACGATGTCTCCACCCGGCTGGCGATCGAGCTGAGCCTGGTCCGCCAGCCCGAGCAGCGCGCCAGCGCCTACCCGGGCAGCCGGCATCTTCCCGGCGGGCGGAATACCGCGCCTGAGCCCTCCCGGATGCGGCTGCAGGCGCGCATCGTCCAGACCGGCCGCAATGGCGGCTGGATCGCCGGGAACCTGTCCTGGTCGCGGATCGACTACATGACGATCAGGGACGAGTACCCGGCCTCCCACGTCCGGCTGCTGCACGAGCTTTACGCCATCTACCGGGCGGGCACCAACCCGTACCACGACTACGGCTACGGCTACAACGGGTACGGCCACGACCTGAAGAACATCGACCTGGCCGCGTGCGAGTCGCGGCAGCTGTGGAACCTGCTGGACGAGGCCGCCTCGATCGGGCTCTCGCTTGTCTACCCGCGCAAGGTTGGCCAGATTCCCGCTCCCGGCGCCGCCAAGCTGTGCCTCGACGTGACAACCGACGGGTCGACCCTGCTGGTGGCGCCGATCATCTCGCCCAGCGCGGAGTCCTTGCACGGCCTGAACCCGCAGGCGCTTGTGCCCTTGCGGTTCGTCGGCTCGGCCGGGCACGGCGTCGTGTATACCGACCGGTCACAAGCCGCCCTGGGCGAGCGGGCCCGGTTCCTGCTTGCCCGCCTCAGCAAGCCGGTCCCGCCGCAGCTGCAGCGGCTGGCGCTGGCGGGCGAGCACTTCTCAGTTCCGGAGTCCGACCGGGCCTCGTTCACCCTGCGGTACTACCCTCGGCTGGCCCGGATGGCCACGATGACATCCTCGGACGGGTCGTTCACCGCCCCCGAGCTCCGCGACCCGACGCTGGTGCTGCACGCGGACTACGCCGACGGCCACGATGTGCGGCTCACCTGGGAGTGGGCCTACGAGGTGGCCGGGCAGGTGCTGCGAGTGCCGCTGCACGGCGCGCCCGACGGTGTCAGGGACCGGGAGGCGGAGCGCCGGGTCCTCGACGGGATCACGCTGCCGCCCACCCTCAGCCCCGACCGGCTGGCGGGCTCCGACCGGGCCGGCTCGTCGGCCTGGCGGCTCAGCGGCCTTGACACGATGTGGTTCACCACGCAGGCGCTTCCGCTGCTTTCCGGGCAGCCAGGCCTGAGCGTTGAGGTCACAGGGACCCCCGCCAACTACCGCGAGGCCAGCGATAGCCTGCGGATCGGGTTGTCCACGCAGGAGCGTGACGGCGACCCCGACTGGTTTGATTTGGGCATAACGATTACTGCCGACGGTCGCGACGTCCCGTTCGCGGACGTGTTCGTGGCGCTCGCGAGCGGCCAGTCGCACCTGCTGCTCCCCGATGGCGCGTACTTCTCCCTTGACAAGCCGGAACTGGCCAGCCTGAAGGCGCTGATCGAGGAGGCCAGGGCGCTGACCGACCGGCCTGGAGACGCCCTGCGGATCAGCCGGTTCCAGGCGGGCCTGTGGGAAGAGCTGGCCGGGCTTGGGGTCATCAGCGGCCAGGCGCGCGCCTGGCAGCGCCAGGTGGAAGGCCTGGTGTCAACCGAGGCCATTCCCAAGGCCGACCCGCCTGCGACGATCCAGGCCCAGCTGCGCCCCTACCAGCTTGAGGGCTTCCAGTGGCTGGCCTTCTTGTGGGAGCACCAGCTCGGCGGCATCCTCGCCGACGACATGGGCCTCGGCAAGACGCTGCAGACCCTGACGCTGATCAGTCACGCCAAGCAGCGGACGGGTGCCGGGGAAGAGTCGGGGCCGGCCGTTATGCCTGGGAAAAGGCCGTTCCTCATCGTCGCGCCGACCAGCGTGCTGCCGAACTGGGCGGCGGAGGCCGCCCGCTTCACCCCCGACCTGAAGGTGGTCACCCTGGGTGACACGCTCGGCCGGCGCGGGCAGGAGCTGAGCGAGGTGATCGCGGGCGCCGACGCGGTGGTGACGTCGTACACGCTGCTGCGGCTGGACTTCGACGCCTACGGCTCGGCCGAGTGGGCCGGCCTTTTCATGGACGAGGCCCAGTACGTCAAGAACCATCAGTCGAAGGCCTACCAGTGCGCCCGGACGCTGCCGGCCCCGTTCAAGGTCGCGATCACCGGCACCCCGATGGAGAACAACCTGACCGAGCTGTGGTCGCTGCTTTCCATCACGGCGCCCGGGCTGTTCCCCAACCCCGACCGGTTCCGCGAGTACTACGCCAAGCCCATCGAGAAGGGCGGCAACAGCGAGCTGCTCGGCCAGCTGCGGCGGCGGATCAAGCCGCTGATCAAGCGGCGGACCAAGGAGCAGGTGGCCGCCGACCTGCCGGAAAAGCAGGAGCAGGTGCTCGACGTGGACCTGCACCCCAGGCACCGCAAGCTGTATCAGACGCACCTGCAGCGGGAGCGGCAGAAGGTCCTCGGGCTGCTTGGCGACATGGACCGCAACCGGTTCACGATCCTGCGGTCGCTGACCCTGCTGCGCCAGCTGTCGCTGCATGCCGGGCTGGTGGACGCCGAGCACTCCGATATCCCTTCGGCCAAGATCGACGCGCTGGTCGAGCAGGTGCTTGACGTCGCGGGCGGCGGGCACAGGGCGCTTGTCTTCAGCCAGTTCACCCGGTTCCTGCGGATCGCGCAGCAGAAGCTGGAGGCAGCCGGGGTGGCGACGTGCTACCTCGACGGCGCGACCACCAATCGCGCGGCCGTTCTTGACGAGTTCAAGACGGGCACAGCCCCGGCGTTCCTCATCTCACTGAAGGCGGGCGGCTTCGGCCTCAACCTGACCGAGGCGGACTACGTCTTCCTGCTTGACCCGTGGTGGAACCCCGCGACCGAGGCGCAGGCCGTCGACCGGGCGCACCGCATAGGCCAGACCAAGAACGTGATGGTCTACCGGCTGATCTCGGCCGAGACGATCGAGGAGAAGGTGATGGCGCTTAAGGCCCGTAAGGCCGAGCTGTTCTCCTCGGTGATCGACAGCGACGGGGCGTTCAGCTCAGCGCTAGACGCCGACGACATCCGCGCCTTGTTTGACTAGCACTGCTTGACCAGCGGCCGGGGCTCCGGCGCTGTCCGTCCACGGCCTGGCCAGGCCGAGGCGCTCCGCGCGGGTGTAGATGCCCAGCGCCGCCCGCTCCTCGCGCGGGAGCCAGTCGATGGCCAGCCGGCGCGCGACGTAGTCGGCGACCGAGCCAACCCGGGGAATGTCTGGGTCATCGGTTCGCCCGTCGGGGGCGAAGCGCAGGCCGAGACCGGACCTGACCAGGTCGGCCAGCGGCACCCGGTAGCGCAGCGCGGTCGACAGCGCGCTGGCGTACAGGTCCATCAGGCCCGCCGCGCCCGAGCCGTGCTTGCCCCAGTGGATGAAGACCTCGCCCAGGCTGCCGTCGGTCGCGGCGTTGGCGGTAAGGCAGAACTGCTCGCCGCCGATCGTGACCGCGGTGGTGACCCCGGCCCGCCGCCGGGACATGGCTACCTGGGCCGGAACAGTCATCGGCCACCCTCCGAACTAGTATACGTAAAGTTGACTACACCAGCGGATATCTTCAAACGTGAAGAAGTACCGCCCAGAGCATAGCGGTATCGGCGGCCACTCGCTCACCAGACGCGCCACAGGGTCCCCGGTTCCCCCGGCCGACCCGGGCGGGCACCCGGTGGCACGCGCCGCGGCCTGGCACCCGCTGCCGCCGGCGAGGGCCTCGGACCACCCGGCCCAGCCGGGCACGGGAGGATCGCGCTGGTGTGATTTCGCCGGGCCGACCTGTGGTTTTCTCCGGCCGCGCGCTATCTTAGGGTGAGTGCCCAATGGGGGGTAGGCGGATCGAGCTGGTGATGGAGGTTGCGGAATGCACATCTCCAGAGTGCGCATAGCGGGCGTGCGCGGCTTCTCTGACAACCGTATCGTGGACCTCGACCTTACCCGGCCGGACGGCTCATTTGCCGGCTGGACCGTTCTGGCTGGACGTAATGGCTCAGGAAAATCCACGGTGCTGCAATCGCTGGCGCTGGCGCTTTCTGGTCCGCGTTCTACCGGGTTCATCCCCAGCCTCGCCGACTGGATGAGCCACGGTGCGACGACGGCTGAGGTCAGGGCGACACTGAGCCTGTCGGCCCTGGGCCAGATGGACGCGCAGTACCCGGCGACCGGCCCGGGCGGACTGCCCGCCGAGGTGTGGATGGAGTTCGTCCGGCCCGAGCGGACGCCTGACCATGAGCCGGTTGAGCCGGAGTTCGTTGGCGCGGGCCTCGACTCGATCACCAGCCAGCACAACGTTAGTTCGGTACGCTCCAAGACATTTGGCTGGCTGTACGCGGGCTACGGCGCCTTCAGGCATCTTGGCAACACCGGCACCCGGCGCCCCGGCCGGTCCCGCTACTCCAAGCTCGCCCAGCAGGTCTCGTCGCTGTTCGACGAGACGGTGCCACTGGCGGACGCGATCGACTGGCTGATCGAGCAGCACCTGTACCAGCTCGAGAACCGCCCCGGCGCGGGCCACCTGCTCGAGATCATGATAACGGTACTCAGCGACGGGCTGCTGCCCGACGGATTTGAAGTGCGCCGGGTGGACTCCGATGGCCTGTGGGTGAGAAATGACGCCGGAGAATTCCCACTGCGCGAGATGAGTGACGGCTACAGGGCGGTTACCGCTCTGGTGGTGGACATTGTTAGGCAGATGGCAGCCGCTTATCCGAACATGAAGCTGAACTGGCGTGACGGAATTCCTGAACTGCCCTATCCTGGCGTCATTCTTATTGACGAGATCGACGCGCACCTGCACGTAAGGTGGCAAAAGGTCATCGGCCAGTGGCTCAAGAGCCACTTCCCGCAAATCCAGTTCATCGTCACCACGCACAGCCCCTACATCTGCCAGAGCGCCGACCCCGGCGGCCTCATCCTCCTGCCCAGCGCCCTGGAGGACGGCCCACCCCGGATCCTTGAGCCAGACCTTTACCGGCGAGTCGTCTACGGCAGCGGTGACGACGCCGTCGTCAGCGACCTGTTCGGCGTGGCCACCCCCTACTCGGCCGAGGCCGAGCGGCTGCGCGAGCGGCTGGCCGACCTGGAGATCAGGGTCCTTGACGGGACCGCCTCGACGGCCGAGCGCGAGGAGTACCGCACGCTGGGTGAGACGCTGGCCAGCTCGCTCAGCACGAGGGCTGATGAGGTGACCGCGCGGCTCGAGCGCGAGCAGTGACGAACCCGTGATCCCGCTGGTCAGGATCGGGATCGATGATCAGCTTGCCGGCCGGCTCGCGGCCAGGACGGCCCAGCTGACGGCGGCCGGCGCGGACACGGCCGCGGCCCGGGCCGCCTGGCGCAGCGCCCGCACGGAAAAGGCCGGAATCCGCGATCACCTGGTCCGGATGGCACCGGGCGTGCAGCGCTGCATGTACTGCGGCGACAGCCTGGGAACGGACATCGATCACTTCGAGCCGATCAGGGAGTTCCCCGCGGGCACGTTCGCGTGGCCTAACCACCTGCTCGCCTGCAGCTACTGCAACAGCAACGCCAAGCGCGACCTGTTCCCCCGTGACGATGCCGGGAGCCCGCTGCTCCTCGACCCGACCAGGGACGACCCCTCCGAGCACCTGCGACTGGTCCTGCGCACCGGCGTCTACCGCGCGCTTTCCGCGAAGGGGACGGAGAGCATCCGTGTCTTCGGCCTGAACCGGGCTGACCTCACACGGGGCCGCGAGATCGCGTTCGCGACCCGCGCGGCGGTGCTGTGCAAGGCCCACGACCTGCTGGCCACGGGCCGGGACGAGGAGGCGGCCCGCTGCCTGCGCGCGCTAGCCGAGGAGCCGCACGCCAGCGTGCTGCACGAGATGCTGCGGGCCTGCCGCCTGCCCGGGGCCGCCGACGTGCTCGGCCCCGACGTGCTGGCCGCCCTCGGTAGCCCGGACCTGCTTGAGGTCCTGCGCGTCCCCGCCCCGGCCTGAACTCAGCTGGCCCGCGGCACGGGATGTCGCGGGCCAGGTGAAGCGGTCGCCGGCCGGGCTGGCCGGGCCGGCGATGTCCGCTAGTCAACGTCGGGGACCAGGGTGGCAGTAGAGCGGGTCAGGGTCTGCTTGCGGAAGAACGCCGGCATCCCGAACCGGACGGCGACGCCCATGACTAGGCCGGCGATGGCCGAGATGAAGGCGATCACGAAGACGCCGCCGAGGTACCAGTGCGGCCAGAACGGCATCAGCCAGGAGGTGTAGCTGTTTTCTGTGGCCACGTCCCAGTCGGCCCACACCGACCAGATGCCCGCGGCGTACATGAGCACACCGCCGAGTGCCGGGAGGATGCCGCGCAGCCATAGGTTCCGCTGGCTCTCGAGCAGGGTCTTGCGGTAGTACCAGGCGCAGGCGAAGCCGGTAAGGCCGTAGTAGAACGCGATGTACAGGCCGATCGCGGTTACCGCGTCGGAGATGACGTTGCCGCCAGAGATGAAGTTGAAGATGGCGTAGAGCACGGCCGAGATCGCGCCCATCACGATGGTGGAGACGGTCGGCGTCAGGTAGCGCGGGTGCATCTTCGCGAACACCGTCGGGATGGCCTTGTAGGCGGCCATCGACAGGGTGGTGCGCGCAGTCGGCAGGATCGTCGTCTGGGTGGAGGCCGCCGCGGAGCTCAGCACCATCAAGATGAGCAGCCGGGAGAAGACCAGCCCGATGCCCGTCGTGCCGAACACCGCGCCACCGAGGTTGGACAGGACGTCGGAGGCGCCGTTGCCCAGGCCGATGCCCTTGGTCCCGACGCCCGCGAACGACTGCGCCGCCATGATCACGATGAAGTAGGTGACCAGCAGGATGACGGTGGACAAGATGGCGGCGCGGCCCGCCGTCTTCTGCGGGTCCTTGGTCTCCTCGTTCACCGCCACGGCGGTGTCCCAGCCCCAGTAGATGAACAGCATGAGGATGATGCCGCTGACGAAGCCGTTGAATCCGCCCTGTAGCGGGTTGAACCACGACAGCGCCGGGGTGATGGAGCCCGCCGGGTGGTTCCCCGTGCCGACCCTGATGAGCGCGGTCGCGGAGAACACCAGCAGCATGACCAGCTCGACGCCGAGCAGGATCCGCTGGAAGTTAGCGGACACCTCGATGCCCCGGTAGCAGATGTAGGTCATCGCGGCGATCCACAGCAGGCCGACCAGCAGGACCCAGCCCTTGGTCGGGTCGTCGCCGATGCTGGTGTTGCCGAACAGCAGGAACACGTACTGCCCGGCGATCTGAGCCAGGCTCGCCATGCAGAGCACGTCGGCGGCGACGATCGCCCAGCCGCCGGCCCAGCCGGTCTTCGGGCCGAACGTGCGGGTTCCCCAGGTGAACGTGGTGCCGCAGTCCGGGTCGGCCTTGTTCAGCTCGCTGTAGCCGATGGAGGTCAGCACGATCGGAACGAAGGCGATGACCGCGACGATCGGCGCGCCGAGACCGACGACGGCGACGATGAAGCCCAGCGTCGCGGCCAGGCTGTAGGCGGGCGCGGTTGAGGCCACGCCCATGACTGTGGTGGATATCAGTCCGAGCGCCCCGGATTTCAGGCCCTTGGCGACCTGTAGCTCTCCGGAGGCCGGCTGCGTGTCTTGCGTAGTGGGCATCGCGAACCCCTCACTCGCAGCACCGACCGTTTCGGCAGAGAGATCGGCGCTGGACGCGTGTTTCAGTTGCGCAATGATACCAAGACCGTCGGAATCCGCAATAAGGTGCGCAAGATTACTTGTAAGCCGCATACCGTCACAGATTGCCTCCGGCTGGACGTTGACCTCGGCCGCGGTGGTCGCCTCCGGGCTGGCCAGCCCAGGTCCAGTGACGATCCGCCACCGCCTGGGTACGTCTGGCTACTGCTCTCTGGCGGCCGGCTGGACCTCCTTTCTCGCACCTCTCATACGTGTTCGGGTTTATCCGGGCAATAGTTTCCGCACCGCCCCATCGCGCCTGACAGAATGACCGGCTACGTCTATGGGCACCCGCAGGGCCTTCATTCCTGGCGTTATCGGGGATGATTTTCCCGTTGCGGTAAATCGGCACGTTTGCTGCGCCGGCACCCCATGCGGTGGTTGCGCCTCCTGCTGGCCGCTGGGCCTGCGCCGCCAGCGGCCGACGTTGCGGCGGGCGACCCGGGCGGGCACCCGGGGGCCTCTTCACCGGCAATATCGCGTCTTCACAGGCTGACAGATAATTCCACCCTGGCCGGGCTGGCGGCACTCCGGCTGCGTGCTCCTCGTGAGCGACTGCTTACTGCCGCACATTTAAAGACGTTTCCCGGTCCCGCCCCGTCCTGGCTTCCTCGAGGCAAGGACCGGGAAGCACAAGCCACCACCGCCGTCACCACGCGGCACTACACAGGTGAACGAGAGAGATGGACCTGAAACCTGCCGAGATGACCGACGGCGAGATCGCCACGGCACTCAAGACGGCGTCCGGGGACCTGCTGGCCGAGCTGACCAAGGAGCGGGACGAGCGCCAGACGATCCGCGCGAGCATCCGTCCCTACGTCCCCAGCCAGGGCCGCCGGTCGAGCACCAGCAGCGAGCCGTAGCCGGTACCGAGCCAGCACCAGGTCATTTGCCACGGGCGACTGGCAACTCAAGTATTCACAAAATAACTACCTATCTAGGTATTCACAAGATGACTACCGCCCGGCCCGGCCGGCCAAATACGGGCAATCCACCCGGCCCGCGGAAATGGCGGCAATAGGCCTTCCGTTCTGGTACGCAACAGTTTTACGGTGATCCTCAGGCGTCTCAGGCCGGCAAGGAGGCCGCGTGTGAAGATCACCCTGACCGTCGACGGCGTGCGCTATGACGACAACGTCGAGCCTCGACTACTCCTCGTGCACTATCTCAGGGAACAGGCCGGGCGAACCGGCACCCCCATTGGCTGCGACACATCGAACTGCGGCGCCTGTACCGTGCTGCTCAACGGCAAGTCCGTCAAGAGCTGCTCGGTGCTGGCGGTTCAGGCCGACGGCTCCGACATCACCACCATCCAGGGCCTGGCGGCCGGAGCGCCTAACGGCGACACCGACGGCTGGCACCCGCTGCAGAGGGCCTTCCACGAAGAGCACGCGCTCCAGTGCGGCTACTGCACCCCCGGCATGATCATGGCCGCCGCTGACCTGCTGAGCGAGCATCCGCACCCGACTGAGGAGCAGGTGAGGCACGGGCTTGAGGGCAACCTCTGCCGCTGCACCGGCTACCAGAACATCGTGCGCGCCGTCCTGAAGGCCGCCAGCGGTGGCAGCGACCCGGCGGCCAGCGCCGCGGGCGACGTCACGACGGCAGGAGCACAGACATGACCGCGCCAGCCGAGTCCACCCACGAGGTCGGCAGGTCGCGGCGGCGCAAGGAGGACGCCCGCCTGGTCACCGGCCAGACGAACTGGACCGACAACATAACGCTGCCCGGCCTGGCGCACATCGCCTTCCTGCGCAGCCCGCACGCCCACGCCCGCATCACCAGCGTCAATGTCGAGGCCGCGCGCCAGGCTCCCGGCGTCTTCGCCGCCTTCACCGGCCAGGACGTCGCCGTAGAGCAAGGGTCACTGCCCTGTGCGTGGCCAGTCACGCCGGACACCGTTATCCCGCCGCACCCCCCGATGGCGGTCGACACCGTCCGCTACGCGGGCGAGATCGTCGCCGCGGTGGTGGCGCGCGACCGGTACGCGGCCGCGGACGCGCTTGAGCTCATCGATGTCACCTATGAGCCGCTTGAGCCCGTCCTTGACATGACCGCCGCCCTATCCTCCGGCAGCCCGAAGGTCCATGACACCGGCAACAAGTCCTACACCTGGACCTTCGGCAACGGAGACATTGACGCTGCCTTCTCGCAAGCGGCGATCGTGATCGAGCGGACCTATCGGCAGCAGCGGCTCATTCCCGAGGCGATGGAGCCGCGGGCCGTGGTCGTCGCGCCGGTGGCCGGCGAGTACACGATGTGGTCGGCTACCCAGATCCCGCACGTCCTGAAGGTCATGCTGGCCGTCGTCACCGGCATCGAGGAGCACAAGCTCCGGGTCATCGCCCCGGACGTCGGTGGCGGTTTCGGCTCCAAGCTACAGGTCACCGCGGAGGAGGTGCTCGCGCTCATCCTCGCCAGGCGCCTGGGCAGGCCAGTCAAGTGGACCGAGTCACGCTCGGAGGGCAACGTCGCGGTCCACCATGGCCGGGACCAGATCCAGCGGATCCGCATCGGATGCGACTCAGCCGGCAAGTTGCTGGGCCTAGACGTGGACCTGCTCGCCGACATGGGGGCCTACCTGATGCTGGTCACCCCGGGCGTTCCGCTCCTGGGCGCGTTCATGTTCAACGCGATTTACAAGATGGATGCCTACCGATTTACCTGCACTGGCGTCTTCACCACGAAGACCCCGACCGACGCCTACCGGGGCGCCGGGCGGCCGGAGGCGACCTACGCGATCGAGCACATCATGGATGACCTCGCCGCCCACATCGGCGAGGACCCCCTCGTCGTGCGCGAGCGGAACTGGATCAGGCACGAGGAGTTCCCGTACACGACGATCGCGGGCCTGACCTACGACACGGGCAACTACGAGGCGGCGACAGCGCTGGCCAAGGACATCTTCCACTACGAGGAGCTCCGCAAGGAGCAGTCCGAGCGGGACAGCGCGGGCGCGACGACCCGCATCGGCATCGGCGTCTCCACCTACACGGAGATGTGCGGCCTGGCGCCGTCGCGGGTGCTCGGGTCGCTGGCCTACGCCGCTGGCGGCTGGGAGCACGCCTCCATCAGGGTGCTGCCGACCGGCAAGGTCGAGGTCGTCACCGGCTCCTCGGCCCACGGCCAGGGCCACGAGACGGCCTGGTCGCAGATCGTGGCGGACGAGCTCGGCGTGCCGTTCGAAGACGTCCGGGTGCTGCACGGCGACACCGCGATCGCGCCCAAGGGGATGGACACCTACGGCTCGCGGTCGCTGGTCGTCGGGGGCACGGCGATCGTGGCGGCCTGCCAGAAGGTGCGGGACAAGGCCCGGGTCATCGCCGCCGCCATGCTCGAGGTCGACCAGAACGACCTGGAGTGGACCGACGGAAAGTGGGCCGTGCGTGGCGACCCTGACCAGGGCAAGTCCATCGCCGACATCGCCTTCCCCACGTTCGCGGCACACGACCTGCCCGATGGGGTCGAGCCGTCCCTTGACTCCGACGCGACGTTCGATCCGGACAACTTCTCCTACCCGCACGGGACCCATCTGTGTGCCGTCGAGGTCGACACGCAGACCGGCAAGGTGAGCATCCTGTCCTACGTCGCGGTGGACGACGTCGGGAACGTCGTCAACCCGCTGATCGTGGATGGCCAGGTCCACGGCGGCATCGCCCAGGGGGTGGCCCAGGCCCTCTACGAGGAGGCGGCCTACGACTCCTCAGGCAACCTGGTGACGGCGTCGCTGGCCGACTACCTCATCCCCTCGGCGGCTGACCTGCCGTCGTTCACCCTGGCGCGGACGCAGACCCCGTCCACCCTCAACCCGCTCGGCGTCAAGGGCGTCGGCGAGGCGGGCACGATCGCGTCCACCCCGGCCGTCGTGAACGCGGTCGTCGACGCGCTGCGCCCGTTCGGGGTGTCGGACGTCGAGATGCCCTGCACCCCCGAGCGCGTCTGGCGCGCCATCAATGCGGGCGCGACGCCCCAGGCCCCCTTCCAGCGCCCAGCCAGCAACGGAGGCGCCCAGTGATCCCCGCGTCGTTTGACTACATCCGCCCCGGCTCGCTGGCAGCGGCCGCCGGGGCACTGGCGGCCGACGAGGACGCCAAGGTGATCGCAGGCGGGCAGTCGCTGCTTCCGCTGCTGCGGCTCCGGTTCGCCTACCCGTCCGTGCTCGTCGACGTGGCCGGGCTGGACGAGCTCAAAGGCGTCACGGACCGGGGAGACACCCTGGTAATCGGCGCGCTGACCACGCACTACGAGCTGACGAGGGACCCGCTGATCGCGGCGCACGCCGGGCTGATCGCGCAGGCGGCGGGCCTGATCGCCGACCCGGCGGTGCGGCACAGGGGCACGATCGGCGGAGCGCTGTCGCACGCCGACCCGGCCGGTGACCTGCCGGCCGTCGTCTCGGCGCTTGACGCGACGCTCGTCGTGGCTGGCCCGGGCGGCGAGCGTACGGTCGCCGCCAGTGCCTTCTTCACCGACTACCTCACGACCGCGCTGGCCCCCGGTGAGATCCTCAAGTCGGTCCTGGTGCCTAAGCTAGGCGCCGACTGGGGCTACCACTACGAGAAGTTCCACGTTACCGCGCAGGCGTGGGCGATCGTCGGGGTCGCCGCCCTTGCCCGCCGCGCTGACGGCCACATCGCCGAGGCCCGCATCGGCCTCACCAACATGGGGTCGACCCCGGTTCGGGCGCGAGAGGCTGAGGCGGCCGCGACCGGCGCCGAGGCCACGGCGGCGGGCTGCGCCGAGGCCGCCCGGCTGGCCGACGCGGGAACCAGGCCGCCGAGCGACCTGCGGGCGGCCGAGGACTACCGTCGTCACCTGGCCCGGGTCCTGACCGCCCGCGGGCTGGCCGCTGCGGCCGGAGTCGGGGTCGCCTAGCGGCACCGTCCCGCTCTGTCCCGTTCCGCGGCGGCATGACCACCGCGGAACGGGACAGTGGGGACAGCGTAGAATCCTGGACACCAAGTAGCTACGAGCGTGAGTTAGGCAGTGACCTCATGGCCATCGAGCTTGACAACTCCTTCACGGTTCCCGTGCCGCCTGAGCAGGCGTGGGACGTCCTGCTCGACGTCGAGCGGATCGCCCCGTGCATGCCGGGCGCCAGCGTCCTTTCCGTTGACGGCGACTCCGTCGAGGGCCGGGTCAAGGTCA
>Ga0335072_10004336_pt1 | contig 21142 bp, 16 predicted proteins | sample Lox_Sample_21_FD_206725 | JGI IMG/M metagenome (GOLD analysis project Ga0335072, IMG submission 206725) | Soil microbial communities from Loxahatchee National Wildlife Refuge, Florida, United States - Lox_Sample_2.1 | ecosystem: Environmental > Terrestrial > Soil > Wetlands | place: USA...
ACATAGTACGAGTTGACGTCGACGGTGCTGACAAACGGTGGTGGGGCAGGGCAGGTATAAGCAGCGTCAGTTTGTTTGATTCTCAGCCCATCCCAGGGTGAGCGAAGCCGCTCCTCCTGCGCGCTCGAGTCGCGGTGTCCCCAAAGCGTGAGGATGCCGGCAGCCACAATCAGCGATCCAGGCGCGAAACACAATCTCACACGCGCAGTGTATAACACGCGGAATTCATCGCGATTAGGCCGCTCGTTGCAGGCGCTTAGGCGAGCGGGTACGCACAATGAGATAGACAATCAACAGCAGCACGATTGCGCCCGAGCAATCGAGGAGTACGTCTGAGGGTACGCCGGTACGATTGGGCAGGAACGATTGATGAAATTCGTCGGCGCTAGCCACAATCGCGGTTCCGAGCAATGCGAGAGCTGCATCGACCATGAAGCTCGCGCGCGGGAGGCTCATCCACAGGGCGCGCAGCCACAGCACGCCCATGGTTCCGTATCCGACGAAGTGACCGGTTTTGCGGATATGGTGATGAATTCTGGCCCAGGTGTGATTGGACACCGGACCAAAGAGATGCTGCCATAGCCAGCGAAGCGGCCCGCTGGTGTGATCGGCGCCAAACCAGACAGTCGATTCGAACATAATGACGCCGATTGCGACGGCGACCGGCCACCAGGCGCTAACCCAGTAGCTCGCCGACCTATGGCTTACGGCCTCCGCGTCACTCAACGTGGTAATTGGGCGCCTCGCGGGTGATGATCACGTCGTGCACGTGGCTCTCACGCAGGCCTGCATTCGAAATACGCACGAACTGTGCTCTCTCCTGCAACTCGGCAATCGTCGCGCAGCCCAGGTAGCCCATTCCTGACCGAAGTCCGCCCACCAGCTGGTAGACCATGGCTTCCAGCGGTCCGCGATAAGGCACGCGGCCCTCAATTCCTTCGGGAACAAACTTGGCCAGTCGATTCTGATTCGATCGCTCGCGCTGTACCACGCCCTCTGCTCCGTTGTCGGAGGCGAGATCGTCGGAGCTTTGGAAGTAGCGTTCGCCGGAGCCCTGGCTCATCGCCGTGAGCGAGCCCATTCCGCGATATGTTTTAAAGCTGCGTCCCTGATAAAGAATCGTCTCGCCCGGGCTTTCATCCACTCCTGCAAAGAGCGACCCGATCATGATCGAATCCGCTCCTGCTGCAATGGCCTTGGTGATTTCGCCGGAGTATTTGATGCCGCCGTCCGCGATGACCGGAATTCCGCGCTCGCGCGCAGCCCGAGAGGCTTCCGCAATCGCCGTGATCTGCGGCATGCCTGCGCCGGTTACCATGCGCGTAGTGCAGATCGAGCCGGGTCCGATACCAACCTTCACCGCGTCCGCACCAGCATCGATCAGTGCCATCGCGCCCTCGTAGGTTGCTACGTTGCCTGCGAGCAGCCCTACATCGGGGAATCGCTTCTTCACTTCGCGAACCGCATCGAGAACTCGAGAGGAATGGCCGTGCGCCGAGTCGATGGCAAGCACGTCAACACGGTTCTTCACCATCTCGGCAGCGCGCTCCATAAAATCGCCGGTTGCTCCGATGGCCCCGCCTACGCGCAGTCGCCCTTTTTCGTCCTTGCTGGCGTTGGGATATTTGAGTTTTTTCTGGATGTCCTTGACCGTGATCAAGCCCTTCAGCTCGTACTGATCGTTGACGACCAGGAGCTTTTCTACGCGATGTTTGTGCAGGATGAGTTCGGCTTCTTCAAGCGTTGTGCCTACGGGAACAGTGATGAGTTCGTCCTTGGTCATCACGTCGCCCACGGGAATATCGGTGCGGGTCTCAAAGCGCAAGTCGCGATTGGTGAGAATACCAACCAGCTTCTTGCCACGGGTCACGGGAACACCGGAGATCTTGTATCGCCGCATCACTTCGAGCGCGTCGGCAATCAACTGATCGGGGCCGATGGTGACAGGGTCGACGATCATGCCGCTCTCCGAGCGCTTCACCTTGTCGACTTCGCCTGCCTGCGCGCTTACCGAGAGGTTGCGATGCACAATGCCGATACCACCTTGCTGCGCCATGGCGATGGCCATGCGCGACTCGGTCACGGTATCCATGGCCGACGAGATCAGCGGCGTATTCAGCGTGATGTCGCGGGTCAGCTGGGTCTGCGTACTGACTTGCGCAGGAACCACTTCGCTGTAGGCAGGCACAAGCAGAACGTCATCAAAGGTAAGGGCTTCCGGCAGATTCTTGGCTAGCATAATACTCTGATGCGCCTGGAAAGCGCAGGATGCGGGTTGGCTGAGAACCCAGGTCCAGAGCTGGCAGGCGCTTGGGAATATTGTAATGGACCCCGTACTGCCTGGCCATTTGAGGGTACTTACACGCCAACTGGGAAGGGCTTCGCGCTCGATTCGTCGGTACTGGGCGCGGCTCCGGTACGCCAGCGCTCAAAGCGACCCTGCAGCAAACTCATCAGCCCTGTGTACCAATAGCCGACCACGAAGAGAATCAGGAACGGCGCTGTGAAGTAATTGTGGTTCGTGAAGGTGTACAGAATGGCGAGAGCAAAATAGCAGCCGATCATCAGTTCGATCCAGGGCGCCAGTTTCAGGCGTTTGCGATATTTTGCCGCCTGCGACTTCTCTCCCTTTTGCGCCACGCGATATTTGGGAGTGCGGACAAAAGCGCTCTTGATGCCAAGCAGCGCTTCCATCACTGCCTTGGAGTTGGTCACCGTCAGGCCGATGCCCAGCGCCATCAACAGAGGCAGGTACAGGAAGGTCTTCATCCATGTCTTCGGGTACAGCTCTCGCTCGCTGGCCAGGTAAAAAATGGCGATGGATGCCGAGGACGCGGTAAACAGCGGAAAGTCGATGAGCAGCATCTGGAACCATCCCTGGTAAAAGCGGACGATCATCGCCGGAATCAGCAGCGCCGTCATCACGATCATCAGTGGGTAGCTCAGGTTGGCCGTCAGATGATAAACGGCCTCAATTTTGATCTTGCGCGGAAGCTTGGAACGCCAGATGCGCGGGAGCATTTTGATGGAGGTTTGGATAAGCCCCTTGGCCCAGCGCGCCTGTTGCGTTTTAAAGGCCGTCATCTCAATGGGCAGTTCAGATGGGCATTCGACGTCGGGTAGATATTTGAACCGCCAGCCCGCCATCTGCGAGCGATAGCTCAGGTCAGTGTCTTCCGTCAGCGTGTCGTGCTGCCAACCGCCGCCGTCAAAGATCGCCTTGCGACGCCACATGCCCGCTGTGCCGTTGAAGTTGAAAAAATCACCAGAGCGAACCCGCGCGCCATGCTCCAGCACGAAATGGCCGTCGAGCAGAATAGCCTCGATCCGGGTAAGCAGGCTGTAGTCGCGGTTCAGGTGGGTCCAGCGAGTCTGGACCATCCCCACATCGGGCTCGGCGAAGTGGTGGATGACTTTCATCAGCCAGTCCGGGGGCGGAACGAAGTCAGCGTCGAAGATCGCTACGAATTCTCCCGAAGCAACTTTCAAGCCCGCATCCAGTGCTCCCGCTTTAAATCCATGGCGATTGGTCCTGTGGATGTAGACGATGGGATGTCCGAGGGCCGAGTAGCGAGCTACGATCCCGGCCGCGACCTGCTGCGTCTCGTCCGTCGAGTCGTCAAGAACCTGGATCTCCAACTTGTCCTGCGGATAATCAAGATTGCAGACAGCTTCCACCAGCCGGTCGATGACAAACTGCTCGTTGAAGATCGGCAGCTGAATAGTGACTCGCGGCAGTTCGTCAAAGTGCCTGGGAGGGTTGGGGTTGTAGTTCTTGCGGTAACGGAAATACACATAGCAGAGCGTATAACGATGCACGCCGTAGATGGCGAGCACGATCATGACCAGGAAATAGGGGACCAGCAGCGTGAGGTCGAACCAATTCCAGTGGTACAGCCCCCTGAACGTCTGATCCGCATACTGCATCTTCAGGTAATGCTTCAGGGTATTTTGCTGCGCAGCTGCAAAGAAAACAGTGATCTGTGCAGGCAGCCCGATCGTCGGGCCGGCTATCAATTTGAGATGGGAGAACAGAAAAAGCCTCCGAAGACGGGCTAAACGCATTGTAAGCGATGGAGATCGCGCAAACTGCGTTCTGGGTCACCGCTGATTTCGCGGATATGGGCTGTTCCGCGCGGCCAAATGAATTTCTGCCCGGACGGAAAATCCCGCCCCGAATTCACAAAAGGCATGTTGCCCGACCATAGCAGATTAGCTTAATGTTTTCATGCAGTTGGAGAAAACCCATGTCCACGACCTCCATCCCCCCAGCCGTCGCTGCCCGGGGCGGTAGCTTCCTGATCGAATCGCGCACGCCTGCCGAGGTTTTCACGCCCGAAGACATGAGTGAAGAGCAGCGCCAAATGGCGGCTACGGTGGCCCAGTTTGCAAGAGACGAGGTCCTGCCCGCCACCGCCGAGATTGAGGCCAAGAAGCCAGGCGTATTAGCCGGGTTACTTCGCAAAGCGGCCGAACTCGGGTTCACCTCAGTGGATATCCCCGAGGAGTACGGCGGTCTGGGGATGGACAAGACCACCTCGACCATCGTCGCCGATCATCTTTCGGTGCTGGCCAGCTTCTCCACCGCGTTCGGGGCACAGACGGGGATCGGCACGTTGCCATTGGTCTGGTACGGGACGGAAGAACAAAAGAAGCGATTTCTGCCCAGAATTGCTTCGGGCGAATTCATCACCGCCTACGCGCTGTCTGAGGCCACGTCGGGCTCGGATGCGATGAATGTGCGCACGCGCGCCACGCTTTCGACCGACGGCAGCACCTACACACTCAATGGCGAGAAGATGTGGATCACCAATTGCGGAATCGCCGACTTCTACACCGTATTTGCGAAGATCGATGGCGAGAAATTCTCGGCATTTCTCATCGAGCGCAATACGCCCGGTCTCACCGTCGGAGCAGAGGAGCACAAGCTGGGCATCCGCGGATCGTCTACATGCCCTCTGGTGCTTCAGGATTGCAAAGTCCCCGCCTCCAATCTTCTGGGCGAGCCGGGCAAAGGGCATCACATCGCCTTTAACGTTCTCAACGTCGGTCGATTCAAGCTTGGAGTGGCCTGCATCGGCGGTGCGCGGCATGCCCTGGCGCACATGATTCGCTATGCCAAAGAGCGAAAGGCTTTCGGGAAGGCAATCGCGGAGTTCGGGCTGATCCGTCGCAAAATCTCCGAGTGCGCCGCGCAGCTCTATGCCGCTGAGAGCATGGCCTATCGCACGATTGGAATGATCGACGCCAGTCTCGAGCAGCTTGGCGAAGAAAAGTCCGCGCGCGAGGTCCAGAAGCGCATCGAGGAGTATGCAGTCGAGTGCTCCATCCTGAAGGTTTATGGTTCAGAGATGCTCACGCTCATGGCCGATGAACTGGTCGCGACCATGGGCGGTTACGGCTACGTCGAGGAATATCCGGCGGAGCGCTTCTATCGCGATGCCCGCATCAATCGCATCTTCGAAGGCACCAACGAAATCAATCGCATGATCATTACCGGCTGGTTGCTGAAACGCGCGCAGTCGGGCGCGTTGCCCCTGATGGGTGCGATCAAATCGATCATGGACGAAGTGATGCAGCCGCCCTCTTTTGAGTCGGCAGAAGATTCAGGGGATCCCCTGACGCGGGAAGCGGGTATTCTTGCCGCGATCCGAAAGATAGGACTCTTTGCCGCCGGCGTGGCCAGCCAGCGGTTCATGGCAACCATGCAGGATCAGCAGGAGATTATGGCCGATCTGGCCGATATCATCGCGCAGGTTTTCGCTCTTGAGTCGTCGCTGCTGCGTGCCCAGAAGCTTGCAGCGGCAGGCAGAAGCGCGGCAGACACGGCAGTTGCCATGACCAGGCTGCTGGCAGATGAGGGTATTGCTTTGGCGGAGCAGGCGTCGCGGCGAGTGTTGGCCGCATGCAGTGAGGGCGACATGCGGCGGACCCAATTAACGATTCTGCGAAGGCTAGCTCGATACACGCCGGAAGATTCAGTGGAACTCAGCCACACCATTGCGCGGCAGTGTATCCAGTTGGAGCGCTATCCATTCTGAATGCCTGCGGCGATGCCGAGGAGCTGGGCGCCTACGAGGGATAGGCGCCGGCGATGTAACCTTCGAGCACCTGGATGGTCTGTTCCTGACCGGAGATGACCCACTTCACCAGGTCGCCGATCGAAACGACCCCGACCACCGAACCATCCTGCACCACCGGCAAATGCCGGAAGTCGTGCTGGGTCATCAGCGTCATGCACTCGTCCACTGTGTGCTTGGGCGTTACCGAAATGACCGGGCTGGTCATCAGTTGGCTTACCAGGGTTTCGCGAGAGGTATGGCCCACGAGGATCCCTTTGCGGGCGTAGTCGCGCTCTGAGAAGATGCCGACGAGGCAATCGTCGCCGTTGCACACCAGAAGAACTCCGATGTCGTACTTGGCCAGCATCTGGAGCGCCTCATAGACCGTCTGTTCGGGTTTAATGGAGAGTACCTTCCGTTCGGGCCGGCACCCGAGCAAAACGCCAATGGTGTCGTTAATCTTCATTACTGGGGCCTCCTCCCTGGGCCTGAAGTTCCGGTCAATATAGCCCATCCAGACAACGACAGAAAAGCAGGAAATTTACAAAATTTTTCGTTTTTATGAAAGTCCAAGGCCTGAATAGGGTTGCCACCCCTCAGGCCTTAGAATTGGGTAACCTTGGACCGGTTGTCCCCCGAATTAAAATAAGAACCAGGCAATGCGGCCTCCACGTCCAAAAGAGTGGAGGTTGCGGCCTCTGCTAAGTGGAGAAAAACGAATGCCCCTTTTCAAAACCTCGAATCCTGCTTTAGGTTCAAAGACTTTCCAGGACCTTGCCAATCGCCCTGGCTACGGCGGCGCGATTGACGTGGCCAACCGGATGACGCTGAACGGCACCGTCAATCGGACCGGCATCCTGCTGATCTGCGCCTTCGCTTCAGCGGCCTATACCTGGCGGACGTTCATGGAGACGCACGACCCCTCCGACGTCTCCGGATGGCTGATGCTCGGAGTCTTTGGCGGATTTATTACCGCCCTGGTCACGATATTCAAAAAGGAATGGGCTCCGGTGACCGCGCCGATCTACGCCCTGATGGAGGGGCTGTTTCTCGGCGGGATATCGGCTTTCTTCGATCTGCGTTATCCGGGTATCGCCATCCAGGCTGTCGGCCTCACCTTTGGCGTGCTGCTGACCATGCTGGTCATCTACAGCTCCGGCTTGATTAAGGTAACGGATAAACTGCGCATCGGCATCATCGCGGCGACAGGCGGAATCGCGCTGTTCTACTTTGTCGAGATTATCCTGAGCTTCTTTCACTTCAACTTCATCGCGGTGAATGGATCGGGACCGATTGGAATCGCCTTCAGCCTGTTCGTCTGCGCGATCGCGGCGTTGAACCTGGTTCTCGATTTCGACTTCATCGAGCAGGGCGTGAACTACGGAGCGCCGAAGTACATGGAGTGGTACGGCGCGTTCGGGATCATGGTCACGCTGGTTTGGCTGTATCTCGAAATCCTTCGCCTGCTTTCGAAATTGCGCAGCCGGAACTAACACAATCAAGGCGTTGGGCGGCGATCTCGGAGTGGAGATTGCCGCTTTTCCATTTGCGTTGAACTTTACCTTGCAATCGCAGTTTGACTCTCCGCCCCGAGTATCTTTTGCGCATGCGAGATCTCGGGAAGGTTCGTATCCGCTTTCGACCACGTTTTCAGGAATGTTGCGTAGGCCTGACGCGCACCCGCCGTATCTCCTTGCGCCTCCTTCACCATTGCCAGCCCATAGAGTTCAAAACCAGAGTTAGGGCGCTCAACCAGAGCTGCCTCGTAGGCCGCGCGCGCGTCGGAATAATCTCTCGCTTTGAGCAATGCAGCGGCCTCTGTTTCCGCTACTGGTCGGATGTAGAAGGGCGGTTCGTGATAGCCCAGCTTCTTTTCCTGTTCCTCAGCTTTTGCGTACAGCCTTCTTGCTTTGCTGAGCTTCTTTTCCGCGACCAGCACCCCCGCCTGCAACTCGAGCGACTGGATGTTGAGGCACTTCAGGATGGGATCCGGCAGAGCATCGGGCGAGAGTTGCATCTCCGGTCCTGTCGCATCATCCTTCTTCGCCGGATCGCTTTTCTTTTTCGAGCCGTGATGCGTCGCGAGCCCAGTCTGCAGTTCTTTCATCTGCCTGAGACCGGCATCCATGCTGACCGAATGCTCTTCGGCGTGAACACGATCACCGGCATCCAGGGCTTTCATCCCTTGCGCATATTCAGTCAGTTCTGCTGCCAGGAATCTCAGGTTTGCGGCCTTGTCGCCCTTGGGCAGATTGGACTCGCTCAACAGTGTTAGCACCCCATCCCAGTCCCCGACTCGCAGCGCCACGGGAAGCCGGCGACTGATCCGCGACATCTGATCGCGCGCAGACCAGATGTAGAGCGAGGCTGAAAGCTCGCCGCGGGCAGCGGCCAGATGATCCGACAACGCATTGGCATCGGCCATACGCCCCTGTTCCATCAGATTGGCGATGGCATACATCATGTTGTGAACGTAGTTCCAGTCGTCGTCGGGGCCAACATGCTGTTTTTGCATGTAGCGCTCGTCGGCGGCCATCGACGCGGCAAACCACCGCTCCGCTTCGCTGTAATTGCCAACGCGGTAATAGATGTGTCCGGGCATGTGCACCATGTGCCCCGACGTGGGCGCCAGGCCCGCCAGCAGCGCCGCGCTATGAATCGCGCGCTCCGGATGATTGCCGGGCTCGATTGCATGAATCCAATAGTGGTTTGTTGCCGAATCGTTCGGCGTGTCATGCAGAATGCCATCAAGCATCGTAATGGCCTGCTGTTCGCCTTTTTTAGGCTCGCCGGTATGGTCATAGCCGTCTTCCAGCGCGAGTGCCAGAAACAGCCGGGCCTCTGTGTCGTTGGGTTCCTTGGCGACGAGTTGCCGTAGAAGCGCAATTTCCGCCTTGCAGGTGCCGTGCTTCGATTCCTTGGCGTTTTCATCGACTTCGGCGGCCTCGATGTACAGCCTCTCGGGTTCGGTCGCGTGGTCCTTCAGTGCGATCGCCTTCTCCAAAGCCTGTTTGCCGAAGACCTTCCGATCGCTGTTTCGAAATCCCTCAGCCTGCGCCAATCCCCACCAGCACATCGCGCAGTTTGGGTCGACCCGCACGCTCTGCTCGAAAGCCTTCATCGACTCGTAATCCCAGAAGTCGTGCATCAGGTTCAGGCCCTGGTCGAACCACGCCTGCGCTTCGGGCGTGCCCGTGATGGTGATATGCGCGTTGCCGATGCCGGTCATCCGGATCGGGGCGGGAAGTTCCTCTGGGGGTGGAATTGGCTGCATATCCGCCATGTTGCGTCCGGTGCTTTGTTGCGCCAGTCCAGATACAGCGGTGATTGGGAGCAGAAGTGCCGCAGCCAATCCGGACAGCGGCCGAAGGCGCAAAGAAGGCAGCGCGCAGACGGGGAAATGCATGTCCAGAACTATACATCCCAGCCAAATCGGCAGGCTATGGGCAAATAGGCTGATCCATCCTTCCTCATTGGCAGGAAGGATGGATCTACGTTAAGCCATCAGGCGTGCGCATGTATTGGAACTACCGCTTCCAGAATTGCCTTGTTAAACGCAGGGATATCGTCGGGCTTGCGGCTGAAGATGAATTGTCCGTCGGTGACTACGGCCTGATCGACCCAGGTAGCACCGGCATTCTTGATGTCGGTCTTCAGAGAAGGCCACGACGTTACGGTCTTGCCTTTCAACACTCCGGCTTCCAACAGTGTCCACGGCCCGTGACAGATCGCGGCCACCGTACGGCCTGTCGATACAAACTGCCGCACGAAATTTACGGCCGCAGGATCCATGCGCAGGTTGTCTGGATTCATCACTCCGCCGGGCAATACCAGTAGATCGAAGTCATTTGGGTTGGCATCGGCCAATGGCAGGTCCACCTTCACTGGTTGGCCCCAGTCCTTCTTGTTCCACCCCCTGATCTCGCCCTTTTTAGGGGCAATCACGACGGTCGTTGCGCCGGCATTGTTCAACGCTTTGCGCGGCTCAGTCAGCTCCGCCTGTTCAAAACCATCCGTAGCTAAGATAGCGATCTTTTTGCCCCTCAACTCTGAAGACATGCTTCCTCCTTGTTTTTGGGTCGTTCAGGGCTGTAAGACGCGCATGACGGGAGAAGAGGTTGTGCGCTCATTTGAGGGTGTTTGGATTTTGCGAGAATAACCGGAGTGTGGACCGGAAAATGCTGAATCTACTTGGTTCCGACCAGCAAGTCTCAGCGAGCAATAAGAAGGCCCGCCTCTCATCAGCGGGCCGTCAAGTTTGAGCTCGCGTTATGCCTTGGCTGAAGTCAACGCGCCCAGGTCGGCGGCCAGCTTCTCGGTGGAGAAGGCTTCGATGGTGTCGCCTTCCTTCACGTCGCCGAAGTTGGCGATGCCGATACCGCACTCCATGCCGTTGCTGACTTCGCGGGCATCGTCCTTGAAGCGCTTCAGGGAGCCGATCTTGCCCTTGAAGACCTGTTCGCCGTCGCGCATCACTTTAACCTCGGCGTCGCGGCGGATGGAGCCATCGGTTACGCGGCAGCCGGCGATGGTGCCCACCTTCGGAATCTTGAAGATGTTCAGCACCTCGGCGCGACCCATGTAGTTCTCCTTGAACGTGGGCTCGAGGAGTCCCAGCATGGCCAGCCGCATCTCGTCCTGCAACTCGTAAATGATCGAGTGAATCCGGATGTCCACGCCTTCCTGCTGTGCCAATTCCGCTGCCTTGCGCTCGGGACGGACATTGAAGCCGATGATAATGGCATTCGATGCGGTCGCGAGCAGCACGTCCGATTCGGTAATGGATCCGACCCCCGAGCGAATTACCTTGATGCGCACCTTCTCGGTTGACATGCGAATCAGCGAATCGGCCAGCACCTCGACCGAACCGGTTACATCGCCCTTGATGATCAAGGCCAGGTCCTTCACGCCGGCCTGGCGAATCTGCTCTGCGAGTCCTTCGAGCGAGACACGCGAACTCTTTGCGAGCTGGGCTTCGCGTTCCTTCATCTTGCGGTATTGCGCAATGCCCTTGGCCTTGTCGCGATCGGCAACCACCAGGAAGGTGTCGCCCGATTCCGGCATGGCCTCGAGACCCAGCACTTCAATCGGCGTGGAGGGACCAGCCTCTTCGAGCGGACGTCCGCGATCGTCGAACATCGCGCGGACCTTGCCGTACGTATTTCCGACGATGTAGCTGTCGTTCAGGTGCAGAGTTCCATCCTGTACCAGCACCGTTGCCACGGCGCCGCGTCCGCGATCGAGCTTGGCTTCCAGAACCGAGCCCACCGCTTTGCGTCCCGGAGTCGCCTTGGGCGCCTTGATATCGGAAACGAGGCAGATCATCTCCAGCAGCAAGTCGAGATTGAGCCGCTTTTTGGCGGAGACTTCGACAAACACTGTCGAGCCTTCGCCCCCGCCTGCCCACTCCTCAGGAATGAGCCCGCGATCGGCAAGCTGCTTCTTCACGCGATCCGGATTGGCTTCCGGTTTGTCGATCTTGTTGACGGCCACGATGATCGGCACATCGGCGGCCTTTGCGTGGTCGATGGCTTCCATCGTCTGCGGCATTACACCGTCATCCGCTGCAACCACGATGACGACAATGTCGGTGACCTTGGCGCCACGCGCACGCATGCGTGTGAATGCCTCGTGACCCGGGGTATCGAGGAAGACGATCTCACGACCCGAAGCTGGCGAACCTTCCTTTGTGAACCGTACTTTGTAAGCGCCGATGTGCTGCGTGATACCGCCGGCCTCGCCCGCCGCCACGTCGGTTTCGCGAATGGCGTCGAGCAGCGAGGTTTTGCCGTGGTCCACGTGGCCCATAACCGTTACCACAGGGGCGCGCGGCACTTCCACCATCTCGACGTTCTCAGTATCGAGAACCTCTTCGATGGCCTGGTTCTCGAGCTCTTCTTCGTAGCTGATGACGTTGGCCCCGGCGCCGAACTTGGCCGCCACGTCCTTGACCATGGCCGCGTCGAGAGATTGATTCACGGTGACGAACACGCCGCGCATCAGCAGGACAGCGATCAAGTCCTTGGCACGGATTTCAAGCTTCTCCGCCAAATCCTTGACACTGATTCCTTCAGTTACGGTGATCTCACGCGTAATTGGCAGCGGTTCGTCGCTGAACTGCGTCGCACCGCCAAAGCGCGGCGGCGGAACGAAGCCCTTCATCGGGCCTTCCTTGGTCTTCGGATACTGCGATTGCGCACCGCGGCGTCCGCGGCCTTGTGGCGCGCGCGCTGGACGGGGAGCTTCTCCTGGCGGAGGGACTGAGCCTGCACCGGGTCGAGGCCCGCCAAAGCCACCCGGCCGAGGGCCGCCGAATCCTGGACGAGCCCCGAATCCTGGGCGTCCACCCGGCCCTCCAGGGCCTCCAGGTCCGGCGAAGCCACCAGCTGAAGTGCGGGTCGGATGCTTGGGCCGAGGGCCGCCGGGAAATTGTCCTGGTGCTCCCGGTGCGCGCTGCTGAAATCCTCCCGGTGCTCCGCTGGGTCGGCGATCGAAGATTGGCTTGCCGCGCTGAATTCCACCGCCCTGTGCGGGAGCAGGGGCAGTGCTGGCTGCCGCCACGGGCGGGGCCTTGTAGACGGGACGCGGTCCGGTTTGCGGCATCACCACGCGTCTCGCAGCCGGCGCCGGCTGAACCGGAGCCACGGATTCTGGCTCGCGGCTCTTTGGTGCGTGCTCCCGTGGCGCAGGCTCCGGCGTGGCAGCAGCTTCGGCAGCGGGGACTTCCTTGGCACGTGCCGCAATCTCCGCGGGCTGAGCTGCAGGTGGCTCTGGTTGCGGTGCTGCCGGAGCCACGGCTGCGGGAGTCTCAGCTTTCTCTGCGGATGGTGCAGGAGCAACGGCCTTGGGCGGAGCCGGTTTCGCAACGACTGGCGGTTGCTCAACTGGCTTTGGCTGCGTTACCGCAGCGGGAGCCGCAGGCGGTTTCACCACCACTGGCGCCACTACGGTCACGGGACGCACTGGCGCGGCCCCTGCCGGAGCCTTGGCAACAACGGCGCCGGCTGGCGGCTTTGACGCGATTGCCGGCTGCGAAGGAGGAACGATAGCGGGCGCGGGTCGCGGCTGCGGGACGATCTTACGCGGCTCCGGCTTTGGTGCGGAGGGCGGCGGTGTCGCAATTGAGACCGCGGGCGGAGGAGTCTTTGCCGGAGGCTTCGACGGAGGCGTGGGGGCCTTGCTCGGAGGCACGAGGCTTCTGCGCGCTTCGGCTTCCTCTTCCTTCTTCTTGGCCAGAATGGCCTTCATCACGTCACCGGGCTTGGAGACGTGGGAAAGATCAATCTTCGGAGTAAAAGCCTGGGATGCGCGCGAAGACGCAGCACTGCTCGCGTGGCCTGCGTGCCCTTGCTGGAAGTGCTCGCGAACCTTATCCGCTTCGTGATCGTCGATTGAGCTCGAGTGAGTCTTGCCCTCGCCCATCCCCAGCTCCCCGAGTACATCGAGGATCTGTCGGCTCTTGACTTCTAACTCGCGCGCGAGATCGTTAATTCGAACCTTGCTCATCCGCCTCTTTTCAGAATGTGCTACCCAAAGCCCTTTAGTCGCTCATGGCTACCTCTTGGCATTGGCTGGTTGCGTTATCACCATTATCGCCGCCCATTTTCGACGCCAGCGAGAAGCTGACGGCAGGGTGCTCATAACGATGTCGAAAAGCGCGGCGCATCTTAAGCGCCGCCCTCTTCCGTTTCTTCACCTGTTTCCGGAACGTTGTCGACGGCCAGTTCTTCTGCGGTCACACCGCCTTCGACATTTTCTGCCTCTTCCAGGACTTCCTGCGAATTTTCCAGTTCGGCTTCTGCACTGCCGGCAACAGCCTCTGGTGTTTCGATCTCCGATTGGCCCTCAGATATGCTTCCCGTATCTGCGGCTGCCGTGAGTGCGGCGGGCTCGTCGCTCCCTTCAGTTTCCGGAGCGCCAGCCACACCCACGCCACTCTCTGCTGCGGGCGTTTCTTCGCCCTCCTCAAAGTGTCCGAAATAGTGCCGGACTGCAACGCTGATTCGCTCCAGCGTCTTCTCGCCGATGCCAGGGATCTCCTCTAGTTGCTCCGGAGTCATATCTGCCAGAGCCTCGACCGTGGTGATTCCTGCCGCAATCAGCTTCTGGATAATACCCTCGCCGAGCTCCGTGACCTGCTCGATCGGAGTCGAAGGACCGCCAGTGAGCGCCTGCATCTGCTGCTCCACTTCCTGGCGCTTCTCTTCTTCGCTCTTAATGTCAATCTTCCAGCCCAGCAGCTTGGCCGCGAGACGTACGTTTTGGCCTTTTTTCCCGATTGCCAGCGAAAGCTGGGTGTCATCGACGATGACTTCCAGTTGCTTCTCGCCCAGGTCAGTAATCGAAACGCGACTTACCTTCGCCGGCTGCAGCGCCTTTTCGGCAAACGTCGTGATTTCTTCGCTGAACTCGATGATGTCGATTTTTTCGCCGCGCAATTCGCGAATGATCGACTGCACGCGCATGCCTTTCATGCCCACGCACGCGCCCACGGGGTCCACATCCTTGTCGCGGCTCTGCACGGCAATCTTCGTGCGCTCGCCTGCTTCGCGCGCAATGGCGCGGATCACGACCGTGTTGTCGTAAATCTCCGGCACTTCCGACTGAAAAAGGTTCTGCACCAGTTCCGGGGCTGCGCGGGAGACGACTACCTGCGGACCTTTCGCGGCGCGATCCACCTTCAACAGGACCACGCGAACGCGCTCACCCACGGTGAACTGCTCCAGACGCGATTGTTCGCGCTTGGGGCAGCGTGCTTCGGCTTTGCCCAGATCGAAGATGATGTCCTGGCCTTCAATGCGCTTCACGGTTGCGTTCAGCACTTCCTTTTCACGATGCGCATATTCGTTGAAGACCGTGTCGCGCTCCGCTTCGCGTACTTTCTGGAAGATCACCTGCTTGGCAAGCTGCGCAGCAATGCGTCCCAGCGGCGTGGTGTCGCGGTACATCCGGATCTCGCTGCCGACTTCGACGCCGGGCGCGAGTTCGCCAGCTTCCTCGAGCGTGATCTGGTTTACTGGATCCTCGAGTTCGTCTTCATTGGCGACGACGGTCTTGTAGATATAGGCAGTAATTTCGCCCGTATCCTTGTTCAATTCTCCGCGCATATTCTCCTGAGTCTTGTAGTACTTACGCGTGGCAAGGGCGATCGCCTCTTCCACCGCGCCGACAACAATATCCGGCTCGATGCCCTTTTCACGGCTCAGAAGTTCGATACTTTGATACAAAGCGCTGGCCATACTCTTCTTACTCTCTCGGTTCGTTGCGGCGGCCATCCCATCCCCGGATGATCGCGATGTTAAAGATTTGGTTTTGAGCCGACCGCTTGCCCAACCCCATCATTCGCACTCGCATCTAGAACTCTGGAATCAGCTCAGCTTTTTCAATATTGCCCAGAGCGATCTCGACCGTGCTCCCACCTGCTTTTCGGCTCTTACTGTTCTGATGCGTCGCGCCCAGATCGAGTGTGACGGTTTCTCCTGGACCAGCCTGCAATCGCCCTCTCCAATGCCGGTTGTTCCGAATCGGCTCAAATGTCTGAATCTTCGCCAGGCATCCGGCAAAGCGCCGGAATTCCTCCGGCTTGGTCAACTTCCGATTCAACCCCGGCGAACTTGCTTCCAGAGTGTATTCGCCTCCGGGAACAAGGTCCTCCACATCCAGCAACGTTCCGAAATCGCGGCTGAATGCCTCGCAATCCTCGTGCGTCACCCCGGAAAGCTGCTCGACACTCAGTTTGCCTTCCAGCAGCCTTTCAGGAAGCCCCTCGCCTCCAACAGCGATTTCTGCTTTCAGGCGCTCTCTTCCTTCTGCATTCTTTTCGAGGAACACCCTTAGCACACGTTCCTTGGCGGGGCCGGAGAGCTCCACGTCCACGACATCGAGGCCGTGAGATGCAGCGACTCGCTCCGCTGCCAACCGAATTTCTTCCAACCTTGCCGACATGCATCGAAAGCCGCGTTGACTCCTCATTCTTAAGGAGTTCCCGGTAAGAATCTGCGGCCGTTATCCGGGAGAAATTGCACCAAATAAAAAGTGGGCTGTGAGCCCACTCATCTCTCCGCCAGCCGGGTGATCGCCCCTTACGGCAACTCAGGCGGACAAATTCGTATGCAGCTCTAGCATACGGCCTTTTCTAAGGAAATTCAATGCGTGATCCCCGGTGCAAATACTGAGCTATGTGGGTTTTGTAAGATGTTGAGTCTCAGAGCGTTTCTTGAGTTGAAGCAACGCGCGGGCGAAAGGGAACTATCGGGTTACTTGCCCTTTCGTTGTAGGAGGCTCCGCTGGGGTTCGTTCCGCAGGCCAGAACAAGAGCCGAAACCGATCTAATCATTTAAGAATCAGATACTTGCTCTTGTGGTACTCGGGTATCAATCGACTAACACCAATGGGGTGCAGCATTCGACACTTCCGGCAAGGAATAATGATGGCCTGACCATGCGCACGCTATTCCAGCGCGTTCTTGTCACCTTTGTCTCGGCGGTGGTGCTGGCCACAGCCGGCGCGCTGGGCGGATATCTTCTCGGGCACGCGTTTGCTCTCCGGCAAGCGGAATTCCGGCTCGATCAATTTGCAAACCGGGTGTTGACGGAAACCACGACTTCGACTGCAGAATCCCGGACGCTGCTGGCGACGCTGAACAGCTCTCCATACCCATTCTGTTCTGATGCAGAGATTGAATACTTTCGCCAGCTGGTTTTCCAGTCGCAATACCTGAAGGCTGCCGGCCGAATGCGCGATGGGCAGATCCTCTGTTCGACAACGTCAGGTCGCAACAACTACCCGGAGACGAGCTATTCCCCGTCAATTGTCCGGCAGGATGGGACCAGGATTTACAAGAATCTCCCGCCGTTCCGCGTGGACGATCAGAATGTGGTCTCCGTCCAGGTCGGCGATTCATTTGTCGTTTATGACCCCTACACTCTTGCCTCGATGGCTGTCCCGCCGATGCATTTCACCGCGACAGCTATTGATTTGCCAACGCATCAAGCCGGCCAAATGGACGGGGATGTTCCGCAGGTGCGAGCAGATGTTCTCACCCGTGAGGGGAGAATTCAGGCAGGCAACACGCTTTACGCCACCCGCTGCTCGAGCGATTTCGCCACCTGCATGACAGCCTTCATTTCGATTCCAGATGCGCTGATCATGAATCGTGGATATTTCATGACGTTCCTTGTGCTCGGCGCGATCTCTGGCGCTTTGATGGGTCTGTTGCTTCCCGCGCTCTACAGCCGCAACAAGAGTGCGGAGCAGCAACTGCTTCGCGCACTGAGAGCGGATGCTCTTACCGTGGTGTATCAGCCGATTGTGGATCTGGAGACGCGGCGCATTATCGAAGCGGAAGCCCTCGTCCGCTGGACTGACGAGTACAAGAACGCCGTCAGTCCTGATGTTTTCGTGAAGATCGCTGAGGAACGGGGCTTTGTCGGCGAAATTACGAAACTCGTGTTGCGCCACGTACTGCGCGATTTTGGCGCAACCATGCGTGCCCGCTCGACATTCCGCGTGAATATAAATATCGCGGCGGCTGACCTCGCCGATAGCAACTTCATTCCTATGCTGGAAGGCTCTCTGGATGAGGCTGAAGTGTTGGCGCGCAATCTCGGCATCGAGATCACGGAAAGCTACACTGCGCGCCAGCAGGTCGCGCGAAACACGATTCTCCGCCTTCGCCAGAAAGGCCATTACGTCGCCATTGATGATTTCGGGACCGGCTATTCGAGCCTCGCGTATCTGCACGACCTCTCGGTGGACGCGATCAAGATTGACAAGGCGTTTACCAAGGCCATTGGAACCGATGCCGTAACGGTTTCGATTCTTCCGCAGATTCTCACTATGGCCGAGACGCTCAAACTGCAAGTGGTTGTGGAGGGCATCGAGACCGAGGTTCAGGCCGAGTACTTCGCGAATGGCCAGAAGATCCATGCCCAGGGCTGGCTCTACGGCCGTCCGGTGCCCGCCCGCACGTTCCTGCAGATCCTCGACGAGGAAGATGCCCGCTTGGCGAAGCAGCAGGAAGAAGAGTTCCCCAGCGGCGCTGCCGTAGCCGCAGTCTGATTTTGAGCCGGACACCACGACGAGTGAGAATAGCTGGATGAATCCTGTCCGGCTCCTTGTTTTCTCCCTGTTTGTTGCCTTCGCATTGCAAACTTCCTACGCACTCGAAAAGCAACCCGCAAGCGATTACCACGCGCGCCGCGTCGCGCTGGGCAATGAACTGCGGGGAGGCGTCGCGATTCTCTTCGCCGCGGAAGAGCCGATCGTCGATTTCGATCCCTATCGACAGGATTCCGACTTCTATTATCTGACGGGCTGGAATGAACCCGGAGCGGCACTGCTCATCCTCGGGCCTGTGGATGAGCCCCAACGCCTTGGCCAGCCCGCTCGTCAGCGCGTGTACAAGGAGATTCTCTTCTTACCCACGCGCAACCTGCGCATGGAACAGTACACCGGGGCGAAGATGGATGCTTCGACTCCCGGTGTGACGAAGGCGACGGGCGTCGACAACGTGGAACCGATGGCGAATCTCGCCACTGATCTCAATGGGATCATTGCCGAGGATCGTCGTGTTGCCATCAATGTGTGGACCCAGCCCAGCAACAAGGCTGCTGAGTCGTTGGTAGGATTCACCGCAGCAACTCTTGGCGCGACCATTCCTCCCGCAAAAGACGTGACATCGCTCACCATGCCCTTGCGTGAAGTGAAAGACTCCGGTGAGTTGCAGCTGCTAGAGAAAGCCTCCGAAGCTTCGATTGCGGCACAGCGCGAGATGATGAAATCGGTTCGTCCCGGCTTTACGGAACGCACCATTGCCGGAAAGATGACCGCTGTTTGGTACGAGCACGGCTGCGAACGCCCAGCCTATGCGCCGATTGTAGGCACCGGCATCGACTCGACTATCCTCCACTACTCTGAGAATGCGCGCACCATCGAGGACGGTGACATCATTGTTGTCGACGCAGCCTGCGAGTATTCGATGTACGCATCTGACATCACGCGCACCGTTCCTGCCAACGGACACTTCACGGCGCGGCAGCGCGAAATTTACAACGTAGTTCTCGGAGCGCAGCAGGCAGCGATCGACGCATTTGTCGCAGGCAAATCAAAGATCAACGACTTCTTTCACCGCGATCCCGATTCACTTGATCTGGTCGCGTACAACTACATCAACACCCACGGAAAGGACCTGCATGGCCAGCCGCTTGGTAAGTACTGGCTGCACGGCCTCGGCCACATGGTGGGCATCGATGTTCACGATCCGGCGCAGTATCCCGCCCTGCTGAAACCCGGCATGGTATTCACCATCGAGCCCGGCGTCTACATTCCGGAAGAGAAGCTTGGAGTACGTATCGAGTGCGATTTCCTTGTACTGCCCGACGGCAAACTGCTCGACCTCGACGCCGATCTGCCCCACACGGTCGAAGAAGTGGAAGCGGCAATGGCGAAAACAGGGAACAGGGATTAGGAAACAGGGAACAAGAACGTGGACCCGCGCGACCAGCTACCTCCCGATGAACTCGAAGCCTTGAGCAAGGCGTTTTCCGATCAGCTCTCGGCGTGTCTCGAAGAATGCGCCCATGGCCGCCGTGGTCTGTTTTCGGATCTCGAATTGACCGGCGACGAAGAAAGCGATCGCAGCTGGCCTGAAGCTGCCCGCTTGCGTGAACTCGCCCTTGCATTACAAAACCTCTTCGCTCAGCACGAGCAGCGAAATGCCCTTTGCGACGAGTTCCTCGACCTCTGTTCCATGCATGGCGAGAGTCATCCCGGAGAGCCGCGGCTGGCACGTATGTTCCTCTCCCGCATCGCACGCGGTGAGGTTGGCTCGCCTACAGAAGAGGCGCGCAAATCATGGTAATGTTGCACGCGTTCTTCGCGCTCGTCGCAGGCTTTGCAACCATGGCTGGTCTTGTCGCTGTCACAGCAGTTCTGCTTAAGAGATTCATTCCATCGTGGACTGGCGAGCCTGGACATCCCGGGGTGGGATATGTCTTCGTCAACCTTGGCTACTCGTTCCTTGCCGCAGCCGCAGGAGGTTATGTCGCAGCGTGGCTGGCGCAGGGCAATCCTTTAGTTCACGTCCTGGTTCTTGCCATCGCCGTACTGCTGCTCGCCGCCCTGAGCGTCCTGCAGCAGCGTGGCCGCCTACCGGTCTGGTACTTGCTCACGCTGGTCGCGTTGACGCCACTCGGCATTCTCGCCGGCGGCCTGATCCGGCTTCGCATGCAAGGTATTCTCTGAAACTCACGCAAAAGGAAAAGCCGTCCTATCGCAATCACGACAGGACGGCCTTCACAGCACCTCTAGAAGCGAAACCCGAACGTGACTGGAACGACCTTGGTGTCAGAAGTCACCGTTGTCGTGCCCAAGCCGTTGGCCTGGGTTGTTACGGCGGGTGTCAAGACATCGAGATAGCGGGCTTCCGCAAAGACCCTCATTTTGCCGTCGCCGTTCCAGCCGGCAAAGCGATGCTCAATACCTCCGCCGATGCTCCAGCCGCCCTGATTGCTCGAATAATGACCGACCACAACATTCTGCGTAACAACTCCGCAGTAGAAGTAGGTGCAGTACTGGCCTTCTTCAGGATCGGTAAAGCTGGTCACCGCGCGATAGAATCCGCCGCCGCCCACTGCATAGAAACCGATGCTGCTCTTGGGATTGAACTCATACACCGGGTCCACCGTGAACGACCAGATATGGTCATGACCGCCGGTCGCGCCAGCTTCAGCAATGATCATTCCCGGAAGCTTGTCGTCCATAAACTGGTACTCCAGCATCGTTGAGAGATTCCGGTTGAAGCGGTATCCTGCCCCGACCGTAAAATTGCCGCCCCAGGTGATGTATGGCGAAGAGTCGCTGGTTGGAGCGTTGAACCCGCCGCCTGCCTCGTAGGTCATGTGGCTCATAATTCCGCCACCGCCTCCTCCGCGCGAGCGGTTGTCATACTGTCCGGCTCCGCCCTTGGGGTCCGGAGTGGCCGGAAATGCGTTCAATCCGGGTGCACCGGCATTGTCGGCTAGTTGGAGTGTGTTCGAACTCGATTCCGTGGTCGAGACGGCCGTCGAACTTGACGAGGC
>Ga0335072_10004337_pt1 | contig 21139 bp, 13 predicted proteins | sample Lox_Sample_21_FD_206725 | JGI IMG/M metagenome (GOLD analysis project Ga0335072, IMG submission 206725) | Soil microbial communities from Loxahatchee National Wildlife Refuge, Florida, United States - Lox_Sample_2.1 | ecosystem: Environmental > Terrestrial > Soil > Wetlands | place: USA...
CTGAAGGACGCCAAGGGCAAGCTCACCGCGCAGCAGACCTTCGTCACCACCGGTCCCACCCGCGGCGATCAGGTCGCCGTGCTCAAGGGCATCAAGGAAGGCGACGTGGTGGTCACCAGCGGGCAGCTGAAGCTCAAGAACGGCACGCCGCTCGAGATCAGCACGCTGGCGCAACCCGCGGACGACGAGCACCCGAGTCCCCAGGAGCATTGAAGGGCGCGCCATGAAATTCACGGATCTGTTCATCGAGCGCCCGGTCCTCTCGATCGTGGTGAGCCTGCTGGTGCTGGTACTGGGCGCGCGCGCCGTGTTTCAGCTGCCGGTGAGCCAGTACCCTGAGACCGAGAACGCCGTGGTCACCATCAGCACCACCTACTACGGTGCCGATGCGCAGACCATCGCGGGCTTCATCACACAGCCGCTCGAGTCCGCCATCGCGCAGGCCCAGGGCATCGACTATCTGTCCTCTAACAGCACCGCCGGTGTGTCGGTCATCACCGCGACGCTGCGCCTCAACTACGACTCCAACCGCGCCATGACCGAGATCAACACTCAGGTCAACTCGGTGCGCAACCAGCTGCCGCCCCAGGCGCAGCAGCCCGTCATCACCGTGCAGATCGGGCAGCAGATCGACGCCATGTACCTGGGCTACTTCAGCGACACCATCCCGCCCAACAACACCACCGACTACCTGCTGCGCGTGGTGAAGCCGAAGCTCGACTCGATCGACGGCGTGCAGACCGCGGAGATCCTCGGCGGGCGCACCTTCGCGCTGCGTGCCTGGCTCGACCCGCGCCGCATGGCGGCGCGCGGCGTCTCCGCGGACGACGTCTACGCGGCGCTCGGCGCCAACAACTACCTCGCCGGCGTGGGCCAGACCAAGGGCCAGATGGTGAGCGTCGACCTCAAGACCAACACGGACGTGGAGTCGCTGGAGGGCTTCCGGCAGCTGGTCATCAAGCGCCAGAACGGTGCGCTGGTGCGCCTCGAGGACGTGGCCAACGTGGTGCTGGGCGCGGAGAACTACGACTTCAACGTCGCCTTCAGCGGCCAGCGCTCGGTGTTCATCGGCATCAAGGTGGCGCCGCGCGCCAACGTGCTGGACGTCGCCGAGCGGGTGCGTAGCGCGCTGCCCGACATCGCCGCGCAGCTGCCCACCGGCGTGACGCAGAAGCTCGCTTACGACTCGACCATCTTCATCACCAGCTCCATCAGGGAGGTCGTCAAGACGCTCATCCAGGCTCTGGTGATCGTCACGGTGGTGATCTTCCTGTTCCTCGGCAGCCCACGCGCGGTGGTGATCCCGGTGGTGGCGATGCCGCTGTCGCTGATCGGCACCTTCTTCATCATGCAGGCGCTCGGCTACTCCATCAACCTGCTGACGCTGCTCGCGCTGGTGCTGGCCATCGGTCTGGTCGTCGACGATGCCATCATCGTGGTGGAGAACGTCGACCGCCACCTGAAGGAAGGCAAGCCGCCGCTCCAGTCGGCGCTGCAGGCGGCGCGCGAGCTCGGCGGACCGATCATCGCCATGACCATCGTGCTGGTCGCGGCCTACGTACCGATCGGACTGCAGGGCGGCCTCACCGGCGCGCTGTTCACCCAGTTCGCCTTCACCCTCGCGGGCGCGGTGACCATCTCCGGCGTGATCGCGCTCACCCTCTCGCCGATGATGTGCTCGAAGGTGTTCAGTCTCGACCAGGAGGAAGGCCGCTTCACCCATTTCCTCGACCGCACCTTCAACCGGCTGCGCGACGGCTACTCGGCTCTGCTGTCGAGCTGGCTGACGACCTGGCAGGCGATCGTGGTGTTCGGCGCACTGATACTGCCGTGCGTGGCGCTGCTGTTCATGACGTCGCGGTCGGAGCTCGCGCCGCAGGAGGACCAGGGCATCGTGCTCGAGGCGACCTTCGGCGCCCCGGACGCCACGCTCACCCAGATGCAGGCCTACTCGGACGCCGAGTTCGCGATCTCGAAAAAGCTGCCCGAGTACCAGCAGATGTTCCAGCTGACCGGGGCGCCGACCGTGAACCAGGGCTTCGGCGGCGTGCTGTTCAAACCGTGGGACCAGCGGCACCGCAGTGCTGCGGAGCTGCAGATGCTGCTGCAGAACGAATGGAACAAGATCCCCGGGGCGCGCGTCGCGGCCTTCCAGTTCCCGGCGCTGCCCGGCTCGCAGGGCTTCCCCATCCAGTTCGTCATCACCACCACCGAGCCGATCGAGAACCTCAACGAGGTCGCGACCGCGGTGCTCGACAAGGCGCGCGCCAGCGGCAAGTTCTACTACATCGACTCGGACCTGAAGCTCGACAAGCCGCAGCAGACCGTGCAGGTCGACCGCGACATGGTGAGCGACCTCGGGCTCACGCAGCAGAGCGTCGGCGGCGCGCTCGCCGCGGCGCTCGGCGGCGGCTACGTCAACTACTTCTCGATCGCCGGCCGCTCCTACAAGGTGATTCCGCAGGTGCTGCAGGTCGACCGCCTCAACCCCGACCAGGTGCTCGACTACTATCTGCACGCGGGTGACGGCTCGCTGATCCCGGCGCGCACGATCGCCAAGCTCAAGACCTCGATCGTCCCGGAGACCATCGGGCACTTCCAGCAGCTCAACGCCACCACCATCGGCGGCGTCTCGGGCGTGGCCGAGGCCGATGCGCTCAAGTTCCTGCGCGATACGCTCAAGAGCGTCGCCGGCAACGGCTACAGCGCCGACTATTCGGGCGAGTCGCGCCAGTTCATGCTCGGCTCGGGCAGCTTCGTGTTCACGCTGCTGTTCGCGCTGGTGATCGTCTACCTGGCCCTCGCCGCGCAGTTCGAGAGCTTCCGCGATCCGGCGGTGATCCTGGTGTCGGTGCCGATGGCCCTGTTCGGCGCGCTGATCTTCATCAATCTCGGCACGCTCGGCATCTCGCTCAACATCTACACCCAGGTGGGACTCGTGACGCTGCTCGGCCTGGTGAGCAAGCACGGCATCCTGATCGTGCAGTTCGCCAACGAGCTGCAGCGCGCCGGGCACGGCAAGCTCGCCGCGATCGAGCAGGCCGCCGCGGTCCGCCTGCGCCCGATCCTCATGACCACCGCCGCCATGTGCTTCGGCGTGATCCCGCTCGTGATCGCCGCCGGCGCCGGCGCTGCCGGGCGGCGCAACATGGGGCTGGTGCTGTTCACGGGCCTGGCGATCGGCACCCTCTTCACGCTGTTCGTGGTGCCGGCGATGTACGTGTTCATCGGCGCGGATCACGGCCACGAGGCTCGTGCCCGCGGCCACCAGCACGACGAGGCGGCCCCGCCGGCCGCTGCGACCTGAAGGAGGCAACCCATGCTCGACGTCTACTACTGGGGTACCCCGAACGGACTGAAGATCAAGCTGTTCCTCGAGGAGGCGCAGCTGCCCTACCGGATCATCCCGGTCGATATCGGCAAGGGCGAGCAGTTCAAGCCGGAATTCCTGCGCATCTCGCCCAACAACCGCATCCCCGCCGTGGTCGACAACGAGCCCGCCGACGGCGGGCCGCCGCTGTCGCTGTTCGAGTCCGGGGCCATTCTTTTATATCTGGCGGAAAAGACCGGGCGCTTCATCCCCGCGGACCTGCGCGGCCGGGCGCAGACGCTGCAGTGGCTGTTCTGGCAGGTCGGGGGCCTGGGTCCCATGGCCGGACAGAACGGCCACTTCAACCAGTACGCGCCCGAGAAGGTGCCTTACGCGATCGAGCGCTATACCAAGGAGACCAACCGTCTCTACGGCGTGCTCGACCGGGCGCTCGCCGCCCGCGACTACCTCGCGGGCGAGTACACCATCGCCGACATGGCCTCCTACCCCTGGATCGTGCCGCACGAGCGCCACAAGCAGAATCTCGACGAGTTTCCGAACCTCAGGCGCTGGTTCCTGCGCATCCGTGAGCGGCCCGCCTGCCAGCGCGCCTACGTGGGCGTCGAGCAGTCCTACAGCCGCACGATGTCGGACGAGGAAAGGAAGGTTCTCTTCGGCCAGACCGCCGGCTCGCACCGCTCCTGAGGACCGGCCTGTAAACTCGCGCGGATGGACAGCTGGCTGAATGGCGCCGGTCAGTTCTTCAATGCGGAGCCGCGCCTTACGGCCGTGGCCATCGCGCCCGGCGAATCCTGCATCGTCGTCGACGAGGCTCTGGCAAACCCGCAAGGCCTGGTCAGCTGGGCCGCCGGGCAGCAGTTCCATGCGCCGCAGGGCTTCCCCTACCCCGGGGTGATCGTCGACGCGCCGCCGGCCGTATCGAGCCTGGTGGCCGACTACTTCGCCGCCCGCGCGCGCGGGCGCCTCGGCGGCCGCCGTACGCTGTCGGTCACGGTGCGCCTGTCGCTGGTGACCGTCCCGCCACACGCGCTGCGTCCGGTGCAGTGGCAGTGCCACCGCGACCGCTTGGGTCCCGTCCCGCGCGACCTGAGGCTCGCGGCGATGGTCGCGTATCTGTTTCAGGATCCCGCGCTCGGAGGCACGAGCTTCTATCGCTCGCTGCAGAGTGAGGCGGACACCGACCGCATGATCGAGGACGCCGGCCGCATGAGCGGGGCGCAGTTCGGCGCGCGCTATGGCCTCGAGGCGGCTTACCTGACCGGCAGCAACCGCTACTTCGAGCGTGTGGCGCAGATCCCCGCCGCCTGGAATCGCCTGCTGTTCTACAACGGCGACCTGTTCCATTCCGGGGATATCACCGCGCCCGAGCGCCTCAGCGCCGATGCGCACCGCGGGCGGTTGACGCTGAACGGCTTCTTCACCTGCCGCTCCGCGCTCAGCTGACCGGGCCTATTTGCAGTCGTCGGCGAGTCCCTGGGTACCCTGCGCCTGCTCCTGATGGCAGCGCGCCGAGGCGCGGTTGATGTCGGACTGCTGTTCCTCGCGCCGGCGCTCGAGGTCGCGCTTGCGCTGCGCGACGACCTGCTTGGCGTGCTCGAGGTCCTGCTGCAGCCCTGGCGCATCGGCCGGCCGTTCCAGTGTCGCGACGCGATCCGAGCCGAGCGGAATGACCGTGAAGTAAGTCGTCTGCGCACCGCTCGGCCACACCGCGCGGACATCGGGTGTCGTGACTCCAGCCGATTTGCCGTCACCCTCGTAGGTGCGGGTCACCGGCACCATGCCGAGCGATTTGTCGCCCTCGTAAATCTGCGCCCCGTCCGGGTCGCTCCGGTAGGTCAGCATCGCCGCGTGCGGGGCAGTCGTGGCACAGCCGCCCAGCAATGACGCGCCGAGGGAAATCACCAGCAGGGCGAGAGTTCGCTGTCTCATATGTTCTCCGTGTCGGACCGCGGTCCAGTGCTCTAGGCGCCGCCCGCCGCGGCCGGCGCCGCTATCGCGGCGGCGGCGCAATTATCCGCGATGAAGCGCTCGTGCGGCGGCATGACGCGCGTGCACGCCTCGATGACGCCCGCGATCTCCTCGAGGTAATCGCCGATCTCCTTCTCGGTGAGGAGGTCCGCCAGCGGATGATACGACTGTGCGCGGATCCTCTGCCCGTGCATGACCTGCAGCCAGCTCACCTTGGAGAACAGCTCGTTGCCTTCGCGGAATATGCGGCCGTGCGTGCGGAACAGCTCCATGCGCTGCTCAAGCGCCTCCGGCACCGGCATGCTGCGCGTGTAGTTCCAGAACGGCGTGTCGGTGCGCTCGGTCGCCTTGTAGTGCAGGATGATGAAGTCGCGCACCCACTCGTATTCCTGGCGCATGACCGCGTTGTATTTGTCGCGGTCGGCGGCGTCGAAGCCGGCGCTGGGAAAGAACGCCAGCAGGTGCTGGATCGACTTCTGCACCAGGTGGATGCTGGTCGACTCGAGCGGCTCGAGAAAGCCGCTGGCCAGTCCCACCGCGACCACGTTGGCCTTCCAGGCGAGCTTGCGCCGTCCGGTCGTGAAGCGCAGCGTGCGCGGTGCGGCGAGCGGCTCGCCGTCGAGATTGCCGAGCAGCACGCTGGTCGCCTCGTCCTCGCTCAGGTACTTGCTCGAGAACACGTAGCCGTTGCCGACGCGGTGCTGCAGCGGGATGCGCCACTGCCACCCCGCCTGGCGCGCGGTCGAGCGCGTGTACGGATGCAGCGGCAGGGTCGAGCGGCTCGGCACGGCGACCGCCCGATCGCAGGGCAGCCAGTGCGTCCAGTCCTCGAAGCCGCTCTTGAGGGCGCCTTCGATCAGGATGCCGCGAAATCCCGAGCAGTCGATGAACAGATCGCCCGCGACGGTGGCGCCGGAATCGAGCTTGACGGCGCTGACGTGACCGTCGCCGTCACGCAGCTGCACGTCGACGATCTTGCCCTCGATCCGCTCGACCCCGCGCGCCTCGCTGTAGCCACGCAGGTAGCGGGCGTACAGCGAGGCATCGAAGTGGAAGGCGTAGGAAATCTGCGACAGCGGCGACTTCGGCATGTCGGCGCGCGGGCGCATGAACCGGCCCTTGAGGCACGCCATGGTGTTGATGGAGTAATGGTCGAGCTCCAGAGCCTTGCCGGCCAGGTACTGCCTGAGCCAGTACTGGTGGAATTCGACCGTCCAGGTGTCCTGGCCGATGACGCCGAAGCCGTGGATGAAACGGTCGCCGAGACGCGCCCAGTCGACGAACTCGATGCCGAGCTTGAAGGTCGCCTGGGTCTGCCGCATGAACTCGTTCTCGTCGAGCTCGAGCATGCCGTTGTAGAGGATGATCGGCGGAATGGTCGCCTCGCCGACGCCCACCGTGCCGATCTCGTCCGACTCGATCAGCCGGATCGGATAGCGGCCCTTCAGGACCTTGGCGAGCGCCGCGGCCGTCATCCAGCCGGACGTGCCGCCGCCGACGATTACGATCGCTAAGGGTTGAGCGTCCGCCATGAGAAGCGCATTTTGCGCGTGTCGCGCCGCAAAAAAAACCGTGCCGCCCTCGAGGGGCGGCACGGCTGCTCATCGGTCCTCAGTCCTCGAACTTGTAGTAGAAGCGCAGGTCGTAGTTCGCGCCCGTCTGCACCGTCGTGACCGGACCCCCGAAGGCCTGGATGGTCTGGTACTTCGGCTTGTTCATGTTGTTGCCTTCGAAGCGGATGCCAAAGCCCTTGGCCCAGCCCGACTGGAACTCGTAGCCGGCCTGCGCCGACACCCAGGTCTGCGGCAGGATGTAGACCAGCGAGGGGTAACCGCCGATGGTGGTGTTGGCCACGCTGCCGATGTACTCGGAGCGCTTGTTGTCGGCGACGAAGGCGCTGAAGCCCCACTTCTCGAAGTAGAAGATCACCTTCTCGTTGATGTGCGACAAGTTCGGCAGCCCCATCGTCAGATTGAGCGGCACCTGGTTCGCGGGCCCGAGCCCGATGGTGTTCGGCACCACGATGGAGCTGAGCGTATTCGAGTAGCTCCCCGTGAGGCCGAAGCCGTCGAGCCAGGAGGTCATCAAGCCGAAGGGGAGCGAGGCCGCGAGCTCGATGCCGTGCAGATTGCCGCCATGGCCATTGACCGTCTGGGTGTAAGCACCGGTGTAGTTGCCGGTCGGAGAGACGACGCCAAGCGACTGCGCGAGCTGCGTGAAGTCGTAAGCGTAGTTGGTGTATTGCGTAATGTAGGTGTTGAGATCCTTGTAGAACACCGCCGCGCTCAGGTAGGCCTTGCTCTCGAAGTACTTCTCGAACGACAGGTCGAACGCCGTCGCCTTGAACGGCTTGAGGTCGGGGTTGCCCGCGTTACCAACCAACGCATCGCTGGTCGTGGCATCGAAGCTCAGCCCCGTCGTATTGGCCATCGCGGTCATGTCCGGACGCGCGATCTGCTCGGAAGCGGCAAAGCGCAGCAGCTTGCCGTCGCCGAAGTCGCCGGTCAGATTCAGTGAGGGCAGGAAGTCGTCGTAGCTGGTACCCGCCTCGCTCAGGGTGACGGCCGGATTGGTGAGCGTCACGTTCTCCGAGACGTTGGCGCGGTAGCCCTGCGAGGACTGGTCGGTATGCACCCACTGGGCGCCCAGGTTGCCGCGCACCGGAATTCCCCACCAGTCGGTCCTGATGTCGAGCTTGCCGTAGACCGTCGTGACCTTCTCGGTGACCGTCCAGGTCTTCGCGAGGATGTCGGCGTTGTACTTCGGCAGGATGGTCGCACCCGGCCACAACCCGACCCCGGGACTGAAGGACAGGAAACTCAGCCCCGTGCCGCCGACGTCCTGGCCCACGTAGGCGTTGCTGGGGAAGGGGATGTCGCCGTAGCCGCCGGGCTGCGTCGAGACCACCAGGCCTTCGTCGGTGATGTAATCCTTCTCGCGATCGCTGTAGTTGGCGCCGAACTGCAGCTTGTTGAACAGATTCCACGACACCGGATGATCGATGTCGATGCGCACCGCGTTCAGCTTGTCGGTGATCGTCGGTCCCTTGCTGTAGCCGGCCTGCGGCACCGTGTCGCCGGCGAACGGGCCGCCCGCCGGGTAACTGACGCCGCTCCAGCCGTCGATGCTGTGGATGAAGATCTGGGTCGGGTCGGTGTAAGGGGAGCTGAGCGACAGCGACGGGATGCCGCCGTTGACCGCCGCGGCACCGTTGGTGAACGAGAGCGTGTCGGCCGCATCCGCGGTGGCATAGGTCTCGACGTCGCGCTCGACGCGCTGCGCCCGGTTGTGGTTGAGGTCGATCGAGCCGGTCCAGTCGTCGGCGAACTCCAGGCGGTTATTCCAGCCGAAGGACTCGATAGTGTCCTGGTCGAAGATCACCTCGTTGCGGTCGATGAGCCCGTTGGCCGACGGCGAGGGATTCGCCGCGGTCGGCGTGTATGCGGGCAGCAGGATGGAGCCCGAATCCACGTTACCGCCCACGACCGTCGCGTTGGTGATCGTGTCGCCGCCGAAGCCGTCCTGCGCCTCGAGTATGTGCTGGTTGGTATCGATCTTCGCGTAGTAGTAGTCGATCTCGCTGGTGAACGCGCTGGTCGGCGCGAACTTGAGGATCGCCGCGCCGCCGTCGCGCTTCTCCGAGTAGCTGTTGGTGGCGTAGTTGATGCCCGAGAGCCATTGAGCCGGCCCAAGCTGCGCGCCGGTCGGGCTCAGCACGTTCGTATAGGTGGTATTGCCCCAGGTGCTGTCGTTCAGCGAGGAGCTGTCGTGGTCGGTGTGCACGAAGCCGATGGCGAAGCCGACTTTGCGATCGGCGAACTGGTCGATGAAGCTCAGCGAGTAGCGCTTGCCTTTGCCGATCGGCTGCCCGGCGACACCTTCGTTATAGCGGTCGCCCTCCCAGCTGCCCCGGGCGACCAGGTGGTCGTAGCTCAACGGATCGATCAGCCGCTGATCGATCGTGCCGGCGAGTCCCGCCGTCATCAGCGCCGCATCGCCGCTCTTGTAGACCGTCGCCCCCGAGATCAGCTCGGCCGGATAGACGCTCAGGTCCACCGCGCGGCTGTCGAGCGTGCTGGTCTGCTCACGGCCGTTCATGAGGTAGCCGTTGAAGTCCGGTCCCAGGCCCCGGATGCTGATGCTGGTCGCGTTACCCTGGCTGTCGCGCTGCGTCGTGACGCCCGGCAGACGGGCGAGGGATTCCGCGATCGTCGTGTCCGGCAGCTTGCCGATATCCTCGGCGGAGAGGGTCTCCTCGATCAGGTCCGACTTCTCCTTGGCCTTGATCGCATTCTCGATGCCGGCGCGAATGCCGGTGACCACCACTTCCTGGAGCTGCGCGCTCTGGTCGGCGGCCTGCTCCGCGGTCTGATCCGCGGACGGGTTCTGGTCGGCGGCGCGCGCCAAGCCGCCCGCTGCCGTCAGCAGCAGCGCGCAGCCCGCAGCGGAGCCGACGCGCAAGCCGCGCGAACGGATGGCGGAGCGGATGAACAGGCCAATCGGACTGGGCTTCTGAGTCGTCTTCACCTGGTGTTCCCCCTCGTATGATCACCGGGCGCCTGCGGGCCCGCAGCGTGCTGCGCGGTCACCGACGGCTTTTCCCCCAACAATGTCGCAAAGATTGATCTCGGCCAATCTCCCTGCCATCTTAATCGCCTCGCGCAGCGCGCCAATCCCACCGCATACGTATTCATGGCGTGGCGCGCTGGCAACAGCGGTGGCGCCGGCCTGGAGAGCTGACATGAACAGACCGCTCTGCACGCTGCTGCTCGCCCTGCTCGCCCCGCCGGCCGCCGTCATGGCGCAGAACGCGATGCCGGCGCCGACGCTGCTGTTCTCGCCCGAGATGCAGTCAGCGCTCGATAAGATCTATGGCGACTCGGAGGCGGCGACCCTCGAGCGGACGATCCTCGATCCAGTCGCGGTTGCGCTGCGCGGCACGGGCTGCGCGGGAGCCGCGCGGATCGAGATCACGCTGCGCGATGCGCGCCCGACCCACCCGACCGACCAGCAGATCAAGGCCAACCCGGCGCTCGACCGCCTGCGCACACGGTTCGCCGGCGGCGCCGCTTTCAGCGTGCGGCTGCTGGATGCGGCCGGCGGTGAGCTCAAGTCGCTGCGCTACGCCTGGTATGCGCTGGACGACCGCCACGGGTCGCGCGCCGCCGAGCCCTGGGGCGACGTACGCCTCGCGAGCCAGGGACTCGGCTTACAGCTCGAGCATGAGTGCCGCGCGCTCGCGCGCGCACACCCGCCGGGCTCCTGAGACGACGCGCGCCGCGCCTTGCGCTGCCGCATACGTATTCATGCGTCCCGGCGCGCATGCCTCGTCTATTGTCGTGGGCATAAGCGATATAGAGCACCGCTGAAGGTGCGTCCGCTCCACGGGGGAGATCTCTTCTGATGCGATCGAACGTCAGCCCCGCTGTGGCATGGCGTCTGAGCGCCGTCGCGCTGATGCTGGCCGGAGCGCTGTCGCCTGCCGGCGCGCGCGCCGCAGCCGCGCCCCCGCCCGCCTATCTCGCGCGCCTGCCGGAGCAGGAGATCATCTACTTCCTGCTGCCCGACCGCTTCGCCAGGTCCGGTGACGAGACCGCCCCCCGCGGCGATCGGCTGGTGACCGGTTACGACCCGACCGACCCGCGCTTCTATCACGGCGGCTCTTTGCGCGGCATCACGCGGCAGCTCGGATACATCCAGGGACTCGGGGCGACGGCGCTGTGGCTCGCGCCGGTGTTCGTCAACAAACCGGTCCAGGGACCTCCCGGCCACGAGAGCGCCGGCTACCACGGCTACTGGATCACCGATTTTCTGCATGTGGATCCGCATTTCGGTACCGAGGCGGATCTGCACGAGCTGGTGGACGCCGCGCACGCCCGCGGCATGAAGGTCTATCTCGACATCGTCGTCAATCACACGGCCGATGTGATCCGCTACCGCGAGTGTCCCGTCGCGCCGTGTCCGTACCGCAGCGAGGCGCAATATCCGTACACGCGCCGCGGCGGCCTCGATGGCGCGCCGATCAACGCGGGCTTCCTCGGGCTCGAGGCCCAGTACCAGACGGAGGCGAACTTCGCGCGCCTGACGCGCCCGGATTACGCCTACACGCCCTACCTGCCGCCGGGGGAAGAGCACCGCAAGGTGCCCGACTGGCTCAACGACCCGATCTACTACCACAACCGCGGCGATACCACCTGGGACGGGGAAAGCGTCACGCTCGGCGACTTCTTCGGGCTCGACGACGTGATGACCGAGCACCCCCGCGTGGTGCGCGGCATGATCGAGATCTTCGGCTACTGGATCGACGCCTACCGCATCGATGGCTTCCGCATCGACACCGCCAGGCACGTCAATCCGGAATTCTGGCAGGCGTTCGTTCCGGCGATGCTGGCGCGCGCGGCCGCGGTGGGCATCAGCCACTTCCACATGTTCGGGGAAGTCGCGACCGGCGCGACGGATACGGCGCTGCTCGCGCGGCACGTGCGCGAGGATCACCTGCCGGCGGTGCTCGACTTCGCCTTCGCCGCGGCCGTCAACCATACGGTAGCGGGCCATGCAGGCACGGACGAGCTCGCGCGCCTGTTCGCCGACGATGAGGTTTACGTGAATGGCGCGGCCACCGCGCGCCAGCTGCCGACTTTCATCAGCAACCACGACGCCGGCCGCTTCGGCTATTTCATACGCCACGAGCGGCCGCGGATCGGGAGCGGCGAGCAGCTCGAGCGGGTGCTGCTCGCCAACGCAATGCTGCTGACGCTGCGCGGCGTGCCGGTGCTGTACTACGGCGACGAGCAGGGCTTCCTTGGCGACGGCGGGGACTCGAGCGCGCGGCAGGACATGTTTGCGACCCGCGTCGCGAGCTACGCGCGCGAGCCGCGGCTCGCCGCGGCGAGCGGCGCCGCGGATCACTTCGACGTCAGCCACCCGCTCTATCTTGCGATCAGCGAGCTCGCGCACCTGCGGCTCGCGCACCCCGCGCTCCTCTCGGGAAGGCAACAGACACGCGCGGCGGGTGCCGCGCCCGGGCTGTTCGCGGTCTCGCGCTTCGATCCCGCGGATGGCCACGAAATAGTGCTGGCCTTCAACACCGCGCCGCAGCCGATCGACACCGTGATCCGCGTGGACGCGCACTCGCAACGTTTCCGCGCGCTGCATGGCGAATGCGCCGCGGCGAGCGCCGCACCCGGGAGCTACCGGGTACGGCTGCCGCCGCTCGCCTACCTCATCTGTGAGGCGGAAGGCGGCTCTTGAGCACCGCGCGGGCGAGCATCGCGAGGCAGACGGCCGCGCCCTGGTGGCGCGGCGCGGTGATCTACCACATCTACCCGCGCAGCTTCGCCGATTCGAACGGCGACGGCATCGGAGACTTGCCGGGAATCACCGCGCACCTGGAGTACGTGGCCTCGCTCGGGGTGGATGCGATCTGGCTATCGCCGTTCTTTTCCTCGCCGATGAAGGACTTCGGCTACGACATCAGCGACTACTGCAATGTCGATCCGATCTTCGGCACCCTCGCGGATTTCGACCGGCTGCTCGCGCGCGCGCACGCGCTCGGCCTGCGCGTCATCATCGACCAGGTGTTGTCGCACACCTCGGACCAGCATCCCTGGTTCCGGGAGAGCCGCGAGAGCGCCACCAACCCGCGCAGCGACTGGTACGTGTGGGCGGACGCCCGCGCCGACGGCACGCCGCCGAACAACTGGCAATCGCAGTTCGGCGGCTCGGCGTGGACCTGGGACGCGCGCCGCCGCCAGTACTTCATGCACAATTTCCTGCCCGAGCAGCCCGATCTCAACGTGCACAACGTCGAGGTGCAGCAGGCGCTGTTCGCATGCATGCGCTTCTGGCTGGCGCGCGGCGTGGACGGCTTTCGCCTCGATGCCATCAACCACGCCATGCACGACCGGCAGCTGCGGGACAACCCGCCGGCACAGCTCCACGGCCGTCAGCCGCGGCGCTCCGCGGACTTTCAGCAGGCGCTCCACAACCGCTCGCAGCCGGAGATGATCCCGTTCCTCGAGCGCATCCGCGCGCTGGCCGACGAGTACGGCGAGCGCTTCACCGTGGCGGAGATCGGCGGTGAGGGCTCGGAATCCGACCTGCCCGCCTACACCCAGGGGCCGCAGCGGCTGCACACCGCCTATGGCTTCAATTTCCTCTATGCCGAACGGCTGAGCCCCGCCCTGGTGCGGCGCGCCATGGACGCCTGGCCCGACACGCCCGACGGCGGCTGGCCGAGCTGGGCATTCTCGAATCACGACGCGCCGCGCGCCGTCTCGCGCTGGGCGCAACCCGCGGAGCGCGTGGCCTGCGCACAGTTTGCGCTGCTGCTGCTGCTGACGCTGCGCGGCAACGTGTTCCTCTACCAGGGAGAGGAGCTGGGCTTGCCGCAGGCCGAGATCCGCTTCGAGGAGCTGCGCGACCCGGAAGCGATCGCCAACTGGCCGCTGACGCTCGGCCGCGACGGGGCGCGCACGCCGATCCCGTGGCTGAGCGGCGCACCCCAGGCCGGCTTCACGAGCGGCAAGCCCTGGCTGCCGCTCGGCGGCGGCCATGCCGAGCTCGCCGTCGATCGCCAGCAGCACGATGCGCGCTCGATGCTCAATCTCACCCGCCATCTGCTCGGCTTCCGCCGGCGCCACGCGGCGCTGCGCACCGGCGCGTTGCATTTCCTCGATCTGCCCGAGCCCGTGCTGGCGTTCGAGCGACGCGCCGGCAACGAGCGCCTGCTGTGTCTTTTCAACTTCGGCGACGCACCGCAGCCGGTGCCCGCCGCTGTCGCGCGCTCCTGGCGCCTGCTCGAGCAGGTCGGCGGCGCCAGCCTCGAGACCCTGCCACGCTGGTCGGGGCTGGTCGCGGCGCCCGCGGTTTGAGCCGGCCCGCGCAGCCGCGCTGACTCAGCGCTGGCCGCTCGCGCGCGCGGCGATGCGCTCGAGAAGCAACAGCGCCGGCACCCAGTAGGGGAACAGCCCATAGAGCGTGTCGCTCACCGAGTGCGAGTGCCGGTCGACCGCGACGAACGTCGTCCACGCGAAGCCCGCGCCGAGCGCGCAGATCGCGTATCCAGGCCACGCGATGGGCCGATAGCCCCATCCCCAGGGCACGAACCAGGGCCGCCTCATGATTCCCTCCCGCTCTAGTGGTAGCGGACGAAGACCGCAGTGGTGCGCGCCGGCACGGTGAACGTGCCCGAGGACGCGCTCGAGGTGAAATTCCAGCCCGCGAGCAGGACCGGGTCGGAGCCGGCCAGCTGCAGCGGATGCAGCGACACCTGCCCGCTCGCCGTTCCCTTCGCCACCGCGGCGAAGGAGGCGAGTGAGAACGACTGCGCGCTGGCGCTCGCGTTGTAGAGCACCACCACGCTGTCGAAACCCGAGCTCGTGGCGGCGACGCAACCGACGCCCTGGATCTGCTCGACGATCAGGCCGTGGACCTGACGGCCCTGGTCGGGAAAGCTCACGCAGTTGTCGATGTCGGTGGCGCTGGCGAGGCGAAACAGATCGGTCGCGCGGCGGATGCCGAGGAACTCCTGGAAGCGCGCCGCGACGGCGGCGATGGTGGCGGCGTCGGGCACGGGCCTCGAGCTGAGCAGCGGCCCCAGCGTCGCGGCGTTGGCCGCGTTGTTGCCGGTGTTCTGCGGCGGCAGCCCCACGCTCCAGTTGTTGTGAGCCGAGCCGTCCCAGTAGATGCGGTTGAAATAGTCGCCGGAGTCGTAGCTGTTGCTGTCGCCGGACTTCGAGCGCAGCAGGTCGTCGCCGCCATGGACGAAGGCCACACCCTCGGCGAGCAGCACCAGCGAGAGGCCGACCGCCTGGGCGCGGCCGACGTCGGCCACGCTGACGCCGGCCGGATGCTTGTACTCGCTGATGTCGAACAGTGTCTCGTTGTCGTGGCAGGCCACGTAAACCAGATTCTCCTGCGGCTCGAGCGTGTAGCCGGTGGGGCCGCCGTTGTAGCTCAGCTGCGCGCCGGTGACGCCGCTGCGCAGCGGGAAACTGGCGAGATTCCCCGCCAGGCCGACGCTGATGCGGTCCTGCAGCGTGAAGAGCGCGTCCGCCGCGTCCCCGCTGCAATCGGCGGCGGCGCTCGGGTTCGGGTCGTAGCACAGTCCGTTGATGAAGCCCTGATGGGCGCTGAGCGCCGCGCCGCTGTCGAAGGGGCTGCCGCCGCGTACGGCATCGCGCAACCGGTCGTTGAAGGTGCCGATGCCGGTGCCGGCCATGTTGGTCTGGGTGGCGGGCGTGATCACCGCCGCGACGGCGCTGTTCGGCGTCCAGCCCTCGCCGTAGAAATAGGTAAAGCCGCGTCCGTCGGCGGCCGCCACCGCATTCACCGCCGCCAGCGCCCGCGTCATCGCGGCCTTGGGGATCAGGCCCATGGTGTCGAAGCGGAACCCGTCGACCTTGTACTGCTGCGCCCAGCGCACCAGCGTGTCGATCATGAGCTTCTGCATCATGGTGCGCTCGGTCGCGGTGTCGGCGCAGCACGAGTAGCTCTCGACGGCACCGTTCGCGTCGAGCCGCTGGTAGTAGCCGGGCACGACCTGGTCGAGAACCGAGTGCGGGTCCTCGCCGCTCGCGCTGGTGTGGTTGTAGACCACGTCGAGCACCAGACGCAGCCGCAGCTGGTGCAGCGCCTGCGCCATCTGGCGGAACTCGAGCACGCGCGTCAGGCCGTTGCCGGGATCGGAGGCGTAGCTCGCCTGCGGCGCCCCGTAGTGAAACGGGTCGTAGCCCCAGTTGTAGCAGTCGGTTCCCTGGGCGGCGATCACCGCGAGCTCGGCCGCCGTGCCGTTGCCGGTGGTCGCCGGAATGGCCGGGTTCGTACAGGTCAGAGCGTTGACCGAGGCGAAGTCGGTGGCCGGCAGCAGATGCACGTGCGTAAGCCCCGCGCCGGCGAGCACGGCCAGGTGCTTCATGCCATTGCTCGCCGTGTCCGTGAAGGCGAGAAACTTCCCCTGGTGCGCCGCCGGCACGGTCGGGTCGTTGACCGAGAAATCGCGCACGTGCAGCTCGTACACCACGCTGTCGGTCGGCGTGGCGCTCGTGGCAATGAGCGCTCCGGGCCAGCCCGCGGGCGTCACCGCGGCATCGCTCAGGTTGACGACCATCGCGCGCGTGCTGTCGCCGCTCAAGGTCACCGCGTAGGGGTCGCTCACGGTATTGGTGACCACCGCGCCGAAGCCCGAGGCGGAGGCGGCCGCGCGGCTGAACACCCGCACCGCGTAGGTGTAATAGGCGACGTTGGTCCAGGACGCATCCGGCGCGGTGTAGCTCCAGACGCCGCTCGATGGATCCTGCGTCATGTCGAAGGAGACCGGGCTCTGCGCGCCGGCGCTCGGGTAGACGTTCAGCTGCACGCTGCTCGCCGTCGGCGCCCAGAGGCGAAAGGTCGGCGCATCCGTGGTCGCATCGAAGGAGACCCCGAGCGGCACAGCTGCAGCCGCGGCTCCGTACACGCTGTCGAGCACGGGCCCCGACTGCAGCTGCGTGCCGTTGGTCGGTGTCGTGCCGGAGTACTGCACGACCGCCAGCTGATCGCGCAGCAGCGTTCCCGCCTGCGCCGCGGTGGCCGCCGGCACGAGGAGTGCGATGGCGCCGGCATACTGCGGCCAGGCGGCCTGCTGGGCCGCCGTCAGCGTACCGGTGGTGAGCGCCACCCCCGCGGGATCGTCGCTCCCCGTGATGTCGTTCGTGCCCGCGGCGAGTGTCGCGGTCGCGGAGTAATAGAGCTTGTAGCCGTGGGAGCTGTCCGCTCCCGGCCACACGATGGTGGCGGCATCGAGCCAGACGGCCTGCGCCCGGCTGAGCACGATGGTGTTGCCGCCGCCCCCACCGCCGCCCCCACCGCCTCCCCCGCCGGTGCCGGAGCCGCCGCCGCCACCGCCGCATCCCGCGAGCAGCAGCAACACCAGCAGTCCGGCCGCCCCGGGCAATCGCGCATCGCTCATGGAAGCGATTATCGGCGCGCGCCAGCCGCGGCAGGAGCCCGAATACGTATGCAAAGGACCCGCGGACCCCCGAGTCGCAGCGGCGTTTCTTTGCGCCTATACTCCGCCGGAGGGGGGACCGGGTGAGCGGTAACAGAGCTCATGGGCGTGCGCCGGGCAAGGCGACGTCATTTGACATTGCCTATCAGGCCGGCGTGTCGCAGCCGACCGTGTCGCGCGCATTGCGCGGCAGCCCGACGGTCAGCGAAGACACCCGCCGCAGGGTGCTCGCGGTCGCGCAGCAACTCAATTACCGGGTCGACAAGAACGCCTCGAATCTGCGCTTCCAGCGCTCCAACACACTGGCGCTGCTCATATTCGAGGACCCGACCTCGGATGACTCCGCCATCAACCCGTTCTTCGTCGCCATGCTGGGCTCGATCACGCGCGCCTGCGCGCAGCGCGGCTACGATCTGCTGGTCTCCTTCCAGCAGCGCTCGGGCGACTGGCACAAGGAATACGAGGACAGCCGCAAGGCCGACGGGCTGATCCTCCTCGGCTACGGCGACTATCTGCTCTATCGCGAGCGCCTCGAGCGCCTCACCGAGCAGGGAACGCACTTCGTGCGCTGGGGCGCGGTGCAGCCCGGGCAGCCGGGTCTGTCGATCGGGTCCGACAACTTTCAGGGCGGCTATGAGGCGGCGCGCCATCTGCTCGGTCTCGGCCGCCGCCGCTTCGCCTTTCTCGGCGGCGTCTCCGGCGGTTGTCCCGAGTTTCTCGAGCGCTACCGCGGCGTGCAGCGCGCGCTCGCCGAGGTCGACGCCGCGGGTGCTCCCGCGCTGCAGGTCGATGCGATCAGCACCGAGGAAGCGGGCCACGCGGCGGCGGCCGAGCTCATCGCGCGCGGCGCGGCCTTCGATGCCGTCGTCGGCGCGAGCGACCTCATCGCGCTCGGCGCCATGCGCGCGCTGCAGGAGCACGGGCTCGCAGTTCCCGCGGACGTCGCGGTGGTCGGCTTCGATGACATACCGGCCGCGGGACTCGCCAACCCGCCCTTGACCACCATCGCGCAGAACACCCGTCTCGCGGGCGAGGTGCTGGTCGAGACCCTGCTGCACCGCATCCGCGAGGAGCCGGCCGAGGCGCGCATGCTGCCCGCGCGGCTCGTGGTGCGCCGCTCCTGCGGAGCCCCTCACTGACGAGGCCTCAGGCCGCCGGCTCGGGGACCCGCAGCACCAGCAGCCCCGCGACGAGGAAGCTCACGCCCCCGAGCGCCAGCGCGTAGATCGGCGCCCCGCCGAACACCGCGTGCAGCAGGAAGCCGAGTACGGTAGCCGCGACCAGCTGCGGAATCACGATGAAGAAGTTGAAGACCCCCATGTAGAGGCCCATCTTCTGCGCCGGCAGGCTGTCGGAGAGCAGCGCGTAGGGGAGCGACAGCACCGAAGCCCAGGCAAAGCCCATGCCGACCATGCTGAGGAGCAGCCAGTGGGGCTCGCGGATCACGAGGAAGGAGAGCAGCCCCGCGGCCCCGAGCCACACGTTCACCAGGTGACTCCAGCGCAGCCCGAGGCGCCGCACCATGAAGGGAATGACCGCCGCGGCGAGCGCCGCAAAGCCGTTGTAGGCCGCGAACAGCACGCCCACCCAGTTGGCGGCATGGTTGAAGGCGGCCGATTGCGGATCGCGGGCACCGAAGTGCACCTGCGCCACGGCGGCGGTCGTGTAGATCCACATGGAAAAGAGCGCGAGCCACGAGAAGAACTGCACCGGCGCGAGGCGGCGCATCGCCTGGGGCATGGTGGCGAGGTCGCCCATGAACGTGGTGAAGCCGCCGGCGCGCAGCCCGCGGCCGTGCAGCCACTGGGCGAGGCCCCAGACGAGCGCGCCACCGCTCGCCAGATACAGCTGCCGGTCGAGCGCGCAGCACCAGATCAGGGCAATCGCCGCCAGCGCGCCGGCGACCCAGGCGAGTCCGCGGCGCCGCGCGCGGCGCGGATCGACGGCGGCGGCGGTGTCAGCGGGGTTCGCGTCGTCGAAGGCAAGCAGCTGCTCCGGCGGGTACTCGCGCGAGCGCAGCACCGTCCAGAGCACGGCGGCGAGCAGCACCGCGGCGCCGATCTCGAAGGAATGGCGGACGGTGTCGGCGACGCCGCCACCGGCGCCCGCCACGTTGCTGACGCCCGCATACTCGAGCAGCGCCGTCAGCAGACTCCCCACCACCGCACCGAGCCCGATGAAGAAGCTCTGCATCGCGTAGCCGGCGGCACGCTGACTGGGGTGCAACTGGTCGCCGACGAAGGCGCGGAATGGCTCCATCGAGATGTTGATCGCCCCGTCGAGCATCCACAGCAGCGCCGCCGCCACCCACAGGGTGGGCGAGCGCGGCATGAGGACGAGCGCCGTGGCCGCGAGCACGGCGCCGGCGAGAAAATAGGGGCGGCGCCGGCCGAGCCGCGTCCAGGTGCGATCGGACCAATAACCGATCACCGGCTGCAGCAAGAGCCCCGAGAGCGGCGCCGCGATCCACAGCAGCGGCACCTGCTCGAGGCCCGCTCCCAACTGCTGGAAGATCCGGCTCATGTTGGCGTTCTGCAGCGCGAAGGCGAACTGCAGGCCGAGAAAGCCGAAGCACATGTTCCAGATCTGCCGGAACGAGAGGAGTGGCTTGGACCGCGGCATTTGCGCGTACTATGCGCTCTCAGCACACATGGGCGGCGCGATTTATGCACACAGCCTCGAGTCGGTCAACGTTACTCGCGCGCACGGCGCTCGCTGTCGCGCTCGGTCTGGCATGCAGCGCGGACATCGCGGCCGCGACGGCGGGCGCGCAGCAGGCGGCGCCCGCTGCGCAGGCCGCGGCGTGGTGGCGCAATGCGGTCATCTACGAGATCTACCCGCGCAGTTTCCAGGACTCCAATGGCGATGGCATCGGGGATCTCAACGGCATCACGCAGCGGCTCGACTACCTCGAGTCCCTCGGCGTCGATGCGATCTGGATTGCGCCCTGCTATCCCTCGCCCCAGGTGGATTTCGGCTACGACATCTCCGACTACCAGGCGATCGATCCGGTGTACGGCACGCTCGCCGATTTCGACCGCCTGCTGTCGGAGGCCGGCCGGCACCACATCCGCGTCATCCTCGACATGGTGCTCAATCACACCTCGGACCAGCACCCCTGGTTCCGCGAGGCGGCGAGCGCGCGCACCGCGCCCCGCCACGACTTCTACGTCTGGAGCGATGGCCGCAGCGACGCGGCCGGCCGGCATCTGCCGCCCAACAACTGGGTGAGCCTGTTCGGCGGCTCGGCCTGGCAGTACGTGCCGGCCGTGGATCAGCTCTACTACCACAAGTTCTACCGCCAGCAGCCCGATCTCAACTGGCGCAACCCGCAGGTCGAGCAGGCGATGTTCGCCGCCATGCGCTTCTGGCTCGACCGCGGCGTGGCCGGGTTCCGGCTCGATGCCATCACCGCACTCCTCGAGGACCCGCAGCTGCGCGACGAGCCGGTGCTGGGCGGCACCAACGCGCAGGGCGATCCCAACCTCAACGAGATCTACACCAACAACCTCCCCGGCAATCACGACATCATCCGCCGCCTGCGCGCCATGATCGACCGCTACCCGGGGGAGCGCCTGCTGATCGGCGAGACCTACGTGGCCCGCACCGCGCAGCTGGATCCATGGTATGGAGGCGCGCGGCACGACGAGCTGCAGCTGCCGATGGACACGCTCGTCGGGCTCGACAAGCGGCTCGATGCCGGCCGCTTCCGCCGCCTGCTCAGCGAGGCGCAGACCGAGCTGCACGGCTCGCAGCCGCTGCTGGTCTTCGACAACCACGACCAGATCCGCAGCTGGGACCGCTACGGCGACGGCGTCCACAACGCCGCGATCGCCCGGATCGTCGCGACG
>Ga0335072_10004338_pt1 | contig 21138 bp, 14 predicted proteins | sample Lox_Sample_21_FD_206725 | JGI IMG/M metagenome (GOLD analysis project Ga0335072, IMG submission 206725) | Soil microbial communities from Loxahatchee National Wildlife Refuge, Florida, United States - Lox_Sample_2.1 | ecosystem: Environmental > Terrestrial > Soil > Wetlands | place: USA...
TCATCCAGAACTGGTTCATATTTACCTTCATACTATATAAAGTCTAGAAGTGCTAAGTAAACCGTCAATTAGGAAGGATGGCCTTGTCGATAGGTTCGAACTCGACGAAAAGCATTTACCTGTTACGATCGGAGATTCTGAAGCCGGATACACTGCAAAAGTTCATGATGCCCGTGGAAAGTTGCTTGGCTTCGTCAAGTATTTGACGGAGGAGGGAACCGTTGAGCTGGCAAATTTCGGGGTCTCACTAGGTCCAGAGGTTCTTGACACAGGTTACACTACAAAACAACAGACGAGGAAGTTGGCTGGAGGCCATGGCGAGGGATTGAAGATGGCCGCACTTGTAATGCTTCGAGAAGGATATCGTTTCCACATCCAGTCATCTGAACACAACTGGAATTTTAATTTTGGCGGGAAAGATAACAAAAAAATAATTTGTTCTTTCAGTTGGCGAACAGGACAGGCCGATGAAGGATATAAAGAAAAAAATCGAAGAAAATTTGACAAGAAGAGTGGTTCTGAGGAGCTCAAGGCCAATATCTGGGAAGACATCTCAGTCAAAATTGGTGGAAACTTTCGGGGAAAAGGATCAAAGATCGACTATGCCACCTTCAGAAGTTGGCTTGACGTGTCCGTCGACCTTGACCGTCCATCGGATGTCACCCCAACAGGTTCTGGTGATCTGATTATGGATAGGAAATATGGGGATATGATTTATTTAAAAGGTCTTCGACTTGAAGCCAACCCCTCACTAACGAAGTTCAAGTTCGGTTATAACTTGTTTGCTGGCGACACTAATCGGGACAGGCAGGGGATGATCGATATGAGGCAGCAAGCCAAAATCATTACAAGGATCTGGGAGGAACCAATAGTAAACGGTGATGTCGATATCCTTGATAAATATATTGAGATGCTCCGAGCTGAACAGAGCTGGGCTGATGTGACCCTTGCGGAAGAGTTTATTTCAAGGGATATGGCTTCTAGAATTTGGGAAAAACTTCAGAGAGACGACCCTGAACACAAGAAGTTCTATTATGACCAGGAAAAAGGCGAGCGAGTGAGAATTCCTGTCTTGGCTGCTTCTTAATTATAAAATCTCAGCTAACAATGGCTTAGGATGTCGAGATCATCAGAAGATGCTTGAAAAAGCAGCCTGTACCATTGCCACGCCGCATCTGGAAACCGTTATACGAACTCCCACAAGTTCGCACACCTTATGAACAGCAATGCTACTTGCTAAAAAGGTGTTCGCCGTTTTTTGTGGAGAACACACCGTACAACTTAGGAATAAGGCGTGCCATGAGAGCTGTTCTATTTCTAGACATCAGAACGAAGGACTTAACAATTTCTTTCAAAAAGGGAAACACTGCTGGTCTTAACCTCTTACTGGATGGATCAGAGCTTCTCATCCACGAGAGGTGGTTGGACTTCTATAAGTGCCATGATGGTGTCTCGTGCCCGCTTACAGAAACGCCTTCTACTATGGATTTCAATAAGGAATTGTTCTCTTGCGACCATGTTGTGATAGAATGGTACGGTTTCGTACTCAATGAGTTGCTCAATAGAGCCGGTCCAAACCGTATCGAATTGGAGGAAGTCACTCGCTCCCTTCATGTGAAAGTCAGCGAGAACCTACGAAACATGCCAACTAGGGTTGAAGTTGCTCAAGGAGACGAACCACAAGAAATCAGGGTCTCTTGGGTGGACAGCGCCGGCGTAAGAGCCTTTGAATTGCACAGGTTAGATCTCGAGTGTCGAATAACTCTCCATCTTGACAATATCACCTGCCAAAAAAGGAAAACTGATCTCCTCGCACCGGAAGGTTAGTCAGATCCTTATGAATTGATTGTAGTCGTCTGTTTCAGTTAAAATGATACACCTAATGAAGGCTGACGAGGCGCAGGTATATTCAGCAATGGAATTCGACTCTCAGAAAATGGTTCTCATGGTACCGCCGCCTGTGGCTGTCCGGAGGGAATTGTATCGCAGATGAAGGGAGAAGCACGCTTTTATAACCTGGATGTTGAGGAAGCATACTTTCCCATGGTGGTTAGCCTAAGCCCTAAAGCCTTCTACTCACTACCTCCAGACGCCGTGCGGCCAAAACAAATTGAGAGTGATTCCGGCTACTCATATAGCAGATTCACCTCTCCATCGCGTGAGGTTCGTCCAGATCCTGGTAAGTGCGACAGTAGTGTGGATACACACAGTGCTTCTAGCGACACCGAGGACGACAGGGACGTTGAAACACCTCAGACACCCCCATCTCCTCAGGGACCTGGGGGTAAGACAATACCGATACGGCCCCTTGCTAGTGCTCCATCGATTGGTACACCAACGCGATTTAGTATGCACAGCAATAAAGTCTCCCACATGCCCCACCAAGCTAGCCAGAGAGAGAACGGGCAAGAGGTAGCTCGACTACAAGTAAGATATTCCCCAAAGGAAGCGCTTATGTGTGCTAACACAGTCGTCAAGGCTGTTATTAAAACCCGGAGTGAGCAAGTGAATATCGTAAGAAAGCGAGTCCGAGCCTTATTTCGGAAAGTTCAAACGAACATACAACTTCGAAACCTACCAGTTAATTTAGGCGCCAACCACCATAAACCTTTAGGAAATGCCAGAAGAGCTAATAGCCCACGAGCAGACTTCGGCATAGAAGATCCACAGCCCCAATCATCCGAAAGGGTTACTATTGAAAATGAGCAATCCTTGACGGAAATTGACATCCTAAACAGGCGACATCATCAAATGGGGCCAGATTCTCAGTCTCAAGGTTGCAAAAACCATAGGGGGGGTCCTCAAAACGCTGATAATGAATGTCAGGACTGTCGTGCTCAAACCCAGGAGCCACTCAGACCAAATGAGGTGCTACAAGGACGAACTGGCACTCGAGCCGCGGATCCAGCCTTGGAGTTTCGGGGCCCAGAAAATGCGCAGAGCGAGATAGAAGCCTTACGCAAATTGATCCAAGAGCTCGAAGAAGAGAAGGCGACTCTGGTGGCGGAGGTCGAGCGTCTTCAGCACGAAATCCGTGCCCTGAAAACAGATAACGAGAAGCTGAAAGCCGATTTTAAAAGGCCAAACACAGGACTTGCTGCGGAATTGCAGGACATCTTAAATCTTCTTGCAGACCACGAATCGGATGTCCAGCTGCCAGACATGGGCGAAACAACCGTGTCAGCAGAGGCGGAAGAAAGTACCTACCCGGCTGGCCACAAGCGTGGGGGTCTTGAAGAGGAGGGAGAAAGCAGCCAACGCAGTGCAAAACGGCTTAAGCAAGTGGAGGTTGTTGACATTGATGACTCGGCTTCTTATTAGTGACCTGGAGGTGTTGGAATTACGGCAATGCCCGAATAGAGTGGCAAGGCTGAAGCTATTTGGGGCACGCCGAGGTGGCTGGGGACACCAATTCAACCATGCTTTCAGCCCTACGTCCCACTTAGTTGATAATTATTACGCCAATGCATTCCATTTTCACGCTGCGCGCACATTTTCAACAGGAAGGGTCATGCAATGATGTGTGTACAGGCTGTTGATTTCAGAGGCGCTGGCGCTTTTGAGTTGTCACAAGCTATCTTTTTGGCATTTATCTTTTCAATTAGTTTTGCGACAAATATAGACCCTTGTGCTAATGGATTCGGGATTGCTAGTTGCAGCTAGCAAATCTCGATTTGCTAGGAAATATTTCTTGTTCTGGATATTTTGGTCATATAGTTTGTTGGATTTCATTAATACTCTGATATTACATGTATTATTTAGAATTTGAAATTTGAATAGTTCCTACGATACTGAACGGTTGGCTGGAACTGCTGAGACACCTGAAAATAGGATTGCTAATATTTCAAGCTATAACTAGCTAATCTCTAACATTATGAATTGTACAGATGCGAGTGTAAAACGGGTTTCTTTTGGATGATAATCTTTAATATGCAAGAGCTTACAGGAAGGAGTTCTTGGGCATTGCTGGACTTCTTATCAGGCCATGGTGGCAACGGATATGGGTAATTCAACAAGTTGCTCTCGCCAAGGACCTTACTATCGTACGTGATTCAAAGTCAACTTCATGGAGGAATGTGGCCCTTTTCAGTAACATCTCCCATAACTATCATATTGAAAATATGGGTGTGCAGTGGAATTGAATGCATTGACTTGAGGACAGTGATCCAAGTGGGAGGTAAGTCTCTTATATATCCATAGAATAGCTTGGTTACACTAGGGGCCGAATCGGTGTCCCCGATACAGCTTCAGTGTTGCCGCAACTTGACTGGAGTTTCCGATATCCTATAATTCTAGCATACCACAAGCTCGCTAGTGCTGAATTTTTACGCCAATTTGATAGAGATGTCGTTAGTAATAGCGGCATGGGATTCACAATGCCTCTAGCTCGTAATTAGTAGCATGCAGGATTAATCCACAGCTTTGTAACTCGATTCTAACCAATTCAGTCCACGTTTCCTGTTGGCGCTGGAAGGCTGAATAGATGATATCTTTAATAGATTAATGGATGAAATTCCATGAGATTTTGGATATCTTTAAATAATCTGTTATGAGGCAGTCGAACTTTATGGCAGCTTTAGCAAGAGCAGGTCTGGGAAAGTTTTTTGGACTTAAAAGGTGAAAAATGAGCAGGCTGTACCTGTGAATTATATGCCTATCACATACCCTTTTTCAAAAGCTTACACACAGCTGACATATGACCGTAGGTACCCTACTAGGTCATTGTTAAGGCGTAACCGGGGAGAATATTCATTAGTCTTAGGAGCAGAAACACACGGTTAAAGCTTCTTAAGCACACAAATACTACGCTCAATTACGTTGACTCTTGTTCTAACTCCTGGCTTTCTAGAAGAGAGATGTCTGCGTCAGAAGTTTCATCGTAGTCTGTGAAGGTGGGCAGCTGTAACCTCGGACTCCGTCCGAAAGAGCCTGTAATATAATTCGTGCCGAAGTTCAAGAGTGCTCCGATCGTAGAGTAGATAGAACCACCTTCTTGAAACAAATTCCACCCTCTTAGACCTCTGCGCCGCCATCCAAGTCGTCTTTCAAGTTCTCGCTCTTCTCCTATAGGATTGCTTATGGGACTTCTCTCTTGCAGCGCACTTGGCCTATTTGCACCATCACTTAGAGATACCAATGGCAAATCATGAACTTCCTCACGCTCCAAAGGAGCCTCGTCTGATGAGGTGTCCCTGTTCAAATTACCACCATTAGCTCCCTTAACTGTAGCTCGTCGGCACAGAAATTCAACTAACCGGGACCGAGCTTCCTCACTGTCTGATACCTGCTGCTTGATAGCAGGGAATAGCCGTCGGAAAAGCGCGGTAGTGGGGCCGCGAAACTCTGCGCATACCTCGGCAACGCTCCCTCCCAGAAAAACTGTAACGATAGATATGCTTGGAAAGAGAAAGGTTAAGCCGGTCCCTTCCAAAAAGAAACTGGCTACAAGAAAGGGAATGAAGTTGCCCAGACCAATGTACTTCAAGAAAGGAAACATAATGGCCAAATATAGAGGCATCAAGCAAAGGATATTGTACAACCATACCATAATCTGAAAAAATATTCCAGTGACTGGTTCTAATGTTATCAAAGAAACAGCCATTGATAGTAAGGAATTCGCAAGGAGATCCAACTGAACAGAGAGGAGCAAGGTGACGACTGTCACTGCAATCGACAATGCCCAAATTAACAGTGACATAATTAGATGAAATTCCCAGAGGAACATGGGGCCCCGAGAGACACCGAAGGACTCTAAGAGCATTCGGCAGTCTTCAAACTTCGCCCGGGCCTTGTGAAATGAGTCACTCTCGAGTGATGTGATGTGAGCCATTTTTTGCGATGCCGGAAACTGTTTATTGAACTTATATGACATGATATCTATCGGTGAACATATCAGGGATGTCAGCCAAGGTCCATTCGGGGGGTAGCCAAGCTCGATGAGACTTCGAAGTGCCACATGATTGTAGCGGGAAATTGCAGTGATAACCAGCCATGAGGCTTTTCGTTGTTGACGCAAGCGAGGATTGTCTCGCGCCTCGCAGAATTCCTTCCATATCTCCTCAACAGGGCCACTGTCCTCATGTGATGAAGGGTCTAGGTCACGTTTCAGGAGCGCTTCAAGTTCCTCTGGTTTTGGTAAAATAGCTGAGCCTTGAGCCTTCCGAGAAAGCCACAGCAAGCGGCGTACTGCATCTAGACTTCTCGGGTCCTTGTCGATAAGCATAGTATGCAGTATCTCTACAAAAGTTGGCCACCCACCGTCAGCAACGAGATCGAATTCGCCAAATAGTCTATAGATAATTGCTCGGAGTGGAGAAGGCAAGATATAAGAGCCCTTGATTAAATGCAATGCACTCGTGGTCCTTCTGGACGGATGAAAAAATAAAGCTCGTGGATCAGCACCTGCTTCAAGTAACAAAAGAACAAGTTCATCCCATTTATTGCTGGCTGCGGCCAAAAGCGGTGGGGGTACGGATTCAGGGAGGCAGCACTGCTCGAGATAGGATGCTGGAACCCAGTTCAGATGATTGCGAATACCTTTATTCGCGAGGGCTTCGATTAGAGTTCGTCTATGTCAACGTTAGACGGGATCTTAGGGAGTTTCGCAAGACTTACGCAAAGGATATATCTCGGTGCGTTGAAGTGGTAATGACCGACATGTACAGCAAGCCGTAGTTCATACTGCCATCGGATAAAAGTAAGTTGAGGCCAATCCAGTCTAGATAACGCGTTACCCAGTTCGTCGGGTAGAAGAACACATTTCTACCGACATTTTCCGGGAAGTACTCTGAGGCATCTTGGAAATCAGAGAAAAAAAAATCGATTATAAAACTCTTCCACCATTTGTACATAACTCGACAGCGAGGACCGCTTTCCAAAGCTTCGCTTTCACGGGTGCGGAGTAAGTCGGCAAAGATCTCGTGGTAGCCATGACGTATCGCGAGTTTGACAGCGTCGGCAATCCTTGACTTTTGCCGCTGATTGAGCAAGATACGGTTTGCATTGTCGTTTGATGCAGCAGAAGATGAGAATGCGGGCGGCTTTGGCTTATCAATGCCGAAGACGTCAAATCTTGCAGGTCCCTCCTCGTTGTGAGCTAGTAACAGTCTGACAACGTCGGTACGGCCCTCTCGAATTGCATAGAATAACGCATTGCGTTCCCCTCGACATATGGTGTTGTTGAAGTCGATACCCATGAGGCGGAGCAGCTCTAATGTCTTTTGTAGATTCCGGAGATATTCGCTGCCATGTTGCACGCATCTCCAGAATCTATCCGGAACATTGAATCCGGATTTGTCTACACTTGACGTACAACCGGCAATCGTGAGTGCAAGAAGAGAGTAGCGCCTTTTATTTTTCCAAAATGTTAGATTACGAACATATTCTGGTGTAAGCACTAGGTCCCGCTCCTGCCAGAGGATCTTCATCACTTCGTAATTTTGGAGGCAACAAGCCCAGGCCAGCATTTTTCCAAGGTTCGCTCGCTGGATGGTGATTTCTTTCATGGTAGAGCGGCCTTCATTTTTGGCTTGGATGCGGAACATAGCTCTTAGGGCGAGACGTTTGTCAAGCGTGGCAGCTCTCACCATTGGACATCCTGAGACGAAAGGAGTACTGTCGAGAGGAGAATAAAACATGCTTGTTCTCGATGCTTCTTGAGTCAAATCTGCTCCAGCTTCATAAAGCAAGTTTGCGAGAAGCTCGACCTCACCGTCGTCAATAGCAGGGAGAAAGTGCAAAGCGTTTTCACCGAAGTTGTTTGAGAGCTTAGCAGAAGCGCCGTACTGAAGTAGCTGGTGCGCAATCCTGTGATATCCAGCGCGACATGCACAAATTAGTGGCGTGTCCCCGAACTCGTTCCTCTGATTTAAAATGCTGTCATCAACCATTTCTCTTTTTTCCCAAGTGCGCAGCAGCGCCTCGGTCCCTTTTGCTGCTACGTAGTGAAGGAAGTTGTTCCCATGCGCATCAATTGAGGAGTGCAGACTAGAAAAGTCGTTTGAGAAGGGGGGGAAACGCCGAAAGCCGTCTGTGGATCCATCACTATAATCTAAATTGTTGGAGAACTTTTCTCGATAAATGCGTAAAGCCCCAGGATAGCGGGTGGATCCCAGAGTGCGAAGACTTCTGAGAGCGTTTAGTGAACCATTTTCGACGGCTTCCGAAAGCCATTTTTCGGTTGGAAACTGTTGAAGTTTTTCAAGGCAATTGAAGGCAGTCGCAAGAGAATATATATTAGCTTTAGCATAAATTTCATTCCTTTGACATGCCAGAACAAGCCAATCGAAAGCTGCGTCAAAATCTGTCTCAACACCCAAACCAGATGCGTAGCAGGTACAAAGTTCAAAACAGGCGGAGGCGTTGCGTTCGCTGTTCTCGTCGGAACTCACATAGAGCAAAGCCTCTACAAGTTGTTTCTTCAATAAGTTGCTCATGCCATTGAAAGCATGATAAGGAATTGTCATCTATTCGAAAATTTTAGCGTTATTTCCTTACTAAAGAGGACTACAGAGAGTTTACAATGTCAGCGTCTAGCGTCTGGATGATCGTCGTGGTAGGGTTCGCATATTTTTGGAATCCGCCTTCGTTTGTTGGGCCATGACTAATATTCAACGGTTCGGGTCGACCCCAAAGCAGGAACTGGCGCAGATCCCTCTTCTCTGGGTTGATATCAAGTGCATTGTTTATGAGAGATTCTGCGGCTTCCATTTCATCTCTGCGCGAGATTAAGTCCGCATCATCAGCCTCGTAAATGAGCTCAGTAACAAAAGTCCTTATACTCCCGGATTTCTTTTTGTGTTCGAGGTTGAATAGGCGCTCTGCGGGTGTCCTTCCATGTTTCTTGAGTCCCAAGAAATGCTGAATAATGTCAAAACCTGCCATGATACTTCCAAACAACAGCCCGTAGGAGTAGACATCGGTTTTAAGAAGTGTCCCTGTAGCGAGCTTCTCTTTCCATTCAGGAGCGGCGTAAGCTTGAGTGCCCCCAACTAGATGTCTCGTCTCTCCAGTGTCAAGGATAGAATGGCTGAAGTCCGCGATCTTGGCTGTCCAGCGCTTTGGATACTCGAACATCAGTACATTGTCGGGCTTGATATCACCGTGCACCACACCCAGCCGGTGCAGTGCCAAAAGACCTTCGGCAACGTCGAGACCCATGTCTTTTTTAGTATCGAACGGAAGTTTCGGATGACTGTAACACAGAAAGTAAGCCTTAAACTTAGCCTGGCATAAATGTCGACGAAGAGTAATCTTACCTCTTGAGGAAGTCGTCCATCGTGCCCCATGCCTGCTCTAATAAAAGGCTTGGTTCGATCAGTCCAGATCCCTATGGTTATAATCAGTTTACCAGAGCCTCCACACAAAGGCACGACCGTAGGAACTTGGGCACTTCTTACCGAACGATTGTATTCCCAATTGAGGCCCAGGATATCCACGACGAATGGGTGCGCTCGTACTTTCGGGTGCGTCAAAACTCTCAGCTCCATGAGAAAACTCGACGCAGCTCGCCGCGCGTCATCATTATCGCAAGCCTTGCCATTACTAGAAAAGAGTTGCGTGGGGGAGCGCTTCAAGATAACCTTCAGATTCTCTCGCACTACCTCATCAGCCATCAGCTGGCTGGGAAGCGTGCTCTCAGTAAGGATGGACGACACCTGAAAAACGGCACCGGAGCCCACAGCATGTGCATCAGAGGTGTCAAGTTGCTGCATTGGAAGTACCCCATCTTGGCTGTACAAGGTCGCTACGGCGGTAACAAAATTGAGGAAATCAGGGGTAAAGGCATCGGACTGATCAGAATGAGATGTAGTAGTTCTGTGCCTAGTGGTTGTTCTTCGGAGGTATGAGTTGAAGCGATCAAAGTCGTGATACTCGCTCACGCTAGGCCCAGCATTGCCTACGCTGGTTTGGAGCGCCATCAATTTTTGACGGATTTCGACAGGAAAGGGACGGGGTGAAGACAATACTGTTTTCAAAGCAACAGCCACTTACACCGGAGCTGTGGCTCTCCGAGGTTAGACCTCGTGCACGGGAGTAGAGAGAGATTACTTCCAGAGATTGCCAGATCACGCTACTTCACAGTATCGATAAGAGTTGAGGCGAAGCAAGCCACATGCATGGCAACCTAAAAATGCATCTTATCTACATGCGTTGAGGCGAAGCAAGGCTGACTTGTATACGGCTACATATGCTGAAGGGCAATCTTCCTGTCGTATTCGCGCTGATGGACTTTCAGCAGCGGCCCCATTTCCCTTATCTAAGCTGCTTTTCTTTTCTTCTCGCGCTTCCCTCACTGAAAGCAAGCTCCCACACCACACACTTGACATGGCCGAAGTGTTGGGTACAGCTGCCAGCCTTATAAGCATTATAGGGCTGGCCAAGACGTGTATAGACCTCTATGATATTGTCGCTGACGGCAAACATGCTTCCAAGGACCTTGATCAACTCGTGTCCTTTCTGCGCATTGAACGAGTCCGCTTCTTTCTATGGTGCCAGTACGTGGGATTCGCCGACCTCATTATCCTCAAGGCAGCAACTGCGCAGGGCACCGATTTAACACTGGGCGAGATCAAGCAACGTATAACTCCCCATGCCCAACACGCCTGGGTTTTGCAAGGCGTTGCCAAAAGTATGCAGCATATTGAGCGGACATTTCGCGAGTCTCGGGACCTCCTTACCACATATACCACACAAAAGCGTACGTCCTTGACATCGATCCTTTTGAATCCGCTCTCAATAGCTCAGCAGACCCAAAATGCGGTACTGGATCTAGTTGGCTTTGAAGCAGATCAGTCTGTAGAAGATAACGTCATACCGAAAAGAGGTATGACGGGTTGGGAGGCTACCAAGTGGGCCGTGAAAGATAAGAAAAGGTTCAAATCTCTCGTCGACGACTTGCGTCTTTTTAACAACGGCTTGGAGGCTGTTCTTTCGTTGATGGAGAGAAACCGTCTCCTCAGGCAGAGGGAGCTGCTTGCTACAACAACGCCTTTAGCAGAAACTGTTGCAAACATAGGAGATGTGGGAAATGGGACATTGTGTTCAGAGAGCGACCACACAAGTCTTCAACAGCTAGTTGAGCTGTATCATCGGGGTGCCTTCATCATGCAAGACTCCGGTGAAGATGATATTGAAAAAGTGAATAAGGTGTTAAGGGGAAGCGCTTATTTGAAATCACCAAGCCAGAATCTCTCTCTCCTTTTATCCGATATTGGGAAATTCTCCACGGAGGAACCATTGCATCAAACTCGAGCTATAACGACCTACAAATCGCGGCCTGCTTTGGTGGAATGGAAGTACTATTCTCGCAACATTGAGCCTAGTTTACTAGCAGCACTACGCCGACGAGTCGATATGCTTGCTTACCAGTTGCAGCAATCGTCTCGTATACCCGGCTTCAATGTTCTTAGCTGTTTGGGGTACTTCAATGACGATACCAACCATAGAGTCGGAATCGTTTTTGAACTGACTGATCCCAACGCTAAGAGTGGCCTCATATCTCTCCGAGATAGGATGGTCCAAGATAGAAAGGACAGGATTGTCCGAGAGCTCGGCACCAGGTTTCAAATGGCTACGGCGCTGACCATGACTTTCTTTCGTCTTCACTCCGTTTCATGGTTGCATAAAAGTCTTCGAAGCGACAATGTGCTTCTTTTTGGGACAGACGACCAAGACGACCACGGTCTCGAACAACCGTATGTATGCGGATTTGACTTTTCACGGCAAGATTCTCCATTAGAGATGACTGAAAACATCCCTTCAGTCCTGTATGACCAACACGTAAATCGTGACCACCGCCTTTACAGACATCCAGATCTCCAGCCACGCCTTTTAGAAGACCATGCGATTAACGAAGAAGATCAGGCCGGCACTCAAAAATCATGCTGCCGTTACTGCAAGGCGTACGATATCTATAGTCTTGGAATCATTCTACTTGAGATTGGTTTATGGCGTCCAATCGGGGATCATTGGAAAAAGAACGACTCATATGATACGTTTCAAGATCGACTATGGAGAGAACTGGTTCCGGAGCTGAGGTATCGGATGGGCAAAACGTATTTCAACGTGGTAAAGAAGTGTTTGACTGGTAACTTTGGTGGCTGGATGAATGGCCTTCCACCAAATAACGAGACAGAGTCTAACGCTTCTCGATATTGGTTAGAAGCCTTTGAGAAGGATGCTGTAAGCGAATTAGAGAAATGCAGTGTTTAATTTAAATATGTAGGTAATTTAAAACAATTTATAAACTATTGGATTGAGAGTAGTGATTTGTGAATTGATTGGTTGATTATGAACTATATGGGAAAGATGTCCCTATTTATAACAAAGCGAAAGTTGATTTCCATTAAGGCTGGCTTGGGGTGAGATTAGTCGTGGTTGCAAGCTGGTCCTGACAACATATATAGAATGTGTGTTAGCTAAACAGTCCATTCACCAATAGACCGGCCTTGTAGCAACTGGGCGTAAGGCCCACTATCTGTGCTCATCTACGGATGAATATAGGTCCGATTATTAACAACCGTAACCAACTTATGTCAATATAAGGGTATGGAATATTACCCAAATCGTAGTACCTGCAGCCCCAGGTCAGTGGCCGTAGGCACGAACACTGCAGCCCCTATAACATCATTATCTGTGTTGCAATATGCAAAGTGTCAAAAGCTCTAATTCTTGACTATAGGAAGTTCTAAGCATATTTACACATAAATAGTCAGTTAGGCACCCATAGTAATTGTTGCATGTGTAACTAGGTTCTGGGTGGCTCTTTGGAACAAACTCATCAATTTGAACATATTGAATTGCATGTAGAGTAATCTATCTATCTCCATGAGAATAGGGGTTTAAGGAGTTGTTCCTGAAACGTAAATTACATAAAGGCCAGGTTAATGAGTGTTCGCCTTAAGTGTGGCATTGATAAGATATGAGAAGACAAATGAGAGAAAGGGAACGTTATATCCAACAGTAGTTGCCTTCCGCTGCCTGAGCTGCCGGGCGTATTCGCAGACTATATGTCACTTGACTACGGCCACCCTCCAAACTTAGCCTCAAACTGTCCTCCCGAGCTCAATCCTACTACATTGGCATTCTGTAGCAGTTCAAATGGCCTCTAGCTAGCCGCCTTATTTTTCGGTCACGCCTACCACTTCAATACATCCCTCTAATCAATGGCGGCTAGCGTGTCCAAGCACTAGTCGAAAATGCGGCTATATACCCCACAAATCAATCTAATTTTGACTCATTAGGACCTAGTGCGTTGGATATTACGTTCCCTTTCTCTCATTTGTATCCTCATATGTTGTAAATGCCTCACACTTAAGGCGAACACTCTTTAACCTTTCTTATGTAGACTGTTTCAGAGACAACTCCTTAAACCCCTATCCTCGTGGAGATAGATAGATTAATCTCTACATGCAATTCAACATATTCAAATTGATGAGCTTGTTCCTAAGAACCGCACAAGACCTAGTTGAGAACTCAACATAGTGGGTGGGCGAATCGGGACCTTAAGGGATTCTACGGTGAGGTTACAGGGCTGCTTAGGTTATTGCAGGCTTAAATACCCAGTGGCCTCAAGACTTTTGAAAAGGCTTCGTACGCAGCAGATACATTGAGAAACGAATGACTTTAACTACAGGTATATATACGTTCAATGGAGTATAGAACCTTCCGGTATAGTAATAATAGGAGTTCTTATAGGGGTCAAATATTGACGGAATTATTAGCCTAATGATCAACGAATGACAATGTGGCTCCCTCTGTATAATTGGCGGGAATAAGTGGGCCATTAGCCGCACCGAACTTGTTATAGTTCTAACAATCTTACGGCCCCAGACGGTCCTATATGTCGATCAGAGAAGGGATGAGGAGCTGACCATTCAGTTCGCAGTCCAACTCCATAGCACTGCCACAGACGTTACGTAGCCAAGCTCGTTCTAATAATAAATCTTACACCTCCATCCCACACATGTCCAGCCGCCTAAAATCAACCCAACTCCTCTCATGACGCGCATTCCCATCATGAAACCCCACAACAATGGTCTCTTTAATCTATCTCCCAGTCTTAATCTCGCTATTCTTCCTCATAATCTCAAATTTCCCGATTTTAATATCCGGAACTACGTGCTACAGTCCCGACGGATCAGCTGTCAATGACGCTCTTTACCAGCCATGCATCAACATACAAGGCGTCGAATCCATGTGTTGCGCATTAAATGCCACATCCACGCCGGATATATGTTCACCGAATGGACTCTGTGTAGCTGGATGGGGAAACCAAGCCTACTGGCGAGACTTTTGCACGGATAGTACATGGAAGAGCCCGAACTGCTTGCCAAAGACAACATGCGATGAAGCGGTACATACATTCTTTTTTTCTTTCCCTTTTCCCTTCCCTAGAAAGAGATCTCCACATGTTAGAATATTGAGACGGTTTCTTAAGTTCTCGAATTCGAGAAACGTCCAAGATATCATGTCTTTGCTTGGAAATATGGATTACATTCTTGACTCAAAACGCTGACTGTTTGCACGACAGGCAGGAGGGTCCTCGAATGGCAGCACAACGCTAAGGCTTTGCGATGATGGGAAATGGTGCTGTGGCGAGTCTAACGAGTCGTGCTGTAATGCACATGCGGGCTTTAGCCTTGCGCCGACGCTTGTAGCGATTGGAGCTTCGGCAACATCCAATACGAGAGTGACAGTGACGGCGAATAATGGTAGTTCCATACCAGATGTAGCAGTTGGAGTGGGAGTGGGGGTTCCACTGGGGATTCTAGCGATAGCGATGTTGGGAGTGGGGTTTTGGTGGGGAGGGAGAAGGGCGAGGTTGATGGCGGTGCGCACTGGGGTAGGCAGAGAAACAGAGGGATTAATGCAGAGTGGAAAGGGTGATGAGAATGAAGTGATGATGTTGCCTGTGGAGCAGAATGCAATCTATGAGGCGTCGGCTGGTCTGGTGAGGCCCGTGGAGTTGCCAGAGAGGACAAATGTAGAGGAGAATAGGAATAGGGGAGAGTATTGAGCCTTTATTTACCTCCTGATCGAAATCAGATCGAAGTCCCTAGTCCAGCATCCCGATATCCATATCACTTCAATTTTTGCAGCTAAAATGCCAAGTACGACGCGATATCGTCCCAGATCTTGGAACTTGCCTTCTAAGAGAGCAGAGTTACCATATCTCGTAAAACAATTTGTATAAAAGATCAGCCTAAATGCACTTAATGAACATTAGGGAAGACGAGAGGAAGGACGTCGGAGAAAGTAACCATGAACAACGATAACTTCAAGCTTGTGAAAAGAATAGAGAAGCGTGACAATTCCTTCCTCCCATGTATACTAGCTATCATCTACATAGGCTTAACAAGCTCAACAGGGTTGGAAGACCCTACCAAGCCCCAATATGAACTTTCCCTCCACCCACATTATCCGAGATAACAAAACTATTTATGTGCGCTATATCCCTGGGTATCATACATCTTAATATCTATTCCAAAACCTAATCGGTTCTCATGATATCTTCTGACAATGTTGAAAGAGATTCCCATAGCCAAAATCCACTTCTCACACAAGCTCTATCTTCCCACAGCGCCTCTCATCCCAAAACTCTCCATACATAACGCCATGAACATAACTATCCCCAACTAACGTCCACTGCACCCCTCCACTATTAACATCAGCGCTGTCTCCACAAGGCCTAATAACAAGCGGTATATCGCCCCCCTTAACTAGCGCCACCCTGTCCCCAACCCTCGTTTCCCGCGGCACAAGCGCCAGCCTCCCGCCCCGCGTCCACGCCAGGCGCCTCAGGCCCGCGCACTCAGCCGTATTCGTAAAGTAGCTCTGCGGCCCCACAACCAGGTCCACCGCCGCGACGCCCAGGAAAATGCACCCTCGATACACGGCCGGAAACAGTCTCCTTAAGCCTAAAGCGCGGAGGGCGGCGATAGGGTGCAATTGCTTGCGCCACCGCTGGTATTCAGCTGCTGCGGCTTCGGGGCCATTGGGGGCCCAGTCGGCACTGAGGGTGCGCCAGAAGGTTTCTGTTGAGTTTTTGTAGCGGGGAGGCAGGGAGGATGGTGGAGAGAGGGCTAGGGTGTGCCAGTCGTAGAGGACGTCGAGGCTGTGACTTAGGTCGGAGACGTATTTTAGCTGGGAGGTGAAGGATTCCCAAGGGGATAACCTAGTATAGGGTTCGAATGTTGAGGAGAGCCAGTCGTACGTTGGGGGAGCGTAGATGTCGCCGAGATAAGCGATTGTGTCGAATACATAGCCGGAGAGACGGAGTGTGTCACCATCATGAGGTGTTAATTGGGGTGATAGTGGAGTACCGTTTGAGGCTATGTATGAGGGAATGGGATTGGGGGACAGCGAGTCGGTTTCCTCTGAGTATCGGGAGAACATTACAGGTTGAGAAGAAGTGTCGCTCCAGTCGGGTACCCAGGAGGGTAAGTTTCGTGAGAAGTCTTTGCCGCTGCCTGGGATGGACAGTAGATATAGATCTTTTGAGGATTCCATAAGTGCCCTCGCTACGTTCTTATAGACGTCTTCGACGCTTGAATGATAGTCTGGTCGGAGACTCGCCGCTTCAATATCAGTTGAGGTGAGGCCGTAGAGAGCAAAGATCTTATCTCTTGGGTCCGTAGCTTTCTGTTTCCGAAAGCTGTTCATGAGCACTGGCAGAGTCACCATTTTCTGCTGCCTTGGGGTGAGATTGTCCTTGCAGGTAAGATACCACCGGAGCATGGTAAGCCTCCACACGCCGTTCATCTTAACTTCCTTGGTAAGATATCTTCTCGTCTCGCTAGTGAGAAAGGTCAAAGTGCAGCCTTCATCGAAGAGATCCCAGTCTAGAGTTGTTTTACCGCATGCCACGATTGCCACTTTCGCAACCCCGATTTCTTGCGCGACCCACATTCGTGTGAACCAAGGTCGCTTAATCAAGTTTTGTAAAGCGAAGAGCTCAGCTCTTTCGATTATGTCATTCCAATCACAATGGTGTCCATTTTTGAGAACTTGGAGGGATTCCTCTTGGCCTGTTTGCTCACCAGCCAACTTTAGCAGCAAAGCCGCGGCATCACGAGTCTCTTTTGAGTTCCAAGGATAGTCATTCTGGTAGGAGTTCATAATTGTGCGGTACAGTAAACTTTTATCAGCCAGTTTATCTTTGTTGAATGCGGCTACAAGTGCCACACGCGCACAAAGAGACAAGGCTGCGTCACTGTCGTCAGCCGATTCTCCGAGCCACACAACCACCCGCTCCGCTTGCTGATAGATCTCGCGCATGTGGCTGACCTGCTCCTCTCGTTCGATGGGATCATCCTGGTTGATACAGATCGCATCGATCCAAAGAACGCGCACTTTCTCCTCTTCACGCAAATGCTGAAGCGCGGATTTGAGGTTGCGTGTGATCTCTAGTCGAGCTCCATTGCATAAGATGGGCGTCTTCACTGCTGCATTGTCACCCCAGCAATATGAGAGGGCCTCATAGCTGACAACTGTCTCCTGTTCCTGGTCTTGATTCGCGCCAGAAAGTTCTCTTCCACGGACGTCAAAGGTTTTTGTTAATACTGATTCGCTGGGAGGCTGCAGGACCACCGGTCTCAAACGGCATTTGATATCTTCCAATGCTTTACCCGGCAGTAACTCAACGATACGTATCGCGCGAACGTCTTGAGAATGTTCCAGTGGCTCATACTTGAAAAGCTCCAATCCTGGTTCCAGTGATAGGCTTAAGAACTCCTCCCAGTTAATTTCATCCTGAGAAGGCTCCTCAGGTGGGATAGGCTGCACTTGTGTCAAGAAGCTCCAGATCTCCCTCTTTAGGCTCCTCAGGTTGTCAATATTCTGTCGGAAAGTCTGATCCGGATTGAACAATATCATGTGCAGATCCCAGAACCATTTGATACAGGGCCACAGCACATATATGCAGATTATGTATGGAAGACCGATGGTTTGTACGAGGTCCCATATTGCGCCTTGCTCTGGGTCAAAATGCTCCGCCCAGGCATATTGGAGCCATTTTCGCAGGATCTTTCGCCTAGCTCCTATAGATTTTGGCCTAGAGCTTATGAGAGCAGGGTTCCAGTCAGATAGTTCCCCGAGGTCAGACATTTCCGGTGATGGTGGCTCTGGTATTACTTTCAGGAGGATATGAGGTTGAAAAAAAGTGATGATGGCGGTTATGCAGATTGATTACGGAGATATATAGGAGTCGATTGCTTGAGAAATGCGGCCCTCAAAGCTCTAGCAGCATAGCAGACAGAAGATGAAAGAACTGGAGCTAATCACGAACGAACCAAAGCACGAGATGCGAGGAAAGTTGTTAGATATGCCAATCTCCATAATAGGATGACCCTGATGCAAGTAACGAAACCATCACAGTCCACATCGTCCCCTTCGGCTGTTATGTTGTGGCTGAACGCAATAGACTGCACAACACGAACCCGAAAAGTGGTATGTATGCTTACCTTTCCCAATCGGGTTCGGCAGCCGAACCCAAGTTTACGTATCAGCCTCATCTCAAGTCTGAGTCGTGGTGTTTGGCCCCGCGGGTTTAGCGGCAGGCCGACGACCATATCGCTCGGCCTAGCTTCGCTTTGCTGATCTGTTAACCAACCGCTTAGCAAATACGCCCAGACAGTTAGCCCTACTTTTCGCCCTGCTTTTCTCCTTCCTGCGCTGCCTTTTGGGGCAGTGCGGCTAAATTTGACCTGCCTACATGTCGCGTCCTCTTCATTCCTTAACCTCAATTTTACTAGAAAGCCATTGTCGCAAATTATGTAGCCTCATAATACAATTTCATTGTACGGTACCCTCTACCATCAAATGCCAATTACGACACTGCTCTCTATTTCCTACTTTGTAAAATTGGAACGATGTCATTGCAGCAACAAGACAGGTACGGAGTTGAATTCTATTGATATACGCGATATAAGCTGATAGGATACGGGAATTGTAGCTTCCAGAGTGCTGAACATATTTTTGCCGCCGCAGTTGACGAATTTAAATCCCGGATGTCAAAAGAAGACAAGGAGGTATTTCAACCTGTAGCCTCTTTGGAAGATATGATCAAAAGCATGGAGGAGAATGTATCTAGCTTGGGAAAGGGACCAAGAGCGATGAGACTCATGAAAACATGCCGCTTGATTGCAGACTTTGGAAAAGCTATGAAGCCATATTTCGAAGTCGTTGGCATTTTTATCTCATCGAAGCCTGATATTGCTGCGATTGTATGGGGTGCTGTCCGGATGGTCTTTCAGGTAACTGGACAAGGCCCAAATAGAGATATTGCCAACTGATGGCTGCAAAGTTAAGCTTGAACTACTCCTCCTTCTTTGAAAAGCTTGCTGAAAGGTTCCACGACATTGCACAAAAATTGCCGGACTATAGTCGACAGGTTGACTTATTAAGGGAACGAGCGCAGAGCAGTAAATGGCGGCCATCACATATACAGTTGATGAAGTCTTTATCATATGTTTACACAGATATTCTTCAGTTTTGCCAGGATGCATCTTCCATTTTCTCACGCGGAGGTATAGGCAGGAATTTCTCTCCTTATGCTCATAATTCTGGACGCTTTTACTAAACCTTAGGCATCTAGGTCGACTAGGAAAGGTCAGAGTTGTCTTTGATCTAATCTGGACCCCTTTCGATGAACGCTTTGAAAGTATCTTAGTACGCCTTGGCAAACACTCTGCACGCTTCGATAACTGTGTCCGCCGTGTTGAGCGAAGAGATGCTCCTTCACTATGAAAAAATGGATGAGGAGATACAAAATAACTCTCATAAGTATCAACTTTTGATAGACGAAAGGAAGCAGAAAGAAAACAATGTGATGAGCAAGAAGATTCTTGAAATCAGGCGTTGGATTGCTGCACCGGACTGGACTAGTAGCTTCGAAGTAGCTCTTAAAATACGCAGCAATAATACAGGCTACTGGATTTTAGAAAACCGAGAATACCAGACATGGGTAGACACTGAGCTTACTGAAGGCGCGCCCCGAATGCTTGTACTGACAGGTAGGTCCTTCCTGTAATAATCGATTCAAAGCAAAAACCATTGATGATTACTTAAGGCAAACCGGGCTATGGCAAGACTATTCTGTCTACAAGTATCATCGAGGATCTGCAGACGACTGTAAGGCACAAATGGAAGCGTGACGACAGCAACCTAAATGGAATCCTCGCATTTTTCTATTTCGAAAAGCACAGTGCAGATAAATGCACCTATCAATCTGCACTCCGAGCAGTTCTGGCCCAATTATTACGTGCCCATCAATATAGCAAGATTATCATTGATATCCTGGCCCTAACAATGATGAATACCGGCACAGGCCAAGTCACTGCAACTGAGAGTGATATTAGCTCTGTACTCCGGATATGTTTGCATAAACTTGGGATATCCTTCTTGATCTTCGATGGACTCGATGAGTGTTTGGATTGGAAAGGCCTAGTCACTTCGATTTGCGAAGCTACTGTAGGGACGCAATGTAAGATCATCCTCATCACAAGACCACATCTAGCCCTCTCGGAAAATTTCGGTCATGATCTCTACCATATCAATTTGGATGTACTAAGCAATCATGATGATATAAGGCTCTTTCTCTTACCGGAAGTTGACGCCTTGAGAGGACACATTGCTGGACATCAATCAGAACCGGAAATCGTCAATGAAATAACTAATCGGGCAAACTCGATGTTTCTGTGGGCAAAATTGATGGTCAGGTATCTTCAATCGCCCACACTAACACCACAAGAGCGCTTAGAAGCTATATGCGACATGAATCTCCTTGAAGGACTTGATAAACTGTACATGAGAATCTTAGAGAACGTACGAGAGCATCTGCCTCAGCGTCAATGGATCAAGGTTCAAAAAATATTTCAGTGGATTGCGGTTGCATCATATCCTCTACTTACACCAGAACTTCAAATAGCTCTTGCAGTGCAGCAAAGCAGAGGGGCTACGAAGGACGATCTTATTCCAGACTTCGAGGCCTCATTGGTACAAATCTGCGGGGCATTTGTTGAAATTAAGGAAGACTTGACTGTCCATTTCATACATCTCTCAGTTCTTGAATTTCTTACAGATCGGGCACCTGGAATGTGTTCTCCATATGTATCAAACAGTCCATTCCACGTCGAC
>Ga0335072_10004339_pt1 | contig 21136 bp, 21 predicted proteins | sample Lox_Sample_21_FD_206725 | JGI IMG/M metagenome (GOLD analysis project Ga0335072, IMG submission 206725) | Soil microbial communities from Loxahatchee National Wildlife Refuge, Florida, United States - Lox_Sample_2.1 | ecosystem: Environmental > Terrestrial > Soil > Wetlands | place: USA...
AGGCGAGCTACTTCATCTTGTCAGTGATTCGGGCCATGCGGCGGTCGTCAAGCTGCTGCTCGGCACGGGCAAGGTGGACGTGGACTCGAAGGACGCCCGTGGGCAGACGCCGCTGTCATGGGCTGCACAGGAAGGGCACGAGGCGGTCGTCAAGCTGCTGCTCGGCACGGGCAAGGTGGACGTGGACTCGAAGGACGCTGATGGGCAGACGCCGCTGTCATGGGCTGCGCTGAGAGGGGACGAGGCGGTCGTCAAGCTGCTGCTCGGCACGGGCAAGGTGGACGTGGACTCGAAGGACGCTGATGGGCGGACGCCGCTGTCATGGGCTGCGCAGGAAGGGCACGAGGCGGTCGTCAAGCTGCTGCTCGGCACGGGCAAGGTGGACGTGGACTCGAAGGACGCTGATGGGCAGACGCCACTGTCATGGGCTGCGCTGAGAGGGGACGAGGCGGTCGTCAAGCTGCTGCAATCCTTCATCGATATGAAGCTTGTTACAGAGTAACGTTCTGCAAACCTCCACCCCGCCCAGCCACCATACTACTCCGCCCCCCTTATATATTCGTAGTAATCGACTAGAACATTCGTTTGCTTTGGAAATCGAATTATTTTTGATACTTAGCTTAGAAATCATGTTAAGCTTCGGGTCGATTTACCGGAATCAAAGAGAAAACGCTTTCACTGGCTAACTAGTCCGAGGGCTGTTCCAACACGTGAGTCTCTAGGCTTAAGGCCGGTCAGGATCTGACAACGACCTTGTGTTGCATTCCACGTGATTCTGCAGTGCGGAAGGCCGTTCGGAGATAGGTAAAAAGACGATGATTTTGGGGATTCAGATAAGATCAATTATCATGCCTCTGTGTAGTTTCTTGCATGACTTGTCTGATGTATCTAAGCCGCGAGATCTGGGCCCATTTCATGGGGTATGGTGATCACGGGCTCTATGGCTCGCTCTGTGGCTTGTGAAGTCTGCGGTTACGTTAGGAGACATATCCTGCAGGAGTCGGGTAAAATGGTTGCCAAGAGCAGCTCAAAGCGCGTGTGCACCAAAAAACCGGACACCGATTCCGCACGCCACGGTACGGTTTTGTCACTTGGATTCTCTCTTTCCTGTTTCACGACTTTCGGTTTCTAGGATACCGAAAGGGATCCAAAACGGCCTCCATTTCTAAATTTAACTACAGACGTTAATTCGGAGCGCCCTCTATAATTTAACTCCGAGTACCATCTTCTTCATGTTTTTCCAAAACATCCCCTTATGGAGTTACCCGCTTCCTTCATTGATGCGCTCATACTGGTCATAGTCCGCTGCAACCATGACTGTTGCTTTGCTTGCGGGCGGGCGATATTCGGATCTGAAGGGCTAACCACTTCGCAGTGTGTCAGTCGCGAACACTTATTTCGGCGGATGGACATCCACACGCTACTCACATTGAATAAATAAAGCATAGTCAATCCATTCCTTTTCGACCTCATTCCAGGCTTGTTTGCGATCCGGGTCTGATGCCACCCAACAGCAAATATTTCTGTTCCACTCGACTGTCGCTTCTTGGTTTGGCGGAACCGGTTTGTCTGCTATCGTTCTGTTTCTTCGATGTGCAAACACCGCTTTTGCGAGCGCTCTCTGCTTTTCGATCGCTTGCTCTTCCTCTGCAGACAGTTCCTTTGGCCCAAAGTCGTCAGGAATATCGGGCGCATCACCAATGACATAGGCTCCTGGCATTTCTTCACCAGTGCAATCAGATGATCGAATTCAAATAGAGGTGGTGTTAAGTTTCTGGGTTCGTTCTAGTATATTTGTGATATAGCAACTAAGCTCTCTCAAAAATTTTTATAGAGGAAATATTTCTCTCGAAAGGCAGTGACTCAGATATGCACATCAAAAGGCTTACTGCAGCGAGCCTTCTACCGGTTGGAGTCATCAGCCTTACCAAAATCCCTGCGCGGTTGTTAGGACGGTACCTTCCCTCCCCGCTACGCGGGCCAAAAAGGACAGGATATCCGAAGCTGGCTTCGGATTCTGGGTACCGATATATGTAGTTCCTAACAGAATCTCCCTCCTTAGGAAGCTCGTCCCGGGGTTTCAATTGTGTAAGGAGCCCTACATGCAAACCCTCCCAGCAGCATACTAAGGCGCCACCCGCTTCTGCAAGCGCTTCGCCTCCATAGCCACCTCCCGGGCCATGGCGCTAGGCTGTCCCACATTGACGCATACCTCCCTTACTTCTGGCAATGGCGCCCGGCACACCCCGGTGCCCATGCTCAGTGCAGACCAAGTAAGGTTATGCGGTGAATGTGGCTAGCTTCGGATATTATGTTAGGACGGTACCTTCCCTCCCCGCTACGCGGGCCAAAAGGACAGGATATCCGAAGCTGGCTTCGGATTCTGGGTACCGATATATGTAGTTCCTAACAGTTGGAAAGACGATATGGCGTAGTCGGCATATACGTAGACGCCTGCAGAGGCATCTGGAGTTGGGTTTAGATTGTAGTTATTGGTCGCGTAAGCAAATATGAAAGCACTCGCAGACGGCCAGCCCAACTCACAGACTCGCTTCAATCGGAAATTCGTCTCTACTCTTCATCCATGCTTCCCAGCTTCCAACTGTAATCTCAGTGTCGCGGCCTTCCCCGCCGAGTTTGGCGGTACTCGTCAGACCTTACTCCGGTAAATGTGTAAAGTCCCACTTACGCACTATTTAATTACAGCTATCTCTCTTTTTGTCACGGGGTGAAGGGATATCTCCTTGCAAGATCTCCTACAAGGCTAAGGACCACAGACCACAGACCACACCACAGATGTCTAAGGCTGTAAGGTATCTAAGAAGATATTGATCTACGCACCTCTCAGCTATTTGCAACCTTTACAGCTAGATTCTTGTACATAGCAATTGCGTACTGAGTTGTGCTAAGATCACCTCTCTATGCTGCTCCCTAACAGTGCATGAAATCACACATAAGCCGGTTCCCGTACGAGATAATAAGAGGTTGGTCCAACCTGGACCTAAGAGGTTAGGCTGCAATATAGCGGATAACAATTAAGTGAAATCTACTCTCACACAAAGCTTTTTCCGGATTTGCTCTTGAGTTACGCAGGGGTGTAACGTGTTAAGCTTTGACCACAAAACACGTGATTGCAGCTTAATATGGGGTTCAGAAGTTGTTCAATTCTGCAAGAAAACGGCTATGTATCTCCATATATACAGCATTCTCAACGTGAGCCGTTTCTGAGGTTATATTGCAGGTGTAAACATCATTTCGAGCTGTTTCGACACGTGACGTGGAGGCGCTAGCTTAACAAATTAGTACGGGGGGTAACTTAGGTAGAAATAGCGCCACGGCGCACAGTGCGGCGCACAGGCGGCTTGGGTAAGGCTGCAAGGCAGCAATCCTGTCGGAGCTCCAGAAATCGTTAACTTCGTCGCTCAATTTCACGGTAACAAATCCATTAACTTATAGTGTTTTTTCGATATTTAGATAGAGCAGGTCTAGAAATATATTGTATTATTAATTTGACTAATTATTATTGGGTGGTTGTGGAGAAATCGCAGTTGTAATAAGGTGCTCCCGCGTATTCAGACGCGAAGCTAAGACCCAGATCCTCATCACCACCAACATTATACTCATTGCTATCATCGCTCCATTGCTCCTCAATCATGGTGTTGCTGCCTTACAGCCTTACCTAAACCGCCACAGACGCCGTGCGGCCGTGGTCAGTAGACGAAGGGATACATCTCACTGTCACGCTAGATGACTCCTCGACAAAACCCGGCGGCAAGACATAAGCGCTCGATATCTCGACTTAAACGACATGGCTGCCCGTTCAAAGCCTCTACCTGCCCAGCAAAGACTGCCTATGCCATCTTCAGAGGATAAAGGTATGTGAATGCACCTTATTGTGCGGTAGTAGTATCAAGCATGTTCTAATACCTCGAAGCGCATCCTAGGAACCGCAAACGTCTTACCCGCCTCCAGACCTCCCGTGTTGAGAAGACTTCGGCGATTGAGAAAGAGTCTACAATTCAGACGGATAAAAAGCAACAAGAGGCAAGCGTGCGATAGCGTCTGTTGTTGTCGGAGATCTAACGATACACAGGAACAAGCCGTTGAGGGCAATTCATTGCGAAGAAACTTACGCCCCCGAACTAGCAATCGCAATCAAATAACTACATCCTCTGCTCAGAAAGCGGCAACTCGAAAGCGATCTCGAACAACCGAAGCCGAGCAAACCGCCGACCTCAGACGATCTAAGCGGCCTCGAAAACTTATCCAGCAGCCCTTACCTGTCCAGCAGTTCGAAGGGAGGAAGCGACGCCTAAATATCTCAGAATCTGGCGCAACTGGTGCTTCCCGCAAACGGGCACGACATAATCCTAATAAAGCTGTTGTTGACAGCTCAGTTGAACAAGAGGAGGCAGACAACGTCGACGGCCAAAAAGATCCCATACTGTACTGGACAAAGACGGGACACTGGCCCGAAGGATACTCTGAGCAGAGTAACAAAAACATGAGCCATCTACTTGCCAAGCAGAAGTCTTCGGGCTCCCTTCGCCGGAAGCAATCTGCACAGATCTCTGTTAACCCAGCTTCTATCGCGCCAAGCTCTGTCGTGCCAAGCTCTACAACACCTAGCGACCAAAAGCCGAGAGAAGTCAAGAGTGCTCCCTACCAGGATCCGCGTTATAAACTCTTGCTTTCTACCAAAGGCAGCTTTATGGAAGAATCAGTGCTGGAAATAACTGAGAAGAGCAGGGAAAGCTTCTTGAACTTGCTTCATGCGAAACAAACGGTTCCCAAGGACTCGTTGTTTCGCAACGATGTTTTCAAAAGGACATGCCAAAATATACAGGACAGGAATGAGACCAGGGTTATCCGGGACATCTCTCTTTTGATTGTACCTTCGGCAGAGACTCTAGCTACCTATGGCGCTGATCATCTCAATATGTTGGCTGAGAGCACCAATGAAGGCTGGAACAACTCCTTTCCCTTGACAGGAACGCGTCCACAGCCAGACTTCTCTGTGGGATTCAAGCGGGAGGCATTCACCAAAGTGCAGCTCGACAAGCTTGCCCCGTTCATTGGCAATTTCATCTCCGGTGACCAGTCGTACTTCATGGCCACGTACTATATGTACTTCCCATTCCTCACTTGTGAGGTGAAGTGCGGTACCGCAGCGCTCGACATTGCAGACCGACAGAATGCCCACAGCATGACGCTTGCAGTGAGAGCTACCGTAGAGCTCTTCCGACTCGCTGGTCGTGAGATGGAGCTTCACCGGGAGATTCTCGCCTTCTCAATCTCACATGACCACAGATCAGTGAGAATCTCTGGACATTATCCAGTCATTGATGGTAAAGATACCACGTTTTACCGCCACCCAATACACGAGTTCAGTTTCACAGCTCTGGATGGGAAGGAGAAGTGGACAGCATACAAATTTACCAAGAACGTTTACGACGCATGGATGCCGAATCACCACAAACGACTATGTTCAGCTATAGACCAAATACCGGCAGATCTGGATTTCAGTGTTCCACAGCTTTCCCAGAGCTTTGGACTTTCAGAAGACCTCCAACGCCATAATCTCTCAGAGTCGAGCCAGCCTAGCCCCCAATCAAGAGAGCCCAGCCAGCAAAGTACTGGCGACGCAAGAGACACCACGCCCAATACCTCTTTTACCGGCCGAGGCGTGTCGAAGCGTCCCAGGAAACGGCTTGCTGCAGAAGAGTATGCGTGCTGGAAACTGTTTCGTAACACCGTAAATATGGGTATTTAACCAACTCAATTCACTCCGTGTTCTGCAACGCTACAAGTGCTTTGACAAGTCTAGATAATGTGTCCATATAGCTGTTGATGTCAACCAGAGCAAGATGATTGACATCCTCGCTCAGCATCAAGGATGCCTTTTGTATGGTTTGGCGAATTACTCCTTCGACATGTACCTCTTCTCGTTCTAGCTTTAACCAAGTCTGTTCGGCTTCGCTCCCGTGGTTATCGATCCGTTTCCTCTTTTTGCCTTAACTGGGGATTAGTAAACTCGATAACGATTGGACCTTGCGTTTACCTTGATTGCGAGATCTTTGAGCTTGTACGTTCTCCAGATCTTCTTCAGTATCATCAACGGATGTCGCAGCCTGCTGCTGCAGGTGAAGGGATATCAAACTGAGCGCCCTCAATGTCGATTGCGGCGTTGTGATTCGCAGTACGTGAGTCAAGCTTACTCAGGTCAGCGGTGGTGGGGACAACTCTCGCTGAGAGTACGAACCTCTCCTTCTCGGACGCTTCTTCGCGGCGAGGATAGTTATGTAGGCATTCGAAATGCGGAAACAGCGTCAGTGATCGGCTGGTTCATGGAGGGGACATAGAATTGTTCGGTGCATCATCAAGCGGATCTCAGGCGACTGTCTTTTATTCCAAAACCCCCTGGCTGAATGAGTACTGATAATACTGTAGCCTTAACAGCCGACCGATAAGCCTCCATATTATGTAGCGACCGTAGGTAGTGATGGAGATCCCTGAGTGGGACTTCATGCGTCAAACCCCCTGGCTGAATGAGTACTGACAATACTGTAGCCTTAACAGCCGACCGATAAGCCTCCACATTATGCAACGCCCGTAGGCAGTGATGGAGATCCCTGAGTGGGACTTCATGCGTCAAACTGCTTCCTGCTGTGCCGAGTGGCTTTGCCAGCAGCCTCGCACATGAATGAGTAGTGTTCAAACATTGTTACTCATTGTTTGCTGACGTGTCACGATCAATTGGTTAAACGTGTACCATCAAGCATGCTCCAGATCCTAGCAGAAGGCTGTGGGCAGGAGTAATGTTCATCTATCAAACAGCTTCAGCCACTTTCAATGTCATCTCGACTCCGTCATCCCGGCCTCTCGTCATCAGTACTCCGCGGCCTACGACAATATTTATACACCTTTGCGTCTGGCTTCTGCTGCTATGAAATCCTATCGCTTTCTCTGTCGTCAGCACAGAATTGCCTCCAAAACACCGTGTTATAAATCCTTCAACTACCTGGACAAGCGACCAAATCCCATCTTCCAACGCCGCCGTTTTGAGTTGAGCCCTTCTCTTCGTGCCTGCTACAATCACGATGGCCAAGACAAGAGTCGAAGGGAAACGCGTAACCGGCCGAAAGGCTACAAACGCTGCGAAGAAAGCCAACCGGGGCCGTGCGACGAAAGGTGTGGCCAAGCCAACGCGACCGAGAGGCAGATCGACTCGCCTGGAAGCCGGTAAAGAGGTCGTAGACAACTAAAGGACGCTAGAGGCAGACTACGCAAATTACCAATTAGAGAAGAGGTGGAGGTGCTGGCGAAGCAGCAAACGCAAGCCACTTCCGAGGCCCAAAAGACCAGCGACAAACAGGAGAGTAACCTCATGGCATCGAACGAGGCGAACACAGCAACCGTGAATGAAGCTGGCGCCCATGGATTCCTCGCCATCAACAGCTTGAGCTCTTCCAAGGATGCCGCAGGAAGCGCGAAGAGTGTGAGAAAGTCGGAACGCATTAATGCTGCGCATAATTCATTGCCAACTGGCTCCAATCCCGCAACAGTCTTCACCGTCCCACGCCCAAGAGCAAGGTTCGCAGCTAAGGGACAGAGTCAGAACCTTAGGATTGTGCTAGCCGACATTGGAAACTACACCACTACAGCATCTAGGGTGCTTGGCCTCGGCGAACTCGAAGATATCGATTTCTGGAATGGAGCGGCTGCGGCGCGTAGTAGCCAAATACGGACTCGCGTTGTGGCTAGAAAAGGAGAGGACGAACAATGAGACTTGGAATTCGGGCCGGACACAGACGTGGTGTGCGAAAAGGAAGGCGAAGTGTTTGTTTTTGATAATATGAAACTCGCCATGAATCCAGCAAGCGAACACTTCCAGGTACAGCGGATAAAGGAGAAGAAGATTGGAATGAAGGCAATCTATCGGAGATTCATCGAATGGCTTTTTCATACAATCTTTGACTCATCGAAAACGGCCAACCCAGATATACAGTACTTCCGCGTTTACACCGGACTTCTAGCAGAATGGTCGGAAAACGTTTCTCACCAGTACTAAATAATTATTAAAAACGTGTCAGGGTGGGAAGGGAAGGTTGATGTTCACATCATCAGCGAGCCCACTGCGGCCATCAATGGCCATTTGAAATCGTTGCTTGTGGAGCAAAGAAGAGGACTTGGAGTGTATCTCGAAGACACCGAGCATGGGGGGGTGTTAGATATTGGAGATGCAACCGGAGTACGTTACACATTGCAAAAGCTTTACCTACTGCTAATTCAGGTAGAATATCACCATAATCTACTCGGAAAGGTACTAACCTGTCGCCAGCGCCACGGAATTGGTAGGCTTTGGCAATCTTAATAAGATTGTTGACGACATCCTTAGTACCTCGGAGTGGCTAAAAACTACTTTTGGCGACCAGTCTACAACAACCTTAGAGATTTGGATGCAGACGACTTTCCTAACAAAGTACAAGCCAATACTTGGCTCAGGCCAGCAAAAGAAGCTTGAGATTAACAACCATGTGTTGCCAGCCAATTTGGCGGACGACATCGAAGAGAAGATGGTCTGCCATTTTGATAGAGTGATCGAATGGAGCATCGCCTGGTTCAACGAATGGACTAAGCGTACAGGAATAACCCTCAAGGTCTGTCGTCCTGATTGTTGAGTTCTTAATGACCAATTTTCATAGTGGATTGCTACGTCTGGCGGAGGAGCGTCATCCGTGCCGTTTCAAAGAAGATTTAACGGTAAAGCAGGACCATATTCGGTATTCCATAATCCAAAAAATTCACGGTAAGTTTTCAGGCTTATGCTACGAATGCGTCCTAACACGGCAAGTGGTGAGGACGTGCTGGATGGCCTCAAGCAACAGCCACATATACGAAGCACTATCCAAGATTCCCAATCCAATTACGGCTTGCCTCAGGACCTGCCTGACGTTACCGTGGGTGAGACAGACAAACCTTAACACGTGTTAGTCATTGCGGAAAAGGGCACACGGGTTCCAGACGTCATATTTTCTATACCGTACTAAATCCCTCAGCCACCTGACGGAAAATGGGAAATGGACCTCACGATTCTGAAGTCAGACAAGGATCTTTCTGGTATAGAGCCTATAAAGGGGCTCAATCACAAAGAAGTCACCGCTGACGGCTGGACTGAACTTCCGACTCACAGAATTGCTCTTCCATTTGACAACTCACCTGGAAATTTTGGAGTTTTGAGCGTGGATGCTGATGACAAGCCAGTTATCAACGGCTGCGTCTACATTCTCATCGAATTGCGAGGGATCCAGTTCGTCATTCATGCCATTGGCCGTTTAAATGGCTAAGAGGATGTGGGCCTGCGCAACTCATGCACCACCAAGCGCCTTGGGTACGGAGTTGACGAGTTTGGAGATACTTCAAAGTATTTTCACGTCATAGCATCTACCCCCATCAGAATTCTTCAAGGGACTGAAGCGGAACCGATTGGTACGTATGGAAGCGACGTACACCATTGAAACGGCTCCATATACAAACTTGAGCACTGCAGAAATCGAGTTAGAGAGTGATGAGGATGAGACGGATGGCGATAATTAGGGTAGAGACATACACTTTTCATGAATTCACTGGCAGATAGCTAGTGCTGAATGTCTAGAATGCTTCTTCGCGACAGCTTCAACTCCCTATGTGTGAACCGAGGATCCATAGACGGCCTCACTGGCAATCAGGATTTCCAGTCTACGTGTTCCTGTAGCTAGCACCATCAAGACCTACTGCTGTGAGAGACGCTGCTGCCGGATCATGCTTCTTGGATGCGGCTCCTGAAGACCCGGTTCTGGTACCTTGAAGGTCCCGGATTTGGGCCCCCTTGACTATAAAGCAGGCTTCTAGGTGCACTGTGTCCTCTTTCCAAAAGATTTCGAATCTAAACATCGAGGGTTGAAGGCATTGTAGTACGTACCTGTTCGAAATGCTATGCACACTTCTAGAAAATGTGCCCTCGCGATCGATCATCTTCCACAGAAAACCACGCATTTGTCGTTCTCTTGGCGCCCATTGACGAGTCCTGGGGACGAAAGCTCCTGAAGTATCCAGATTCTGGTCCAGTACGGACGTTCACAGAACCGTATTAATGTCATCCAATTCCTGCGGAACGGGTCAAACCCGTGCTTTTCCTACTCTATCGGATGAAACAAATCCTCGAATTTATCATCACGAATCTTACCGAGAAAACGCCAAAACGTAGAAATGAGGTCCATAGCATCGTCACTGTCGTAACTTGCTTCTCCTGTCCACGCCAACACTTTACTTGCTGAGGCGAATATATCCAGCATGAGCTGTACTTGCTTTGATTTCTCGTTGTCATCTTGCTGATTAATACATACAGCATCCGCCCAGAGGACCCGCGGTTCACTTTCCAACCTCAAATGCCGTAAGGCTACCTCCAAGTTGACCGTGACAGAAACGCGAAAGTCATCGATCACAATATCGCGGCGTTTATTCTCATCTCCCCATGTGTAAGAAAGAGCCTCATATTCAGGTCGAAGTCCCAAGGATGCGTGGTGCAATTCACAGACCAGATCAGAACCCCATGGTCCCGGAGCTACTAATAGGAGTCGAATTTCTTGATTCGTTAGAGAAAGTTGATGGTACAGATAAGACTTCATTGACAGTATGAGATAGATATTTTGATGGGGTTTTGACTAGTCGGCTTTGAATGAGAAGATGGTTAAGGTATTCGGCTGAAATTCTAATGAAGAACTGTCACGAATCTCTCTAAGCCTCCTCATAGGAGCCTTAGGTACCAAGAAGAGGATTGTTGAGCGCACAGGCGCTTAATAAGCAGCTTCCAGCTCATACATTCCTGGAACGGTTTAAAAATAGTTGTTTACTACTGCAATTATAAGCTCTCTATATATTTTAGAGAGCTTGAACTATTTAGAGAGAATAGAACAACGTTTTCTGATCAATTCGATGTACAGATCACGTGGAAGCGGCTCGAGCCTACTTCGTAACAAGGATAACTTTCATCCTTGATGCCTTACGCATGAACACGTGACCATATATGGAGAGAGGTATCCCCTTCACCCCGTAACAATGTAACGCAATAGTACGTTATTAGGGAAGGTGGTATCACCTTAGGAAGTTGGCACCACCTCTACAAGTTGATAACAACTTCCGTTGTTGGTATTAACTTCTATTGTGTAGTATCCATCAGATTGAGACACTCGCAAACGCTAACGCCAATATAGACTAGTGCTGCACCGCCATAAGCCAGCCACATCTCCCACATCAAAAAAATGTTTGGAAGTGCCGATTGAATGTGGCGTTGTCCAGTTCAATTGAATCAGCGAAATTGATGCCGTGATGTTTTGCCCACATTGACTTTTATACCTGTCGTAAAAAGCCATCACACCAGAAATCAAGCTCCTCTTACGCCATGGCAGCTGTCTACAAGGCCTTTTCCAAGTCGGACAACACAAAACCCGAGCACAAGACAAATAGAGTCGCCAAAGAAAATCGACAGAGATTGCTGATGCTGACGTCTCGAGGTGTTACTTTCAGGTACGTCTGCTGTAGGACCATCATTTTGCTCTCACAGAACTGAACGGCGATTTCCAGGCACCGTCATCTCCTAAACGACCTCAACTCTATTCTTCCTCACAGCCGAAAAGAGTCCAAGTTAGACACCAAGAGCAAGCTATACCAGCTCAATGAAATTGCCGAGCTATACAACTGCAATAACATCCTTTTTTTTGAAGCGAGGAAAGGAAAGGACCTCTACGCTTGGATGAGCAAGCCTCCAAATGGTCCCACAGTAAAATTCCACCTGCAAAATCTACACACAATGGACGAGCTACATTTCACTGGCAACTGCTTGAAAGGTTCGCGACCTATTCTCTCCTTCGATGCCGCCTTCGATCAGCAACCTCATCTGGTTCTCATCAAAGAGCTGTTTCTACATATCTTCGGCGTACCAAAAGGTGCTCGCAAGTCGAAACCTTTCGTCGACCATGTCATGGGATTCACCATCGCCGACGGTCGAATATGGATTCGATGCTACCAGATCAACGAGACGGAAGCAAAACGGCAACAGCCAGTGCCTGAGGGCGAGTTGAAGGAGACCGAGCCTACTCAGAAGGGCAAGCCATCCGACACAAGCTTAAGTCTGGTCGAAATCGGACCGCGTTTCGTGCTGACGCCCATTGTCATCCTTGAATCCAGCTTCGGTGGACCTGTCATCTACGAAAACAAAGAGTTTGTTTCGCCGAACCAGATACGCGCGGATCTCAGAAGGGCAAAAGCAGGCAGATTTAACACACGAACCGAAGAGATACTGCATCGCAAGATAAAGCGCGACGACCTTGGCTTGAACACTGAAGGTCCAAGGAAGCCAAAAGATCCTCTTGACAACCGAGTATTATTCGCGTAAGCCTACAACCAACCTACACGCAAACCTCTCGAGGTCACGTTCTTCTCTTGGAACAACACCTCGCATGCAATCCTCCAGCAAGCAGCCATACTCAGGCGTCACCGCACCTTCAACGGTCGGCAGCTTCACATTATTCAGCTCCTTGAGCGGCTCCAGCGCGGTTTGCATCTCAGCGACGTTGCGACCAGCCAGCACGCGATGCGGCACGCGGGTGTTGCCACGCACCTTGCGGATCTCATCCATCATGCTGCTGCCGACGGTGAGGCGGACGTAGACGCGGGTGAGCAGGCCGGTGCGGCGCAGCACGGTGACCAGGCGCGACACCTGGGCGCGCACGCCGGCGGTCAGGGCCTCGGTGTTCTGGCAGTTGTGGTTGATCATGCCCAGGTAGCTGTCGACGTGGTTGATGTTGATGACGACGTGCCGCAGCCGAGACACGTACGCCGCCTGCTCCAGGAACGCCAGCGGGAACCGGTGCAGCTTCTCCACCGTCAGCCCGTTCTTGGGGATCAGCCGCCGCTTGCGGAAGTCGATGCGGCCGTACGCCACGTCGAACACGAAGGTGTTGCTGCCGTAAAGCACTTCGGCGCATTCGTCGTGGACTTGCGAGGAGGTTCGCAGCACCGCTGTTTCACCCGGTTTCCATACGATGGATCGCAGTGGCTTGTTCGAGACTTTGACGGTGTATGGAAGGATATGAGAGTAGATTTGTAGACGTAGCTCTATCACGGACAAGTTAGCTTGTTCGTCCTCTCAATTTACAGACGGAATGCCTCAGCCTACCTTTTGGAAGTTGCAGAAATTTTGTGAACATTAAAGCTGGTGGTGGTTCCAAGTCTTCTTGCACCGTCTCCACATTATCGCAGGTCTCATTCTCAACTTCGAACGAAGCCATGTCGAGTGATTTCGGGCGGAGCCTTGTGAATGACTATTGAAGAGAGCTTCTTGCAGGTGCAAAGTCCACTTTGGTGGCGTTCGCCAAGCAACACCCTTATTAACAACTGCAGAGCCGCTTACCGTATAGAACTTGCAGGGACTCCAGTTCACGCACTCCCTCCAACCTCCAAATCTTTTTCCTCCTTTTTCCTTCTTCATCACCACAACCATGTTGCAACCTCACGATTACAGCCGGCGAAGGCTGTCACTCGCTTCTTTCCATCCAAATGATTTCTTTTCTTGCTATAGCCCCAACGTCGGGGTTGTGTCTATTTGACCTTTTGACTCCCGACGCGCCGTTCGACCTGATTTCCTTCTCGAAATTGAATAGACTGGACGAACGGGCGTAACATATAAACAAATTCGAACTTATCACGATTGAAGAGAAAGATTGTCAAATTTGAAAAATAGAACACGAAATAGACTGTAAAAATGCCCTACTTCGAATACATAGCAACGGAGGTTGTTACCTCTGTTTTCACCTTCTGCAACTCCATCGACGATGTAATTGCGCTTTCGTCAACATGCAAACGCTTCCGAGGCATATACAACGGCTCTCAGAGGCTCCGCATTCTGGAGCATGCGACCGAGGCGCAGTTTGGGCCTCTTGAAGACGCAGTGCAGCTTGTCACTCATAACGAAAGTCAGCCAGCACACCTTATGCGCTCAGTTAGTTTCTCTTATGCTCTTCTCAGACAAGTTGTGCACGTCGGACGAGTAGCTGAAAAATGGTGCAACCTGTATCCATTCAAGAAATGGCACGACAACTACGAAGACCGCCGGCTGCTAACGAACAACGAGCGCTACCGTTTTCGCCGTGCACTCTACCGCCTCTGGCTCTACTCCCGCGCCTTTCACAACGGCCAGCACTCGCGCGAGCACCGCATGAACCCGCTGATGATCCACGAGCGCTCCGACCTACTGCACAACTGGACAACACATGAACTAGCAGAGATGGCAGACGTGCATGCGGTTCTGCGCTCAGTAGTGCACAGCAATGTATGCCCATCGAACGGCACCATCGCGCGGCGCTTCACCAAGCGGCACCCGGAGCAGCGGCACGCACTGCTCTTCAACATTCACCTGAACTACCCGGCGCCGAGTGCGCCACCGTCCGCCGTGCCGCCGTCACTCCTCTCCGCGTACCACTCGCCGCCGTCGGCCTTCCACAGCTCCGCCGTGCTCGCGAGCAAGCACCGCGCCGCCTGCACGCGCTACACCTACGCCGGCGGCCACGATCCTGCCAACGAGGGCTGGGGCGACGACATCGGCCACTACTACGTGGTCGAGGACATGCTGAAGCTAGACCCGGCGCAGATCCTGTGGCTGAAGGAGAACGCGCCGCTGAAGGGCATGGTCGAGCGCTATGTGCGCGGCCTGGGCGACTGGTTCGAGAACAATGGCGAGACGTGGGTGCAGACGCTGGAGTGGGTGCTGCGGGAGCGCGGCGAGGAGGTGGCCGCGGTGTATGGCGCGGTTGCGGATGAGGAGATGGGCGTTGCGGTTGGTGAGGAATAGGAAGGTGGTGCGCTGTGGTTCGCGCTGAGGTAGACTATAGATGGTTTTTCCTCTATCGGCTTTTTCTTCCTTCTGTCTGTTCACGCTCCGTGAAGCTGAGACTTGAAGTGAAACCTCTTTGACCTCTAATGCTCTTCCGCTCGTCCAGCTTACACTCATTCAGTAGCAGCGTTACAACAACGCACAAGCTCTATGTATCTCAAGCATTTGCTTCGCTGTCTTTTCATATCTAATACCATGACACCTTCATGTAGATTCATAGCAACATTTCCTTCATTCTGTCATCCGAATCAGGAACAAACACGATCAAAATTAGACCAAGGACGCTAAACGCGACTATAGAGGGGAAGACGGTGCGATATGCAACAGAACTTGCGTTTTTATATGCTGCTATTCCAGCCGCCAGAATGGCTAGGTTCCGTAAAGGAGGGCGGAGCTTATGATGGCTCCGAATCCATTAGGAATAACCAGCCACGCATAGCAGAATGCGTTTCCAAGAAAGCGGTACTTCTAAGGCAGGAGTTCGGCAAAGGCAAAGGCAAACAAGAGTTATGAAGAACATCCGGGTCCGATCAAAGGCTCTCCTACAATCACGGCAGGGATATTGGGTACTAATGCGCAAACTATGCTTCCGGGAAGAGCAACTGCACTGCCAATGAGGAAGAACCAGCGGTGACCGAAGATATCTGTTCGATCCTGTGAGTGTGCTCGAGATGCTCGATAATGGTTGTCCAAACCTATCAACCTTCCAACGATCATTAGACCAACAGCTCCAATCAATGTGTAAGTCTATACCACCCAATCCAAATAAAGGCTTGGTCCAATGTCTTCATCGGCGGATTCCAGAATAGGAGCAATGAAAGAGAACTTGGCGACGCCGAACATCAGACTCAATCCAATTACGCACATGAAGCCTAAGAAGTAGGCGCTGCGATAGTATCCTTCTGGAAGCTCAGTCTCGTCAACTGCAAATACTCTGCCAACTAGGTCATCTTCGTCATGAAGGAGCTCCTTCTTTGGTTCGTTATGACGTCTTGGATGTCCTCATCATGTACTTCGATTGTCGTTTGTTGGGTCTTCCATTATGCCTCCTCTTGGCTCGAGTGCTCAAAGAGGAAGTATCAAATATTGGAAATCAGATTCCACCGTAGCAAGAGACTTGAAGTTTTAGAAAACGATTGACATTTCAGATATATGTCGCATGGGTTACCTGATGAGAGTTCCAGTAGCATCCGAACGTTGTTCAAACAGCTCAATTGTAGTTTGATGCCAAGGGAAATACAAATCCGTAATATACATAGGGATCGTCCTATAACTTAGCATCTTGAGTGGAGAATACAGGGTTGAAAAACGGGGATAGATATACGACGACCATGACAACTTAGTGGGAACGCGTACCCAATGTATCCACTAACTTTTATTTCGAAACCCGGAAATCTGTGGCTTTCCACAGCTGCTGATGTCGTATGTAGAGGACCCAAACGTAGATTTTCATCGTAACAAAAGTTTGAAATGTGAAGCAGAGTTAGATCCGTAATGCTAGCCGTGTATCAACGCGTCCACTTCCCACCATCTCGACTCCCAAACCCAACTCTTCGACCAGGCCTCACCGCTCCACGACAGCCCTCCTCCAACCCTTCCCAACACCGCTCCTCACCCCCCTCTACAGCGCCCAGCAATAAACGCCCATGACCTCCGCAGCAGTGCCAGGGCCCCACCCCATCGCAGCAAGGTCGCTCCAGCCAGGCCACACAGCAACGAGGGCCGTGCCGCCGTCATCGACGGCAGCCGGCGCGCTCCACATGGCGCACGCGGCGCCCGGGTCGGGCCCCAGCGCCGCGATGCTGCCGTCCCAGCCGACCGCGGGCGTCACGCCCCAGCACGTGCCCAGCCCCAGCACCTCGTAGTGGCAGATGCCGCGCCAGCCCGGCTGCGTGCACACGTAGAGGCCGCCGGGCGTGGCGCGGCGGCGGAGGGTGGTGGCGGGCGCGGCCGCGACGGGCCCAGCGAGGCTGAGCGTTATGGGCGGGCAGGAAGTCGCGAAGAAGATGCTGTTCGTATCGTCGCGCGCGTGCTGCTTGTGGGCTGGAGCGGGCGGAGTGGAGGTGTCGTTTAGCGGCGATGGGAAGGCTGTGGAAAGAGATGGTAAGATAAGGAGATGAAGGAAGTGAATGGTGTGCATGATTTTCGTTGATGTATGTCGGCTGATGGAGAGTCGGAGAAGATATTAAGAGGTTGAGAAAGTGCATAAAGAACTAAGAGCGGGTTTTGCGAATGCATATCAAAAGAAAACTAAATATCTATGCTGCCTGGACAATTTAGGCTCATACAGTGTGAGGAGCAAAGAAGGGTGAGCGAAGGCGTATCATCGCACAGCTGCGTTGCCGTAAGATCGATAGGTTCTCCATTAGTTTGCTGATCGCGATCTTCGTTTGCGCCGAACGAATAATGAATGTGCACTTGGAGCGGTCCATCATTGCATTTTGCTACTGAGCGGCCCAACGTTCATCAGCTTATTGCACAAATACCTTCAGACACGTATTGACGACGGCAGAGGGCATTAGAAAAGGTGACAAAGCTGCCATGGTAGCCCATGCGTGTGAACCTGTCAATCTTCGTAGTGAACAACGTTATATGCAGGGTCCCGGTTGAAAGGCGTCAACTTTGAACCGGAGTTGAATCGCTGAGGTGAAGGTCGCAATCCACGTCCCGTTGGAGTAGACTTGAGGAGACAGAACTTGGAGATGATTTGTCTTCTGTTGACAGATGTTGTGTTGAAAGAGTGACTCAATTGAGCGAGGCGATTCCGTTCGTCGCTTGGTTGCTTTTGGCTGCATCGGCCATTTTGACCGAAACGGAGATGTATCTCCTCAATAGTTGCACAATGTCATCGGTGCCGTTCTCTTCCGCAATACTAAGCACGGTTCGCCCACGAGTCATCATATTGGGGTTTGCTCCGTACTCCAGTAGAAGCTCGACGGCTGCAACGTCGTCTCTCTTCACAGCTTTTGCCAACGCATGCTCATCACGACCTAACTTCTGCAGAGAAGCGCCATGCTCTAGAAGAAGTCGAATGACATTCAGATCTGATGCAGCTGTGAGAGCGGTGGCAAATCGATAACCGTCCAAGGAATCTGGATCCGCCCCGAGAAGTAGTAAAATTTCCACAATGTCTGCGTGACGACCTCGTGAGGCTGCAATCAAGGCAGATCCTCTGAAACCAGACTTTGCGTTGACATCTGCTCCTCGTTCCAGCAACAAAGCCACTATGTCCAGATTTCCATCCTCCGCTGCACTTTGGAGAGCTGTCCCACTAAAAGCAAACACTCCATCCACATCGGCACCAGCATCGAGAAGAATTTCAACAAAGTCTATTCCTCTTGATACAGCAACGTGTAGCGGCAGCTTTCGATCGTTTTCTCTGTCGAGTGGTTTGTTGACTCTGGCTAAAACACGGCCGGTGAGAACACTTCGAAGTTCCGAAGGAGACCCGTGATATAGTACTGATCGAAAAGTGTCTCGGAGATCTTCTAGGTCATGGCTAGGTGCACCCTTAGTTCTGATAGCATTTGGTGAAGAGGGAGGAGACAGGCCAAAACGAAGACTTCCCAGAGCTACGCTTTCCCTTCGGATCTGCGGTACAGTTGATCGCCTGGTAAACTCTGGTCGTGAATCGTTGGTATTGGAGATCGGACAAGATTCCACATTGTAGACATTGGTGAGCTGTGGTAGTCAGTTGTGAGTTCATTGGATCATAAACGTCATACCGTCATAGCGAAATATATGGTCGAAAGGAGAGCGTGGGCTAGCTAATTATTCATCTCCGCTAAAAGAAAAAAAAAATCACGCAAAGTTTCATCCATCAGTGTAGATTGTGAAAAGAAAGAAGGAAATATTCATAAATCTCAAATTCTGAGTGGCAAAAGAGACGTAAGAAGAGAAAAGAGTTCGATTGATAGAGCGCGTGGAAGTGAGCTGAGACCGCCAAACTCAACTAAGACAGCCGATTACGTCTTCCGACACAGTGCTGATGCGGTAAAGATGTGGATGGCCATGAATATGATTGCTTTAGCATAGCTGGTGATGCCATTATTTGTTAGCTTGACCAGGAAGCTTACGCGGCTATAGTATACGCGGTTGAAACAAATCGTGGTCCTTCATCCTTTTTGGGCTGCAGCCAAGATCTCACGGTTCATAGCGCGTAGAACCTAACAGATAGGGTCTATGGATTTGATTCTAGACCAACCATGTGGAAAATGATTAGCATCCTCGGGTTGCAGAGAGATGAAGCGTGAGGTATCAGTGCCTTCGAGTGGTTGAAATGCTTCAGGACAGTGTTCTCCAGGAGGCATTCATGGTGAATCAGTCATTGCTACCATTTTTCGGGTATATCATATATCATTCACGAATGAAGAGGATCGATATATGTGTGGAGATTGAAGACGAGAAGCTTCAGCATCAAATCTCGAAAATAATGAAGATGCTAGTCACGTGAAGTACCATATTTGCCTTGATGCCTCGGGCTGAATCGAAGCTGGCTCACAAAACATCAGCCGATCCAACTTCGATCCTCTCTCACCATCTCCACAAGCTCCAAACCGTCTCCAATCTCTCTTCATCGACGTCGACACAATGTTCCTTCGTCGTTCCGCTCTCCTTCTTGCCCGGCAGACACCAAGCCGGGCACCAATGGCCGCCCGCGCGTTCTCCGCCTCAGTTACTCGACGTAGGTCCTTACCATCCCGATCACCTCGGCGAAGCTCCTTCGAGCCACAATGAACTCTCAATCGCATCAATGCTAACAGAAATGATGTCCAGGTGATGCTAAAGCCCCCTCATCCGGCGAACCGACTGGCAAATTAGTACCTTTTGCTGGTAAGGCTCCTACCCACCTCTCACTCGATCACAATCCGAGCGAATTCTCTCCGACCAACTCTCTTTCTGCCGCAAACCACTAACCAGCCTCACAGAAGTCAAAACCGAAGAAGACCTCCTTCCGCCGGGCGCCCAACCTGGCACCGTTCCCACCGACCTCGAGCAAGCGACGGGCCTCGAGCGGCTCGAGATCCTGGGCAAGATGGAGGGGGTGGACATCTTCGACATGAAGCCGCTGGATTCATCAAGGCTGGGGACATTCAAAGACCCGATCGTGGTGCGGTCGGCGGGCGACGAGCAGTACGTGGGGTGCACGGGGGTGCCCGCCGACTCGCACCACCAGCTGTGGATGACGCTGAGCCGCGCCCGCCCCTACCAGCGCTGCGGCGAGTGCGGCAACGTCCTCAAGATGGAGTATGTCGGCCCCCAGGACGATGGCCATGGCCATGATGACCATCATGGCGGCTTTGAGGAGCCCAAGACTATGGCCGACTACATCAAGGAGCCGTATCTGAGGAATGCTGGCGTCATCCCGTAGTGGGTGGGTGCGTGGGCGCGCTGCGTTGCAAGTGTAAATAGAATGGCTTGGGAGAGATGGGTGGTGAAGCTCAATGCAGAACAGTGTAGAAATTAGGTACTCGTCACAGCTGGCACGTCTTACAATCGCAGTGCTATTTGTCCTAAACGCAGCCGCACGGCTCGATTCAATGCTACAGATAAGCGTAACCGTGCGTGTACCATCCTCCGTCATCTATCCAATCCTTTCTACTGCGACGTTGGGCGATACTGATTTAAAGCTGGCCATGCGGTATCCTAAGTGGTTCTCCGCTTCATGTTTGCGCGTCAAATCATACAGATATGCAGCCTATCCTCGTCAATTCCCTTTACAATGCAACTAACAATGCAAGCAAATGGTTCCTTTTTCCCGCAGTATACAGATTTGCCTCCAAGCCATCCTAAATTCCGGAACACTCCAGAGACCACAAACGACAGATCTAAGGTCAAGAGCAATGACGTAGAACCTGCTCCATGCAGGATCCTGGTTTCGAACTCTCTTTCGGTGATGAGCACGGAGGAGTGAGATTGCGCAGGAGCGGATCTTAGTGGAGAACGAAATGTCGATGGAGTCGACGATCATCTGTTCTGCATGGAAGCGTGATGAGCCGGCGATGAGGTCTTATGACCATCATCTCATTTTGTCGAGACGTCTTCAGAAGCTTGCTCGACGTGCGAGTTTGAAGCTTCAGGCTCACTGCTCGCAGCAGACAATGCAACGCCGTCAGCAGTCGGTTGCCCGGCGTGCTCGTCATTGTGGTCTAACCGATCTGATTCCATCATTTCCTCATCCTCATCGTCGTCGTCGTCGTCGTCGTC
>Ga0335072_10004340_pt1 | contig 21136 bp, 19 predicted proteins | sample Lox_Sample_21_FD_206725 | JGI IMG/M metagenome (GOLD analysis project Ga0335072, IMG submission 206725) | Soil microbial communities from Loxahatchee National Wildlife Refuge, Florida, United States - Lox_Sample_2.1 | ecosystem: Environmental > Terrestrial > Soil > Wetlands | place: USA...
CGGCGAACGCGAGGTCGGCGGCGACCGGGTCATGCAGCAGGGCAGTGGCGACCGCGAGCGGCACGATCCAGCCGTCGCCCGGTTGCGCATCGATCATCCGCAACTCCAGGTACCCGCGCGGCCGGACGGGCGGGAACAACGTGGACAAGTGATACGACAGGTCCTCGTCAGTGGGCGCGCGAAGAACGTCGATGCCATCCGCGGCATCGCCGCGGTGCTCCTCCTCATGGCCACCGTGCTGCCCGTTGGCGCCGTCCGCCCCGTCGGTGCTGCGCAGCCAGGTACGGAACGTCACGCCCGGCGGCGCGAACCAGTCGCGCGAGCCCGCGTCGCGCACCAGCATCAGCTCCGCGTCCAGCGCGTAGGCGGCCCACGCGTCTCGCGGGTCGCGATCAGAGTCCAGCCGGGGCGGCTTCGTCCGGCCCGGGTCCATGTGCGCCCAGACCTGCTGCCGGGTTGATCGCCAGCCAGTGGAGCGACCCTCGCGCAGCGGCGAGTTCGCGAACGCCGCGACTAGGACCGGGCCGATCGCGTGAACGAGCCGCCACCGGTACCGGTACCCCGTGAAGCCCGCGCTGTCGTCGCCGGCGTCCAGGCACACCTGAACCGAGGCGGTGCCGCACATCATCTGCCTGCCCCACGGTCCGCCCCGGTCGAAGAACGCCTCCATGGCGGCATACCGTGGCAAGTCGAGCACCCGAAGGGGAGGCCGCAGCGGGTCAAGGCCGTACCCGGCCAGCTCAAGCCCCGCGTCGGCGACGGCTGCCCGGAGGGCGGCCATGTCACCCGCAGTGACGGTGACGCAGTCAGCCAGTGAATTGGCAGGCAGCGAGCTCAGCTCCAGCTGCCCGCCCGGCTCGGCCGTCAGGGCGGCGCCTGACGGAAGCACGCTGGGAGCGGCGGAAGAGGGAAGGCGCACACGAGGGACGAACGTCGCGGCGTCAAGGTCAGGAACGGCACGAAAGCCGGCCACGGCGGCGGCGATCCGGTCGGCGGAAACGGGCAACGCCGGGTCGCGCACGTCACGGACCAGCCACTCTAGCTCAACGCCGACCTTCGCCGGCGGCCCTGTCTTCAGGCAGATGCCGTGAACGCGCGCTGCCGCCCGCTCCTCCATGGTGGTCGGGCTGCTGTCCGTCCGGGTGCTCATGATGCCTTCCTCACAGGAGGCACCATATGTCAAGCCACCGACATTCGAGGGTGGCCGCCTTGCCCGGTCTTGATACACGTTCGTTACGAAGGCAAGTCTTCCACATGACCTGTAGTCTTTACCGACGGCCTGCCCGTTACACATGCATCAGGGCTATCAGGTGCACCAGCAGGAATCACAGCCGCACCGTGATGTGGCCGGCCGGACCGCCGGTGACCTCGCCGATGAGGGCAGCCGGGACATCGCGGGCGGCCAGCTCGGCGAGCAGCGCGTCGGGCGATGGCGAGGCGAGCAGCAAGCCGCCGGAGGTCTGCGCGTCCTGCAACAGGATCGCGACGTCGTCTGGCACGCACCCGGCAATGGTCGCCCAGCCCGCGAGGAAGGCAATGTTGTTGCGGGTACCACCTGATACGTGCCCCGCGCGGGTGAGCTCGCGGGCGCCAGGCAGCAAGGGCACGGCGCCGGCCACTATCGCGGCGCTCGCGCCGCTGGCCCGCAGCATCCGGTGCAGGTGGCCGAGCAGCGAGAAGCCCGTGACGTCGGTCGCGGCGACAACCCCGGCGGCCAGGGCAGCCTGGCTGGCCTGGTCGTTCAGGGTTGTCATGGACGTCACGGCCGCGGCCAGCACGTCGGCCGGCGCCGCCTCGCGCTTGTGCGCGGTGGCGATCACCCCGGTGCCGAGCGGCTTGGTGAGCACGAGCGCGTCACCGGGCCGGGCGGCGCTGATGGTCAGCAGGCGCCCGGGGTCCGCGAGACCGGTCACGGCCAGCCCGTACTTCGGCTCCGGGTCGTCGATCGTGTGCCCGCCGACGACCATGCACCCGGCGGCGGCGGCGACGGCGGCACCGCCGCGCAGCACCTCAGCCAGGATGTCCAGGGACAGCGTCTCACCCGGCCAGGCCGTCAGGTTCAGCGCGATCAGCGGCCTGCCGCCCATCGCGTAGACATCGGACAGGGCGTTGGCGGCGGCGATCCGCCCCCAGTCGCGCGGGTCATCGACGATCGGCGTGAAAAAGTCAGTGGTCACGACGAGCGCCCGGGACTCATCCAGCCGCAGCACGGCGGCATCGTCGCCCTCAGCGGCGCCAACCAGGAGATCAGGACTGGCCAGGCCGAGCGGGCCACCGCCGTGCAGGTCGCCGGCCAGCGTTGTCATCAGCTTATCCAGAGACGACAGTGGTAGCTTGCAAGCACAGCCCGCGCCGTGCGACAGCGATGTGAGGCGGGTCACGCATTCACGATATGCCCGTTTACGGTGAATAATCCGGCCGCGATGACACGCCCTGATGCCAGGCCAAGGCGGGCGAGGTCGCGGCGCGCTGGCAGGATGAAGGCCGATGAAGGTACCGACGGTAAGATTTCCGCAGGTCAGACGGGGTAGGGCGGAAGAGCAGCCCGGCATCGTCGCCGTCGTGCGCCTTGACGCCAAGACCAAGACCCTCGTCAAGCGCCTGCTGCCGGGCGAGATCGCCCTCATTGACCACCCTGATCTTGACCGGGTCAGCGCCGATGAGCTGATCGCCTGCAAGGTGGCCGCCGTGGTCAACGCGGCAAAGTCGATTACCGGCCGGTACCCGAACCTGGGGCCGGGCATGCTGCTGGAGGCCGGCATCCCGCTTGTCGACGATGTCGGCGCGGACGCCTTCGCGAAGGTCGCCGAGGGGACCCTCGTCCGCCTGGACGGAGACACGCTCTACGTCGATGACCGGGTCATCGCCAAGGGCGCGCTGCAGACCCGGCAGACGGTGGAGGCCGCGCTCGGCGAGGCCGAGGCGGGTGCCGCCGCCCAGATCGACGCGTTCGCCGCCAACACCCTGGAATTCCTGCGCCGCGAGCGTAACCTGCTCACCCATGGCATCTCGGTCCCGGACCTGCGGACCCGGCTGCGGGGCAGGCACGTGCTGGTCATCGCGCGCGGCTACCGCTATCGCGAGGACCTGCGGGCGCTGCGTCCCTACATCCGCGAGTTCCGGCCCGTCCTCATCGCGGTCGACGGCGGCGCGGACGCCCTGCTGGAGACCGGGCACCGCCCGCACATGATCATCGGCGACATGGACTCGGTCTCTGACGAGGCGCTGTGGTGCGGTGCCGAGCTCGTCGTGCATGCCTACCCGGACGGCCGCGCGCCGGGTCTCGCCCGCGTCAGTGACCTCGACCTGGAGGCGGCCGTCTTGCCGGCCGCGGGGACCAGCGAGGACGTGGCCCTCCTCCTTGCCGACGCCATGGGGGCTAGCCTTATCGCCGTTGTGGGAACCCACTTCACGGTAGGGGAGTTCCTCAGCAAGGGCAGGCCCGGCATGTCCAGCACGTTCCTCACCCACCTGAAGGTCGGCGACAAGGTCGTGAACGCGCATGGCGTTCACCAGCTCTACCAGAGCCGCATTTCCGGCTGGGCGCTGCTCGTCCTGGTACTGGCGGCCGCCGTCGCCATCGTGGTCGCCGTCGTCTCCTCGCCAGCCGGGCCGATCCTCGGCACCTACTTCAGCGCCACCTGGCATACGTTCTCCTACTGGTTCACGGGACTATTCCGTTGATTGACTTCCGCTACCACCTCGTCTCCATCGTGGCCGTGTTCCTCGCGCTCGCGATCGGCATCGTCCTCGGGTCCACCGAGTTGCAGGGGGCTGTCCTCGCCGGGCTCCGCAAGACGTCGGACTCGCTGAACAGCCAGCTGTCGGCGGCCCAGGCCGAGCGGGACGCCTACGCGGCGCAGGCCGGCGCGGCCGACTCCTTCCTGCAGGCGTCGGAGTCGCTGCTGCTCGGCAACGGCCGCCTGCTCGCGGGCGACAAGCTCGTCCTGGTCACCGAGCCGGGTGCCCCCAGCCCGCTGATATCCGGGCTGAAGGCGACGGCCGCCGACGCGGGCGCCACGGTGACCGGGCAGGTCACCTTGCAGCCAGAGTTCAACGACCTCAGCGGGGCCACCGAGGCCACCCTGTCCGCCATCAACGGCTCGGTCGCGGCCACCAACAGTGACACACTCGACCAGAGCACGGATCCGCAGACGACGGACCAGCAGGACGCGGCGCAGCTCATCGCGACAGCCATCCTCCAGAAGCAGGGCAGCCAGCAGGGCCAGCAGAACCAGCGCAGCCAGCAAAATCAGCCCAGCCCGGCCGGCTTGTCGCAGGCCAGCGCGCAGACGCTGCTCAACGCCTACGCCCAGGCGGGCTTCATCACCGTCACCGGGTCGCCGACCAACCGGGCCAACCTCGTCATCATCGTCGCGCCCGGCAGCGTCCCCGCGGACGGCGCGAGCGATCCCTCGAACCCGGTGCTCGTCGCGGTGGCCCGGGAATTCGCCGGCGCCGGAGCGGTCGCGGTGATCGCCGGGGCCACCACTCCCTCGAGCCAGGCGGGCAGCGCGATCTCGGTGGTGCGCTCAAGCAGCGTCTCCAGCCTGGTCTCCACCGTCGACAACGCGGACACGACGCAGGGGCAGATCACCGTCATGCAGGCAATCGCCACGCAGCTAGCGGGCGGGCAGCCGAGCAGCTACGGTGTTTCGGGTGCCACCTCGGTGAGTCCTGCCCCAGCACCGACGGCCCCCCCTACTCCCACGACAAGCGCGACGCCGACGGGGCAGCCAACCAGCACGGGGAAACGGTGAGCAGGTGAACAAGAAGTCTGGAACGGCTGTGCCTACTGGAATGGCGGGCTCCACTGGAGTGGCGGGTCTTACCGGAGTGACCGCGGCCATCGCCGCGAGCCTGGCCTACCGGGCGCTCCGCCAGTTCCCGCCAGGTGGCGAGAAGCCCTGGACTCGCGTCAACCACCGGGGAGAGCCGGTCACCCTCCTGGAAGGCCCCGCGATCGTCGCCGGCGCCCTGGCTGGCACCGCGGCCGCCGCCGTCGCGCCCCGGGCGCTCCCCGCCCACGTGGCCCTGGCCCTGTCGGTCGCCGGCGGCGGGGCCGTCGCGTTCGGCGCGCTCGATGACCTGAAGGGCTCGGGGAAGCGGCGCGGGCTGCGCGGGCACATCGGCGCGCTGCGGCACGGCGAGGTCACCACCGGGGCGCTCAAGCTCGCCGGCATTGGCGTGACCGGCACTATCGCCGCCCTCCTGATGCGGCGCGACGATCGCGGCCCCGTGGACCGCGCCATCAACGCGGGGATCATCGCCGGCGGGGCCAACCTGCTCAACCTCTTTGACCTGCGCCCCGGCCGGGCGATCAAGGTCCTGCTCTTGTCCGCCGGGCTGATCGGGGCCAGCGGCGGCGCCGGCGACGGGCGGCGCGCCCGCGCGGCGACAGCCGTCGCCGCTCCCGTCGGGGCCGCCCTCGCGCTGCTTCCAGCCGACCTGCGCGAGCGCGCCATGCTGGGCGACGCGGGGGCCAACGCCCTCGGCGCCATGATCGGCGTCGCCGCGGCCACCGCACTGCCACGACCCGCCCGGATCGGGCTGCTCGCCGCGATCGTCGGGCTGACGGGCCTGTCGGAGAAGGTCAGCTTCACCCGGGTGATCGCCCGCACCCCCGCGCTCAACTGGCTCGACATGCTGGGGCGGCGGGCGGCTCCTTCATCCCCGCCCACGCCGCCCACGCCGCCCGGCCCGCCCACGCCGCCCCCGCCGCCCCCGTGACAGTCCCACTGGCCGAGCGGGATAGCGGGACCCGGCAGCGCCACCGGGGCATCGGGCGGGCCGCCCTGACGATCGGCGCCATCACCGTCGTCGCCCGGGCCGTCGGATTCGGGCGCCAGGTCGTATTCGCGCACACCGTCGGGACAAGTTGCCTGGGCACCGCGTACACGACCGCGAACATGGTTCCGAACATCATCTACGACATCGTCCTCGGCGGCGCGCTCAGCTCGGTCGTGGTCCCCGTCCTGGCCGGCCCGGCGGTCAGCGGCGGCGAGGGCGCCGCCGGGCTGGCCCGGGACCAGGTCCGGCAGATCGCCGCGGCCTTGCTCACCTGGACTGTCGTGCTCCTCGTGCCGGTCAGCGCGCTGCTGGCGCTGGCGGCCCGGCCCATCGTCACCACGATGCTGTCGGGCGCGAGCGGGTGCGCCCATGGCAGCCTGGCGAACGTCGGGACCCGGATGCTGATCGTGTTCGCGCCTCAGGTCCTGCTGTACGGCCTGGCGGTGGTCCTGTACGGGATCTTGCAGGCCCACCGCCGGTTCGGCGCGCCCGCGCTGGCGCCCCTGCTGTCCAGCCTCGTCGTCGTGGGTGCCTATCTCGGGTTCGGCGCTATCGGCGGCCGGTACGTGAACCGCCTCGGCGCGCTGCCGCCCCTCCCGGAGTACCTGCTGTCGGGCGGCACCACCCTCGGCGTGCTGGCGCTCGTGGTCACGGCGGTGCTGCCCGCCTGGCGACTGCGCCAGTCGCCCCGGCCGCGGGCCGGGATCAAGCCAACGCTGCGGTTCCCGCCGGGCGTCGGAAGCCGGGTGCGGAAGCTGGCGCTGGCCGGCGTGGTCACCCTCATCGCGCAGGACGCGTCCGTGGCCGTGGTGATAGTGCTGGCCAACCGGTTCGGCCATTCGGGGGCCCTGGTCCTGTACGGCTTCGCCTGGGCGGTCTTCGTCGTGCCGTTCGCGGTGCTCGCCGTCCCCATCGCCACCAGCGCGTTCCCCGAGCTGTCGGCGCTGACCCAGGGGGCCGGGCCGGCGGGCCCGCCCAGCCAGTTCGACGTGACGGCCGCCGGGTCCACGCGGGCGGTGCTGCTGGCCTCGATGCTCGGCGTGGCGGCCCTCGCGGGGGCGCGGACGCCACTGGCCCGGGTCTTCGAGTCGCACTCGGCGCCGGACGCCTGGGTGCTAGCGACCTCGCTCGCCGCATTCGCCCCGGGCCTTATCGGGTACGGGCTATCGGCCAACCTGTCCCGGGTGCTGTACGCGCTTGGCCGCAACCGGGCGCCCGCCCTGGCCATCAGCGCCGGCTGGCTGCTGGTGATCGTCGTGGACGCGTGCCTCGTGCCGTTCATCCCCCGGGCGCGGGTCGTCCCCGTGCTTGGCCTCGGCACCACGATCGGCCTCACCGTGGCCGGGATCGTCCTGCTCTTCCTGGTCAGGCGGGAACGCGGGCGGGCGCCGCTGGCCGGGATGTGGCGGGCGTTCGGCGCGGGAGCCGCCGGGTGCGTGCTCGCGGCGGCCGCGGGCTCGGGCGTCGCTGAGGTGGTCCGGGTGTCCGGCTTCTTCCCTAACGTTGGAATGTCCGTGGTGGTGAGCGCCATCGTGACCGGCGTGTTCGGCGCGGTCGTGGTGAACCTCGACGGCGGCGACGCCCGCGCGGCGATCCGCCGCCTGCGGGGATCGCGGGTTTAGGGGAACGGCAGTGCAGGCGACGGGCGGCCCGCCGGGGGAGCTTGCGGGCCAGCAGGGCGAGCCCCGGGTCGCGCTTGTCGTCGGGCCGGCCGCGGGCGGCATGGCCGCGCACGTCCGGATGCTCGCGGCTGGCCTGGCCGCGCACGGGTCGGCCGTGGAGGTCCTCGCGCCGGCCGGCACCGCGCGCAGGCTTGCGGCAGGCGATGGGGCGGTTCCGTTCAGGATCATGGAAACGGAGGACCGCCGGCCGGCGGCCGCCCTGGGCGCGATCCGGCGGGTGGTCCGGGACCGCGTGGACGTGGTCCACGCGCACGGGCTGCGGGCCGGGGCGCTGTGCGTGCTGGCCAGGGCGGGGGCCCGTCCGGCGGCCAGCGCGGGAAGCCCGGCCCTGGTGGTCACCGTGCACAACGGGCCACCGCCCGGCCGGAGCCGGGCCGCGGCGGGCTACCGGATCCTCGAGCGAATCGTGGCCCGCGGCGCCGACCTGGTGCTCTGCGTGTCCGGCGACCTGGAAAAGCGGATGCTGGCGGCAGGCGCGGGGCAGGTAGAGCGGGCCGTGGTCCCCGCGCCGGGGAAGCCATCGGGGAACCGGGAGATGCTTGCGGACCTGGGCGGGCGGCCGGTGGTGCTGGGCGCCGGGCGGCTCGCCGCGCAGAAGGGATTCGCGACCCTGCTGGCGGCCGCGGCGTCGTGGCAGGACATGGAGCCGGTGCCGAGGGTGGTCATCGCCGGGGACGGGCCGCTTGACGCGCAGTTGCGGCGGCAGGCGGCGGCGGGCGGGGTGGACGCGCTGTTTCTCGGACGGCGCGATGACGTGCCCGCGCTGCTCGCCGCGTGCGACGTATTCGTGCTGCCCAGCCGGTGGGAGGGACAGCCGCTGGTGCTCCAGGAGGCGCTGCGGGCCGGGGCCGCGATCGTCGCCGCCCGGGCCGGCGGCATACCGGAACTGGCCGGCCCGCAGGCCGCGTACCTCGTGACCCCCGGTGACGTGGCCGAGCTGGCGGCCGGGGTGCGCGCCGTGCTGCTCGACCAGTCGCTGGCCGCGCGGCTGCGAGCCACCGCGCTGCGCCGGGCCGGCGAGCTGCCAGCGGAAGCCGACGCGATCGCCGCCGTACTTGCGGGGTACCGGCGTGTCCGCAAGTCGTGATGGGTGATACTGGACCGTGCCACTGATCTCCACGTGCTTGTGCCTGCTGACCAGGATCGGTGCCGGCGGGGAGCCGGAGGTGCTCCTTGGCCGGAAGAAAACTGGCCTGGGCACCGGAAAGACAGTAGGGCTAGGCGGGCACGTCGAGGTGGGCGAGGCACCCGATGAGGCAGCCGCCCGCGAGGTGAAGGAAGAATCCGGGATCAGCGTTGACCCGGCTGCCCTGACCGAGGTCGCGGACATCACCTTCCTGTTCCCGGCCCGCCAGGGCTGGGACATGACCGTGAACGTCTTCACCTCCGCCGACTGGGCTGGCCAGGCCACCGAGTCGGCCGAGATCGTCCCGCAGTGGTTCCCGGTCAGCGCGCTGCCGCTGGAGCGGATGTGGGACGACGGACGGTACTGGCTGCCCCGCGTGCTGGCCGGCGAGCGGCTGCGCGCCGTCTTCACCTACGCGGACGACTGCGAGACCGTCAAGATGGTAGACATCGAGCCGCTCGCGCGACCCTAGCGCAGCCAGTCATCGGCGATGCGCGCCGCCAGCCGCTCGAGGAGGGGACCCGGGGCGGCGAGGCACTTCGCCACGTCCGGCTCGATGTCGGTCAGGGCGTAGGCCGCGGCGATGCCCGCCGCGCGCAGCTGAGCCTCCGACAGCAGGCACACCCCGCAGACGGCCACGGTCGGCACTGCGTGATCGTGCGCGGCAGCCGCCCGGGCGACCCCGGCCGGTGCCTTGCCGCGCAGCGTCTGCTCGTCCAGCGCCCCCTCGCCGGTGATGACCAGGCGCGCCCCGGCCAGGTGATCGTCGAACGCCGTCATCTCCAGCAGCAGCTCGATTCCTGGCCTGGTGCGCGCGCCGAAGAACAACTGCGCCGCGAAGCCGAGACCGCCGGCGGCCCCGGCCCCGGGCAGCTCACGGGCCTTGCGTCCCACCGCCGCCTCGGCGACATCCGCCCACCAGGCCAGCCCTTCTTCAAGGACGATCACATCCTGCGGCGAAGCGCCCTTTTGCGGCGCGTACACCGCCGCCGCGCCAGCCGGCCCGAGCAGGGGGTTGTCCACGTCGGTGGCCAGCAGGAACTCCACGCCCGACAGGTCACGCAGCCGCGTCAGGTCCACGACGGCCAGCCGGGAGAGCCCGCCGCCGCCGGGCGGGAGCTCGCGCCCGTCGGAGTCGGTCAGCCGGGCGCCCAGCGCCCGCAGGAAACCCGCGCCGCCGTCCGTGGTGGCCGTACCGCCAAGGCCGAGCACCACCTGCTTGGCACCCATCCGGACCGCCGCCGCGACCAGTTCGCCGACCCCCCGCGTGGTCGCGGTCAGCGGCGCCAGCTCCCCGCCGGCCAGCAAGGACAGCCCGCAAGCCTGCGCCGACTCGATGATCGCGGTACCGTCGCGCAGGGCGAACGCGGCGTTGACCACCGGCCCGGACGGCCCGCGCACGCCGAACTCAACCGGCCGGTACCCGGCGGCGAGGGCCGCGTCCACTGTCCCGTCGCCCCCGTCGGCGACCGGAACGGCCACCACGGAGTCGTCCGGGGTCCCGGCGCTGACCAGCCCGGCCGCCACGTGCGCGGCCACCTCGCCCGCGGTCAGCGTGCCCTTGAACTTGTCCGGCGCGATCACGACGTGCTTCATAAGGGCCAATCAGATCATGAATCCGGCCGCCGCGCGCGGGCCGGATGCCCGTGCTGCCGGCGTGCCCGGCACTTCACGACCGTCGCCCACGCTGAGCCTCCGCCGGGCCACCGGGAGTGGTCCTTGACCGCCGATTGGCTGGTCGGTACATTACTCAAGTAATGAACCAACGAACAGTGGAAGGGGTGACCTCTGGTGCTGGAGATGGCTGGCCTCGACGCCGATGCCCCGCTGTTCGCCCAGGTCGCCGAGCGCCTGGCCGCGGAGATCGCGGACGGGGGCGTGGCCGAGGGCGAGCGGGTGCCGTCGAGTAACGAGCTAGCCGCCTACTACCGGATCAACCCGGCCACGGCGGCGAAGGGCATCAACGTGCTGGCCGACGAAGGGCTGCTGGAAAAGCGCCGCGGCATCGGGATGTTCGTGGCGAGCGGCGCGCGGCTGCTGCTGCTGGAACGGCGCCGTAACCGGTTCGCCGAACGGTACGTCCAGCCCATGGTGGCCGAGGCGGAGCGGCTGGGGATCGCCGCCGGCGAGCTCATCGACATGGTCCGCGCGGCCAGCCATGCCCAGGATGGGCTCATCCAGGAAGGCCTGGCGCTATGACGGCGGCCATCTCGGTGGCCGGGCTTACCCGGCGCTACCGCGGGCACCGTGCCCTCGATGATGTCACCGTTGACGTCGAGGCCGGGTCGATCACGGGCCTGCTCGGCCGCAATGGCGCAGGCAAGACCACGCTGATGCGCATCGTGGCCGGCCAGGAATTCGCCTCCAGCGGCAGCGTGCGGGTCTTCGGCGCCAGCCCGGTGGAAAACGACCAGGTCCTGCGCCGGATGATCTTCATCAGGGAGGACCAGGCCTACCCCGACGTCAAGGTCGGCCACGCGCTGCGGGTGGCCTCGTGGCTCCACCCCAACTGGAACGGCGAGGTCGCTGACCGTCTCCTGGCCGACTTCGGCCTGCCAGAGAGCCGGGCGATCAAGAAGCTGTCCCGGGGGATGCGATCCGCGCTCGGGATCGTGATCGGCCTGGCTGCCCGGGCCGAGGTGACGATGTTTGACGAGCCGTACGCGGGCCTGGACGCGGTGGCCCGCCAGGTGTTCTACGAGTGGCTGCTCGCCGAGTACGTCGCCCATCCTCGCACGCTGCTGCTGTCCACGCACCTGATCGACGAGGCCGCTGGCCTGCTGGAACGAGTCGTGGTGATCGCCGCGGGCCGGGTCGTGCTCGACGCGGCGGCCGACGACTTGCGCGGCGCGGCCACCAGGGTCAGCGGCCCTGCCCTGGCCGTGGACGAGTTCACGGCCGGGCGCCCGGTCTGGGAGCGGCGCCGGCTGGGGTCTCAGGAATCCGTGGTCGTGGCCGGCCCGCTGGCCCGGGAGAGCAGCGTCCGCACCTGAGGACCACCGCATGAGCACCTGGATCAACGTCGTCCGCTACCACCTCGTCAGCCGCGTCAACTACCTGGTGCTGCCATGGGGCTGGCTGGCGTTCGCCTTCGCCGTCGACATCGTCATCTTCGCCTTCATCCCGGTCGGCCACCACGTCGTTCCCACTGCCCGCGGCATAGTCCAGGTTCAGGACGACTCGGGCCGCTACGCGGGCGGGATGGGCGCCATCGTCTTGGTCTTCTTCGCCATGGGGGTGCAGAGCGTTGCCCGCTCGCTGCCCTTCGCGCTGGCTCTCGGCGTGAGCCGCCGGTCCTACTACACGGGGACCGCCCTGCTCGCGGTCACGCTCGCCGTCGGCTACGGGCTGGTCCTCGCCGCGCTGCAGGCCATGGAGCGGGCCACCGGCGGCTGGTGGCTGGCGACCCACATCTTCCGCGTGCCGTACATCCTCGACGGGCCGTGGTATCTCACCTGGCTGACATCGTCGGTGACGCTGGCCCTGCTGTTCGCCTACGGAATGTGGTTCGGGATCGTCTACCGCCGCTGGAGCCTGCCGGGGATGCTGGCCTTCATCGCCGTCCAGGTCGCGATCCTGCTCGCCGCGGCGCTGCTGATCACCTGGTCGCATGCCTGGCCGGGCACCGGCCACTTCTTCGTGACGCTGTCGGCGGCCGGGCTGACCGGCCTGCTCGCCGCGGCGACGGCGGCCCTGCTGGCCGGCGGGTACGCGACCGTGCGCCGCGCCACCGTCTGACCCGCGCCCGGCCTGGCCCGGCCAGCGGGGCCGGGCCGGCTCAGCTGCCCGGGCCGGTTCGCGCCCAGCGCTCGCGCACCGCGGCGAGGCCGTCGTCGGTCAGCGAGCCGTGCAGGCGCAGCCGCGCGATGCCGCCGTCGGGGTGCACGTCGAGCCGGACGGCGGTGACCCGGCGGTCGCCAGCCAGCCGGAACCGGTGCGGCGTGTCCGGCAGCAGCCCGGTCCTCGGGAGCAGGTCGAACCAGTCTGCCTCGGCCGCGTCCGGCGCCCTGTCGGCGGCAGGCGCGTCCAGGCCGCGCAGCCGGACCGCGCCGGGAGAATTGCCGATGTACCCGGAGGTATCGATCTCCGCTACCGCGATGACCGACCGCGCGGTAAGCGCCACCATCAGCCACTCGTTGCCCGGCTCGCGCCGGCGCCGGGTCTCCCAGCCCTCGCCCATCACCCGCGACAGGCCCGGCGAGATCGCGTTGCGGGGCACGGAGTAGAACTGGTCGCTGCACCCTACGATGTCGCCGCCGTTCTGCAGCGCGGCCAGGTCGAAGGTCAGCCCGGCGAGCAGGGCGGGATCGGGGACAACCCGGCCGTGCACGCGTAGCCGGGCCACCCCGCCGTCGGGGTAGATCCGCAGTCGCACGTGCGAGCAGCGATGCCCGGCATCGACCTCGAACACGTGCGCCGCGTCGCCAGAAAGCGGGCTGCGCGGCACGATCTCCGTCCAGCGGACGAGCTCGCCGGACAGGGCGGCGGCGTCCGGGTAGCCGTCGGCGTAGCATGCCTCGACCGAGCAGGCCCGCGGATAGTTCCCGCGGAAGAACGCGGTGTCCACGACGACCGCCCCGACCACGGCCGGCGCGCCCAGCCGGACGATCACCCAGTCATGGTCGCCATCGTCGGGCAGCCCGCCTCCGGCCCGTCGCCGCCGCCGGGTCTCCCACCCGTCGTACACCTGTCCCTTGTGGCCGAACGTCTGCGGCGAGAACGTCGCCGCGCCCGGCTTGATGAGGTTCTCCTTTTCCGCGAAGAACTCGTCGGAGGCGGCGATCACCGATCCGCGCAGCGCCCGCGAGGCGACGTCCGGTAGCGCCAGCCGGGGATCAGGCGTCAAGCGCGCCCCCGCCGCGGCCTAGCAGCTTCCCGTGCCGGGGGCCGTCCGGGGTGACCTCGGTGCCCCGCAGCCAGGTGCGCCGCACGACGCCCGTCAGCGTCCGCCCGTCGTACGGCGTGACCGGGTTCTTGTGCCGGAGCTCGGTGGCCCGGACCGTGAACGTCGCCTCCGGGTCGAACGCGACGAGGTCCGCGTCGGCGCCGGGGGCGATGTGGCCCTTGCGCCCGTCCAGCCCGGCCAGCGAGGCCGGGAACGCGGACATCCACCGCGCGATGTCGGACAAGGTGCGCCCGCGCTTGCGCGCGACCGTCCAGGTGGCGGGCAGCGCTACCTGCAGTGACGCGATCCCGCCCCAGGCGGTCCTGAAGTCCCCCTCGGCGATCCGCTTGAGGTCCGGCGTGCAGGGGGAGTGGTCAGAGACGATGCCGCCGATGACCCCGTCTTCCAGCGCCCGCCACAGCGCCTCCCGGTTGGGCGCGTACCGCACCGGCGGGCAGCACTTGAACTCGGTGCGCCCGGCGGGCACCTCCTCGGCCGCGAAGAACAGGTAATGCGGGCACGTTTCCGCGGAAAGCTCGATCCCCGTCGCCTGCGCCGCCCCGATCAGCGCCGCGCACTCGCCGGCCGCCAGGTGGACGATGTGCGCCCGCGCCCGCGTGGCCGCCGCCGCGCGGATGACGTTCTCGATCGCCCGCCGCTCAGCGACCGGCGGCCGGGACGCCACGAACGCGTCGTATCCAGGCCCGGCCGGCTCGCTGACCTCGCCGGGATCCTCGGCGTGCACGATCATCGGCGCGCCCGCCTGGTCGTGCGCCGCGAGCACCCGCATGGCCTCCCGCAGCCCCGCGGCGTCCAGCGGGGGAAACTCGGGAATGCCGGAGTCGATGAGGAAGCACTTGAACCCGATCACGCCCGCGTCCAGCAGCGGGCCGATCTGGTCGGCGTTGCCGGGCACCGCGCCGCCCCAGAAGGCGACGTCCACCGCGCACTGCCCGCGCGCGGCGGCCAGCTTCGCGTGCAGCGCGTCAACCGTGGTCGTGACCGGAACCGAATTCAGCGGCATGTCGCAGATCGTCGTGATCCCGCCGGCCAGCGCCGCCGCCGTCGCCGTCGCGAACCCCTCCCACTCGGTCCGCCCCGGCTCGTCGACGTGCACGTGCGAGTCAACGAGCCCGGGGAGCAGGGCCACCTCCCCGAGATCCACCTCCGTCGTGGCGTCCGCGCGGGCCTCGTACTCCCCGATGGACTCGATCGTCTCATTCCGAACGAACACGCTCGCCGCCGCGACTCCACCCGGGAGCGCGACCTTCCTTGACCGGATGACCAGGCCGGCGTGCTCGCTCATAGCCACGAGAAGCTCTTCGTCGTGTCCGCCGGGTCAGCCGGCACGTACTCCAGCCCGGTCCAGCCGGCGTATCCCTGCCCGGCAAGCTGGGCGAACAGCGGCTCAAAGGCCAGCGTCCCGGTGCCGGGGGCACCGCGCCCGGGCACGTCAGCGAGCTGGACGTGCCCGATCTGGTCGGCGTAGCGCGCCAGGACGGCGCTGAGGTCCTCACTCATTGTGCCAAGATGGTACACGTCCGCGAGCAGCTTGAGGTTGCCTATCGTGGCGTCTTCCGCGCGCACGGTGTCAATCAGGGCGCTCGCCTTCGCGCTTGAGTCGATCGGGTACGACGGCACGTCGACGGAGTTGATCGGCTCGATGAGGACGTCCGCCCCGACCGCCGCCGCGGCCCGCGCCGCGAGCAGCAGGTTCTCGATCGCCAGGTCGTCCTGCTCGGCGGTCAGTCGCGCGTCGGCCGGGTCGACGCGGTTGCCGTAGGGGGCGTTGAGCCTGGTGCAGCCCGTCCGCGCGGCGAGCTCGGCGCAGGCGGGCACGTTCGCGCGGAACGCGTCCCTGGCCTTCGGGACAGACAGCAGCCCGCGCTCCCCGGCGGCGATGTCCCCGGTGATGAAGTTGAGGCTGACCAGGTCGACCCCGGCGTCCGCGATCGCTGCGACGAACGCGTCCGCGTCCTTGTCATCCGGCACGGGGTCATCCCACGGCCACCAGAACTCGACCCCGCCGAACCCGGCGGCCCGGGCGGCGGCGGGCCGCTGCAGCAGCGGAAGCTCCGTGAACAAGATCGAGCAGTTCACGTCGAACCGCAGCCCGTAGGTGCGCATCGGGAGGTTACCTGGTCTTTCTCTCGCGCCGAACTGCCAAAGGGCACATCCGGGCACATGGCCCGGAAATCCATGATGACACGTGCTTCGTCAGGAGGCGCGTAAGCAAGATCGTTTAGAATAAATGTTTGTAGTTTCCGCCCCCATGGGGGCGGAAACTACAAACATTTCAATCAGATGATCTTCATCGGGGAGCCTGCGCCTTATTTCCTGGCTAATGACCGGAATACGGGCCCGCGTGGTGGTGTTGGCGCGGGCATGGGACAGCCGCAGGCGCTCGAAGACGTGCAGTTCTGGTTTGATCCGCTATGCCCGTGGGCGTGGATCACCTCCCGCTGGATCCTGGAAGTGGAGAAGGTACGCCCGGTGCGGGCCGACTTCCGGATCATGTCGCTGGCCTACCTGAACCTCGAGCAGCATGAGGGGAAGGGGCTGAGCGAGGAGTACCTGGAGCGGATGAGCAAGGCGTGGGGGCCCGTCCGGGTCTGCGCGGCCGCCGCGGCGGACAATGGCCCCGAGGTGCTCGGGCCGCTGTACACCGCGCTCGGCACGCGCATCCATAACCAGGGCCGCCGTGAGGACCTGACCGTGCTCCCCGAGGCCCTCGCCGAGGCGGGCCTGCCCGAGTCGCTGGCCAAGGCGGCCGAGTCGACGGAGTTCGACGAGGCGATCAAGGCGTCCCACCACGAGGCATTCGACGAGGTGGGCCTGGACGTCGGGACGCCGGTGGTCAGGATCCGCGGCAAGGCGCTGTTCGGCCCGGTCATCACCCCCGCGCCCAAGGGCGAGGCGGCTGGCGAGCTCTGGGACGGTCTCGTCCTGGTCAGCAAGGCCGATGGCTTCTTCGAGCTCAAGCGGAGCCGGGACCGCAGGCCGTCGTTCGAATAGCTGAGGGCGCTTTCTTCTTCGCCGGCAGCGAGCGGGCGTACTCGACGCCGAGGTCCGCCCAGTACTCAAGCTCTTCGTCGGTGGCGACGTCATCGGGGCCGACGCGCAGCCAGCCCGGCATTTCGCGGCCCTGCATCACCGCGATGGTGGCTTTCGTCGTGACGATAAGCTCCTCCGTCCGGGCCGGGTCTACCCGCACGAGCACCCCGCCCTGGCCACTCGCGGAGATGGCCATGTTGCCGTGGATGAGGAATGCCAGCCCGCCGAACATCTTCTTCTCGGTGAGCTGGGGGTCGGGGCCGATCAGGTTCCGGATGCGCTCAGCGAGCTCTTCGTCATACGCCATGAGCTGATGGTATAGAGGGGCCGGCCGCAGTGGCCGGGTACGGCGGCGGCGTGGCTACTGGGCGGCCGCGCGGGCCATGAGGCGGCGCCACGCGAGGTTCAGCTGGCTCCCGGCCCCCAGGTCGCCAGGACCAGGGCCGATGGCCTCCTCGCCCAGCGGGAGCGGGGCCGCGTAGCGCTCGAGGTGGGCCAGGTTGTCCGCGAGGACTAGTTCCTCGCTGGCCGCGAAATCCTCCACGAGGGCCGGGTCCCCGGCCAGCCCGCTTCTGGTGACCAGCTTGAAGACGCGGGTCGTGTCCTGGTCTTCGGGCTGGGCCGTGATCAGGATGCCGATCGTCGCGTGCGGCAGTTCACGGCGCAGGTGCACAGTGGCGCTCGGCCCGGCCGTCGTGATGGACCGGACGTGTCCCGGGGCCTCAACGACTGCGGTGACCTGCCAGTCATCAGCCACGACCGAGCCGGCGGCGTTGAGGAAGCAGTCGATGACCTGGCCGGCACTGGCCTTGACGCGGACGGGCCGGCAGTGCGCCTGGTCCAACGCGGCGTCGGTCCACTCGGGGAACTCCGGTAGCGGCGCCAGCGGCTCGTCGACGGTAAGCCAGGCAAGGCCGTACCGCTCGGTGACCCCGTAGGGGGAGCGGAGGACGACGCTTTCCGGGTGCCTGTCGTCCTTTTCGCCCCGGCCCTGCTTGTCGTGCCTGCCGTGCCAGCCATGGTGGCCGTGCCGCCCGTGATGGCCCGGCCCGTGATGGCCCAGCCGCGAATCGCCCAGCCTGCCCGTCCGGCCGTCGCCCGGCATCAGGTCGCACTGGCCCGTGGCGTCGAACCGCCAGCCGTGGACGGCGCACGTCAGGCGGGGCGAGCCATCCTCGGCCCGGGTGACGGACCCGGCGCTGAGCGGGGAATGCCGGTGCGGGCACCGGTCCTCGAACGCTGTCAGCGTCCCGTCCATCCGGGTGACCACCCAGGCCTCGCCGGCGACGAGTACCTGCAGGGGGGCGTTGTCGGGGATCTCCCCGGCGCGCCCCACCGCGGTCCAGGCCTTGTTCCAGACCGGGCTCGTGTTCCCCAGCGAGGGCAGCCTGCCCGGAGGCTGAGGCACTGGTGAACGCACGCTCACATGTTAGGTGATCCTTAGTCCATCCGTTAAGCCTGGTCACACCCTTTTGCCCGCCCTCGCGCGGCGGCCCGGGCCGTTACGCGGTGATGTCGCGGCGGCGCAGGCCGGCCAGGCCGACGGCGATCAGCGCGAGGCCTGCCCCAGTCAGCCAGATCAGCGGCGCCGCGGAGGCGGTGCCACCAGGCAGGTGCGGGATGTGAGTGAACGGGGAGATGTCCAGCACCCAGTGGGATAGCTGGACTACGGTGCCGAAGATGTTCAGCAGCACCGCCAGGCCGAGCGCGGTCCAGCCGACGGCGACCGATGCCCGGGCCGCGAGGCCGAACGCGGCCGCGGCCAGCCCGGCGATGACCAGCGCGGCGGGCAGTTCGGCCAGCCCGGCACCGAGCAGGGCCGTGACCTCGTGCCCGGTGTTACCGGCCAGGACGCCGTAGCCGAGCCCGGTAGCGATGCCCGCGATCGCCAGGAGCAGCGCCATCCCGCACACGGCGACCGCGATGTGCGACGCTCCCCACAGCGCCCGTCCGGTCTTCCCGGCCAGAACCGGGTCGGCGAGGTTCCCGGACTCCTCCGCGCGCAGCCGGAGCACCGCCATGACCCCGTAGCCGGCGGCGATGAGGCCGGCCAGCAGCATCAGCCCGGCGAGGTAGGCGTTCACGATCGCGGGCTGCCCGCCGAGCCGGGTGAATTCCGTCCGCAGCGCGCCGCTCGTGCCGACGAGTTGCCCGATGCCCTTGCCCGCCGCGCCGCAGACGGCGAAGAGCACGGCGTACCCCGCTGCCCAGGCAGCCAGCGACGGCCACTGCAGCCGCCACGCGAGCGTCAGCGGCCCGCGTAGCGCCGCCGACGCGCGTGGCCGGCCGGGACGGTCAGGCAGCAGCCCGGCGCCAAGGTCGCGCCGCGCGGCCAGCGCGAACGCCAGCCCGGTGCCGGCCGCGAACACCGCCACCGGCAGGGCGAGGACCCACCACCGCTCGCTCGCGAACGGCCGCACCAGTTCCGCCCAGCCCAGTGGCAGCGCCCAGGTCAGCCAGGATGGACCGCTGGCCCCGGCCGAGTCGCCGACGGCCCGCAGCAGGAAGGAAGCGCCGAGGACGCTGATGGCCAGCCCCCGCGCGGCCCTGGCGCTGGCGGTGAGCTGCGCGGCGACCGCGCTGATCCCGGCGAAGGCCAGCCCGCAGGTGCCGACCGCGAGCGCGAGCGCGACCGACCCGGCGACCGGCAGGCCCACGATGGGCAGCACCACCGCGAGGGCGACCGTGAGGATCACATTGGCGGCGACGGCCACGACGAGCGCGGACATCAGCGGGGCGTGCCGCCCGACGCGGGCGGAGCCGAGCAGTTCCAGGCGGCCGGACTCCTCATCGGCCCGGGTGTGCCTGATCACCAGGAAAATCGTCATGAGCGCCGCGAACAGGCTGGCCCAGACGCCGTACCGCCACGCGGTCAGCGCGCCGACCGAGTCGCCGTTCAGCCGGCCGTAGAGGAACAGCAGCGCCGGGTCGGACTCGCCGGTAGCGACCAGCGAGGCCCGCTGGGCGGCGCTCTTGTAGAGCCTCGCGAACGTGTAGGCGTTGCTTACGGTCCCGATCAGGACGACGTACACCCAGGCGGGAAGCATGATCCGGTCCCGCCGCAGCGCGAACCGGGCGAGGACCCGGGTGCCGGCGAGCGCGTCAGTCATGGCGGGCGACTTCCCGGGCCCGTTCCGCGTTCGGGTCCTCGTAATGTCGCAGGAACAGTTCCTCCAGGGTTGGCGGCCGGGAGGTAAGGGTGCGCGGGCCCGCGTCAGTGAGGGCGCGCAGCAGCGCGGGGAGGGCCGCGTTGTCGACCTCGCAGCGGAGCCGGCTGCCGCCGGCCGCGGTGGCCTGCGCCACCGCGTCGTGCAGGCCGGCCAGGCTGCCGGTGTCAACCGGGCGGTCGGTCTCGGCGTCGATCGAGGTGCGGGTGAGATGGCGCATCTCGGCGAGGGTGCCGGTCTCGACCGTCGTGCCCTTGCGGATGATCGTCACCCGGTCGGCGAGCGCCTCGGCCTCGCTGAGGATGTGGCTCGACAGCAAGACGGTGCGGCCGCGCTGGCGCTCCGCGGTGATGGACTCGCGGAACGCTTCCTCCATGAGGGGGTCCAGGCCAGCGGTCGGCTCGTCAAGGAGGAGGAGCTCGGCGTCGCTGGCGAGGGCGGCGATGAGCGCTACCTTCTGCCGGTTGCCCTTGGAGTACGTGCGGGCCTTCTTGGCCGGGTCGAGCTGGAACCGCTCGATCAGTTCCTGCCTGCGCCGTGAGTCGTGGCCGTCGCCAGATTTTCCGGAAGCACTGTCCTTTCCGGAACCGCGGAGCTTGCCGAGGAGGTCGATGATCTCGCCGCCGGTCAGCCCCGGCCAGAGCGTGACGTCGCCGGGCACGTAGGCCAGCCTGCCGTGCAGGCTGGTGGCGTCGCGCCAGGGGTCACCGCCGAGCAGGGTGACCGTGCCGCCCGCCGGGCCGCGATCCTTGCGCAGCAGGCCGAGGAGGATGCGGATGGTCGTCGTCTTGCCCGCGCCGTTCGGCCCCAGGAAGGCGTGCACTTCCCCGGCCCGGACGGTCAGGTCGAGCCCGTCCAGCGCCGTCGTCTTGCCGAAGGACTTGCGGAGCCCGGCGGCCTCGATCGCGTTCGCGTTCACGCCTCGGAGCGTACAGTACTTTCAGTATATTGTGAATGTTCCTAACGGCGAGCTAACATGTGACCTATGGCCGTGGGCGAGGGGGAGGCAGCAGCATCCGGGGCAGGACGGCACAGTGCCCCGGATGAGGTACTCGGGTACATCGAACGGCTCGCGTCGGTGCTGGTCGCCGCGGGCTTCCCGGGCATGTCGGCCCGCGTCCTGGCTGCCTTGCACGTCACGGACTCCGGGCGGCTGAGCGCCGCCGAGCTCGCCGCCATGCTGCAGATCAGCCCGGCCGCCGTGTCGGGTGCCGTGCGCTACCTGAGCGGGATCGGCCTCGTGCACAAGGAGCGGGTGCCAGGCTCACGGCGCGACTACTACCGGATGCCGCCGAACGTCTGGGGGGAGGTCGTCCGCATGCAGGGGCTGGTGCTCGTCCGCTGGGCCAAGCTGCTCGCGGAGGGTGTCGACGTCGTCGGCCCGGGCACCCCGGCGGGCGGGCGGATGGCCGAATACGCGGCATTCTTCGAC
>Ga0335072_10004341_pt1 | contig 21123 bp, 20 predicted proteins | sample Lox_Sample_21_FD_206725 | JGI IMG/M metagenome (GOLD analysis project Ga0335072, IMG submission 206725) | Soil microbial communities from Loxahatchee National Wildlife Refuge, Florida, United States - Lox_Sample_2.1 | ecosystem: Environmental > Terrestrial > Soil > Wetlands | place: USA...
GGCAGCGGCTCGACGTCCTCACCCGCCACCGCGTCTCCCACGGCGACTCCGACGTACGTGCCCTCGGGCCCGCCTTCCACGACCGCCCCGGTTGGTTCGTCCGCCGCGAGCGTGACGGTCTCGGCGGGAAGCACCGCCGAGCCGTTTGCGGCGACGATCGACTTTCCGGTCGCAAGCTCGGGCAGCGCCACGATGACCGTCTCCGCGTCGACGAGCGTGCCGAGCACGCCCGCGGGGATCACCGCGTACAGCGGGAGCGGGGCAACGCCGCTGCTCTACGTCGAGCTGACGCCCAGCGCCACGGTGACCTTCCCGGCTTCGTCGCTCGAGTTTCAGCTCACGCTTCCGGCCGTGAACACGCCGCAGAATTACAACTTCTGGGGCGCGCTCTATACCAACGACGCCGGTTTCCCGGCGGGCGTGAACGCGTGGTCCGCGCAGTTCCTCGGCGCCGCGACATCGAGCGGGCAGACCCTGACGTTCCCGAACCCGAGCGCCTCGCTCACGTTTACCGCAGGGGACTATTACGTCTTCTGTCTGTACGAGGTCGCAACCTAAGGCGCAGTCCACGGGGGCGCTCTTCGTGCATGGCGAAGCCTGCTCGCCGCTATGCCGAAAACCGAACATTGGCAGTGGTACGTCGAGGAATCCGCCCCGACCGAATCTCATCATCATGCCATCGAGAGTGTCTTTTTCTCGGGGCGTTCCGACTTTCAGCAAGTCGCGGTCATCTCGACGCCCGTCTTCGGCAAGATGCTGATTCTCGACGGCGATACGCAGAGTTCCCAAGGCGACGAGAAGATCTATCACGAGTCGCTCGTGCATCCCGCGATGGCGGGAGCCGCCGATCGCAGTGAGGTCTTGATTCTCGGCGGCGGTGAAGGCGCGACGTTACGCGAGGTGTTACGGCATCCGGGCGTGCGGCGTTGCACGATGGTCGACATCGACGGGCTCGTCGTCGACCTTTCGAAGAAGTATCTGCCGGAATGGGCCGACGGCGCCTTCGACGAGCCGCGCGCCAACGTCATCATCGGCGACGCGCTCGCATATATGCGCGAGCACGACGAGCGTTACGGCGTGATCGTCTCCGATCTCACCGAACCGCTCGAGGACTCGCCCAGCAACATCCTTTTCAACGAGGACGTATTCAAGCTGATCAAATCGCGATTAGCCCACGGCGGCATCTACGTGCTGCAAGCGAGCACCGCGTCGTTTCACAACTACTCGCTGCACTGCAAGATGGCACGCACGCTGCGCCGCCATTATCGCTACGTGACGTCGTTCTTTCAGTACGTCCCGGCGTTCGACACCGATTGGGCCTTCCTCGCCTGCAGCGACGCCGTCGACCTCGCGGCGCTCGACCCGGCCGCGGTCGACGCGTACTGCGCACAGCTGCGGGGCGAAAATTTCTTTTACGACGGTCAGACGCACCGGCGAATCTTCTCACTCCCTCTGTACTTACGTCGTGCGCTGGCGGCGGAGGGTCCGGTATTCTAGGGGAGTTATGAACACGGATTTTGCGCACTCGCCGCATCGCTGGGAGAAGGAGAAGTCGCATTTCGTCGCGCTCCTCGACTTGAAACTGGAGAAGGTCGAGCACGGGAAGGCGACGATGCGCATGCCCTTCCGGCCTGAAGTCGCCAACGGCGCGGGCGCGGTGCACGGCGGCGCTATCGTCAGTCTCTGCGATACGGTCTTCTATGTCGCGCTCGCATCCATCTATGGACGCGAGCAAGACACGGTAACCGCCTCGCTGCAGTGCAACTTCCTCGCGCCGGCGCTGCCGCCGCACGATCTCATCGCGCATGCGCGCGTGCTGCGCGCCGGTCGCCGCATTTGCTACGGTGAGGTCGAAGTGACGAGCGGCGGCAAGCTGGTCGCCCACGCGACGCTCAATTTTCTCAACACGTATCCGGAGGAGGCGCCGCCGAAATCATGAGTGCATCGACGGAGCTGCGGCGCACCGCGCTGCACGAGGAACACGCGAAGCTCGGCGCGCGGCTGGTACCGTTCGCGGGCTTCGAGATGCCGGTGCAGTACACGGGCATTCTCAAGGAACACGAGGCCGTGCGGCATCGTGCCGGCCTTTTCGACCTCTCGCACATGGCGCAGTTCATCCTCGATGGACCCAATGTCGCCTCGTGGGCCGAGACGCTGACGATCAACGCGGTCGAGTCGATGAAGCCGATGCAGGCGCGCTATAACATTTTTTGCAACGCGCAGGGCGGCGCCCACGATGACACGATCTTCTATCGCTTGGCCGAACGTTGGCTCCTCGTCGTCAACGGAGCGAACGCCGGCAAAATGTGGTCGCATCTCAACGCCAATATCGCCGAAGGCGTGCGCTTGGAGAATCTTCACGGGCGCAACGCTTTGATCGCGCTGCAAGGACCGAAATCGGTCGAGATCCTGCAGCCGCACGTCGATGTCGACGTCGCGAACGTGAAATACTACTTCTGCGCGGAGGGCAACGTGTACGGCCGTCCCGCGATCATCGCGCGCACGGGGTACACCGGCGAAGACGGCTTCGAGTTATTCGTGTTTGGAGAGCACGCGCCGGAGATTTGGAATGCACTGCTGCGCGATCACGCACGCGACGGGCTCCTGCCGTGCGGTCTGGGCGCGCGCGACGTGCTGCGCCTGGAAGCGGGCATGCCGCTTTACGGCCACGAGCTGACCGAGGAGATCACGCCGGTGCAAGCCGGGCTGCAGTGGGCGCTCAAGACGAGTAAACCGGAGTTCATCGGACGCAACGCGTTGATCGAGCAGGTCGAGCGCGACGATTATCCGCGCATCGCGGGCATCGTCATGAAGGGACGCGCGCCCGCGCGCGAAGGCTACGCGGTGTATTTCGACGGAAAGCCGGCCGGCGAGATTCGCAGCGGCTCGAACGCACCCTCGGTCGAAGGGAAGAACATCGCGACGGCGCTGATTCCCAAGGACGCCGCAACCCCGGGTTCAACCGTCGAGGTCGACATCCGCGGAACGCGGCACGAAGCAACCGTGGTTCCCCTACCATTCTACAAACGCAAAAAGTGAGGAGCACGAAAAGCGTGGCGTTACCCGGAAATCTGCTGTATAGCAAAGAGCACGAGTGGTTGAAAGTCGACGGCGATACCGCCACGATCGGCATCACGGACTACGCGCAGAATTCGCTGGGCGATATCGTCTACGTCGAACTGCCGCGCGTCGGGAAGCAGATCGAGCAATTCGGGAACATCGGCGTGGTCGAATCGGTGAAGGCCGTCTCGGATCTCTTCACCCCGATCGGAGGCGAAGTCACCGAGGTGAACGGTGCGCTCGACGCCGATCCCGCCGCGGTCAATCGCGACCCGTACGGCGCCGGCTGGCTCGTCAAAGTCAGGATAAAAGACCCAAATGAAAAAAATAATCTGCTCTCGCCGGATGAGTACGAAAAACTTGCGCATGACTGAAAGGCGGGTTCCCTCCTAACTTGTATACGCCGCATACTGAAGCTGATATCAAAGCGATGCTCGACGCGATCGGCGTCGGTTCGCTCGACGAATTGCTCGCCGTTCCGGACGCAATCGCGCTCAAATCTACGCTCGACGTCGTGCCCGCGCTGCCCGAGTATCAGATCGCACGCCGGTTCGAGCACTTCGCCGCAAAGAACCCGGGCGTCGACTACGTTTCGTTTCTCGGCGCGGGCTCGTACCGTCACTATGCGCCGCCGGCAATCGCCGCGCTCGCGATGCGCGGTGAGTTTCTGACGGCGTATACGCCGTATCAGGCCGAGGTTTCGCAAGGCTATCTGCAAGCGATCTACGAGTGGCAGACCTATATCTGTTTGCTTACCGGAATGGATCTAGCAAACGCATCGGTCTATGACGGCGCGACGGCGCTCGCCGAGGGCGCGATCGTGGCGCTCAATGCGAACGGCCGCAAAAAGGTGCTCGTCTCGCGTGCGGTCGATCCGAACTATCGCGCCGTGCTCAAGACGTACTGCGACGGACTCGACGTGCTCGTCGACGAGGTGCCGCTTCGCAAAGACGGCGCAACCGATTTGACCGCGCTCGCGGAGGCGGTCGCATCGAAAGAATACGCGTGCGTCGCGCTGCAGTCGCCAAATTTCTTCGGCAACATCGACGTGCTCACGCATGTCGCGCTCGAGGCGATACACGCGAGCGAGACCGTACCGATCGCCGTCGTCTCGGAGGCGCTCTCGCTAGCTGCGCTCGCTACGCCGGCTTCGTGGGGCGCGCAAATCGTCGTCGGCGAGGCGCAGAGCTTCGGCGTCGCGCCCGCGTACGGCGGTCCGTACGTCGGCTTCATAGCCTCGACCAAGGAACACATGCGGCGTATTCCCGGGCGCCTCGTCGGCAAAAGCGTCGACGGCAAGGACCGCACCGCTTACGTGCTGACACTCCAGGCTCGCGAACAGCACATTCGCCGCGAACGCGCGACCTCGAACATCTGCACGAATCAGGCGCACTGCGCTCTGATCGCCACGATGTATTGCGCGCTCATGGGCAAGACCGGCTTGCGCGACGTCGCCGCGCTCAATCTCGAACGCTCGCGCGAACTCGCGACGGCCGTCTCGAAGATCGAGGGCGTCGATTTGCGATTCACCGCACCGTTCTTCAACGAGGTAACCGTGGACGTGCACCAGCCTGCGCGGGAAGTGCTCGCCAAGCTTGCGGAGCGGCGGATCCTCGGCGGCGTCGATCTCGGGCGCTGGTATCCCGAGCTGTCCACCTGTATTCTCATGAACGCCACCGAGCTGACCACGTCCGGTGACATAGAAAAACTCGCAATCGCTCTCGGAGAGATCGTTCGTGTCCACGCCAACGTATGACCGCACGGCCAGCCCGCTGATTTTCGAGCTCGGCCAGACCGGCCGCGCGAATCGTTACGTCGAGGAAGGTAGACCGCTGGGCCAATTCTTGCCGCACAATCTCTTGCGGGACGAGTTGCCGCTGCCGGACAATAGCGAGCTCGACGTAGTGCGGCATTTCACGAAGCTCTCGCAGCGTACGTTCGGTATCGACCTGGGCTTCTATCCGCTGGGCTCGTGTACGATGAAGTACAATCCGCGCGTCAACGACGCGATGGCCGGCAAGCGTGAGTTCGCACAGCTTCATCCGTACACACCGGACGAGCTCGCGCAGGGCGCGTTGCAGGTGATGTACGAGCTGGAGCGTTCGCTCGCGTCGCTCTTCGGCATGGCGGCCTTCTCGCTCAATCCGGCGGCCGGCGCCCATGCCGAACTCGCCGCGCTCTTGATTGCGAAGAAATACTTCAAGGATCGGGGCGAGACGCGGCGCGACAAAGTCATCGTCCCGGATACGGCGCACGGAACCAATCCCGCTTCCGCCGCGATGTGCGGTTTCAAGGTCATCTCGTTGCCGAGCGACGAGCGCGGCCGCGTCAGCGTCGATGAAATTCAGAAAGTGCTTGGACCGGATACTGCGGTCTGCATGATGACCAATCCGAATACGCTCGGCCTCTTCGAGGATCACATCGCCGAGATCGCGGCGGCGGTGCATGACGTCGGTGGTTTGATGTACTACGACGGCGCGAACGCGAACGCGATCATGGGCAACGTGCGTCCGGGCGACATGGGCTTCGATCTCATGCACCTCAACACGCACAAGACGTTCACGATTCCGCACGGGGGCGGCGGCGCCGGGCACGGCCCGGTCGGCGTTGCGGCACATTTAGTCGAGTACTTACCAACGCCGGTCGTGCGCGCGGTTCCCAATAACGGCACCGGCGCGCCCTCGGACGGCTTCACGTTCTCGCTCGATTTCAATCGGCCCAAGTCGATCGGACCGATGCGTTCGTTCTGGTCGAACTTCGCACACGCGGTGCGCGCGCTCGCATACATCTATGCAAACGGCGCCGACGGACTCAAACGCGTCTCGCAGCTAGCGGTGCTCAACGCGAATTACGTGCGCGTCAAAGTCGCCGAGTTTCTCGAGACGCCGTATCCGGAAATCTGCCGCCACGAGTTCGTCGCCTCGGCGCAGGAGCTCAAGAAAGAGACGGGCGTCAAGGCGCTCGATCTCGCCAAAGCGCTGCTCGATCATGGGATGATGGCGCCGACGATGTACTTCCCGCTGATCGTGCCGGAATGTTTGATGATCGAGCCGACCGAGACGGAATCGAAGGAGACGCTCGACTATTTCATCGAGGTGTTGCGCGACATCGTCAAGCAAGCCAAGACGAATCCCGAGGAACTTGCCGCTGCGCCGGTAACGACGGTCGTCGGCCGCGTCGACGAAACCCGCGCCGCACGTCAACCCGACCTGCGCTGGGAGCCACCCTCTTTGTCATCCCGAGCGTAGCTCTGTCATCCCGAGCGTAGCCGCGAAGCGGCGTAGTCGAGGGACGAATCCCCTTTGTCATCCCGAGCGTAGCCGCGAAGCGGCGTAGTCGAGGGACGAATCCCCTTTGTCATCCCGAGCGTAGCCGCGAAGCGGCGTAGTCGAGGGACGTACTACGGCAGGGCATCGTCGTCCCTCGACTACGCTTCGCTACGCTCGGGATGACAGGGCGGCGCTTCGCGCCTACGCTCGGGATGACAGGGCGGCGCTTCGCGCCTACGCTCGGGATGACAAGTTCATGCCGATTCTTCCTGCCGGAGCTCGTCGCCCGACAATGCGTGAAACAACGTGCTGCGTTCGGCGGTGAGATTGCAGTCGCGGTTGCGGCATTTGTGCGGCGGGATCGCGATCTGCAGTGCGATCGTCGCGGGCGTGCCGCGCAGGACGACGATCCGGTCGGCCAGATAGAGCGCTTCCTCGATATCGTGGGTGACGAGAATCGCCGTCGCACCGACCGCGGCGATGATCTCGGCCAGTGCTTCCTGCAGTTGCATGCGGCGCAGCGCATCGAGTGCCGCGAGCGGTTCGTCGAGCAGCAGCACCGACGGCTTGCGTACCAGCGCACGCGCGAGCGCCGTTCGCTGTGCCATACCGCCTGAAAGCGCTTTTGGCAGTGTCTCGCGCGCATTCTGCAACCCGGTGAGCTCGAGCACCTCGTCGACGCGGGCGCGTTCTTGCGGCGTTCGCGCGGCGAAGCGCACGTTCTTCTCGACGCTGAGCCACGGAAAGAGCCGCGGCTCTTGAAACACGTAGCCGACGTCGCCTTCCACGGCGATCGTGCCGAGCGGATGCGCATCCAGCCCGGCGATCGCGCGCAAGAGCGTGCTCTTGCCGCACCCGCTGGGGCCGAGCACCGCGACGATCTCGCCGCGTTCCACGTTGAGCGTGATGCCGTCGAGCACGGGCTGGTCGCCGAACGCGACCCGCAATTTATCGATTCGTATCGCGCTCATCGCAGACCGTCCTGCCATGCCGTTGTGCGCCGTTCGATCGTAAGCATACCGCTCTCGCAGAGTTTGCCGGCGATCGCGAGCAGCAGTATCGCGACGAGAATTTCGTCGGGGCGCGAGATTTGCTGACCCTCGGTGAGCAAGAAGCCCAACCCGCGCGTCGATGCGAGCAGTTCGGCTGCAACCAGGAACAGCCACGCCTGCGTGAGCCCGATGCGCGCGCCGACCAGCAGCGACGGAAATGCCGCCGGCAGCACCACGCGCATCGCGACGGCAACCGGATGCAAGCCGAGGATTCGCGCGACCTCGACCAGCTTGCGATCGACGCCGTGAATGCCGGCGACGAGATTGACATAGATCGGGAAGAACGCGCCGATTGCGATCAGCGTGATCTTTGCCGCTTCGCCGATGCCGAGCCAGAGCAGCAAGAGCGGTACCCAAGCGAGCGAGGGAACCGCACGAACCGCTTGGAGCGTCGGATCGATCGCGCGCTCGATCGTGCGATTGAGCCCGACCAGCGTGCCGATCGCGACTGCGAGCGCGAGTGCGATCGCGAATCCCCCCAAGACGCGGCCCGCGCTTGCAAGAATGTCTTGCTGCAGCAGTCCGCGCTGCCACAGCGAGCCGAGTTCCGCAAGCACGCGCGAGGGCGGCGCGAGCTGATCGGGTGCAAACCAATGCGCGGCTCCGGCGACGATCCACACCGCGAGGATCGCCGCCGGAAGGAGCCAGGCGAGCAACGACCTATGCATGAGCGAGTGCGACGCGTGCCGGCGCGGGATCGGCGAGCGAGCCGAGCGCGGACGTAACGCTTGCGACGTCGGCGACGAGCTGCTCGGAGCGAATCACGGGAATCGTGCCGCCGACCGAATCGAGATACGCTGTCCCGGGAACCGGATCAGGGAAGCGCGTACGGTCGTCGATCACCAGCTGCGCAACCTTCACGTCGAGATTCGAGGCCTCGGCGAGAATTTGCGCCGTCTGCGCCGGATGGGATTTGGCATATTCGTGCCCGAGTTCGTAGGCGCGGAGCACGACGTTCACCACGTCGGGGTGCGCGGCGAGAAAGTCCTCGCGTACGTTGAGTGCGCCGTAGGTGTTCCAGCTGATGTTCCGGTAGAGCAAACGCGAGCCGGCTTCCAGCTGCGAGGCCGCCATGTGCGGATCGAGTCCGGCCCATGCATCGACCTGCCCGCGTTCGAGCGCGACGCGTCCGTCTTGGTGTTGCAGCTCGACGATTTGCACGTCGGCGGACGTCAGGCCGACGGATGCCAGCGCGCGCAACAGGAAAAACCATGGATCCGTGCCGCGCGTCGCTGCGATTCTCTTTGCGCGCAGGTCGTGCAGCGAGGCGAGCTTCGAGTCTTTGCCGACGACGATCGCCGTCCACTCGGGCTGCGAGTAGAGAAAAACGGTGTGCAGCGGCACGTCGTTGGCGCGCGCGAGCAGCGCCGCGCTGCCGGCGGTCGACGTGAGTTGCGCGGAGCCCGAGGCTAGAAATTGATTCGCCTTGTTCGAGCCGAGCGAGAGCACCCACGAGACGGCCGTGCCGCTCTTGGCGAGTGCGCGTTCGAGCCAGCCGTTCTGCTTGAGGATGAGGCTGACCGGGTTGTAGTAGGCGTAGTCGACCGTGATTGCGTCGAGCTTACCCGCCGCGGCGGCGCGGCCGGGAAGGGCGAGGGACGCGAGGGCGGCGGTGGCGAGGCCGAGTGCCTCGCGTCGGGTGGGGTTCATGGGTGTGCCTCCTGGTGAGAAGGGAAAGCAAAAAAGCCCCCCGCCGGTCGGCGGAGGGCTTCGGTCATCGAAATCGTGTCGCGCGCTATTTCGAGATGCGAGAAGCCAACCTACGCCGAGCGGCGCCGGGAACGAGACACATCTGACACATGACGTGCAGGTTGGACATGGACGAGACATTACCACGAAGGGCTGAAAGAGGGATACCCTTTTAGCAGGCGCTTCTTGGGGGCGGAGGCTATAATGGGGGTAATCAGGGGGCGCGACGAGAGCCCCCTTCCCTGTCTCCCGCAACGGGTCTTTCGACATGCGAATCAAGTACGAAGTGTCGGCCGGCGGTTTGGTTTTACGACCGCGCGAGGCTGGTTTCGACGCGCTGTTGATCGGGCGCGGTTCGCCGCGCATTTGGACGTTGCCGAAGGGTCATGTCGAGGCGCGCGAGTCGAACGAGCAAGCGGCGCTGCGTGAAGTTCGCGAGGAGACCGGATGCTGGGGTGAGATCCTCACGCGGCTCTCCGAGATCTCGTATTGGTTCTACGTCGGCAAGGCCAAGCACAAGAAGAGCGTGACGTTCTTCCTGATGCGCTATCTTTCGGGGGACACGGCCAACCACGACCACGAGGTCGACGAAGCGCGCTGGTTCGAGGTCCGGGCCGCGAGGAAAGCCCTCAAGTACGTCAACGAGAAGCGCTTGGTCGACATGGGTCTGGAATACGTCGCCGCCAATCCCACGCTGTTCGGCGACATTCCCGTCGTGGCGCTGGCCGAACCGAAGAGCTCTTGAGCGACGCCGACGCACTTCACGTTCGGCTCGACGTTTTCGACGGGCCGCTCGACTTGCTCTTGAGCCTCATCAAAGAGCAGCAACTCGACATCGCCACGGTTCCTCTCGCCTCGGTCGCCGAGCAATACTTGGCTTACGTCCGCGTGATGGAAGATCTCGACATGGAGGTTGCGGCCGAGTATCTGGTGATCGCGGCGACGCTCGTCTTCCTGAAATCGAAGGCGCTGCTGCCGCCCATTCCGCAAGAGTTCCTCGACGAAGGCGAAGAGACGCCCGAGGAGGTCGAAGAGCGGCTGCGCCGGCGGCTCATCGCGTACTCGCGCTATCGCGAGTTGGGCGTGCAGCTGCGCGCGCGCCAAGAGGAGGCCAGCGGCTACTACTACCGCGACTCTGGCGATCCGACGAGCGAACTGGTGCAGCACTACCGGGTCGACCCCGAGAAGCTCAAACGCGCGTTCATCTTCATGCTGCAGCAGGCGCGGCCGGAGAAGCGCGAGGTCGTGCGCGAGCGCGTCTCGCTCATCGCGCAAATGGATTATATCTCGAGGAAAGTGAAGGAGGCGGGCAGCGCCTCGTTCTTCGGGCTTTGCCGCGAACTCGGCATGACGCGCGAGGTCATCATCGTTACGTTCCTCGCGATTTTAGAGTTGGTACGCCGCAGGCGCGTGGAGTTCGAACAGCCGGATTTGGACGACGACATCCAGCTGCTTCCGGTGGCGCATTCGCAAAACGTCGCATGATAAGGTAACCGTGGACACGCAAGATTTGACCGACGAATCGCAAACGCTCAGCGCCGAAGCGCAAGAGCTGCATGCTGCCGCAGAGGGCGTGCAGGCGGCCATCGAGGCGTTGCTCTTCGTCGCCGGCGAGGCGCTCGACACGAAACGCATCGCGAAGCTGACCGGCGAGGACGAACGCGCCGTCGCGCTCGCGCTGCAGGCACTCGAAGAGCGCTACAGCCTCGGCGGTATCGTGCTGCGCCAAATCGCGGGCGGCTATCGCTTCGCCACGTCGTCGGCCGTTCGCGACGTCGTCGAAGCCTATCTGCTCCCGCCGAAGACCTCGCTTTCGACCCCCTCGCTCGAGGCGCTGGCCATCGTCGCCCACATGCAGCCGGTCACCAAGGGCGAGATCGAGGCGATCCGCGGGGTCAACTCCGACAGCGTCGTGAGCACGCTCCTCGATCGCGGTTTGATCGCCGAGGCCGGACGCAAGGACGTGGTCGGGCGGCCGATGACCTACAAGACCACGGCGCTCTTTCTCGAATCCTTTGGATTGCGCTCGCTCGAGGATCTACCCGAGCTCGAACTCGAACCGGGGCAGCCGCTCGAACTCAACTTGATTGCGGAGAATACGTGACCTCATTCGACCAACTCGTTGCGGAGTACGACGCGGGCCGACTGGGATATTCCAACGACGTCTACAACCATATCGCGGCTTTTGGGCTGCTGCCCAAGCACGCGATTCTGGATATCGGGTGCGGAACCGGTCTTGCAAGTGCGCCGCTGATCGAGAACGGCTATGACGTCACGGGCGTGGATCCGTCCGAGGCGATGCTCGAGGTCGCGCGCGAGCGCTTTGCGCAGGCAAAATGGGTGCGCGGCGTTGCCGAATCGCTGCCTTTCGAAGCGGGCACTTTCGACGTCGCGATCAGCGCGCAGGCTTTCCATCACGCGGACGCCCGCAAGGCAATCGCCGAAATCAAACGCGTGCTACGTCCGAACGGTATCATCGCGATTTGGTGGAAAAGCCTCATGAGCGACTCGCCGATCAAACAACTGCGCGACTCGATCGCGCGCGATATGGGTCTCCCGCCCCTGGTGAGCAGTTGGCGCGGCGGCTTCCGTGAGTTCTACGCTTCGGGTTTTCGCGACACCGCGGTTCGCGTGGTTCCGTGGAGCACGATCTCGACGCTCAATAAATTCTTACACTACGAGCGCTCGCGCAAGATCGTTCGCGACGACTACGGCGTGAATGCGCAAGAGTATTTCGAGTTGCTCGAGGCGCGTTTGCGTGAGACTTTCGGCGAAGGAGACCCGATCGTGCCGCTCGCGTACACGCATTTCCTGTATCTCGCCCGACTCTGAGCGATGCGACTCGGCGTCCACGTACGCGTCTCGGGCGGCTACGCCAAGGCCGTCGAATACGCGAAGTCGCTCGGCTGCACGGCGATGCAGATATTCTCGAGCAATCCGCGCAGCTATCGCGTCGGAAAACTCGATGCGCCGGCGCTTGCGGCCTTCGCCCGGATGCGCCAAGAGGCGGGCATCGACCCGTGCGTGATTCACACGCCGTATCTCATCAATCTCGCGAGCGAGGATCCCAAAGTGCTCAACGGGTCGCTGGGGTTGCTGCGTGCCGATCTCGCGAGCGCTGAGGCGGGCGAGATCGCCTACGTCAACACGCATCTTGGATCGTACGGCACGCGCGACCGCAACGAAGGATTCAGCGCGATTTGCAGCGCGCTGGAAAACGTGCTCGGTGCGATCGCGCCCGGCGTTACGCTCGTGCTCGAGAACTCTGCCGGGGCGGGGAATCTCGCGGGCGGCACGCTCGATGAGCTCGGCAGATTCATCGAAGCCGTCGGACATCCGCAGCTCGGTGTTTGCCTCGACACTGCGCACGCCTGGGCGGCGGGCTACGCGATCGACTCGCGCGAGGGCGTCGACCGCTTCCTCGAAGAGGCGGAGGCGAAGATCGGACTCGAGCGCATTCCGATGTTTCATTTCAACGACACCGAAGTGCCGCTCGGCGCGAGCCGCGACCGCCACTACCATATTGGCGAAGGGCTGATCGGCTTCGAGGGTTTCCGCTCGCTGCTCGCGCGCGCGGAGCTGCGCGCTAAAACGGCGATTCTCGAAACGCCGGGCGACGAGGCCGAGGATCGCAAGAACGTGCAGACGATTCGAACGATCGAGAGTGCCCTTCGAGGACCGCTCGGAGTACCTCAGGATGACATTGGTAGCGCACTTTGATATCGACGCGTTCTATGCCAGCGTCGCGGTGCGCGACGATCCGAGCCTGCGCGGCAAACCGGTGGCGATCGCCGGGCGTCATCGCCGTGCCGTTGTACTGACCGCTTCGTACGAAGCGCGGCCCTACGGCGTACGCTCGGCGATTCCGCTCTACCGCGCGCTCGAACTCTGCCCGCAGCTCGTCGTCGTACCGCCCGACATGGCGCGCTACAAAGCGGTCTCGCGCGACGTTTTCGAGATCTTCGGCGAGCGCGGCAATGTCGTCGAAGGGCTCTCGCTCGACGAAGCGTTCGTCGACCTCGGAGCGGCGACGCTCGACGACGCCCGCGCGTTCGCGGCGGATATTCGCGCAAAGGTCCGCGACCGCACCGGCTTGACGGTGAGTGCGGGCGTCGCGACCGGAAAGCTGGTTGCGAAGATCGCTTCGGACGGATGCAAGCCCGACGGATTGCTCGCAATCGCGCCGGGCGACGAGGCGGCGTTTCTCGCGCCGCTGCCCGCCGGGCGGTTATGGGGTATCGGACCCAAGACAGCGGCACGTTTGGAAGGCTTCGGCATTACGACCATCGGTCAGATCGCCGTGCTCGACGACGCCCAGGTGCGCGAGATCTTCGGAACGTGGGGGGCGCAGCTGCGCGACCTCGCGCGCGGGATCGATCGCCGCATCGTCGAGGCCGGCCGCGAGACGAAGTCCATCTCGTCGGAGACGACCTTCGAATACGACGTGCGCGAAGAGGCCAAACTCATCGAGGTATTGCGCGAGCAGGCGATCGAGATCGCCGAGAAGCTCGAACGTGAGGACTGCAGCGCTTCGACCGTTGGAGTGAAGATCAAACGCGCCGATTTTCAAGTGTTGGGGCGGCAAACGCACCTGACGGAGCCGACGCGCGAAGCGCGCCTGATCTATCGCGCCGCGCTGCTCTGTTTGCGCCGCGCCAAACTGGAGGGGACGCCGGTTCGTTTGCTCGGCGTGCGCGTCGCTTCGCTCACGCCTGGCCGCGTACAGCAGATAGGGCTCTTTGAACGTGCTGATGCGGCGCGAACTGTGAATTGAAGCTGTAGAGAATCTTCGCATCGCGCGCGATGACGAAGGTCGCGCGGCCGGGAAGGATACCGAACGTGGCGGGAATGCCGAACGCCTTGCGCGCGGCGCCGCCCGGATCGCTCATCAAGCGAAACGGCAGCCGGTGTCTCTCGCGGAAGCGTGCGTGCGATTGCGCGCCGTCGGAGCTCACGCCGATGACGTCCGCGCCGGCATCGACGAACGCCTCGTACTCGTCGCGAAAGCGGCACGCTTCGGCCGTGCATCCGGGCGTGTCGTCCTTCGGATAGAAGTAGAGCACGATCGGCCGATCGATCAGCGACGTGAGCGCGACGCTCGCGCCGTCGTCGTCGACCAGCGTCACATAGGGGATGGAGTCGCCCTTGCCTAACACGGTGCCTCCCTTGCGAAATGCCGTCATCGCACTCGCCGTCGTCTGCGCCTATCTGACGGGCGGCAGCATCGCGCATCCGTTTATCGACGGCGATTTGCTGTGGCAGCGTCAGCTTGGCGAGTATGTGCTCTCGCACGGAGCGATACCTTCGCGGCTGGGCAACGACGTCTTTTCTGCGCCGGGTGCTCCGTGGACGCCGCAAGAGTGGCTCTTCAGCATTCTCGTCGCGCTCGTCTTCCGGGCGCACGCACTCTGCTTCGCCCAACGCAACGGCGCTCGCGCTCGCGTTCGGGATCATCTGTCTCGTGCCGTCATTCGTGCTGCACGTGCAAGTTTGGGTCTGGCCGCTTTTCGCGGCGCTTCTGCTCGCGCTCGATCGAGACGACGATCGCTTCTGGTGGTGCGTACCGATCGTCATCGTGTGGGCGAATCTGCACGCGAGCGCGGTGCTTGCCGTGCCGGTCGTGTGGCTGGATTTCGTGGTTCGCGCGATCCAGCGCCGTCCTTGGCGTGCGCGCGCGCTGCTCGCTCTCGCGGTCGTGCCGGCGATCTTCTGTACGCCGTTTGGCTGGAAGCTCGTCGCTTACGCACTCGAGCCGCATCCGTTCTTTGCATTCGTCTACGAGTGGGGTCCGATCTCGCGTTTGAGTTTTCCGATCGCTTTCGGTTTCATTCCGCTCGCCGCGCTCGCGTTATGGGCTTCTATCCAATTGTGGAGAAAACGGGCCCGCGACGTCCTCCTGGCGCTGGCGATGGCGGTTTACTCCGTGCTCCATCAACGCAACATGGGGCTTTTCGCGATAAGCGCGATGCCGCTGGCCGCGATGGAATCGACGGGTATCAAACGATCGCACTTGCGAACGAGAACGCTGCATAATATAATGCTGGCAACGGACTAGGCCGCTCCGCGAATTTCCCCGAAAATCGGCGCGACCTCGCCACCAACCGGTGTCTTGACATACGTCGCTCAATCCTCAGGCGCAATCCCAAAGCCTGGGATGTGCCCGGCATTTAGCGATGCGAGTTCTTTGCGAATGTCGCGCAGTTCGGTGAGAATGGCGTCGTCGCGTGTTTCGGCCCCGTTGTTCCGATCGAGCGACTCTAGCGCGACACCGAATCCTGAGGCGAACTCGCTCAACGCATCGATCTCGTCGGATGCGTATGCTTCACCGCCGGCCCGCTCGCCGCAAAGCAGCACGCCGAATAAGCGGCCACGGACCAACATCGGCAACGCGACATCGCCCCGAAGCGCTGTCACGTAACGATGCAGGTCGAGGGGTTGGTGTTTGACCTTCAGTGCAAGAATCGCCGCGTCGTTTTCGCTTGTGCCCCTTGGTTCATCCCCGAACCAACGCGCGGCCCGGTAGTGTCCTTCACCGTCGAGCAAGATCGAGGCCGCGCGTGCGTCGGTGTGCATGCGTAGTTTGCCGATCGCGTGATCGAGCAGTTCGTCACGCCGTGTCACGAATGCGGCCTCCTTCGCGAAATCGCGGAGGGCACGCTCGTTTTCGAAGCGCCGGCGGAAAAACACGAGATCGATCGCGGTATCGACCCGTTTCTGCATGGGGTACAGCATCAACCCCAAGGCAAGCGCGAGGGCCCCGTTGGCAATCCACCCGGTGGCGTGACTGACGCCGGCGAGCACGGTCCCGAGCAGCCATTCAAGCAACGCGAATGATCCGACCACGAGCCCCGACACCGTTGCAACGACCAGCGTTCGACTGACAATAAAATCGAAGTCCAGCACGCGCCGCCGCAGGAGCGCGTAGGTCACTGCCGCCGCTCCGGCTAGCGTCGCCGCGCCGCCGAGCGCGTACAGCGCCATGTATCCAATCCATGTCGATGCGGAGGTCGTGAGATCGAAAGCCGATTTGTTGAGCAGAAGCGCGAGCGGCAGCGGCAGCAGCAGCCACGCAGCGCGTGCTCGTCCGATCCGCGGTGTGCTCGCGACGGCCAGACCGACTGCGATCGCGGACGATGCGTACATCAACGGTTCGACGACGCGCCAGTTTCCGTAGATGAATGACAACGGATCGATCGACGCGTCGAGCAAGCCGATGGTCGCCGCGGCGTATCGCGCAAGTTCCAGTGCCACCAGCGCCAAAACGCAGGCAAAGAGGAAGGCTCGCAGCGGCGACGGCACGCCGACCGAACGCGCGAGCATAACGGGCAACAGCGCGGCCGCGCATCCCGCGCATCCCGATAGCAGATAGCAAATCGCGACGAGCCCGCCATTCGGGCTGACAAGGAATGTTGGGTCGAGCAGCAGCAGTCCGACATAGGCGATCAACGCGAGGCACAGATATCGGCCCTCTCGCGTCTGCCACCTGCGCACCGCAAGCAGCAGTGCGCATCCCAAGATCCACCAGTCGGCGAGGTCGCTGGGTACCGCGGCAACGAGTTTCAGAAACGTGTTTCCATCATAGACAGTATCGGCAACGACCGAAATCGTGCTCTTCTCGGTGCCGCGCCGGACGACGAGTGATACCGGCACCGTCGTGACCGGCTGAAATATCAATGCGACCCGATCGTATAGGCCGAGATCACGCACGTCGATACGGTCGCCGTCGCGTATACCGGCGCGCTGGGCTGCGCCTCCCGGCGTCGTACGCACGATCTCAGCTACGAAGGGCTGCCGCGACGGAACCGTGACGGCGTCCCAATAGCCGTACGACGGCCGGCCACCGATACCGTAAACGCTCGCCTCCGACCAGCATAGAACCACGGCGCCGAACAGCCACAGCGTCGGCAGGAGCCATCGCCATAAGCGGACGCTTCCCGTATCCATCGCCACGTTAATTGACTTGGCTCATAGAGGCGGCTCGAACGAACTGAAAGAGGCGCGTAATACAATCGCGCTCTACGCTGTCTTCGCTATCGCTTATGCGGCGCAGATGTCTCTCTCGCGGTAGGCAGTGCCCGTTTCATTCGAAGCTCGCAAGGCTGCCCCCCGCCTCACCCCGCGCGCCGCGCACCGTGACGATCCCGGCCCCGAGAAAAATGACGAGCCGCGCTTCTTCTTTTCCTTGTGGAATCGGGGCCGCGGCTATGCTCTTTTATTTGTTTCGATTTGTTTGCCAGTGGCGATTCCAGGTCGCGCAGCCCCTCTAATCGTATCCCGTTTTGGATATAGAGCTGGGCCCAGGTCGTGTCCCACCGTCTCGCCTCGTCCCTGCTCGTTGGCTGACATTGGGCTGACGGAAGCGCTCAACCGACCCGTATCCCGAACCGGTCTGGCGTGCGTTCGTCACCGTGATTCGGCGCGAGCCGGGCTGGCAGGACGTCTTCGACCGTTACTGAGTCAACGCGGTCTTGGCGCGCCGCAACGGCGTGGTGGAAGGCGAGATGCGCGCCTCACCAGGATGGCGGGCGCTAAACGTGATCGCTGCTCCAGACACCGTCGTGCTTTGCTTGCGCGGCTAGCTTCGTCCAGCGTTTTGCGGCGAGCGAGAGCGGCGCGACCATGAAGATGGCTTGCGTGCGCTTTCGGACCGCGGCATGCGGAAGCGCCTCGCGATGCGACTCGACGGGAAGCCAACCGGTGACGCGCCGCAGATCGCCGGCGGCTGCGCGCAGAAGCGCCGGAATCAGCGTTGCCGCCTCCGCGTCGGCGAAACCGAACTCGTCGAGAATGAAGGCGTCGTGTTCGGGAGCGCGTCCGCCGAGCACGTAGGCGGCGATCGCGCGGCGCCGCCGCACGACGAGATTCGTTTCGATGCTTCCGGGATGCTCGGAACGCTGGCGCATGCGCAGGCGCAGCCACTCCCACACGAGCGGCGTGCGCACGAACGCCCAGTTGCGGTGATGCTCGCCCAGTTCGAAGCAGCGCTGCACGCCGACCCAATCGCGATCCTCTAGGCGCGCGACCTCGACGCGCGTCGTCGGGAGGCCGTCGGCGCGCAAGCTCATCGATCGCGAGGGCAACGCGACGAAACCGAGCTGCGCGTAGAATTGCGGGCGAATATCCGAGAAGAGAAAGCCGGCGTCGAAGCCGTCGGCGAGCGCACGGTCGAGCTCCATCGCGAGCATCGCGCTCGCGTAACCGCGACCACGATACTGCGGCGGCGTGAAGACCGCGCCGAAACCGACGGTGCGCAGCCGCTGCGATCCCTCGCGAACCGTGCGTTCGTAGCGCTTGAACGACGCGACGAGCCGCTTGCCGTCGTAAAGTCCGATCAAACGAAAGTGACGGCGGCCGTAACCGCAATGCGCGAGCTCGCCGTTCTGTTCGACGTAGCGCTCCTGCGTGCGGTCGCCCGCCCACAACTCAGCCGTGAGCGGCAAGACCTCCGCGGCGTAGGTTTCGAAATCGATCGGCTTGAGGTTCATCGCCGTCTGCGCAGCTCTTCCAAGAACTCCGGCGCGGTGATGCCGCGCGTCGGCGAGCCGTGCGCGGTGACCAGAACGCAGGCGCGCGCGCGGGAGAGCGCATATTCGAATGCGATCCGCTCCTGGGCGTTATAGGCGTCGCGCGCTTTGGTGCGATACAGATAGTAGGTGAACTTGGCCGTTCGCGATGCGCGCACTCCGCCCGCGTTTTCGCGCGGAACCATGCCGAGCGTCGGGCTCCAGAGAAAAGAGTCGGGAACGTACCAGCGGGGAAACGAGCCGGCGCGCGCATCCGGAATCGCCACCATCGCGAACGAACGTCCGCGGGCCGCGTCGATGCTGAGCAGCTGCACGAACGACGGGTCGCTGGTCGCCTCGCACGATTCGCAATCGCTCTCGCTGCGTTCCGCAACGTCTTCGAGGAGATCGCCGAGGGTGGCACCGGGACGCTCGCGATGCAGGCGGAGCAGCCGGTGAAAGACCTGCTGCAAGACGTACTGCTGCGCGCGTGCGCGCGCGCTCTCGGGAGGACCGTCGCGTGCGAGCCCCTCGGCCCACACGCCACGGATGAAGGCCGGCAGCGGCAACGCGTTCATCGCGCGGACCCAACCTGCGCGCAACGCGCGGAAGCGCGCAACGCGCGCGCGCGCGGTATCGTTGAGCGAAAGGTCCGCGTCTCCGCGCAACACGTTCCAGCCCAGACGAATGTCCCGTTTGGGATTCCAACGGCTGGCGCGCTCGGTCGGTGCTTGTTCGATATCCAAAGCGAAGAGCGCGGTTTGAAGATCGGGCGGCTCCGCGCACAGCGCCGCGAGCGAGGCGTCGGAAAGCGCGAGCGCTTTGCCCGAAAGCGTACGCAGCAGCCATTCGTGACGGAACGGATCCCACACGTTCCAGAGCAGCGCGAGCGCGTCGAGTGCCCGCCGGTCGGCAAAGACGTTGACGTCGCCGGCCGGAACTGCGGGGATGTTGCGATCGAGCAGCGCGTCGAGATAGACCTGCACGTCGGCGCAGCTGCGAAAGAGCAGCGCGATCTCGCCGGGCGGGACGCCGCGTTCGATCTCCTCGCGCACGCGCTCGGCTACGAATGCGGCCTCATCGGCGAGCGTCTTGCTGCGGTGAATCTCGAGCGCAGCCGGAGGCGGGGCGTGTGTTAGTGCGATCGTTCGCTCGGCGCCCGCGAGCGCGATATCGGGACGCGCGCCGCGAAACCGGCTCGTCGCCGCCTTTGCGTCGCCCGCAAAGGTGACGTTGCGCAGCGGTGCGCCGTAGATCGCGTCGAGCAGCGCGCGCTGCACCGGCGTCGCTTCCTGCATCTCGTCGACGAAGACGTGCGAGAAGCGCGCGCGCGCTAGCGCAGCAAGCTCGGGGCGCTCGCGAAGGCGTTCGAGCGCTCGAGCGATAGCATCGCTTGCACAGACGGCGTCGCTCGCGTCGATCGACGCGACGTACGACTTGTAGAGGTGATGGAGAATCTTGACGAGGTCGACTTCGCGCCGGTATTGACGGCCGAGCTCCTGCGGTGTGACGTCGAGTGAATCGCGGTAGGCATCTTTGGTCGCCGCGATCAGCTTCGCATCGGCGAAGTTCGGAGGGTTGGCGTAGAAACCGGTGGCTCCGGCGAGGGATTTATCCAGAAACGCTTGAGGATCGACCCCGCCGTCGCGCAATTTGCGGATCAGACGGTAGGCTGCGTCGAGGAACCACTGCGGCGAGCGCAGCGCGGCGACCTCGGGATCGATCTCTCCGCTTCTGATTTGCGGCATCGTGAGATCGAAGAGCGGCTGCGCGCAGAGGGCAAAGGTGCGTCGCGCGTCGATCAGATCGAGGATGTGTACCGGCGTTCCGGCGGCGTCCAGTACGGCGCGCGCAAGCTCGATGAGCTCGCAGGGATGATTTGCCGCGAGAAAGCTGTCGCCGGTTTCGCGCGCGTAGCGCTCCGCGCGCGCGCGCAAGGCGGTGCTCTTGCCGCTGCGGCTGGGCCCGGCTATTTCGAGTGAGGGCTCGAACGGGGCGTCGATCGCCTCGCGCTGCTCGCGCGTGAACTCCATCGTCATCATCGCCCGAAGCGCTCGCGCTCGTCGTGGGGACGGTCGGCGCATGCCTCGCGATACGCGCAGTAGGTGCACGCCGACGGATCGTTCGTCACCGGGAAGTGCTCGAGCGACCCCGAGCTGAGCCGGCCGCAAATCTCGATCATCCGCTCGCGCGCGCGCTCGAGATCCGCGAGCGCGATGGTTTGGCCGACCTCGAGCGAGATCGGCACGACGTCGAGCAACGCGTCTTTGAGCGGAATGAGCGCGAGGCGCGAGACGCGATCGCCAACTGCCGTGCGCGCCCAGTAATAAAAGGGGAGCTGGAAGTCTTCGAAGCGCCGCACTTCGTCGCGATACTCCGCCGCGCTGGTCGCAATCGAGCCCGTCTTATAATCGAAGATGCTGACCTCGCCGGTCCGGTCGTCGTGGTCGAGGCGATCGATGAAGCCGACGAAGTCGAAGCCGTCGAGATCCAGATTTACCGGAATTTCTCGCCCGATGACGGTGAAGGGCGCGCGAGCCGCCTCGGCGA